>Ga0070730_10000042_pt1 | contig 155767 bp, 151 predicted proteins | sample Coa_R1_3_FD_66447 | JGI IMG/M metagenome (GOLD analysis project Ga0070730, IMG submission 66447) | Surface soil microbial communities from Centralia Pennsylvania, which are recovering from an underground coalmine fire - Coalmine... | ecosystem: Environmental > Terrestrial > Soil >... | reverse complement strand
GGGCTCGGCCGCTCGCTGACGCTGGCCTTCCTGGTCAAGGCCGGGGCCGTGGCGCTGGCGATCTTGACCACAGACCCGCTGGCGCTCACCCTGTCCGCCTTTCTGGTCGGTGCCCTGTCACCCGGGATGTCGACGCTTATCTCGGCCCGTCTGCACGAGCTGGTCGATCACCGGGCGCACGGCAAGGCCTGGGGCCTTGCGACCATGGGCTTCAGCGCCGCCCAGGCCCTGGGCGGGCTCGGCATGAGCAGCGCCTTCGCGGCCCTGCAATCCTATCCGCCGATCTATGGCGCCGGCGCGTTGCTCGAAGCAGTCGGCCTGGGGCTCGCGGTCTGGGCCGGGCTCGCCCCGCGCGGGTGATAGCCGCTGACCTGCATGCCGTCGGTCGGCAGCAGCCGGATGAAGAACAGCGAGCCGAGCGTCGGCAGGATCGCGACCAGCGGATAGACGGTACGGAATTCCGCCGCCGTCACGGTCCCGCCATCACCGAGCAAGAGCCCGAGCAGGGTGGCGCCGATCGCGACGCCGAAGCTCATCGACAATTGCTGGCCGACACTCGAAACGCTGGTCGCCCGGCTCATCATGTCCGACGGGACATCGGCATAGCCCAGCGTGTTGAGACAGGTGAACTGGACGGACCGCATGAAGCCGAAGAGCAGCAGGTAGGCATAGAGCAGCACATGGGGCGTCGCGTCGGTGAAGGCCGCCATGCCGGTAATCAGCACGCCGACGAGCAGGCCGTTGCCGATCAGCAGCTTGCGGAAGCCGAAGTGCCGCAGGATCGGCGGCGAGGCCGATTTCATCAGGATGGCGCCCAGGCTGCTGACGAAGGTGATGGCGCCGGACTGCATCGCGGTCATGCCGAAGCCCAGCTGGAGCTGGAGCGGCAGCAGGAACGGTACCGCGCTCAATCCCATGCGGCACACGCCGCCGGCCAGCACCGACAGGCTGAAGCTGCGCAGGCGGAAGATCCTGAGATCGACGGCTGGATTGGGCGTGCGGCGCGCATGCCAGCGATAGAGCGCCATGCCGGCGATCGCCACGGTGGCGAGCGCCAGTTCGGCCGAGAGCGGCACCAGTTGCCGGCCGGCGCTTTCCAGCACCAGCTCGGTCGAGGCGAGCGCCACGCCGCAGATCGCGAAGCCGGCAAAATCGAAGCGCGGCGGCGCTGGCATCTTCACATTCTCGCAATAGCGCATGGCGAGCGTGATGCCGATCAGGCCGATCGGGATATTGATGTAGAAAATCCAGCGCCACGAGACGTAGGTCGTCAGGAACCCGCCGACGATCGGCCCCATGGTCGGACCGATGAGCGCCGGAATCGTCACATAGGTCATCGCCTGGACCAGCGCCTCCTTGGGAAAGGAGCGCAACAGGATGAGGCGTCCGACCGGGGTCATCATCGCGCCGCCGAAGCCCTGCAGGATGCGGGTCGCCACCAGCATGGCGAGACTGGTCGACAGGCCACACAGCGCCGAGCCGACCGTGAACATCACGATCGCGCCGCAGAACACGTTGCGCGCCCCGAACCGGTCGGCGACCCAGCCGCTGACCGGGATGAAGACGGCGAGGCTGAGCAGATAGCTCGTCACGGCAAGATTGAGATGCAGCGGACTCTCGCCCAGGCTCTGCGCGATCTGCGGAATCGAGGTCGCGATGATCGTGGAGTCGAGATTTTCCATGAACAGGGCGCAAGCGACGACGAGCGGGATCAGCAGCCGGAGCTTGGGCTCGGTAGCCGTGCGATAGATCGGCGGGGCGGGATTGCGCGGCAGATCGGTCATGGAAACTCGGGCTGGCCACTCCTCGGGCGAAGCAGCGATGCGGGGCCATCGTTCGATATGGGAAGCACTCTAAGCATTTTGCCGGCGGCTTGTTCGCCAAACTTGTCCGGGCAGCCATGTCCGGGTGCGGCGGATCGCCCTGCCCGAAATGCGAACGGCCCGTCGCCAGGACGGGCCGCGTTCAAATGCCCTGGGGACGATCCGGTGCTATTGGACGATGCGCCAGGTTCCGTTCGGCTGCCGGCAGGCAACACCCGTCGTCGGCTGCCTGGTACCCTCGACCATGACCGTGCCTTTGTACTGGCGACAGTAGGACTGATCGTAGGCGGGCGCGGCGCTCGGCGTTCCCGCTGCCGGCGCGTAATCGGCCACCGGTGGTACGTAGGCAACCGGCGGCGCGTAATAGGCCGGCGGCGCGTAGGCGACCGGCGGCGGGTAATAGTAGTAGGGCCAGCCATAGCCTCCCCAGCCGTAGTCATACGGCCAGAAGCCGAAGCCGCCACCGATGAAAAACCGGCCGCGGAAGCCGCCGCCGAAGTGGCCGCCACCGAAGTGACCACCACCGAAGTGACCACCGCTGAAATGGCCGCCGCCACCACCGAAATGGCCACCACCTCCGCCCCCGCCATGGCCGCCGGCAGCCTCGGCCGCCGACGACAACATCACCGCTCCCGCCAACACGACTGCGACGACGGATCTGATCGGCATGGCCTCGACTCCCTGCGGCAAGTCTGCTCACTGGATGTGGGAAGTCTTCGCGCGGAGTCGAGGGCTAATCGTGTAGGCTGTGAACGCAAAACGGACGCGTCGCGAGAGGTCGGAATGCGCATCGCTATCGTCGGAGCAGGCGCGGTTGGCAGCGTCATTGCGGGCTATCTGTTGGAACGGGGCGAGCATGAGGTCAGCCTGCTGGCCCGAGGCGCCCATCTGGCGGCGATCCAGGAGCGCGGCCTGGTCGTACATTCCAACGACCAGCGGCTGGAAAGCCGCCCGTTGGCCAGCGACAGCCCTGCCCGGCTCGGTCCCCAGGACATGCTCGTGGTCACCGTGAAGGCCCACGCCCTGCCGGCGCTCGCACCGACGCTGGCGCCGATGCTCGGTCCCGAGACGCTGGTCGTCTCGGCCCAGAACGGCGTGCCCTGGTGGTACTTCTACGGCGCCGACGGGCCCGATGCGGACACACCCTTCGAAACGGTGGATCCGGCGGGCGTCATCTGGCGCAGCATCGGCCCGCACCGTGCGCTTGGCGGCGTCATCAACATTCCCGCGTCGATCAGCGAACCGGGCGTGGCCCATCACGCAGGGCGTCTGCGCCTCTATGTGGGGGCTCCCCGCGCGGGCGATCACGCCGGCCCGTTGGCGCGGATCGTCGCCGCGATCGATCAGTCCGGGCTCGCGTGCGTCGCGACCGACAAAATTCGGCATGAGGTCTGGTCGAAGCTGCTGCTGAACAATGCTTCGGCGACGGTCAGCGTGCTCACCGGCCGGACCATGGGCGAGATCCGGCGCGAGCCGGCGCTGCTCGGCACCCTCAGCCGGCTGATGCACGAGTGCCGGGACGTCGCCCACGCCTGGGGCGCCGATATCAAAGACGACATCGACGCGGAACTGGCCAAGGGAGTGAGCGCGCCGCACCACAAGACGTCGATGCTGCAGGATTACGAAGCCGGGCGACCGCTCGAGCTCGATCCCATCGTCACGGCGGTGATCGAGCTTGCCAGGCGACGCCAGGTCCCGGTGCCGACCATCGAAAGCCTGTGGGCGCTCACCCGCATCAAGCTCGGATCATGATGGCTTAGGCGCTCTCGGTGACACGGCCCCCTAGATAGGCGGCGCGCACTTCCTCGTTGTTCCAGAGCGCGTCGGGCCTGCCTTCGACGATCAGCCGGCCGGTCTCCAGCACATAGCCGCGGTCGGCGACCGAGAGCGCGGTGTGGGCATTCTGCTCGACCAGCAGCACGGTCGTGCCGCGCTCGCGGATCCGGACGATGATGCGGAACACCTGCTGCACGATCAGCGGCGCCAGCCCCAGCGACGGCTCGTCGAGCAAAAGCAGGCGCGGCTTGGACATGAGCCCGCGCGCAACCGCGACCATCTGCTGCTGTCCGCCCGACAGCGTCCAGCCGAGCGCGCCCGAGAAGCGCCGGATATCCGGAAACAGCTCGAACATGTCGTCGACCTCGGCCTCGAGCGTCCGCCGGGTGAGCCCGCGCCGGTTGGAGGCGCCGAGCATGATGTTTTCCTTGACCGTCAGGCCGGGAAAGACGCGCCGCCCCTCGGGCACGTGGGCGACGCCCAGCCGGATGATGGTCTCCGGATGCATGCCGGAGATATCCTTGCCGTCGAACAGCACGCGGCCGGACTTGGGCTTCATCAGGCCTGAGATCGTCCGTAGCGTCGTCGACTTGCCGGCGCCGTTCGAGCCCAGCAGCGCGACGATCTCGCCTTCCGCGACCTTGAGCGACAGCCCTTTGAGCGCCTCGACCGCACCGTAGGCGGCCGACAGCTCGTGCAGTTCAAGCAGCGGCATGGTCCGGCACCTCTCCCAGATAGGCGGCGATGACGTCGGGATGGCGCAGCACCTCGGTCGGCGTCCCTTCGGCGATGCGCTTGCCGAAATTCAGCACGGTGATCCGGTCCGCCATCTGTTCGACCAGGTTCATGTCGTGGTCGATCAGGAACAGGGTCAAGCCGTGCCCAGCCAGCCGCTTCAAGAGCCCGACCAGTTCCTGCTTTTCGGTCAGATTGAGGCCGGCGGCAGGCTCGTCGAGCAGTAGCAGTGTCGGGTTGCCGGCGAGCGCGCGGGCGATCTCGACCAGCCGCTGATGGCCGTAGGGCAGGCTCGCGACCTTGAGGTCGGCGCGAGCCGCCATGCCGACGAATTGGAGCGCCGCCATCGCGCGGCGCTGGACCTGGTCCGGCGTCTCGGCCGCACGATTGCGCGGCCGCTGGGCGCCGATGACGACGTTCTCAAGCACGGTCAGGCTATGGAACAGCCGGATGTTCTGGAACGTGCGCCCGACCCCGGCGGCGGCCAGTTCATGAGGCGGCAGGCCGGAGACCTTGACGCCATCGACCAGCACCTCGCCGCGGGTCGGCCGGTAGATGCCGCTCAGCACGTTCAGCATCGTCGTTTTGCCCGATCCGTTCGGGCCGATGAGCGCGTGAACCTTGCCGCGCTCGACAGAGATATCGACGCCGTCGAGCGCCTTCAGGCCGCCGAAATGCTTCGCCAGACCTTTGATCTCGAGCAGCAGGCCACCCTTGGCCGCGGCCTCCGGATCGCCGAGCGTCAGCACCTCCGGCGCGCCGCGGTCGCGCAGGCGCGGCGGGCCCGCAAGCCGCGACAGCACGCCCCAGAGGCCGGTCGGCATGAACACCATGATGAGGATCACCGCCAGACCGTAGACCGCCAGGTAGGCGCCCTTGAGGAAGCGCAGCCACTCCGGCAGCAGGATGAGCAGCGCCGTGCCGACGGCCGAGCCGACCGCCGCATCGGCACCACCGAGCAGGACCATGGTCAGGAACACGACCGATTCGCCGAAGCTGAACTGATCCGGGCTGATATAGCCGAAGCCGCCGGCAAAGAGCCCGCCGCCAAGGCCGCCCAGCAGGGCCGACAGGCAGAAGGCGGTGACCTTGACGCGGTAGGTATCGACGCCGACGACCTCGGCCGCGAGTTCGTTGTCGCGCACCGCCTGCATGCCAAGGCCGAGCTTGGTGCCCTTCAGCCACCAGACGAACGCGCCAACGCCATAGAGCACGACGAGGCAGAGTGCCAGATAGCGGTCCGAATCCTGCCAGGAGATGCCGAACAGGCTCGGCCGCGGAATGTTGCGGATGCCGTCCGGACCGTTGGTGAGGCTGATCCAGTTGGTCAGCACCAGGGTCAGGATCTGCTGGAAGCTGATCGTCACCATGGCGAGATAATGGCCGCCGAGCTTCAGGGTCGAGGCGCCCAGCACGGCGCCGAGAAGGCCCGCGACGCAGACGCCGAGCAGCAGGGCGACGATGAACGGCAGATGCAGCACGGTCGTCCCGATCGCGAGACCATAGGCACCGAGGCCGAAGAAGCCGGCCTGGGCGATCGAGATCTGCCCCGCATAGCCGAGGACGACGGTCAGGCCCAGCACCGCCATGGCGTAGGTGGCGGCCTGCATGAACAGGTTGAGCAGATAGCCGTTCACCGGATGGACGAGCGGCAGGATGACGGATGCCGCGGCGGCGGCGAGCAGCAGCGGGACGGCCAGCGCCGCCTTGGAGGAACCGGTCGTCATGCCTTTTGCGCCACTTTCTCGCCGAAGATGCCTTGCGGGCGGATCAAGAGGAAGCCGAACAGCACCAGGAAGGCGAAGGCGTCCTTGTAGGGCACCGAGATGTAGGCGGCGCCGAACGTCTCGATGATGCCGAGCGACAGGCCACCGACGATGGCGCCGGTCACGTCGCCGAACCCGCCGATGATCGACGCGGCGAATGCCTTCAAGGCGACCTGGCTGCCGAGCCCGACGGACACGAACAGGATCGGTGCCACCAGGATGCCGGCCAGACCGCCGAGGATGGCGGAATAGATGAAGGTCAGCATGATCATGCGGGCGACGGGAATGCCGAGCAGGCTCGCCATCTCCTTGTCCTGCGACGTCGCCTGCATCTTCTTGCCGAGCAGCGTGTGCTCGAAGAAGAAATACTGGAACGCGACCAGCAGGATCGTGACGCCGATGATCAGTAGATACTGGCTGTCGAGGAACACGCCGGCGATCTGAAAGCCCGGGAAATCGAACATACCGGCCAGGCTCTCCGGCGCCGGCCCATAACCGACCAGCACCGAATTGGTCAGCAGGATCGACGCGCCGATGGTCGAGATCACCACCGGCAGGAACGAGCGATGGCGCAGCGGATAATAGACGCCGAGATTGAACAGCGCGCCGATCACGCCCATCGCGGCCAGGCTGATCAGGATCGCCGCCCAATAGGGCAGCCCCAAATCCTGGGTCGTCACCACCATCAGATACGCGCCCAGCATGGCAAACTCGCCCTGGGCGAAATTCACCACGTTGGTGGCGCGATAGATCAGCACGAACCCCAGTGCCACCAGGGAATAGACCGCCCCGATGCCGATACCGGTGAATAGTAATTGCAGAAAGATCGCCATCGGCTTCCCCGACAAATACCAGGAGAAAATGAGGGAGAGGCCACAGCAGGCGGCCCCTCCGCCGGGCGATCAGTCGTTATAGTCGACGTGCTTGGAGAAGACGATCTTGCCGCCCTCGTTCTGCACGATGTTGTAGCCGTGCAGGCCGTCGCCGTTCTGGTCGAAATTATAGGTGCCCTCGACCCCCTTGTAGCCCTTGATCGCCAGGATCGCTTCGCGGACCTTGGCCGGCTCCGTCGTCTTGGCATCGGCCATCGCCTTGGCCGCGATATGGACCGCATCGAAGGTCCAGGACGAGAAATTGTCCGCGATGGCGTGGGCGATCGATTCATACTTCGCCGAGAAGGCCTTGGCCTCCGGGCTCGAGTCCGCGGCGAAATCGGCGATACCATAGGTGCCGTTGAGCGTCGGTCCGGCGAGCTTGATCGCCGTCGCGGTCGCGATCGACGGCGAGCCGACCCATTTCGCCTGGATGCCGAACTGCTTCAACTGCTTGGAGAAGATGCCCAGGTCGTTCTCGAAGGTGAAATAGCTGCCGACGATGTCAGCGCCGGACGACTTTACCGCCAGCACGACCGCCGAGAAATCCGGCGACTGGTTCGGGTAGCCCTGGACCAGCGCCGGCTCAAGCCCATGGGTCTTGAGCGCCGCCGTGAGCGCGTTCATGCCGCCGGTGCCGAACGCATCGGTCGAATGGACGATCGCCCATTTCTTCAGGCCCAGCGTGTCGACGCCGAAATCGGCGATGACCCGGGCGGAATAGCTGTCGTTCGGCCGACAGCGGAACAGCCACTGATTGCCCTGGTGGGTCAGTTGCGGCGCCGTCCCGCCGATGAACACCGGCTTGCCGACCTTCATGATGTCGGGCGACATCGCATCGACCTGGGTCGAGCGGATCGAACCCAGGAACACGGCGATGTCGCTTTGGCTGGCGAGCCGCGAAAAGGCGGCGACCGCACCCGGATTGGTGGTCTGATCGTCTTCGATCACGAGCGTGAGCGTGTTGCCGTTCACGCCGCCGGCCGCGTTGATCTCTTCGATGGCCATCTTGGCGCCGATCTGGGCGTATTTGCCTGATTCGGCGGCCGGGCCGGTAACCGGCGTCACCATGCCGATCTTGATTTCGCCGGCTGACGCCGCCGATGCGGCGATCCCATATCCAAGCGCCAGCGCGACGATCGCACCGGCCGTCACTTGCCTCTTCGACATTGGCTCCATCCCCCTGATCGCAGAACTTGTGTTCTTTTGTCTGACTTTACGGTCTCGCGAATGGCGGGCGGAGATCAAGCGAAAACATCGTACATTCCGAGGCGGCCGAATTGGCCAGACCACATTACCAATTGACCGCACGCCGGAAAGATGGAACCGTCGCCCGCGAACGCACGCAGCCTGAAAGCTGCGGCAGGATCTGCCGTTTCAAGAACCGTTGGGGGAGGGATTTCTATGGCTAGCCAGGGAATGAAACTGACGCGTCGGGCGCTCGCCGGCGTGGCGCTGGGCGCGATGCTGGTCGCGAGCGTGTCGCACGCCCGGGCTGCGGATGCCCCGCCGCTGCCGTCGTCGGCCCAGACGATCAATATCATCGACGTCGGCGGCGCGCTGGCGCTGACCCAGAAGGGCTTCGAGGACTATCGTAAGGCCCATCCCGACCGGGTTGCGAAGTTCAACTACACCAAGGCGCCCGCCCCCGAGCTCGCCGGCAAGATCAAGGCGCAGCAGGACGCCAACCATCTCGACATCGACATCGTGCTGACCGGCCTGGACGGCTTGGCCGCGGGCATCGACCAGAACCTGTGGCTGAAGATGGATCCGGACTACGGCAGCAAGCTGCCGAACCTCGACGCCAACTACCTGCCGGCGGCGCTCGACATGCACAAGCTCGGCCAGGGCTACGGCGTGACCGTCGTCTATTACCCGTCGGGCCCGCTGATCGAATACGCGCCCGAACGGGTCAAGGACGTACCGAAGTCCACCGATGAGCTGTTGGCCTGGGCCAAGGCCCATCCCAACCGCTTCATGTACGCGCGCCCGGCCAATTCGGGTCCCGGCCGTACCTTCCTGATGGGCCTGCCCTATCTGCTGGGCGATTCCAACCCCAAGGACCCGATCAACGGCTGGTCCAAGACCTGGGCGTTCCTGAAGGAACTGGGCAAGTACATCGAGTACTACCCGTCCGGCACCGGCGTCACGATGAAGCAACTGGGCGAAGGCTCGATCGACATGATCGTCAGCACGACCGGCTGGGACATCAACCCGCGCGTGCTCGGCACCGTGCCGAAGAGCGCCAAGGTCGGTACGCTCAAGGGCTTCCATTGGGTCAGCGACGCGCAGTATCTCGCCGTGCCGAAGGGCATCTCGCCCGACCACCTGGCCGTGGCTCTCGACGTCATCGCCTACATGATGACCCCGCACGCGCAGGCCTATGCCTGGGACGAGGGTTATTTCTACCCCGGCCCGGCGGTCAAGGACGTGCCGCTCAGCATGGCACCGAAGGAAAGCCAGGACGCGATCGCCGAATACGGCCGGCCCGAATACGAGGACCTGATCAAGAACAACAAGATCGAGACGCCGCTCGATGCCAACACGATGGTCGCCGCGTTCCACAAGTGGGACGAGGAAGTCGGCAGCGGCAAGACCAAGTAACCCGAGACCAATTCACGACCCCCGACGGGCGGCAGCGATGCCGCCCGTTTTTTTGTGCCCAGAAAGCCGAATTCGCGGCGCGGCGCCGGCGGATGCCGAGCAGAAACTGCCGGAATCCACTGCCTCAGACCCGGAATTTTTTGCCGGCCCCGGAAATTCCGACCGGACGGGTGGGCGGCCGGACGGCGGCAGCGAAACCATGCCCGTCGCGAAATAACACAACAATTTCTGATAGTTAGATGAAAAGCCCCGACCATGCCGGCGCGCTGGCACACCCCTTGCCGATTGGACTGACGAAGGCTCGACGCGTTCCGTTGCCGTTCCGACCGGGAAAAGCCCGGAAGGCGACGTCAGCGGTACGCACCGAGCGTGGTGTCAAACCAGGGGTTCGAACGCGTCCGCACTGGACGATGGATCGGACCACAGTCCTTAAAGGAAGTGAGCCATGTCCGATATTACCTTGACCGCCGTCCAGCAGGACACCCTGCTCCAGCTGCAGAACGCCTCGTCGCTGTTCAACCGGACTCAGGAACGCCTCAACACCGGCAAGAAGGTCAACAGCGTCACCGACGACGCGGTCGCCTATTTCCGGTCGACCTCGCTCTATGACCGGTCCTCGGCGCTGACGACCACCAAGGGCAATATCGACCAGAGTGTTTCGGCGGTGAGTGCCGCGCTCGACGCAACCTCCGCGGTCGACGGCCTGCTGAAGCAGCTGAAGGGCGTGCTCGAAGGCGCCCGCGGCGCCGTCCTGTCGCAGCGCGTCGCCGCGACCGCTGAATTCAAGAACATCGCCAAGCAGCTCTCCCAGCTGGTCAAGGACGCCACGTACCAGGGCCTCAACATCCTGACCGCGACGACGGCGACCTTGACGACGCAGTTCTCCGAACGGACGGCCGCGACCCTGATCGTCAACGGCCTCAACCTCTGCGCGACCGGCGCCGGCAATACCAGCACGCTGTTCACCGGCGCCAGCAACGTCTTTCAGGCCAGCGGAACGCTCAACTTCTCCAATGTCGTGTTCTCTGGTGCGGGCGGCGCGGGCATTATCGCGGGCTTCTCGCAGCTCAATCTCACGAGTGCTGCGGGTGCGATCACCGTGTCGAAGGCCGAGGCGATCTTCAGCGCGTCGGACAACCGCATCGACGCGGCGATCGCCCAGAACCAGGCGATCAGCGCCTCGCTCGGCATCAATGTCTCGATCCTGCAAGCCCGGTCGAGCTTCACCGCCAACTATACCAACTCCCTGTCGCAGGGCGGCGACAAGCTGACGCTCGCCGATCTCAACACCGAGGCGGCGAACTCCCAGGCCCTGACGCTGCGCCAGCAGATCGGCATCCAGTCGCTGTCCGTCTCCGGTCAGCAGAACCAGTCGATCCTGAACCTTCTGAAGTAAGGTCGGCCCCGTCCTCTGGACGAACAGGGAAGGGTTAAACCCTTCCCGTCCGCCCGCTCAACCGATCGCCGCCTTGCGCGCGGTCGAGAGATAGAGCCCGGGCAGGATCAGAAGGCAGCCCCACAGGTGGTAGAAGCCCGGCTGCTCCGCGAGCAGCAGATAGCCGAGCGCGCCATTGTAGAGCGGCCCCAGGTAAAGCATCAGGCCGGCCCAAGCCGGTCCCTTCAGCGCCACCAGCTTGCCATAGCAGCTATAGGCGCAGAAGCCGGGCACCAGCCCGAGGAATGCCATGTAGCCGAAGGCGGACGGCGGCAGATGCGGCCAGCCGGCGGCGGCGAGTTCCAGCACCGCGAACGGCAGGGTCGCCAGCACGCCGCCGAGGACGATCGCGGCGAACCGGACCATGAGCGGCAGCCGCGACGGCCAATAACGCAGCAGGACTGAGTAGAACGACCAGGACAGGGTCGACAGCAGCGTCCAGAGATCGCCCGGAATGAAGCTGAGCGACAGCAGGCGGTGCAAATCGCCCTTGCCGACGATCACCATCACGCCGACCAGCGCCAGTATCGACCCCAGTCCCTGGCGGCCGCTGATGCGGGTCCGCCAGATCACCGCCGTCAGCCCCAGGATCACGATCGGCGACAGCGCGTAGATCAGCCCCATGTTCGTCGCGGTCGTCGTCCGTCCGGCGAGGTAGATCGGCGCGCCGCACAGGCCCATGCCGAAGCCGCCCAGGACCAGCAGCCGTCCCGCCTCCCGCCTGAGCTCGGCCCGCGCCGCCCAGAGCGGCCGGCCGACGAGCGGCACCAGGATCAGGAACGTGCAGCTCCAGCGCCCCGCCGCCAAGGTGATCGGCGGCACCGCACCACCAATGATCCGGGCGGTCAATTGGTTGGCAGCGAAGAACAGCGGCGTGACGACGAGCAGCAGATAGGCGAGGCCGCTGGATCCGGCCCGTTCGCTCACCGCCGCCGTCGACGTCATCGGATCGCTTTTGCCGGCGCGGGCAGCGTGATCCGTTCGACCACGGCCGGCGCGACCTGCTCGCCCAGGAAGCGCGAGGCGATGCGGGCGAAGCGATCGGGACCGTCGGTCACCAGATAGCGGACGCCGCCGGCTCCGGTGTCATCAGTCCGCGCAAGACCGCGATCGGCGAGCATGCCGACCGCCGCGTCGGCCACCGTGGCCGAACTGTCGACCAGCGTCACCCAGGGGCCGAACATCATGCGGATCGCCGGCGTGAACAGCGGGAAATGGGTGCAGCCGAGCACCAGGCAATCCGGCGCCAGATGCGGATCCTGCTCGAACATCGGCCCGAGATATCGACGCAGCACCGCCTCGGCCAGGATATCCTCGGCCCAGCCCTCCTCGGCGAGCGAGACCAAGAGGCCGCAGGCCCGCGCCACGACCGTCGCCTCAGGCCGCAAACGCCGGATCGCCGCATCATAGGCGCCGGATTGGACCGTTCCCTCAGTCGCGATGACGGCGATACGCCCGCTTTTCGAGCCGGCCACGGCCGCGGCGGCGCCCGGTTCGACCACCCCCAGGATCGGCAGGTCTGGATATTGCCGCTCGAGGCCGGCAAGCGCATGAACCGTCGCCGTGTTGCAGGCGACGACCAGCAGCTTGATGCCCTCCGCAACCAGATGCGCCACCGCCTCGCCGGTGTAGGCCGCCACGGTTGCGGGGCTCTTCGGGCCATAGGGCACGCGGGCGGTATCGCCCAGATAGATCATCGCTTCACGCGGCAGACGGCGACGCAGCGCGGCCAGCACGGTCAAGCCGCCGACCCCCGAATCAAACACGCCGATCGGCAGTGCCGAGCTTATGCCGGATGAAACTCTCACCCTTCCGTCATAGCCGTGGCCCCGGCGGCGCACAACGGCGGGCTTGCCGCGGCTCCCCTGCATTCCGCTCCTAGCTTTTTGGCGATGCCACGAAGGACCGGGCGAGGAACTGCAGCACGGCGGGGAGCGCGTTCGACCAGGTATCCCAATCATGGTCGCCCGGCGTCAGCGCCGTCTCCACGGGAATCTTCATCGCGGCGAGGCGCTGCGCCATGACCGACTGCTCGCGATCGAGATGATAGCGGTCCTGCCGGCCGCAGGTCAGATAGATCGCCGGAACCGGTCCCTCATGGTGCATCGAGGCAGCGAGCGTCATCGGATTGGCGGCGACGAAGCGACGCGCATCGAACGGCCGGCCGAACGCGCCGTCGAAGATGCGCTGAATATGATCATCGAACTGGGTATCCGGGGTGACCTGGGTCCAGAAGGCCCCGCTCATCGCAGCCGCGGCGGCATAGCGTTCGGGCGCCATGAGCGCGAAGCGCAGCGCGCCGTAGCCGCCCATCGAATAGCCGGCGATCGCCCGGCCGCGCCGGTCGGTGCGCGCCCGCCAGCCATGCTCGACATAGGCAGGCAGGTCGCGCTCGATCGCGGTCGCGACATTGCCCGATCCGTCGGTCGGCGCGTCCATGTACCAGGAATTGGGCCCACCCTCCGGCATGACGATGATGACCGGCGGCAGGTGGTGGGTGGCGATCAGCCTGTCGGCGATCTCCTGGACATGCCCCTGATCCACCCAGTCGATCGCCGAGGCCGCGGCACCATGGAGCAGGTAGACGACCGGCAGCTTGTCACGCCCCTCGTCGTAATCGGGCGGCAGATAGAGCACGAAGCCGAGCGGATGGCCCAGGGCCGGGCTCGGCGCCTCGAGCGCGCGCAAGACCTGCGAGGGCGACGCCAAGGCCGGCGAAGCGAGCAGCGCCAACAAAAGGGCAAGCAGCGGGCGCATCAGCTGGCCACCAGCTGGTCGGGCGCCACAGCGAAAATCGCCAGTCCTTCGCCGCGCTGGATCGTGCCCGTCAACCGCAGCGACTGCCCGACAAGCGCCCGCGCCGCGTCGCCAACCGGACCGCCGTCGCGGGCCGCCATCAGGTACCAGCGAACGCCGCCGTCCGCCGCCCGGGTCACGAACAGCGCCGGTATGCCGCCATAAAGGCAGAAGGAACCACACGATTCATGCGCCTTGCCCTCCCCCGGATTCATGGCGCCGGCATAGCATTTGGAATCGACGATCTCGCCGACCAGGGTCGTGGGTTCCGCCCCCGCTGCCGGCAGCGGTGCCATCTGCGAGCCGTCCTGCCGGACCGGCAACTGATCGAGCTGCAGCACGGTGAGATCGCCGCGTGTGACCGGATAGCCGCGCGCCTCGACCATGACGCCATCCAGATCGTCAAGCCCGGCCGGTGCTCCGTTCTTGCCCTCTCCAGCCAGCAGCACCGCACGCGCCGGCCGGTCGCCGGCCGCCGGCAGGCGCAGGAGCGGATAGGGCCTCGCCTGGAACTGGCCGACATAGGCGACTTCGCCATCGACACCCCAGGCGCCGGCCGCATGAGGCCGCTGCCCGGCGAAAGCCACGACGGCCAAGCCACCATCGACGACGAGCATGATCAGCAGCAGGCCGACCAAGAAGCCCCTGAGGTCACGCGGCAGCTTCAGATAGCCGACATAGAACGGCGGTTCGCGCTCAGCCATGGGATGCTCCGAGATCGAGCGGTTCGACGCGGGTGCCGGGCGGCAGCGGCCGCGGATCGACGAGCACGATCCCTGCCTCCTGCTTCAGGCGGTATGTTGCGATCTTGTCGGTGAAGGGCGCGGGCGCGCAGCCGTCCTCCGGCCGGAACTGGAAGCCGTGCCAGGGACAGGTGACGCAGCCGTCGATGATCCGTCCCTCGCCGAGCGGACCATTTTGATGCGCGCAGACATTGACGAGTGCCGACAAGGTCGCGCCGTTGCGGAACACGGCGATGCGTTCGCCGGCCGGCGGCACCACGATCCGCGCGCGCCCATCGGGCAGCGATGCCCGCAACTCTTCGGCCCGCCCGACCCGCAGCCAGCCGGTCGCGTCGGTGGCCGATGACCCTTCGTCGATCGCCCATTCCCGCCGTGCGGCGAGGACATGCAGGCTCGCCACCAGCACGACGGCCCCGCCCAACAGGATCGGGACGATGGGCGAGCGCTCGGCCTGCATGACGCCCAGCGCCACATGCAGCACCAGCAGGCCGAAAGCGGCATAGACGCCCATGTGGATCGCCTTCCAGACCGGCGGGGTCAGGAAGGCCAGCCAGAAATCATGGCTGGTGACGGCCATCACGATCAGGATCGCGAGCGCCGCCAGGCCCAGCGCCTCGAACGGAAATCCCAGGAAGCGGCCGTAGTTCGGGTTGCTGGCCAGCACCGAGACCAGAGGCGGTAACTTGCCGTCACCGTGATACCAGTCGATCGCCGACCAGGCATGGGCCAGCCCGACGAGGCAGGTCGCCACGCCGAAATGGCGACGGTTGTAGAGCAGCGGCAGGAACCGGCGATCGAGCCGGGCGAGCGGCCCGATCGCCAGGATGAGGGTCAGCATCAAGAGGCCGCAACTGCCGAGCGCCCGGGTGCGCAGGATCTCCGGGGTCACCGGATGATCGGACGGCATCAGCCGCGGAGCGAGCAGCGAAAAGCTGGTCAGATAGAGCAGGATGCCGACGAGCAGCGCCAGATCATAGACCCGCTTGTGATTGTTCCACTGGACCGCGCGAAACCCGGCGCTCATCGCGCAGCCCCGCTCACCAGCGGCCCGTCCCCGATCGGCGGGGCCGGCCGCAGGACGAGCGCGGCCAGGAAGGCACCGCCGAGAAGGACGGGCAGGACCAGCCAGATCCGCCGGTGCCAGCGGCGATGCGGCCGTCTCATGGATGCGTTCCGCCCACGAGCCAGCGCCGCAGCACCCAGGGCCATAGCACAGCGGCACCCGGCAGCAGCAGCAGGCGCGCGCCCCAGGTGACCGGTCCGGCCCCGGGCATGGCACTCTCGACGCCCAGGAGCACGAAGCCGAGCGCCACACAGAGACCGACGGCGCCATAGAGCTCGACACCCGCAACGATGATCTGTGCCGCCGCCATGCCGTCCGCTCCCTGTCGAGACTGGATCCGAAGAGTGTAGCGGTCAGCGGGCCGAAATCGAAGGCAGGACTGTAGTCCGGCGCTGGGCCTGCGGCTCGGCCTCCTTGCTCGCAGCCGGGACCGATGCCGGTGCCGGCACCGGCATGGGCCGCATCCAGGGCGCGGATTTGATCCAGGCGACGCCATAGGCGATGGCGAAGGTCATGGCGAAGCCGACGCCGTTGACGAGGACCTGAGCGCCGAGGCCGGTGCCCAGCCGGTCGAACGCCATGCCGCCCAGATCGGCGAGCAGGATGCCGGCGAGGAAGATCGACAGTGCCTGCTGGCCGCATTTCACGATTGGACGCGCCGTATTGCCTTGGATCAGGTGCAGCCGGCCGTCCAGCAGATAGACCGCGACATAGGCCGTCGCGAAGAAATGCAGGACCTGCAGCGGGTCGAGGAAGGTCTTGTCGGCGTGATCGACGATCCAGGCCTGGACCGCCTCCAGCCCCGGCACGGTCTGGTAGATCGCCGGTACCGTCACCGCGACGCCAAACAGGATATAAGCGACCGCGGCCCGGAAGATGCGCCGGTCGGCCGGCGGCGGGGTCAGCCACTTCATCGACAGCGAGAAGCCGGTGAAGAACAGCACCTGCCAGCAGAACGGATCGAAGAACCAGCCGCGCGGCTCGCTGCTGTCGCCCGGAAGGTTCCAGCCGTGATAATTGGCGAGCGCCCAAAGCGCGACCGATGCCGCGAGCACGGCCAGCGGATGGACGAACCGGGCCAGCGCCACCGCGATCGGCACCAGGGACAGCACGACCATGTAGACCGGCAGAATGTCGAGATAATGCGGCACGTAGGTCAGGGTCGCGATGCCGAGCAGCGCGTCGGACGGATCGGCGAACAGATGGTCGAGCTGCAGGATCGAGCGGTAGTCATCCTCGCCCGGGATGAGATGGTTCGCCGCGACCGCGAGGGCGGCGACGACCAGCACGATCGCCAACTGGGCGATATAGAGCTGCCAGATGCGCAGGCCGATGCGCGCCGTACCGAGTAGCCAGCCGGCACGCTTGTAGACGCCGCCGAAGGCGAGGCCGCCGGCATAGCCCGAGACGAAGACGAACATGGCGGCCGCATCGGACAGGCCGAAGCGGGCCGGAATCCAGTCTGACAGCCAGTCGTTGCGGGTGTGGCTGATCAGGATCACGAACAGCGCAATACCGCGGAAGAAATCGAGCCGCGGATCACGAAACTTCACAGGCCTGATTGTCGATATCGTAGAGGCCGCCATGCTTCATCCAAGAAGGACGGCGCGTCCGGATGGGGGCCGAACGCGCCGTTTGGAAGGGTGATGAAGCGTAGATTTAGAACGGTTCGTCCAAAAGACGAATCACGTTCCCGAGAGGGTATTGTTAGACGTGTCTCCTACTTCAGGGCATCGAGCGCCAAGTTGAGCTCGAGCACATTGACATGGGGCTCGCCGAGGATGCCGCCGGTGCGGCCCTCGACATGAGCGGCGATCAGGTCCTTGACCTGAGCGACAGACAGATTGCGGGCCTTGGCGACCCGTTCCGCCTGGAACAGCGCGCCGGCCGGCGTCACGTCGGGATCGAGCCCGGAAGCCGAGGCCGTCACCAGGTCGACGGGCACCGGAGCGCCTGCTTCGTCCTTCAAGCTCGCGACATCGCCCTTGACCCGATCGATCAGGGCCTGGGAGGTCGGGCCGTAGTTCGACCCGGTCGAGGCATCGGCCTTGTAGGGCACCGAGATCGTCTTGGTGGCGTCGTTCGGGTCGGTGTCGTTCGTGGCCGACGGGCGACCGTGGAAATACTGATCGCCCGTGAAATTCTGGCCGATCAGGCGGGAGCCGATGACCTTGCCGTCCTGCTCGATCAGGCTGCCGTCGGCCTGGTGCGGGAACAGGATCTTGGCGGCGCCGGTCACGGCATAGGGATAGACCACGCCCGTGATCGCACTCAGCAGCACGATCATCACGATGGCGGGGCGGATTTCCTTCAACATCGCAGGATTCCTTTAGATAAGACCGATCGACGTCACGAGGACATCGATGATCTTGATGCCGATGAACGGCACGATCACGCCGCCGATGCCGTAGATCAGCACGTTACGGGCCAAGAGGCGCGAGGCCGATTGCGGCCGGTATTGCACGCCCTTCAGCGACAGCGGGATCAGCGCGATGATGATAAGCGCGTTGAAGATGATCGCCGACAGGATGGCGCTTTCCGGCGTCTTCAGATGCATGACATTCAGCGCCTGGAGCTGCGGATAGAAGGCGATGAACATGGCCGGGATGATGGCGAAATACTTCGCCACGTCGTTCGCGATCGAGAAGGTCGTGAGCGCACCGCGGGTCATCAGCAGCTGTTTGCCGATGCCGACGATCTCGATCAGCTTGGTCGGATCGCTGTCGAGGTCGACCATGTTGCCGGCCTCGCGGGCCGCCACCGTGCCGGTCTGCATCGCGACGCCGACGTCGGCCTGGGCCAGTGCCGGCGCATCGTTGGTGCCGTCGCCGCACATGGCGACCAGCTTGCCCTTGGCCTGCTCGTCGCGGATCAGCTTCAGCTTCGCCTCGGGCGTCGCCTGGGCGAGGAAGTCGTCGACGCCGGATTCGGCGGCGATGGCGGCGGCGGTCAGCGGATTGTCACCGGTGATCATGACCGTGCGGATGCCCATCTGCCGCAGCTCGGCGAACCGCTCCTTGATGCCGCCCTTGACCACGTCCTTCAGATGGATCACGCCCAGCACGCGGCCGTCCTTGGCGACCGCGAGCGGCGTGCCGCCGGCCTTGGCGATCCGCTCCGTCGCATCGGTCAGCTCCCGCGGCAGCGCCAGGTTCGGGTTGCGGTTGAACTCGCGGACATAGGCGATGATCGCGTCGACCGCGCCCTTGCGGATGGCACTGCCGCCGACATCGACGCCGCTCATCCGGGTCTGGGCCGAGAACGGGATGAAGCTGGCGTTCAGCGGCCCCATCTCGCGCGCCCGGATGCCGTATTTCTCCTTTGCCAGCACGACGACCGAGCGGCCTTCCGGCGTCTCGTCCGAGAGCGAGGACAATTGCGCGGCATCGGCCAGATCGCGCTCCGACACGCCGGGCATCGCCACCAGCTCGGTCGCGACGCGGTTGCCGAGCGTGATCGTGCCGGTCTTGTCCAAGAGCAGCGTATCGACGTCGCCCGCCGCCTCGACCGCGCGGCCGGACATGGCGAGCACGTTGAACTTCACCAGCCGGTCCATGCCGGCGATGCCGATCGCCGACAGGAGCGCGCCGATCGTGGTCGGGATCAGGGTGACGAACAAGGCGACCAGGATGACGACCGAGACGGCGCCGCCGCTATAGGTGGCAAAGCTCGGGATCGTGACCGTGGCCAGCACGAAGATGATCGTCATGCCGATCAGCAGGATATTGAGCGCGATCTCGTTCGGCGTCTTCTGGCGCTGGGCGCCCTCGACCAGCGCGATCATGCGGTCGAGGAAGGTCGAGCCCGGGCTGGCCGTGATGCGGACCTTGATATGGTCCGACAGCACGCGCGTGCCGCCGGTCACCGCCGACCGGTCGCCGCCGGACTCGCGGATGACCGGCGCCGACTCGCCGGTGATGGCGCTTTCGTCGACGGAGGCCACACCCTCGATCACCTCGCCGTCGGACGGGATGATGTCGCCGGCATCGACCAGGACGAGGTCCCCCGCCCGAAGGCTGAGGCCCGGCACCGAGACGAAGGCCTTGGCATCGGCGCTGGCGAGCTTCTTCGCCATGGTCTCCGTGCGCGTCTTGCGGAGCGCATCGGCCTGCGCCTTGCCGCGGCCCTCGGCCACGGCTTCGGCGAAATTGGCGAACACCACCGTGAACCAGAGCCAGATCGCGATCTGGCTCTCGAACAGGATGTGGCCGGTGCCCATGACCAGGTCGCGGGCGAGCAGCACGGTGGTGAGCGCCGCCACCACCTCGACCACGAACATCACGGGGTTGCGGAACAAGGTCCGCGGGTTGAGCTTCCTGAACGAGTCCCCGATCGCCGGGACGAGGATCTTGGAATCGAACAGCGAAGAGGAACGCGAGTTGCGGACGGCATCGCCGGGAGCAAAAACGGTTTCAGTCATGATGGGATCCGAGCTCCGGGCTAGAACAGGCTGCCGGCCGAAAGGGCCAGATGCTCGACGACGGGGCCGAGTGCCAGTGCCGGGAAGAAGGTGAGGCCGCCGACGATCAGGATGACGCCGATCAGCAGGCCGACGAACAGCGGGCCATCGGTCGGGAAGGTGCCGGCCGAAGGCGGCACGATCTTCTTGGCACCAAGCGAGCCCGCGACCGCCAGCATCGGCACGATGAACAGGAAGCGGCCGACGAACATCGCTACCGCGAGCGTCGCGTTCCAGAAGATCGTGTTGGCGCTCAAACCGGCGAAGGCGCTGCCGTTGTTACCGGTGGCCGAGGTATAGGCATAGAGCACCTCGGAGAAGCCGTGCGGGCCGGCGTTGTTGAGGCCGACGAGCGCGGTCTCCGGCAGCACGGATGCCACCGCCGAGAAGCCCAGGATCGAGAGCGGCAGGACCAGAATGGCGAGCATCGCCATCTTGACCTCGCGGGCCTCGATCTTCTTGCCGAGATATTCCGGCGTGCGTCCGACCATCAGCCCGGCCACGAAGACCGCGACGATGGCAAACATCAGCATGCCGTAGAGACCGGAGCCGACGCCGCCGAAGATGATCTCGCCCAGTTGGATGTTGATCATCGGGATCATGCCGGCCAGCGGCATGAAGCTGTCGTGCATCGCATTGACGGCGCCGCAGGAGGCGTCGGTCGTGACCGTTGCGAACAGCGCCGAATTGGCGATGCCGAAGCGGACTTCCTTGCCTTCCATGTTGCCGCCGGCCTGCAGCAGGCTCGCATGCTGGTCGACACCGAGTGCCGCGATGTTCGGATTGCCGCCGGCCTCGATCGGGTAGACCACCGCGACACCGGCCAGGAACAGGAGCCCCATGACGCCGAAGATCGCCCAGCCCTGCTTCTCCGCCCCGACCATGCGGCCGAACACGTTGGTCAAGGCGGCGCCGATCGAGAAGATCGAGACCATCTGGATGAAGTTGGTGAGCGCCGTCGGATTCTCGAACGGGTGCGCCGAGTTAGCGTTGAAGAAGCCGCCACCATTGGTGCCGAGCATCTTGATCGCTTCCTGCGATGCCACCGGGCCGATCGCGATGGTCTGCTTCACGCCCTCGAGCGTGGTCGCATCGACATAGGCGCCGAGCGTCTGCGGCACGCCCTGCCAGACCAGCACCAGCGCATAGACGAAGGCGATGGGCAGCAGGACGTAGAGGGTGCAGCGGGTGAGATCGACCCAGAAATTGCCGATGGTCTTGGCCGACCGCCGGGCGAAGCCGCGGATCAGCGCCAGCGCCAGGGCAACGCCAGTCGCGGCCGAGACAAAATTATGCACCGTCAGACCCAGCATCTGGGTCAGGTAGCTCATGGTGCTTTCGCCGGAGTAGCTCTGCCAGTTCGTGTTGGTGACGAAGCTGATCGCGGTGTTGAGCGACAGGTCCGGGGTGAGCGCCGCCAGGCCCTGTGGGTTGAGCGGCAGCACGTCCTGGAAGCGCATCAGCCCATAGAGCGTGATCGCGCCGGCGAGGCTGAACAGCAGCATGGCCGCGCCATAGACGAGCCAATCCTGCTCGGCTTCAGGATCGACGCCAGCAATCTTGTAGAGCACCGCCTCGATCGGGCGGAAGATCGGCGAGAGGAAAGTCTTCTCGCCCTTGAACACGCGCGTCATGTAGCCGCCCAGCGGCCGGGTCAGCGCGATGACCACGATGCAGAAGATCGCGATCTGGAAAATACCGTTGAAGGTCATGCCGGCGTCCTCAGAAGCGCTCGGGATGGATCAGCGCGTAGATCAGGTAGGCCAGAAGGCCGACCGAGACGACGCCGCCCAGGATGTAGTCGAACAGCATTGGGTCGCTCCTAGACGCGGTCGCAGGCCGCGAGATAGGCGAGGCCAACGCCGAAAAGGCCCAGGGTCAGGACCAGCCACAGAACGTCGAACATGACTTTTGAAGGACTCCGCCTAAAGCGCGAGGCCGCCGTCGCGGCGGCCATGAGCAGCCAACCTCAGCAGTAGGAGTGCGGCCCATGAAAAATCGAGCCGAGGTTCGGCGGGCGGGAATCAAAAACCCATAAAAGAACGGCGGCCCGAAGGCCGCCGTCGCTTGTCGCCAATGCCGTGGTCCGGCCGTCAGACGCCGTCCCGGCCGTGCTGAAGCAGGTTTTGCGCCGTTTCGGTCCAGCGCTGGGCCGTCGGCTGATCGCCGGCCCGGCAGGCCGCCGCCGCATGGCGGATCGCCTGTGTCATTTGTTGGTAGAGCTGGCCGCTCATCTCATGGCCGGCCTCACCGGTAACCCGCGCCTGGGCGGGCTTTGCCGGCGACGAGAAGGACGCCGCACGCCAATCGGCCGTGACGGCATCCAGGGCTGCGGTGCAGGTCGCGGCGGGCGATGTCGCGGCAAAGGCAGGAGCCTGAAGCGCCAACAGCCCCAGGGCACCGAAAATAATCTTACGCATTGCGAGTGACTCTCCAAAATCCGGATCGAATCCCGTTAGAGACGCCACGCGCCTCTTCCGGCTCGAGCGAGATAAGAGATCGGCGCCATGAAAAATCGATTGGGCGATTCAGGCACTGCCATCAAAAATCCATGAAATATCGGACGGAAATTGGGCGTTTTATCGCCGCTTTATGCCGAACCACTAAGATCGACATAGATTTTTCAGCCGAACCCGCGGGCTGTTTCAGAACAAGATTTCAGCTCTGCCCGCCGCACATGCCGCGGTCTGAATTCTTGTCTTTTCCGAATGCGGGAGACCGGACATGTCGCGCTTTGGCCATGCGTTCCAGTTGGCGATCAGCTGCCGACCGATCGCGATCGAAGAGCTTCGCACCTTGCATCAGCAACTGAGTGCCCGGACGCCCGAGATCGCGGCGGATGACCCCTGGCGCCTGGGCCTGCTGGTTGCCGAGCGCGAGTATCCGGCCGGACAGGTCCTGGCGCTGGAATATGCCGAGGATCCGACCGAGCACATGGACATGTCGATCGGCTGGCTGCTGCTCGCCGCCCATGCCGCGGACGAGGATCCCCATGGCCCCACGCTCGCCGCTTGCCGCCTTGCCGAGCGGATCGAACAGCGTTTCGAGCGCTCGCCGCCGCGCGGCGTGTCGCCCAGTATCGTTTTGCAGGCCATCGACGAGTGGCGCACCTGGACCGGCATCCGCGGTACGGAGAGCGGCCCGTGCCGCCCGGCCCTGACGTCGAGCCGGGACTTGGCCGCCTGAACTTTGTCACCAAGCCCTAGCGATGTCACAAGAATAAAAATCCCATAAAAATAACTATCCTCACTCGTCGCGCAGTTCTGATATGAAATTGTTTACGTGTTGCTCTTAAGACACTTCAGTGTCAGGATAAATTCTCTAAGTCCATATGGATTTTTTATGCGGCCACATGCTGTTTACCGGCCACCAACAAGCATGTGGTGCGAGTAAAACTTATGACCGGACCGTTTCGAACCCACGCGGCGCCGCTGGCGCTGGCGCTGGTTCCTGCCATTTCTCTCGCCTTCCTGCCGGGAACCGCGCGCGCTGACGATGCGACCACCGCCGCATCGACCCCTGCCGCCGGGGCGGCAAGTTGCACCGGCGAGATCGATCCCTACAAGAACTACAAGTGCCTCGACGCCTATCTCGGTGACGATGTCGGCACCCGCTTCCTCAGATACTACGCGCTCGAAATGGGCCAGGCTTCGGCACCGAGCGATCCGAGCGCGCCCGCGTCCCGGCGCGACTACTGGCCGGCAACGCCCCAGTCGACCCCGCCCATGCCGTTCACCGAATGGCCCTATGGCGGCGCCACGTCGCTCGGCGTGAACCGGTCGGCTTCGGTCGACAGCCCGTTCATGACGGCGATCGCCAACACCTCGCTCGGCCAGTGGATGGCGGACAATAACCTGCAGTTCTATGGCTGGGGCAACGTCGGCTTCAACGTCAGCAGCAACACCACCCGGCCGGGCGGCAACGCCCCCATGGGCTATACCTATACGCCGAACACGGTGCAGCTCGACCAGGTCGTCGCCTACCTGGAGCGCACGCCCGACACGGTGCAGAAGGACCATATCGACTGGGGCTTCCGGCTCTCGGCGATCTATGGCGTCGACTATCGCTACACGACCTCGTACGGCCTCGCGAGCTACCAGCTCCTGAAGAAGAACGACGTCAACGGCTACGACCTCCCGATGGAGTATGCCGAGGTCTTCGTTCCGCAGGTCGCCGAAGGGCTGATGATCCGCGCCGGGCGCTATGTCTCGATCCCGGACATCGAGGCCCAGCTCGCGCCGAACAATTACATGTACACGCATTCGATGATGTACACGTTCGACAATTTCACGAACGAAGGCATCCTCGCGACGCTCGCCGTGACTCCGAACCTCTTGGTGCAGGCGGGTTTCAACGTCGGCACGGAATCGACGGCCTGGCACGTCGGCGAGAGGGTCCATAACCCGGACCCGAACCCGCTCTTTCCCGACCACACGTTCCTCAAGGACCCGGGCGCCAAGCCCTCCTTCTCGGCCTGTATCCGCTACACGTGGAACGACGGCAACGATACGTTCTATCCGTGCATGAACGGTATCAACAACGGCAGCTGGGGTTACAACAACCTTCAGTGGTACGGCGCGACTTTCTATCACAAGTTCAATGACAAGTGGCACCTGTCGGTCGAGGCCTATGACGAGCACCAGACCGGTGTGCCGAACCTGAACAACCCGATCGCGCAGGCCGCGTTCGCGAACGGCGGCACGCCGTTCTCGCCGCAATACGTGCCGTTCAATGCGCCGGGCCTGGCGAACTGCCACAACCCGAATGAGCTCACCTGCCGCGCCGAGGCGTTCGGTGTGGTCGCCTATCTGAACTATCAGATCACGCCGCTGGACAATATCTCGTTCCGTCCGGAGTTCTATGACGACGCCCAGGGCCAGCGCACCGGCACCAAGGCTCGGTACGTGAATTTCGGCCTCGGCCTGCAGCATTGGCTGTCGCCGCAGATCGAGTTCCGTCCGGAAATCGACTGGGACCGGTCGATCGATGCCAAGGCGTTCAACGGCAATTCCAACGCCGGCATCCCGGGCAACAAGAACTATACTGTGATGTTTGCGGCGGACGCGATCGTCCACTTCTGACCATCGTCATCATCCTGCCGGCCGCTTTAGCAGACGGCGACCCGAGGGATGGTTGGGGAGCCTGGTATTAGGCTCCCGGAAAGGGCCCGGCGTCGGACACCGGGCCCTTTTTCATTGCTCTCCAGCGATCGGAATCGGGATCAGGCGAGCCGGTCCTCGCCCCGCGCCGCCAGATGCTGGCGGACCAGCGCCTTCGGCACCTTGCCGTAGCCGGATTTCGGCAGCTCCGCCCAGAACACCACCCGGGCCGGCCGCTTGTAGCGGGCGAGCCGGCCGTCGAGGAACGCCAGGATCTCCGGCTCGTCCGCGATCAAGCCCGGCCGCAGCACCAGCACCGCGATCCCGGCCTCGCCCCATTTCGCATGCGGCACGCCGACGACCGCCGCCTCGGCCACGGCGGGATGGGTCAGCAGCAATTCCTCAATTTCGCGCGGATAGACGTTGGAGCCGCCGGAAATATACATGTCCGACGCCCGCCCGGTGATGGTGAGGAAGCCCCGGCTGTCGAGTACACCTAGGTCGCCGGTATGGAACCAGCCATGGGCGAAGGCCTTTTCGTTCGCCGCCGGATTATCGAAATAGCCCTTGAACACCGCCGGGCCGCGCACGCAGATCTCGCCGCTGGTGCCGGGCGGCAGGCGGCGGCCGTCGACGTCGAGAATGCCGATTTCCATGCCGGTCCGGGCGACGCCGCAGCTGCCGATCGGCGCCGGGCTCGCCTCATCGTCGAGCGCGTGGAGCGCCGGCGCCAGCACCGTGATGTTCCCGGTCACCTCGCCCAGCCCGTAATATTGCACGATGACCGGCCCGAGCTTGGCCAGCGCCCGCTTCTGGTCGGCCCGGTACATCGGCGACCCGGCATAGACGACATGGCGCAGCGAGCCGTGATCGACCCGGTCGACCTCCGGATGCTCCACCAGCATGGTGAGGATGCTCGGCACCGTGAACATGTTGGTGATCCGATGCTGCTCGACCAGCCGCCAGGCCTCGGCGCCGTCGAAGCGTTCGGACGACAGCAGGACGCTCTTGGCGCCGCGGGCGACCTGGGCCAGCGCGTGAATGCCGGCGCCATGGCTGAGCGGGGCAATCACCAGCGAGGCGCCGCTCTCGTCCAGCCCTGGCATCAAGTCGGCCAGATGATTGGTGACCACGAACGCCATCTGGCCATGGGTCAGCATGGCCGCCTTGGGCCGGCCGGTGGTGCCCGAGGTATAGAAGAACCAGAGCGTATCGTCGTATTCGACCTCCGCCGGCTCGGCCTCGGCGGCGTCGAACGGCTCGGTCGCGAGCGCCTCGTACGCCTGCTCGCCGGCGCGGGGCACGCCGATCGCGACCATGAGGCCGAGAGCCGGCTGCGCCGCGCGCGCCGCATCGGCATGGGCCTCGAACCCGCGGTCATAGATCATCGCCTTGGCGCCGCTCGCCTCGGCCAGATAGGCGACCTCGGGCGGGGTCAGGCGGAAATTGGTCGGGACCCAGACGGCGCCCAGCTTGAAGGCGGCCCACAGGCTCTCGAACATCGCGTTGCCGTTGCGGGCGTGGACCATCACCCGGTCACCCTGTTCGATGCCGCGCCGACGCAGCGCCGCCACCACCGCATCCGTCCGCCGGTCGAGCTCGGCCCAGGACCAGCTACGATCGCCCTGGATGAGGCCCGCGCGATCCGGCCAGCGGCCAGCGGCCTGTGACAGCAATCGACCGAGATTCATCACCTTGGGCATCCGACGCCCTCCCCTTGTGTTGCCGGCGCTATCCGCCGTTCAATGATGCCAACAAAGCCGATCCGATGGGAGGAACGCAATGCGGCTCGCGGGCAAGGTGGCGATCATCACCGGCGGCGCCAGCGGCATCGGCGCCGCCATCACCCGCCGCTTCGCCGACGAAGGGGCCGACGTCACGATCGCCGACCTGAAGCCGCCGACCGATGAAATGCCCGGGCAATTTCATGAAACCGACGTCGCGGACGAGGCCTCGATCGCCCATCTGGTCGATGCGGTCGTCGCCCGGCACGGCCGGCTCGACCTGCTGGTCAATTCGGCCGGCGTCGCCCAGAGCCGGCCGTTCATCGAGACGTCGGCCGCCGCGCTCGACCGGATCCTGGCGGTCAATCTGCGCGGGACATTCCTGATGGGGCAGGCGGCCGCGCGCGCGATGCTCGCGGCCGGCCGGGGCGGCGCCATCATCAACATCGGGTCGGTCTCGGGCATGCGCGGCAATGTCGGACGCGCCGCCTACGGCGCCTCCAAGGGCGGCATCGTGACCCTGACGGAAGTGATGGCGGTCGAGCTCGCGCCATACGGCATCCGGGTCAACGCGCTCGCCCCCGGCCCGATCGACACGCCGCTCGCCGCGGCGGTGCATAGTCCGGCCGAACGGCGGGCCTGGACCGAGCGCAGCCCGATGGGCCGATACGGTACGCCCGAGGAGGTGGCAGCGGCGGCGCTCTATCTGGCCTCGGACGAGAGCGGCTATGTCACCGGCCACATACTCGCGGTCGATGGCGGCTTCCTGGCCGGCGGCCTGCTGCCGGACTGATCAGGTCGCGCGGACCGACCGACGTCGCCCGGGATCGGGGCGCCGGCCGAGCGACCCGTTCAGCACGAAGCCGGCATTGATCATGGCGAAGGCGACAAGGCCGGCGGCGACCATGACGAACAGCTTGTGCGGCGAGCCGTGCAGCACATCGGCGACCAGCGCGCCGCCGCCGGCCGCAATCAGGAAACGGGCGCTGATGCCGTACAGCGGCCCGCGGGGGCGGCCGGCGCCGATCCCGGCAAAATGCAGGATCGTGCCGATGCCGAGGAAGCCGTAGAACGGCGCCACCGCATGGAGATAGCGGGCGCCGGCCTTCAGCACCGCACCGTCGTCGCTGAACAGGCCAAGCCAGACATAGGGGAACTCGGTCGCGAGCAGGCCGATGGTCTCCAGCACCGCGAAGGCGATCAGCGCGCCCGTCCAGGCAATGCGCTCGGCCCGAAGGACCTGCCCGGCACCGACGTTGATCCCCACCATGGTGACGGTCGCCGCGCCGAGGCCGAAGATCGGCGGGACGAGCAGGGCATCGAGCCGCGCGCCGATGCCGTAGCCGGCCAGCACCAGATTGCCGTAGCCGCCGGCCAGCCCGGTGACGATGATCACCGCCAGGCTCGACTGCAGAGTCATCACCGTCGACAGCCCGCCGACCGACAGGATGTCGCTGAACAGCCGCCGGTCGAAACCCGCGCGCCTCAGGTAGGCCCCACCCCGTCCGAGGAGCAGGTACGCGAGAAATCCCAGCGTGCAGAGACCGTAATAGGTCAGGATCGCCAGGCCGGCGCCGACCACGCCCAACCGCGGGAACGGGCCCCAGCCCTGGATCAGGCAGGGCGAAAGGGCGATCGCGACCGTCGCCGCCGTCAGAATGACGACGGCCGCCGCAAACATCTCGCCGCTGCCGCGCAGCGAGGAGGCGAGCGCGTTCGACCACCAGAGCAGAAGCATGCCGGTGAAGATCGTGTCCGAATAGCGCAGGGCCGCCTCGAGCGTAGCGCCCGTGCCGCCGAGCAGCCGGTAGAGCATCGGCCCGAGGATGAGCCCCAGCAAGGAGGAGACGAGGCCGCACAGCGTCGCGAGGATCAACCCATGCCCGATGAGTGCCGCCGCGCGGTCGGGCAGGCCGGCGCCGACCGCGCGGGCGATCGCCGAGGCAATGCCCCCACCGAGGCCGCCGGACGCCACCATCTGCATCAGCATGATGATCGGAAACACCAGCGCCGCGCCCGCGAGCGAATCCGTGCCGAGCGTGCCGATGAAATGGGTCTCGACCAGATTAAGCGAGGCCTGCACCGTCAACACCAGCACCATCGGCGCCGCGAGCGTGAGCAGGGTCGGGACGATCGGTCCGACCAGGAACCGTTCGACCCGCGCCGAAGCCGCACCGGACCGTCGCCGATCGCTCATGAGCGCCCCTCGACCCACAGTTGAGATCGCCTACAGACTATACGAGCATCCCATAGAAAGACAGCAGTGTCGCTAGTCGAGACTTCGGCGCACGGCATGGTTACATGATGCCGTCGAGAAGATCCTGAAACGATTGCTTCCAGAATTTCGCAATGGTCTTGGTCCCGCCGCCGGACCGTCGGCGGCCGTGGCCGACGGGGCACCGATCAGTCGGAGACGCAGTTGCGGCCGAGCCGCTTCGCGCGATCAAGCGCTTCGTCGGCCCGCTGCAGCACTTGGGAAACCGTATCGCCAGCGCGATAGGTTCCGATCCCGACGCTGACCGTCACGCCCAACTCGACGCCGGCCTCGATTTCCATCGACGTCGCCTCGACCCGGGACCGCACTCGCTCGGCGACCAGGCGCGCCCATTCCGGCTTGGCATTGGGCAGCAGGAGACAGAATTCCTCGCCGCCGAAGCGGGCGACGATATCGGTCTTGCGGCCGATGTCGGCCAACGTTCCGGCGAGCCCGCGCAGCACCCGGTCGCCGGCCGGCTGGCCCCATTCATCGTTGATCGTCTTGAACCGGTCGATGCCGCAGATCAGCAGGGTGAGCGGCCGATGGTCCCGATCGGCGCGAGCGATCTCGACGGCGATGGCGCGATCGAAATAGCGCCGGTTGAACAGGCCGGTCAACGCATCGAGGAATGCCATGTCCTCGAGCGCGCTCACTCGGTCCTTGAGGCTGCGCGTCTCCGTTTGCGCCTTGTAGCTGACCAGTTCGGCGAGGCTGCCGTAATAGGAGCCCAGCACGACTTCGGCATCCATCATCACGACCCGTCCGACCGCGTCGACCGCCTGCGGCGCATCGATGGCTGGATCCCCGGTCAGGGCCTCGGCCACGGTCTTCGACAGCAATTGGCAGAGGGCCAGGTAATGGCGGGGCTGGACGCCCAGTTCGAAGTGACGGCGGCCGATCACGGCGGCGCGAGCCAGCCCCGCTTCCGACGGTCCCTGGCCGAACAGGTCGCGCCAATGCCGCCAGAGGGTGTCGAGCACATGGGTCCGGTCCTCGGCATTATCGCAGAGGGCGGCGACGGTCGCAGCACCCGCTCCGTCCTGGGTGACGCGCGCCTCGAACCCGTCGAGCGCCGTCGTGATGACTGCTCGCGCCTGCCGCAGCAACTCCTGGGTCTCGGTGCCGATCCGCCACACCGCGAAGATGGCGTCGCTCTCGATTTCCTGAGGAAACATCGTATCCGACATGTGCTGGCCCTCTGACGCCTCACGCAACGTCGGCGCGATAGAAATCAGACATCGCGGCCCGGGGCAAGCCTCGGCAATTCAATATTAACCGTGTCGCCTGGCGACAGGCGGTCACGGGAAGAACCCATCACTATTCCGACGATTTGGCCGAGCGCGGGTGCCGCTGCGGCGCAGCTTCATGTAAACGTTTTCAGGTCGTCATCGAAGCGTCATTGCCGGCCCCTAGAGTGCCGTCCCATGCGGAACCGGGCAGCATCTTCCAAACCCACCATTCGCGATGTCGCAGCCAAGGCCGGCGTGTCGATCGCGACGGTTTCGCGCGCGCTTAATGGCCGCGCGCCGATCGCACCCGAGACCGCGCGCCGGGTCCAGGCCGCCGTCGAGGCGCTGGGCTTTCGCGCCAACCGCACCGGCCGCGAGCTGCGCGCCGGCACCAGCCGCACGGTCGGCGTGCTGGTGCCGAGCCTCGCCAATCCCGTCTTCGCCGAGAGCGTCTCCGGCATCCAGGACGCCGCGCGCGAGGCCGGCTGGTCCGTGCTAATCGCGTCGAGCGCCTATGACGCCGATCGCGAGAGCGAGGCCGTCGAGAATCTCCTGTCCCACCGCGTCGGCGGGCTGCTGCTGACCGTGGCCGATGCCGACCAGAGCGCCACGCTCGATCGGCTCGATCGCGAGGGCGTGCCCTATGTGCTGGTCTACAACCAGCCGGACCGGAACGATCGCGCGACGGCGACCATCGACAATATTGCCGCCGGGCGGGATGCGACCCGGGCCTTGATCGCCGCCGGCCATGACCGGCTCGGCATGGTCGCCGGCCGCTTCGCCGCCTCCGACCGGTCGAGGCGGCGCCATTGCGGTTTCATCGAAGCGCTGGCCGAGCACCGGCTGGAGCAGGTGACGCTGATCGAGGTGGGCTTCGACACACCCGAGCTGGACGAGACCACGCGTCGGCTGCTGACCGGGCCCGACCGCCCGACCGGCCTGTTCTGCTCGACCGATCTGCTGGCGCTTCGCGTCATGGCGCTGTTGCGCGAGGCCGGCCTCGAAGTGCCCGGCGACGTCGCCATCGTCGGCTTCGACGGCATCCCGGTCGGCCGGCTGACCGCGCCCAGCCTGGCCACGATCGCGCAGCCGAGCCACGAGATGGGCCGCCGCGCCTTTGAGCATCTGCTGGCGCGGCTCGAAGGAGCGGCACCGGAACGGATCCTGTTGCCATACGAACTGCGCACCGGCGGATCGCTGGGCGCCACCGACAAGAAAGGGGAATGACGGACATGCTGAGCAAGAGCTTCCGCGCGCTGATCATCGCGGGCGCGTTCCTGACCCAGGTTTCGGGCGCCGCCCGGGCCGAGGAAACGGCGATCTGCTATAATTGCCCGCCCGAATGGGCCGACTGGGCCTCGCAGATCAAGGCGATCAAGGATGCGACCGGCATCACCGTGCCGTTCGACAACAAGAACAGCGGCCAGGCGATCGCCGCCGTGATCGCCGAAAAGGCGAACCCGGTCGCCGACGTGCTCTACCTGGGCGGCCAAGTCGGCATCCAGGCCAAGGAACAGGGCCTGACCCAGCCCTACAAGCCCAAGGGCTTCGACCAATTACCGGCCGACCTCAAGGATCCGGACGGCTACTGGTTCACGATCCATAGCGGCACGCTGGGCCTCATGGTCAACAAGGATGCGCTCGGCGGCAAGCCGGTGCCGCAGTCCTGGAAGGACCTGCTGAAGCCAGAGTACAAGGGCATGGTGGGCTACCTCGATCCGACCAGCGCCGCCGTCGGCTTCGTCGGCGCCACCGCGGTCAACGAGGCCCTGGGTGGCAACTACAAGAATTACGAGCCGGCCATCCAGTTCTTCAAGGAACTGGCCAAGAACGACCCGATCGTGCCGAAGCAGACAGCCTATGCCCGCGTGTTGTCGGGCGAGATTCCGATCCTGTTCGACTACGACTTCGACGCCTATCGCGCGAAGTACAAGGACAAGGCGCCGATCGAGTTCGTCATTCCCGCCGAGGGCTCGGTGACCTTCCCCTATGTCATGGCAATGGTCGCCCATGACCCGCACGAGGCGAACGCCAAGAAGGTGCTCGACTTCGTGCTGTCGGAGAAGGGCCAGCAGATCTGGGCCGGCGCCTATCTGCGCCCGGTGCTCGCCTCGGCGCTGACGCCGGATCTCGCCGCCAAGTTCCTGCCGGCGAGCGACTATGCCCGCGCCAAGCCGCTCGACCTCGCGGCCCTCGCGACCGCACAGAAGGCGTTCATCGAGCGCTACCAGGCCGAGGTCCACTGACGATGACGGCGCCGCGCGGCCGGATGATCGCGGGACTGATGATCCTGCCCGCGGCGCTCGTCTTTCTGGCGTTCTTCGTGCTGCCGCTTGTCCGCCTGGTCCTCGCCGGCGGCGAGGGGCCAGACGGCTGGGCCGGCTATGCCATCGCCCTCAGCGATGCGCGGCATCTGACCAGCCTGGCCGAGACGCTCGTCCTCTCCGTCGCGGTCACGATCGCGACCCTGGTGCTGGGCGGCATTCCCGGCCTGTTCCTGGCGCGCAACCGCTTCCCCGGCCGCGCGCTGCTGGTTTCGATCCTGACCTTGCCGCTGGCCTTTCCCGGGGTCGTCATCGGCTTCATGGTCATCCTGCTGGCAGGCCGACAGGGGTTGGTCGGACAGGTCTCGCAACTGCTGGGCGGCGAGCGGATCGTGTTCGCCTATTCCATGGCCGGGCTGTTCCTGGGCTATGTCTATTTCTCGATCCCGCGCGTCGTGCTGACCGTCATGGCTTCCGCCGAGAAGCTCGACCCGCAGCTCGAGGAGGCGGCACGCAGCCTGGGCGCCGCCCAGTGGCGCGTGTTCCGCGACGTCATCCTGCCGGGCCTCAGGCCGGCGCTGATCTCGGCCGGCGCCATCAGCTTCGCGACATCCATGGGCGCCTTCGGCACGGCCTTCACGCTCGCGACCCGGATCGACGTGCTGCCGATGGTGATCTACACGGAATTCACCCTCGGCGTGAACCTGGCCGCCGCCGCGGGCCTCAGCCTGCTGCTGGGGGCCGTGACCTGGGCGGCGCTCGCCCTCGCCCGCACGGCCGCCGGTGCCGGCGTTGCCGCGGCCGGGTGAACGCGATGCGCAAATACACCCTGGGCTTCTGGCTGCAACTGGCGCTGACCCTCGCGGTCTCGGCCTTCCTGGGCGTGCCGATCCTGCAGTCGATGCTGGCGGGCGTCACCCGCAACATCTTCGCGGGCGTGCTGAAGAGCGGCCTCACGCTCGACTGGGTCGGCCAAGTCCTGACGCTCTATTGGCCGGCGATCCTGCTGTCGATCGAAATAGCGCTCGGCTGCCTCGTCGTGACCCTGCTGGTCGGCGTGCCCGCCGCCTACGGGCTCGCCCGTGCGCCGGGCCGGCTCGCGCGCCTGGCCGAGGAAGCCCTGGTCCTGCCGGTCGCCGTGCCCGGCCTCGCCCTGGCACTTGCGCTGGTCATCGCCTACAACGGCGCCGGCGGATTTCGCCAGAGCGCGCTCTTCATCTTGGCCGGGCATGTGTTGTTCACCCTGCCCTTCATGGTCCGCGCCGTGCTCGCCGTGATGGCCTCCAGCGATCTCGCGACGCTCGAGGAAGGGGCTGCGAGCCTCGGCGCCGGCTTCGCGCGGCGGTTCTTCGATGTCGTGCTGCCCAATTGCCGGTCGGGCATCCTGGCTGGCGCGCTCACCGTCGTGACCCTGTCGATCGGCGAATTCAATCTCACCTGGCTCCTGCATACGCCGCTGACCAAGACCCTGCCGGTCGGTCTCGCCGACGCCTATGCCTCGCTCAGGCTGGAGATCGGCAGCGCCTATACGCTCGTCTTCTTCGTGCTGATCGTGCCGCTGCTGGTCGCGCTTCAAATGCTGGCCCGTCCCCGCCAGGCCAAACCCGTGCCCGAGGACCAACCATGACCGTGCCGATCCGCCTCGACGCCTGCGCCAAGCACTACGGCGCGACCCGGGTGCTGGAGCCGCTCGATCTGGACATCGCCGCGGGCGAAACGATCGTGCTCCTGGGCCCGTCCGGCTGCGGCAAGACCACGACCCTGCGCCTGATTGCCGGGCTGGAGGTGCCCGACGTCGGCGGCCGGGTCCGGTTCGGCACCCGCGACGTGACCGACCTGCCGATCGAACGGCGCAACGTCGGCATGGTGTTCCAGTCCTACGCCCTGTTCCCGAACATGAGCGTCGCGGAGAATGTCGGCTATGGCCTGAAGATTCGCGGCGTCGCCGCGGCCGAGCGGCAGCGGCGCGTCGCCGAGATGCTGGACATGATGCGGATCGCGGAGCTTCGGGACCGGGCGATCGGCCAATTATCCGGTGGCCAGCGCCAGCGGGTGGCGCTCGCCCGCGCCATCGCGGTCAAGCCCGACGTGCTGCTGCTCGACGAGCCCCTGACGGCGCTCGACGCCAAGCTGCGCGAGGCGCTACGGGTCGAGATCGACGGTCTGCAGCGGGGGCTCGGCATCACCACGGTCTATGTCACCCATGACCAGGCCGAGGCCATGGCGCTCGGCGACCGGATCGTAGTCATGAGCAAGGGCCGCATCGCCCAGATCGGCAGTCCGCGCGACATCTGGTTCACCCCGGCCGATCGTTTCGTTGCCGAATTCATCGGCACGACCAGCCCGTTGCCCGGCCATATCGCGGGCGGCATGCTGAACGTCGCAGGTGCTGCCCTGCCCTGGTCCGGCGCCGACGGCGCGGTTGACGTGGTGGTTCGCCCGGACGCGGCCCTGCTCGCGTCCGAACCGTCCGGCCCCGGCCGCCTGGCCGCCACCGTGCAGGCCGCGCAGTTCCTGGGCGACCGGACCCGGCTTGCCGTCATGCTCGCGGACGGGCGCTTGCTCACCATCGACATCGGCGCCCGGGAAGCACCAGCTCCCGGCGCACCCATCGTGCTGGCGCTCGATCCGGCCGCCCTTATCGTGCTCGCTCGGAGATAACCCATGCTGCTCGCCCAGATCACCGACCTGCATATCAAGCCGCGCGGCCGGCTCGCCTATCGCAAGGTCGATACCGCCCAATGTCTCGAGACCGCGGTGAACGCGCTGCTCGCCGTGACGCCGGCGCCGGATGCGGTGCTGGTCACCGGCGACCTGGTCGACGCCGGCCGGCCCGAGGAATATGGCTTGCTGCGCGAGATCCTGTCGCCGATCCGCCTGCCCCTGTTCCTGATGCCGGGCAACCATGATGCGCGCGCGCCACTGCGCGCCGGCTTTCCGGACCATCGCTATCTCGGCACGGACGGGCAGATCCACTACGCGATCGAGGAATTTCCGGTGCGGATTCTGGCGCTCGACAGTCTGGTCGACGGCCAGGGCGGCGGCCGGCTGGGACCGGCACAGCTCGACTGGCTGGACCGGCGGCTTGCCGAGCAGCGCGATCGGCCGACCCTGGTCGCCGTCCATCACCCGCCGTTCGCGACCGGCGTCGGCCATATGGACAAGATCGGACTCGAGGACACCGCCGAGCTCGCCGCCGTCATCGGCCGGCACGGCCAGGTCGAGCGCGTGCTGTCCGGGCACCTGCACCGGGCGATCCAGACCCGGTTCGCCGGCACGCTTGCGTCGACCGCACCGTCGACCGCCCATGCGGTGGCGCTCGACATCCGCACCGACGCGCCCTCGGCCTTCAGCCTGGAGCCGCCGGGCTATCAGCTGCATTGGCATGAGCCGTCGGCCGGCCTCGTCAGCCATACCGCCGCGATCGGCAACTGGCCGGGGCCATTTCCGTTCTTCGAGAATGGCGTGCTGATCGATTAGGCTCTCGCGCCTGGACCGAAAAGGGGAGGATCGGGGGATGGCGATGCGGATGACGGCGTGGAACGAGGCGACCTGCGACTACATTGTCGCGGTCGGAACGCGCGAGACCGCGCTGCAGGCCCGCCTGCGTGACGAGACTGGCCGGCTGCCGTTCGCCGGCATGCAGATCGGCCCGGACCAGGGCCAGTTCCTGGGCTTCCTGGTCGGCCTGCTCGGCGCCCGGCGCGTCCTCGAGATCGGCACCTTCACCGGCTATTCGGCATTGGCGATGGCGCGGGCACTGCCGGTGGACGGGCGGCTCGACGCCTGCGACATCGATCGCGACTGGACAGACATCGGTCGACGCTATTGGGACGAAGCGGGTGTCGCCGGCAAGATCACACTGCACCTGGGCCCGGCGCTCGACACGCTCGCCGGCTTCGCGCCCGACAGTTTCGATCTGGCCTTCATCGACGCCGACAAGACCAATTATGACGCCTATTACGAGGCCTGCCTGAAGCTCGTCCGCCCCGGCGGCGTGCTGGCGATCGACAATGTGCTGTGGAGCGGCGCCGTTGCAAACATGTCGGACATGCAACCGGACACCCTGGCGCTGCGGGCGCTCAATGCCAAAATCCATGCAGACGAGCGGGTCGATATGAGCCTGCTGCCGATCGGCGACGGGCTGACGCTAGCCCGGCGACGCTGACCGGAATCCGGGAGACATTCGGGCGAGCGCGGCGGCTGACGCCGGCGATACGCAAGAAAAGAACCGATACGCCCCATCGCGGGCAATGAAACAGATGCGCGAACGGACTATGATGCAGCGCACGCTGGCGCTAAGTTGCCGCGGCCGAGCATCTTCCGCGCGTCCCGAGGATCGCGAACCCATCATGAGCACCGATACTCTCGCCCGCCAATCCGCGGCTGCAAAAGAGCTTCGCGCCCTCGACGCGGACAGTCAGGTCCACGCGCACCACGGCCCCTGGTGGCTGGCGATCCTGACCGCGCTTGGCATCGTGTTCGGCGATATCGGCACCTCGCCGCTCTATGCCCTGCAGGTGGCACTCAAGGCAACCGGCCATCCCCTGCCGACGCCGGAAGACGTGCTGGGCATCGTCAGCCTGGTGTTCTGGGCGCTGAGCCTGATCGTCGCCTTCAAATATGTCGCCATTGTGTTGCGCGCCGACAATGAGGGCGAAGGCGGCATTCTGGCGCTCTTGTCACTGGTCATCGCCAAGGGCGACGTCAAGCGCCGCCTGCCGATCCTGATGCTGCTCGGCGTGGCCGGCGCAGCGCTGCTCTACGGCGACGGCGTCATCACCCCGGCCATCTCCGTACTGTCGGCGCTCGAGGGCATCAAAGTCATCGCCCCTGGACTGGACCATTGGGTGATCCCGCTGACGCTCGCGATCCTGGTCGCGCTCTTCCTGATCCAGCGGCGCGGCACGGCTGAGATCGGCCGCCTGTTCGGGCCGATCATGTGCCTGTGGTTCGTCGCGATCGCCCTGTTCGGCGTTCTCAACATCGTTCGGACGCCTCAGATCCTGGCGGCGATCGATCCGCGTCAGGCCATCAACTTCCTGGCCGACGAGCCGGCCGTTTCGTTCGCCGTGTTCGGCGCCGTGTTCCTGGCCTTGACCGGCGGCGAGGCGCTCTATGCCGACATGGGCCATGTCGGCGCCCCTGCGATCCGTCGCGCCTGGTACGGTTTGGTCATGCCGGCCCTGGTGTTGTGCTATTTCGGCCAGGGCGCGCTGATCCTCGCGCACCCTGAGGCGGCCGACAATCCGTTCTACAAGACAGTGCCGGCTTGGGCGCTCGCCCCCATGATCGTGCTGGCCGCAATGGCGACCGTGATCGCGAGCCAGGCGCTCATCTCCGGCGTGTTCTCGCTGACGCGCCAGGCGATCCAGATGCGGCTCTCGCCGCGCATGCCGGTCGTGCCGACCTCGGTCCATGCCTACGGCCAGATCTATATCGCACTGGTGAACTGGCTGTTGATGATCGCGACGCTGATCGTGGTCGTGCTGTTCAAGAGCTCCGACGCGCTGGCAGCGGCCTACGGCATCGCCGTGTCCGGCACAATGCTGATCACCACGATCCTGATCTACCGGGTGATGCGCGACAAATGGCACTGGCCGCCGCTCGCCGCCTGGCCGCTGATCTTTGTGTTCGCGGCGATCGACGCCACCTTCTTCGCCGCCAACGCAACCAAGTTCATCGAGGGCGGCTGGCTGCCGCTGGCGATCGGTGGCTTCGTCTGCTTCATCATGCTCTCCTGGCGGCTCGGCAACATCGAGGTGCAGAAGCGTTTCGCCGAGGTCTCGATGCCGTTCTCCGACTTTCTGGAGCAGGTCGACGGCATGCTGGCCGCCCGCCTGCCCGGCTGCGGCATCTTCGTGACCCGCATGTCCGAGCGCGCCTCGCCCATGCTGCTGCATCATATCGAGCACAACCGGGTGCTGCATGAGCATGTCATCCTGCTGACCGTGCTGCCGACCCGGCGGCCGCGCGTGCCGGTCGCCGAACGGCTTGAGATCCACGAGTTGAGCCACGGCTTCTACCGCGTCGTCGTGCGTATCGGCTTCATGCAAAAGGCCGACATTCCGGCGGCGCTGCGGGCCTGCCAGAAGCTGGGCTTGGATTTCTGCCGCGACACGCTCCACTACTATGTCGGCCATGAGAGCTTGGTCCGCCGGACCAAGGAGTCGAAGCTGAGCGCCCCGGTCTGGGAGGCGTATAATTTCATGCACCGCATGTCGATGCGCGCGGCCGACTATTTCCACCTGCCGCACAAGCAGGTGATCGAGGTCGGCTTCCGCCTGGAGATCTGACCACGTCGCGGAGATAATTGACTCCGTCAACTATCTCCGCGATCCTGCTCTCCGACCATCGGAGTGCCGGACATGGATCAGCAGGAGCTCGCGGCGCGGGTTGGCGCCATTCGCCGCTTCAATCGCTTCTACACCCGCCAGATCGGCGTGCTGCACGAGGGGCTGCTGGCCAGCCCGTTCTCGCTCGCCGAATCCCGCGTGCTCTATGAGCTTGCCCGTCGCGACGACCTGACCGCGACCGAGCTTGGACGCGAGCTGGGCCTCGATGCCGGGTACCTGAGTCGCATGCTGCGCGGCTTCGAGACGCGAGGGTTCGTCGAGAAACGCCGCTCCGCCCGCGACGGGCGGCAGAGCCACCTGGCGTTGACGGCGGCCGGCCGCCAAGCCTTCGCGCCGCTCGACGAACGGTCGAGCGCCGAGGTCGCGGCGATGCTGGCCAGGCTGCCGGCAGCGACCCAGGGCCGCCTCGCCCGCGCGATGGCCGAGATCGAGGCCATCCTGCATCCAGTGGCCGAGGCGGCGCCCTACAGCCTGCGCGCCCATCGCCCCGGCGATATCGGCTGGGTCGTCGAACGCCATGGCGCGCTCTATCATCAGGAATATGGCTGGGACCAGGGCTTCGAGGCCCTGGTCGCCGAGATCGGCGCCAAGTTCATCCGGGATTTCGATCCGGTGCGCGAGCGCGCCTGGATCGCCGAGCGGCACGGCGAGCGGGTCGGGTCGGTGTTCCTGGTGCGCCAGTCCGACCAGATTGCGAAGCTGCGGCTGCTGCTGGTCGAACCGTCGGCCCGCGGCTTAGGCTTGGGGCGCCGGCTGACCGAGGAATGCGTCCGCTTCGCGCGCGACCGGGGCTACGCCAAGATCACGCTCTGGACGAACGACATCCTGACCGCCGCCCGCACAATTTATGACCGGGCCGGATTTCGCCTGGTCGCGAGCGAAGCCCACCGCAGCTTCGGCCATGACCTGGTCGGCGAGAACTGGGAACTGGAGCTCTGATCAGGCCCAGCCGTCGGGCGGCAGCTCCTCGCCGCGGAAATCGAGCTCGACCCGCGCACCGCTCGGATCGAAGAAGAACAGTTGCCACAGGCCGCCGCCCGGCAGATGCCGCAGGTCATAGGGGACATGGCGGGCGTCGAGCCGTCGGACCGTCTCGCGCAACCCCGTGGCGCTGAAGGCCATATGGTCGAGCACGCCCTGCGGATCCTCCGGCAAGGGACGGCCGCCGACCACATGCAGGATCGGCCGGCCGCCGCCATAGAGCCAGGCACCCAGGAAGTCGAACGGCGGCCGAGGACCGGCCTCCAGCTCCAGGATATCGCTGTAGAACGCGACCGTGGCCGCGACGTCCTCGGTCAGGATGGTGAAATGATCCATGGCGATAGCGGGCATGAAACCTCCGTTGCGGCCGGGTCCGTCAGGACGGCGGCGGTGCATCGAGGCCGATCGTGGCACCATCGCCCGTCGGCGTGAAGCGCAGCGGGACCTGATAGGCTTCGTTGCACGCCAGCACGGTCCAGCTCTCGCGCCAGGGTGCCGTCCGCTCCTTGGGCGCATCGGGCGACAGGACCGTGTCGACGACCCGCACGTCGCGGCATGACGACGCCTTGTCCGGCAGGCCGTGCACGGCGATCGGCAGGCCTTCCTTCTGCAGGACCGGATCGGCTCGGGTCGTTCCCGGCAGGCCGCCCAACAGCTTCGGCTCGCCGTCGGCAGACGCCAGCGAGAACACGTTCAACAGTTCGATCGTGCCGCACCCCTGCGCCGCCACCTGCTCGCGCCAGAGGCCGTGGGTCACCCGGCCGCCGCCGTCCAACTGCGGGGGCCGAAACAGCTCGACCTCGCCGACCGGCCGATAGCGCGCCTCGGCGCAGGCACCGGGCAGCTCCCGCGCCTGATCGGTCGCCGCCTTCATGATCGCGGCCCGGTGCGTATCGCTGTTCAGCAGCGCCAGGAACCGAGGATCGACGGACTCGCTGGCGAGCGCCGTTCCGCCCAACGCCAGGAAAGCGACCAACGCAAGACCAGTACGGATCGACATGAATGGCACCTGCTCCCTTGTCTCGACAGGAGCGGAAAGTGGCAGGTCGGCAGAGATATCGCTAGAGGGTGCGCCCGATGCGCAGGCGCTTTTCCAGCCATTTGCTCGCCGCCGACAGCGGGAAGCACAGGGCGAAATAGATAACCGCGACCAGCCCATAGACGGTGAAGGGCTGAAAGGTGACGTTGGTGATGACCGAACCGGCCTTGGTTACCTCCAGGAACCCGATGATCGAGGCGAGCGCCGTGCCCTTTACCACCTGGACCGAGAAGCCCACGGTCGGCGGGATGGCAAGGCGCAACGCCTGCGGCAGGATGACGAGGCGGAGCTGCTTGCCGAAGCTCAGGGCCAAGCTGCGGGCGGCCTCCCACTGGCCGTGCGGGATCGCCTCGACCGCACCGCGCCAGATCTCCGCCAGATAGGCGCTGGCAAACAGGGTCAGGCCGACCGCCGCCGCCGTCAGCGGCGACACGTCGATGCCGAACAACGCCAGGCCGAAGAAGCTGAGGAACAGCTGCATCAGGAGCGGCGTGCCTTGGAAGAACTCGATGTAGAGCCTGGTCGCGGCCACCAGCGGGCGTTTGCCCGAGACGCGCAGGACCAGGATCACGAGCCCGGCGAGCGAGCCGCCGGCGAACGCGATGAGCGACAGCAGCACGGTCCAGCGCGCCGCGCCGACGAGCGCCCAGACGATGTCGAGGAAGGTGAAATGATGCATCCGCCGGTCCTCCCTAGAGGGTCCGGAACAGGCGGCGCCCGATCAGCCGGCAGGAATGGCGCAGCAGCACCGCCAGCAGCAAATAGGCAAGGGTCGTGACGAGGTAGACCTCGAAGCTCCGGAAATTCTGCGCCTGGATATATTGGGCGGCAAAGGTCAGGTCCTCAGCCGCGATCTGGGAGACCGCGGCGGAGCCCAGCATGACCAGCACGATCTGGCTGGTGAGCGCCGGATAGACCTTGGCAATCGCCGGCTTCAGGACCACCAGGAAGAAGATCTGCCGGCCGGTGAGCCCCAAGGCCGCACCCGCCTCGCGCTGGCCTTTCGGAATGCCCTCGATGCCTGCGCGAATGATCTCGGTCGCGTAGGCCCCGAGGCTCAAGGACAGCGCGATCACCGCCGCCGTCTCTGCCGACAGCTTCATGCCAAAGCTCGGCAGGCCGAAATAAACGAAGAACAGCTGGACGATGAACGGCGTGTTGCGGATGAACTCGACATAGCCGAGCGCGCAACGCCCCCACAGCGCCGACCCGGACGTCCGCCCGGCCGCGCCGAGGATGCCGATCGCCACGCCGATGAGGGTCGTGGCGGCCGTCAGCTCCAAGGTCATGAGCGCGCCCTTCAGCAGCGTGTCCGCGTAGCGGAACACGTCGCCGAACTGGAAGACGTAATGCATCGGCGCGCCCTCCCGTGGTCGCCCGTCAGAGCACGGGGAATTCCGGCAGCTTGGCGCCGAACCATTTCACCGAGAGATCGTCGAACGCACCGTCGAGCTTGTGCGCGTAGATGGCGGCATTGACCCATTGCAGCAGGTCCGGCTCTCCCCGGCGCAGGCCAACCGAGCAGGGCGATTGCTTGATGATGAATTTCTGGTCGAGCGGCGAGCCCGGGTTGTCCTTGTTGAGGGCGGCGATCGCGACATTACCGGAGGCGATCAGCTGGACCTGGCCCGAGATGACTGCCTGCGCCGTGGCGGCCTGGTCGTCGAAGCGCTTGATGACCGCGTCCGCCGGCGCGAGCTTGGTCAGCGATAGATCGTCGAGCGTGCCGCGGGCGACGCCGATCGTCTTGCCTGCGAGGTCGGCAGGTGCCGAGACCTTGACGTCGCCATGGCCGAACACGCCCGAGAAATAAGGCGCATAGGGCTCGGAAAAGGCGATGGTCTTGGCCCGGTCCGGCGTCACGCCCAGGCTCGAGATGATGAGATCGACCTTCTTGGTCTGCAGGTAGGGCAGGCGATTGGCGCTCGTCACCGGCACCAGCTCGAGCTTCACGCCCAGGTCCTTGGCCAGCAGGGTCGCGACATCGACGTCATACCCCTCCGGCTTCAGATCCGCACCGACCGAGCCGAACGGCGGGAAATCCTGGGGCACGGCGATCTTGAGCACGCCCGCCTTGATGATGTCGTCGAGTGAATTACCTTCGGCGTGCGCAATTGGCGTCGACATCAAGGCGAGGGAAAGGGCGGCAGCGGCCATGGCCGCGCAACGGCGAATACGCATCATCACGAAAGGGCTCCTGCAGGACCGGCAACACACCGTACTGTTTCAAGCGACATGCCAACCGAGACGCTGGCGGCTTGGCCGCCATCTTGCTACGAGAGTTTCAAATACAGCCCCGCATGGAACCTAAGTTTCAGGCAATTCCGCCCGTTTCACCGCCCATCGATTAGGCAAATGCTCCTGACGCCCACGACTGAACCCGCCTCGAAGACGCTGACCGGCGAAATCCGCGCGCGTTACGACACGCTGAGCCGGACCGAACGGCGGCTGGCCGACGCGATCCTGGATTTTCCGGGCGAGCTTGCGAGCTACAGCGCCACCGAACTGGCCGGCCTGGCCGGCGTGCCGAAGGTGACCGTGACGCGGCTGGTCCGGCGCCTGGGCTTCGCCAGCTTCGAGGCCGCCCGCCTCGCCTCGCGCAGCGCCAGCGACGGCGGCTCGCCGCTCTACCGCCTGCGCAAGGCCCCGGACGCGGCCGATGCGACGGTACCGGCCTGGTCGGCCCATCTCGACCGCTGCATCGGCAATATCGAGAAGCTGCTGCCCGATCTGGACCCGGCGGCGCTCGATGGCGCCGTGAGCGCGCTGGCCAAAGCCCGCTCGGTCTGGCTGCTGGGATATCGCAATAACCAGTACCTGGCCGGCTATGCCCGCTGGCAGTTCATCCAGGTGCGGGATCGGGTCCATCTGCTGCCGGGCGCGGGCGAGACCCTGGGCGAGTCGCTCGCCAGCCTCGGCGCCGGCGATCTGCTGGTCGTGCTCGCGATCCGCCGCCGCGTGCCGGTGCTGAGCCGCCTCATGGCCATCGCCGCAGCGGCCGGTGCCGAGATTCTCTGGATCGGCGACAGCCACTCACCGGATGAGGCGGCAGCCGCCACCTGGCGCTTCGCCTGCGAGACTCTGAGCCTGTCGCCGCTCGACAATCACGTAGCCCCCATGGCGCTCATCCACTTGCTGAGCGCCGGTCTGCTCGAACGCATGGGCGCCGCCGGCCGTCGCCGCCTGGCCCATATCGAGGCGTTGCACGAGGATCTGGACGAATTATGAGCAATCCCCTCGACGGCGCCGGCCTGATGGACCGGCTCGATCAACTGGCTCGATTGAGCGAGCGGCCGGACGCGCTGGTCCGCCGCTTCCTGACCCCCGAGCACGCCCGCGCCAACGCGCTCGTCGGCGACTGGATGCGGGCTGCCGGCATGGATGTGCGCACCGATGCGATCGGCAACGTGATCGGCCGCTACGAGGGCCGGTCGCCCGGCCAGCCGGCGCTGCTGCTCGGCTCGCATCTGGACACGGTGGTCGATGCCGGCCGGTACGACGGCATGCTGGGCGTGGTGAGCGCCATCGCCTGCGTCGCCGACCTGGCGGCCGAGGGCCTGCGCCTGCCCTTCGCCATCGAGATCGTCGGCTTTGCCGATGAGGAAGGCGCCCGCTTCGGGGCGACCTTGCTCGGCAGCCGCGCGCTTGCCGGCACGTTCGATCCGTCGGTGCTGGACCGGACCGACGCCGACGGCATGACCATGGCCGACGCCCTGGTTCGTTTCGGCCTCGACCCGGCGGCGATCGGCCAGGCCGCGCGCCGGCGCGACGAGTTCCTCGGCTATGTCGAGTTGCACATTGAGCAGGGTCCGGTGCTGGAGACCGACGAACTGCCCGTCGGCTGCGTCACCGCGATCAGCGGTGCCACGCGCCTCGCCGTCGTGATCGAGGGCATGGCCGGCCATGCCGGCACCGTGCCGATGGCCGACCGGCGCGACGCGCTCGCCGCCGCCGCCGAATGCGTTTTGCTGGTCGAACGGCGCGCGGCGGCCGAGCCCGATCTGGTCGGCACGGTCGGCCGGATCGAGGCGATCCCCGGCGCGGTCAATGTCGTGCCGGGCATCGCGCGCTTCACCGTCGACCTGCGAGCCCCGGCCAACGAGCGGCGCGCGGCGGCGCTCGCCGACCTGCTCGCCGGCTTCGACGAGATCGCCCGCCGCCGCCGCGTCACGCTCACGGCCACCAAGACGCATGACGCGGCGTCCACGCCCTGTGCGCCCTGGCTCGCCGACCTTATCCGCGACGCGATCCAGGCCGAAGGCCATGCGGTGCGCAGCCTGCCGAGCGGTGCCGGCCATGACGGCATGGCGATCGCCGCTCTTGCCGACATCGCCATGATCTTCGTTCGCTGCCGCGGCGGCATCAGCCACAATCCTGCGGAATCGATCACGGCGGAGGATGCCGAGGCCGGAGCCCGCGTGCTCGCCCGCCTCATCCGGAATTTCGCACCGAGGAGCCTTCCGTGACGTCTGAACTCGCTCTCACGATCGCCGCGCATGTCGACCGCCATCATCAGGACGCAGTCGCGTTCCTGGCCGAACTGGTCAAAGTGCCGTCGGACAATCCGCCGGGCGATTGCGCGCCCCATGGCGCCCGGGCGGCGGCGCTGCTCGAGGCGATGGGCTTCACGGTCGAGCGCGATCCGGTGCCGCCCGCCGCGGTTGCCGCCAATGGCATGAAGAGTGCCACCAACCTGATCATCCGCCATCGCTTCGGGCCGGGGCCGGTGATTGCGCTCAACGCCCACGGCGATGTGGTCGCCCCCGGCGAAGGCTGGTCGAGCGATCCCTATGGCGCGGAGATCCGCGACGGCCGCATGTACGGCCGCGGCGTCGCGGTGTCGAAATCGGATTTCGCGACCTATGCCTTCGCGCTCCAGGCGCTGATCGCGAGCGGCGCCCGACTCGCCGGCACGGTCGAACTGCATTTCACCTACGACGAGGAAGTCGGCGGGCTGATCGGGCCCGGCCGGCTGATCGAGGCCGGCCTGAGCAAGCCCGATTACGTGATCAGCGCCGGCTTCGCCTATAACGTCGTCATCGCGCACAACGGCTGCCTGCACCTGGAAGTGCGGGTCGAGGGCCGCTCGGCCCATGCCGCCCGGCCCGATACCGGCGTCGACGCGCTCGAAGCCGCGACCAGCCTCCTAACCAGCCTCTATGCCTTGCGCGAGGGCTATAAGGCGACCCGATCAAAGGTGCCGGGCATCGGCCATCCGACCCTGGTCGTAGGCCTGATCGAGGGCGGCATCAACACCAACGTCGTGCCCGACCTCGTCACCTTCCGGCTCGACCGGCGCATGATCCCCGAGGAAACGCCCGAAACGGTCGAGCGCGAGCTGGTCGCCGCGATCGGGGCGGCGGCGGCGCGGCTGCCGGGCATCACGGTCAAGATCCGCCGCGTCCTGCTCGCGCGTCCGCTGCAGCCGCTGACGGGCCAGGAGCGCCTGGTCGAGGCGCTGCAGCGCAACGCCCAGACCATCCTGGGCGAGGCGATCCCGGCCGATGGCGTGCCGATCTACACCGATGCGCGGCTCTACAGCGGCGCCGGCATCCCGTCCGTGCTCTATGGCGCCGGCCCCCGCTCGCTCCTGGAGGCGAACGGCCATCGCGCCGACGAGAACCTGGTGTTGGAGGATCTGCGCAAGGCGACCAAGGTGGTGGCGCTGACGCTCGCCGACCTGCTGTCAGACGGCGGCCAGAACCTCAACCCATAAGCGACTGCATTGCGATCAAAGCACGCGGAGAGTTAGTATCCCCCACCCTCCCTTCCGATGCGATTGCCGCGTCGGTCTCTCTCGTGCAAGCCGAAGGGCATTCAATGGGCACAAGAACTTTTCGCCCCCTCGTGGCGGTGTGCGGGCTACTGCTGACAGGGTGCGTCACGAAGATCGCTTCGCCGCAGGATGCTTATGACGGGACCGCCGTCTCCTACGACAAATATGCCGGCACGACACAGGTCAGCGGGAAGGAGCTCTTCGACTTCTCGCTGTTCGAGCACCAGACGAAGCATCTGGTCACTGCGCTCGGAAAGGACGGCCGGATCGAAGGCTCCTGGATCGCCGTGACCGAGGAGGTTCAGGGCTACCTGAATATCTTCGAGATGGCGCATGACGATCAGGCGCAGCCCCTGCCCGTGCAGGCGTTCGATCGCGAGCGCGCCCGCAAGGACGACTTCTCGCATGAAGAGGTCGCCGTCAACCTGCCGCCGGGCTACCTGGCGGCCCATGCGGACCGCGGCATCGATGTGCGGCTGGAAGGACGTCACGGCACAACCACAACGTCGGTCCCCGCCCTCTATATCCAAGGCTACCTGCACAGGCTGCAGGAGGTGCAGGCCTGCATCAAGGCCGCGACCTGCTGAAGGAGGGGCTCCCGTGCCGGCGCGCACGGGAGCCCGCACCGTCACCTTCCGCCCAGCGCCGCGTTGGCGGCACTCGCGACCGCCTTGAGCGAGCTCGTCGCGATATCGTCGTCGAGGCCGACGCCGAAGATCGTCTCGCCGTCGGCGCCCTTGCATTCGACATAGGCGGCCGCCTGGGAATCGGCACCGGTCCGGAGCGCGTGCTCCTGATAGTCGACCACGTCGAGCGTCACGCCGCAGGCCTGGCGGAGCGCATCGACGAAGGCGGAGATCGGGCCGTTGCCCTCGCCGGTCACCGTGCGCTCGCGGCCGTCGAACAGGATGCGCGCGACGATCGTGCGATGCTTGGCCGTGCCGGTTTCCTGATGGTCGATCAATTGGATACGCGGCTCGTCGTCGAGGTGATAGGTCCGGCGGAAAGCGTCCCAGATGTCGCCGGCCGTCTGTTCCTTGCCGGTACGGTCGGAGATTTCCTGTACGACCTTGCTGAACGCCACCTGCAGGCGGCGCGGCAGCTTGAGACCGCGATCCTGTTCCAGGAGCCAGGCAACGCCACCCTTGCCCGATTGGCTGTTGACCCGGATGACCGCCTCGTAGGTGCAGCCGATGTCGGCCGGATCGATCGGCAGGTAGGGCAGCTCCCAATGCTGCTCGTTACGCCCTTCGAGGTCGGCGAAACCTTTCTTGATCGCGTCCTGATGCGAGCCGGAGAAGGCCGTGAACACCAGGTCGCCGGCATAGGGATGGCGCGGGTGGACCGGCAGCTGGTTGCAATATTCGACCGTCTTCACCACGCCGCGCATGTCCGAGAAGTCGAGGCCCGGCGCCACACCTTGGGTGTACATGTTGAGTGCCAGGGTCACGATGTCGACATTGCCGGTCCGCTCGCCATTGCCGAACAGGCAGCCCTCGACCCGGTCGGCGCCTGCCATGACCGCGAGTTCGGCCGCGGCGACGCCGGTGCCGCGGTCATTATGCGGATGCACGCTGATGATCACCGCGTCCCGCCGGCCGACATGGCGGCTGAACCATTCGATCTGGTCGGCGTAGATGTTCGGCGTCGACATCTCGACCGTCGCCGGCAGATTGAGGATGACCTTGTTCTCGGGCGTCGGCCGATAGACGTCGAGCACGGCGTCGCAGATCTCGACGGCGAAATCCAGTTCGGTGCCGCTGAACACCTCGGGCGAATATTCGAAGCGCCATTGGGTCTCCGGCCGGCTCACCGCCATTTCCTTGATCTGCTTGGCGGCGGCGACGGCGAGCGCCACGGTGCCGGCCTTGTCCTGGCCGAACACGATGCGGCGGAAATTGGGCGCGGTGGCGCCATAGAAATGCACGATGGCGCGCGGTGCACCCTTGAGCGCCTCGAACGTCCGCTCGATCAGCTCCGGCCGGGCCTGGGTCAGCACCTGGATCCAGACATCGCCCGGGATCCGGTCGCTCTCGATCAGCTCGCGCACGAAATCGAATTCGGTCTGCGAGGCCGACGGGAAGCCGACCTCGATCTCCTTGAAGCCGGATTTGACCAGCAGGTCGAAGAAGCGGCGCTTGCGCTCGCCGTCCATCGGCTCGATCAGCGCCTGGTTGCCGTCGCGCAGGTCGGTCGAGAGCCAGATCGGCGGCCGGGTGATCGTGTTGGACGGCCAGGTCCGATCGGACAAGGTCACGGGGGCGAAGGGGCGATATTTGGCGGCGGGATTGGTCAACATGGGATCAGCTCGAACTCAGCAATTCGTCGGAAGGGAAGTACGAACGAGGCAGCGCTACAGCCACCGGGCAGCCGTCAGACCCGGCGGCCGCCGCGAAGTCGCGGGAGCAGATCGAAGCAGGCCCAGGCGTCTTCCCCCGCACATCGGCGAGATCGGGAACGGTCGACAATCGCATTCGAAGACATGAAAAATTCCGGAACTCTAGAACCAGCAGACGACATACCGACGGCCCGACCCCTCGCGAGAGGTCGGGTCTTAAAGTCGAAGAAGGCTGGCGATCCGGCAAATCATGTCAGAACCAATTCCACGATCCTGGTTTCCCTGTCAACCTCCCAATTCAGATTCATTCGAAAGAACAGGAATGTCTGCAATGCCGTTTTGTAATATTGCTGCAACGGCGAGGCCACTTGCATCATTTACGAACCACGATTGCGCCCAGGCCGGAGCCGCCTCATGAAGACGATATTCATCGATTGCAATCCACAGATGGAGCCGGTGTTCCGGCGCGTGCACCGTCCGGACGATCCCGCGATCACGGTCAATCTGGCCCAGGCGCCCGGCGACATCCCGCCCCTGGTCGCGGGCTATCAGGTGCTGATCGACGACCATTCCCATCTGCCGACCGACGTCGTCGCCCGCTGCCCGGACCTGCGCCATGTCGTGTTCCTGGGCGTGGGGGCGGCCAGCTACATGAATGTCGCGGAACTGAAGGCGCTCGGCGTCACGGTCCACACCATCAAGGGCTACGGCGACCGGGCCGTGGCGGAGCACACGATGGCGCTGATCTTCGCCGCCGCCCGTTCGGTCGCGACCATGGACGCAGCCCTCCGCCGCGGCACCTGGCAGCCGCTGGGCGGCATGCAGCTCGAAGGCAAGGTGCTGGGTCTCCTGGGCCTGGGCGGAATCGGCCTGGAGGTTGCGCGCATGGCGCTGGGCATCGGCATGAAGGTCGTCGCCTGGAACCGCTCGCCGGTCGCGGACGCGCCGGTGCCGCTGGTCGAGCGGGACGAGGTGCTGGCGTCGGCCGACATCCTGTCGCTGCACCTGGCGCTCAACGACGAGACCCGTGGCATGCTGGGCGGGGCCGAGCTCGCCAGGCTCAAGCCCGGCGCCATGCTGATCAACACCGCGCGCGGTGCGCTGGTCGACGAGGCGGCGCTGATCACCTCCCTGGAGAGCGGCCATCTGCGCCATGCCGGCCTGGACGTGTTCACGACCGAGCCGCTGGCGGCCGACCATCCGCTGACCCGGCTGCCGAACGTGACCTTGACGGCCCACGCGGCGTTTCGCACGCCCGAGGCGTCGGAAACGCTGCTCCGGCGTGCGATCGATATCGTGAAGCGGGTGACGGCTTAGGCGGCCGAGCGCCGCCTGAGCCCGCGAACGAGCGAAATAATTCACGCCGGCAGCACTGCCGGTCCGTGGCAATTTAGGAAACCCTTCGAAATTTTCTTGCGACGCAAACCCGCAGTTCACATGCCGTGCCAGCATCGCCCTTGGCATCATGCCCGTGCGAAAGCCCTGCGATTCCTTTAAGATAGACCCCATCGCACCGCATTTCAGCCCGCCGGACCTTCCCAAGCCATGTCGAGACGACCCAAGAGCGCGGCCATGCCGCAACAGGACGGCCTCGCCCGCCCGGACAATCGTCGGACCCTGCTGCTCGACGAAGCCGCCCGCCTGTTCGGCGCGCAGGGCTATGACAGTACGTCGATGCGCGACATCGCGACCGCGGTCGGCATGCTGCCGGGCTCGCTCTATTATCATTTCCCCTCGAAGGAGGATCTGCTGGTCGCGGTCTACACGATCGGCATGGAGCAGATGCTGGAGGCGGTGCTGACCGCGATCGCGTCCGCGACCGATCCATGGGAGCGCCTGGAAGCAGCGGCGGCAGCCCACCTGGGCACGTTGCTCGACCGGCGCGGCTATGCCGCGGCCGTCATCGCGGTTCGGCCGAGCTCGGCCACCGCCGTCCGGGCCGAGCTCGTGCGCCAGCGCGACCGCTATGAGGCGACGTTCCACGACCTGGTCGCGGCCCTGCCGCTCGGCCCCCACCAGGATCGGCAATTCCTTCGCCTGGCGCTTCTCGGCGCGCTCAACTGGACGCTCGCCTGGTACCGGCCCGGCGGCGACAGCCCGGAAGTGATTGCCCGCCATCTGGTGGCGCAATTCCGCGCCGGGTAGGAGCCGGACGATGGGCGAGCGGCCGAGCGCGCCACCCTTCCCAGTCGACGATCGCATCGCGCTGCTGCAGGCGTCGCTCGAGCACATGGGCGAGGGCTTCACCGTCTATGACGAGCAACTACGGCTGCTCGCCTGGAACCGGCGCTTCTTCGATCTGCTCGACATGCCGCGGTCGCTCGCCTATCTGGGCGCGCCGCTCGAGGCGTTCCTGCGCTGGAATGCCGAGCGCGGCGAATATGGTCCGGTCGATGTCGAGAGCTTCGTGCGCGACCGGGTCGAAACCGCGCTCAAATTCGTGCCCCATCGCTTCGAGCGGGTGCGGCCGAACGGCACCGTGCTCGAGATCCGCGGCAACCCGATCCCCGGCCTGGGCTTCGTCACGATCTACAACGACATCACCGAACGCAAACAGGTCGAGCGCCAGCTCCAGGAAAGCGTCGACAATCTGGAGCATCGCGTGCGCCAGCGCATGGCGGATCTCGAAGCCGCCAACCGGCGCATGCAGGCCGAGGTGGCGGAGCGCAACAAGGCGGAGGCGACGCTGCGCCATGCCCAGAAGATGGAGGCGATCGGCGCGCTGACCGGCGGGCTCGCCCACGATTTCAACAATCTCCTGACCATCGTCATGGGCAATCTGGCCCTGGTCGAGGAACTGGAGCCGCTGCCGGGCGAGGCGGCCGAGATGATCGGCGAGGCGCTCGACGCCAGCCGGCGCGGCGCCGACCTGGTCAGGCGCCTCTTGTCCTTCTCGCGCCGCAAGCCGCTCTCGCCCGAAATCTACGACCCGAAACGCGTGGTCGCCGACATGCACGCGCTGCTGTCGCGCACGCTCGGCGTCGACATCGACCTCTCGATCGAATGCGAGGGCGAGGATTGGCTGATCGAGGCCGACCGCAGCGAACTCGAAAACGCGCTGCTCAACATGGCGAACAACAGCCGCGATGCCATGCCTGCAGGCGGCCGCCTGACCATCCGGGTCGAGACGCGGACGCTCGGCCCCGATCTGCCGGGCCTCGACGACCTGGCGCCGGGTGACCACCTGGTCATCACCGTGGCCGATACCGGCTGCGGCATGGCGCCCGACGTGCGCGAGCGCGCGTTCGAGCCGTTCTTCACCAGCAAGGGGCCGGACGGTCGCGGCACCGGCCTCGGCCTCAGCATGGTCTATGGCTTCGTCCGCCGATCGGGCGGGGTGGCGCGGCTCGTGAGCGCGGTCGGCCAGGGCACCACCATCGAGCTCATCCTGCCGCGCCATCAGCCGACCGCAGCGTCGGAGGCGGCTCGTCCGGCGCCCGGCCGCCCTGCCCGGGGCACCGAACGGCTGCTGCTGGTCGAGGACGATGCCCGCGTCCGCGGTTTCGTCCGCCGCACGCTCGAAGGGCTCGGCTATCGGATCACCGAGGCGACGGACGGCCAGCAGGCGCTCAATCTGCTGGATAGTGCCGGCGGCTTCGACCTCGTGCTGTCGGATATCGAGATGCCGGGCGGCGTCTCCGGGCTCGATCTCGCCGCGCGGGTCGAGGCTCGCCTGCCCAAGACCCGGATCCTGCTGATGTCGGGCTACCCCGACCGGGCGATGGCGCGGAGCGACTGGCGCGACCGGCCGGTACTGTCGAAGCCGTTCGGGCCGCGCGAACTGGCCGGCGCCGTGCGCGATGCCATCGACCGGGGGCCGGCATCGTGAGCGGCGGCGAGCATATCCTGGTGCTGGACGACGATCCGGCCATCCGCACCCTGGTCCGACGCTGCCTGGAATCGGGCGGCTTCCGGATCGAGACCGCGTCCGACGGCGCCGACCTCTATCGGCTGCTGCGCGACAAGCCGATCGATCTGGTCATCCTCGACCTCAATCTGCGCGGCGAGGACGGGCTCGACCATCTGAAGGCGATGCGCGCCCAGCGCGACCTGCCGGTGATCATCCTGACCGGCCGCGGCGAGCCGATCGACCGGGCAACGGGGCTGGAGCTGGGCGCCGACGATTACGTCGCGAAGCCGTTCGAGCCGCGCGAGCTGCTGGCCCGCGTCCGCACCGTGCTGCGCCGCATGGGGCGCGGTACCGCCGCCGCCCATCGCATCCTGTCGTTCGGCCAATGGCGGCTGGATCTCGACGCCCGGTCGCTCGCTGCGGCGGACGGCGCCCTGGTGGCGCTGACCAACGCGCAGTTCGCCATCCTCGCGGTGCTGGCGACCCATCCGAACCGGGTGCTGTCGCGCGACCAGATCCTCGATCTGGCCGACACCGGCGCCAAGGAACCGTTCGACCGCAGCATCGACGCCCATATCGTCCAGATCCGCCGCAAGATCGAACGCGACCCGCGCCAGCCTGAGATCATCCGGACGGTCTATGGCGCGGGGTATGTGTTCGTACCGACGCCGACATAATCGGATCGTCATTCCCGCTCAAACCGTCATGGCCGGGCTTGACCCGGCCATCCACGCCGTCAGGCAACCCGCCTTCGCCCGCAAGACGGATTCCGGCGGAAGCGCGTGGATGCCCGGATCAAGTCCGGGCATGACGATATTCATGTAACGCGCTGATTTCAGGCAGAAATGGCCGATGCCCCGCTAAAGCAGCCCGGCACCCGCCTCCTTGGCGAAGCGGCCGGGGTCGCCCTCCCAGATGATGCGGGCGTGTTCCAGCACATAGACCCGGTCGGCATGGGGCAGTGCGAAGGTGACGTTCTGCTCGCCCAGCAGCACGGTGATCGAGGTCGTCTGCCTCAGCTTTTCCAGCGCCTTCGACAATTGCTCCAGGATGACCGGCGCCAGTCCCAGCGTCGGCTCGTCGAGGATCAGCAGGCGCGGCTTCATCATCAGCGCGCGGGCGATGGCCAGCATCTGCTGCTCGCCGCCGCTCAAGGTCTTCGCCGCCTGCGGCTGGCGCGCCTTGATGATGGGGAACAGCTCGAACAGCCATTCGGTGCGTTCCAGCCGCTCCGCCTTCGACAGATGCTGGCCGCCCAGGTCCAGGTTCTCGCGCACGCTCATGTCGCCGAACAACTCGCGCGTTTCCGGGCATTGCACGATGCCCTCGCGCGCGATCGTGGCCGGGCTGCGGCCGGCGAGCGTGGCTCCGCCCCACTGGATGGCGCCGGAGTAGGGCACCAGGCCGGAGATGGCATTGAAGAGCGTGGTCTTGCCCGCCCCGTTCAGGCCGACGACCGAGACGAACTCACCCTCATGGACATGGATCGAGACTTTTTCGAGCGCCTGGGCCTTGCCGTAATGCACGCCGATCTGCTCGACCTTCAACAGCGGCTCGGTGTCCTTGAAGCTCGCTTCGGGACGCGCCGCCGTGGTGATGGCGCCGCCCAGATAGACCCGCCGCACGGTCTCGTTGCGCATGACCTCCTCGGCCGAGCCCTCGGCGATATGCTCGCCCAGGTACATGGCCTTGACCCGGTCGACCAGCGCCGAGACGCTCTTGACGTTATGGTCGACCAGCAGCACTGCGCGGCCTTCCTGCCGGAAGCTGCGGATCAGATCGGAGAAATCATGGACCTCGCCGGAGGTGAGGCCGGCGAACGGCTCGTCGACCAGCACGATCTTGGGATCGCGCGCCATGGCCTTCGCCAGTTCCATGCGCCGCAGATCGGCGAACGGCAGGGTCGCCGGCCGGCGATGCAGCACGGCGCCGAGGCCGACCCGTTCGGCGATGGCGCGGGCGCGGCTTTCGACCTCGGGGTCGACGAAGAGCCGGATCAGGCTGTCCGGCAGCAGGGCGAGCTTGATGTTCTCCAGCACGGTCTGGCGATGCAGTGGGCGGGAATGCTGAAACACGATGCCGACGCCGTGGCGGGCGATCCGGTGTGAAGGCCAGCCGGCAACATCGACGCCTTCGACCTTGACCGAGCCGGCGTTGGGCCGCTCGATTCCCATGATCAGCTTCATCACCGTCGACTTGCCGGAGCCGTTCGGCCCGATCAGGCCCAGGATCTCGCCGGGGCGGATGTCGAAACCGATCTCCTTGACCGCGACCAGGCCGCCGAACCGCTTGGTCAGGCCGGCGACTTCGAGCAGGGGCGTCAGGCTCATGACCGCTCTCCGGCGCGCAGCAGGCTTCCGATGAAGCCGTTCGGGAAGAACAGGATCACGGCGAGGGCGACCGCCGAGACCACGAAGGTGCTGAGCTGGCCCAGCGGCCGCAGCACCTCGCCGGCCAGGATCAGGAAGATGGCGCCGACCGCGGCGCCGAGGATGGTGCGCCGGCCGCCCAGGACGGCGGCGATGATGACCTGCACGCCGACCGCGATATCGACGACCGTGCCGACCGAGGCGGTGCCGAGGTAGAAGATCATCAGCGCGCCCGCGGTGCCCGAGAAGAACGCGCTGATGCAGAAGGCCGCCAGCTTGTGCTTGGCGACATTGAAGCCCAGCGCCGCGGTCTCGACCGCATCCTGGCCGCTCGCCTGCAGGATGAGGCCGATCGGCGAGCGTGACAGGCCGAACAGGATGGCGCCGCTCACCGCCATGAAGCCGAGCGCGAACTCGTAATTGGCGCTGTCGTCGATGAACAGCACGTCGGGCACGGTCAGGCCGATCTCGCCGCCGGTGATGCCGGCGAAGATCACGATGAAATTCTGCAGCAACAGGACCGCAACGAGCGTGATCAGGCCGAAATAGGGGCCGCGCAGCTTCAAGGCCGGCAGCGCCAGCAGCACGCCGCCGATCACCGCCATGAAGGCGCCGGCGAGCACGCAGAAGGCCATCGGCCAGCCCCAGTTGGCATTGATGATGCCGGCGGTGTAGGCGCCGAGCCCGACCAGGAAGGTTGGGCCGAAATTGACCTCGCCGGCGAAGCCGAACAGCAGGTCCCAGGCCATGGCGAACACGCCGAAGTAATAGGACAGTGTCAGGATGCCGAGGATGTAGCCGGTGACGTAGAGCGGCAGGGTGGCGCCAACGACCAGGATGGCGAGCGCCGCCCAGGTAAGGCGGGACGAGAACAGGCGACCGATCATCATCTCCCCTCCCCCTAGCGCCGGCCGAGCAGGCCCTGCGGGCGGATATAGACCACCAGCACGAGCAGCAGCAGGACGGGAATGGTGCGATAGGCCGGTGAGATCATATAGGCGGTCACCGTCTCCATGTAGCCGACGACGTAGGCGGCAATGAGCGAGCCGGAGACGCTGCCGAGCCCGCCCAGCACGACGATCGAAAAGGCGCTGGCGGTGAGCGGTCCGACGCCGTCGGAACTGACGCCGAGGAACATCGCCAGCAGTACGCCGGCGATGCCGGCGAGGATGCCGTAGATCGTCCAGACCAGGATATAGACATGGGACAGCTCGAACCCGAGCAGGGTCACGCCGCGCGGGTTGATCGAAGCGGCGAGCAGCACCTTGCCCGCCCGGGTGCGGTTGACCAGCAGCCACAGGAGCCCGATGACGGCCCAGCAGATGACCGCGGTCGCGACCTCGTTCAAGGGCGTGCGCACGCCCAGGATATTGAACACCCCCGGGATCAGCGGCCGCACCGTCTTCGGGTTGCTCGTATAGAAATAGGCGATCGCCTCCTGGATCATGATGCCCCACAGCAGGGTGCCGGTGAGCACGAAGATCTCCGTCTCCTCCTTGGGGATCGCTCGCGAGCGCTGGATCGGCCGGACCACGGTGAAGTAGGTCGCATAGGCGACGACAAGACCGAAGCCGACCCCGCCGAGCGCCCCCAGATAGGGGCCGCCGGCCAGGTCACCGGCGATCACCCAGGCGGCGACCGCAGCCGCGACCATGATCGAGCCGTGGGAAAGATTGAGGACGCCCGACACGCCGAACATCAGGGTGAAACCGGTCGCGCCCAGCGCATAGAGCGCACTGATGGCGAATCCGTCGATCAGGATTTGAAGTCCGAGCATGGGCCCCGCTGGTGAGTCCGTCTGAGCCGAGGTGATCGGCGCATCTCGATGGGAGGGAAGGCACGGGCAGACGGCGGCGCCGGCGTCACGCCGGGCACCGCCCCTGGATCGCGGACGGTTAGTTCGACGCCTGCTGCAGCTTGATGAAGCCCGGGAAGGTGAGCTTGCCGGTGGCGACGTTGGTCGGCCAGATCGGCACCTGCTTACCGTTCTGCCACTGCACCAGCAGGCCCGGGACGAAATCGGCACCCTGCTTCATGGCGTGGGGGAAGGCGTCGTCCTTGCCGTAGAACTGCACCCGGCCGATCGTGCCGACATAGTCGGTCTTTTCCAGTGCCTCGACCATCTTGTCCGGGTCGGTCGAGCCGGCCCGCTTGATCGCGTCGGCGAGGTAATAGACCTCGTCATAGGCGGAATTGCCGCAATAGGCCGGCGTGATGCCGAAGCGCTTGGTGTAGTTCTCGGTGAAGGGTATGGCCGTCGGCGTGATCGCGGCACCCGGCGCTGCCACGCTCTGGAACAGCACGCCGTCGGCGGCGCCGTTGGTGTCCTTCCAGAAGGTGCTGGAGGTCGCCTGCGAGGCGATGCCGAACATCGGGATCGGCACCTGCTGGCTCTGCCACTGCACGGTCGGCTGCACGCCAACATGGCTGATGCCGGTGATGATGACGTCCGGCTTCTCGCCCTCGATCTTGTTGAAGATCGGCGTGAAATCGGTCGTGTCCGGCGAGAAGCGGATATGGTCGACGACCTTGAGGCCGATCTTCGGCAGGCATTCGAGATAGCCGACGTCGAGCGGCGTGGTCCAGGCGGCATCCTCGCTCATCACGACCGCGGTCTTCATATGCAGGTTTCCGACCAGCAGGTCCTTGGCCGCGTCGCAGACGGACGACGCCAGGAAGGCCGAGGTCAGATAACCGTGGAAGGTATATTTATTGTGCGCATAGTCCTTCTTGATCACCTGGCTGATCTCGTTCGACGCGGCGCCGGGCGTGATCATCGGCGTGTGCAGGCGGGCGGCCCAGGGCTCGAGCGCCAGCACGACCTCGCTGATGTAGCTGGCGATGACCGCATTCACCTTGTCGTCCGCCACCGCGCGCTGGAACGCGCGCACCGCGTCGGTCGAGGAACTGTGGTCGTCATAGATGACGATCTCGATCTGGCGACCGTCGACACCGCCCTTGGCGTTGATTTCGTCGGCCGCCATCTGGGCCGCGTTCGGGATGGCGGCGCCGGAGATCGAAGCGGCCTCGGCGATCACCCCGATCTTGATCGGGTCGGCAGCATGGGCCGCGAACGGCAGCGCCAGGATGGTGGCGCCGGCGGCCAGGATCGGGAACGTAATGCTGCTGTGGGTCGGCTTCGAGTCCGGACGAACTTCCTGCATTGTCTTCCCCCTGTAGCGGTCGGTCTGTTGTTTTTGCCTGACGCTTTTTTCCAACTATAGCGGTAGGCGGCGCGGGCTTGTCACGGGAATTTATTGCAAATTCAGCAATCGGAGACCCAATGTCGCGGCCGGCGCGCTCCTCATCATAATTCCTGCTTGGCAGAATGGATCCGGACTGAAAAACTCCTGCGCCGAACAAAATATTCCGGTCGCGGCCGGCCGAATTGCACAGAATGAGGGCGGGAGACGTCATGAGTGGGGTCAAACTGGAGAACTTTGCCGTAACCACCGACGGCTACGACGCCGCCGACACGAAGAAGCGCGTGAAGGCGATCCTGGTCGGTTCGGTCGGCAATCTGATCGAATGGTACGACGTCTATGCCTATTCGGCGTTCGCGCTGTATTTCGCCGGGTCGTTCTTTCCGGCGAGCGACCCGACCGCGCAGCAGCTGGCCGCCGCCTCGCTGTTCGCTGTCGCCTTCTTGGTCCGGCCGCTCGGCAGCATCATCTTCGGCTATTTCGCCGACAAGTACGGCCGGCGCATGGCGCTGACCGCCTCGGTCCTGCTGATGTGCTTCGGCTCGCTCTTGATCGCGGTGACGCCGACCTATGCCACGATCGGCGTCGGCGCGCCCATCATCCTGGCGCTCGCCCGCATCCTGCAGGGCCTGAGCCAGGGCGGCGAATACGGCACCAGTGCCACATATCTCAGCGAAGTCTCGCACCCGAACCGGCGCGGCTTCTATTCGGGCGTCTGGTACGTGACGCTGATCGGCGGGCAGCTGACCGCGATCCTGGTGCTGCTGGTGCTGCAGAAGATCTTCCTCACGCCGGCCGAGCTCAAGGCCTGGGGCTGGCGCATCCCCTTCGTCATCGGCGCGCTGATCTCGGTCTACGCCTTCTGGATGCGCCGCGACATGCACGAGACGGAGCTGTTCAAGCAGTCGGACCGCATCGTCAAGAAGGACAGCATGTGGGTGCTGCTCGGCCAGAACTGGAAGAGCATGCTCCTGGTCATCGGCATCACCATAGGCGGCACCTCGGCCTTCTATACCTATACGACCTACATGCAGAAATTCCTGAAGCTGTCGGTCGGCCTCACCGACGACCAGACGACGACGGTCACGGCCGGCTCGCTGCTGTTCGCCATCATCCTGCAACCGCTCTACGGTGCGCTGTCGGACAAGATCGGCCGCAAGCCGCTGCTGTGCGCCTTCGGCATCCTGGGCACGCTCGGGACCTATCCGCTGCTGACCACGCTGCAGGGCACCAAGAGCCCGCTCGTGGCATTCCTGCTCATCTGCATCGCCTGGGCAATCGTCAGCGGCTATACGGCACTGACCGCGACCGTGAAGGCCGAGATGTTCCCGACCGCGGTGCGTGCCATGGGCGTCGGCATTCCCTATGCGCTGACCGCCGCGATCTTCGGCGGCTCGGTCGATTCCGTGGCGCTGTCGTTCAAGCAGTCGGGCTGGGAGCAGGGCTTCTACTGGTACGCGACCGGCTGCATCTTCGTCTCGCTGATCTTCTACCTGTTCATCCCGGACACCAAGAAGCACTCCAAGATGGAGCAGCACATCTAGCCGCGGGCATGATCGGGAGCGGCCGAGGCCGCTCCCGATACCGCAACCAAATCCGCGGTGCCGTCGTTCTCAAGGGCAGGAACCTCTGGCGAAAGAGAACGACATGTTCAGCTTCGGCAGCGACCTCATCGGTCTGATCGCCCTGTTGCTTGCCATCTGGGCGATCATCGGCACGCTGCAGAGCAGCGCCGAACCCGTCACCAAGCTCATCTGGGTCCTGATCGTGCTGATCCTGCCGATCATAGGCTTCGTGCTGTGGTACCTGATGGGCCCGGGCGCCAAGACCCTGCCCGGCCGCCGCCGGATCTGAACGGCCGCCGCGACGCGGGCTTCGTCCCGCCACCGAGCCCGAAGCGCTGCAAGCTCACGCGGCCGGCTCCCCGGCTCGCGCGCGCTCGATCGCGGCAATGTCGATCCTTTTCATGCCCATCATCGCATCCATCGCGCGCTTGGCCGCCGCCTTGTCAGGATCGGCGAAGGCCTGAAGCAGCGCACGCGGCACGATCTGCCAGGACAGGCCGAACTTATCCTTGCACCAGCCGCACGCCCCCTCCTGACCCCCGTTCCCGACGATCGCATTCCAGTAGCGGTCGGTTTCTTCCTGGCCGTCCGTATAGACCTGAAAGCTGATCGCCTCGTCGAACTTGAACTGCGGGCCGCCGTTCAGGCCGACGAACGGCATGCCCAGCACGGTGAATTCGACGGTGAGCTCGTCGCCCTGCCGGCCGCCGGGATAGTCCGACGGTGCGGGATGGCGGGCGTCGACATGGCTGTCTGGGAAGGTTGCAGCGTAGAATTCGGCCGCCTTGCGCGCCTGATCATGGTCGAACCACAGGCAGGTCGCGATCTTGATCCCGGTCATGTTTCCTCGCTGTCGGTTTGCGCAGGCGGTCAACGTCGACCGCGACCTGGTCTGCCTATGCGTGGTCGGTGTCGAGGATCGGGACGAAGCCGCCGAAGATCGCGAGTTGGCCGTTCCATGCCGGGGCGGTCTCGCGCATGCGCGGGTCCTGCATCAGCGCGCCCATGCCCGCGTCGCGGGTCGGCTTGTCGGGCCACTCTATCCAGCCGAACACCACGGTCTCGCCGTCCTTGGCCTGCACGGCACGCTTGAAGTCGGTGACCTTGCCGTCGGGCACGTCGACGCCCCAACCGTCGACAAGGCGCAGCGCTCCCTTCTCCCGGAACAAGTTGGCGCTCCTCGCGGCGAAAGCAATGAAGCCCTCGCGGTTGCGGTCAGGCACACTCGCGACCATGCCGTCGACGTAACCGAACTTGCCGCCGTCACCGGTGTCAAAGCTCGCCTCGAATCCGGCGTATATCATCCGCTGGCCGTCGAACGGCATTTGACCGTTCGGCTTCATCCGATCGTCGGCCATGAGCTTTTGCGCCGCCGCGTCGCAGGTCGTCTTGTCCGGCCACTGGACCCAGGCAAGGACGACGGTCTCGTCATCCTTCGCCTGGACAGCCTTCTTGAGGTCGGTGACCTTGCCGTCCATCACGTCGTCGCCCCAGCATTCGACGATGCGCGCCGCGCCGTATTCGGCGAAAATTGGCGCCAGTTTCTTCGCCATGTCGAGATAGGCCGACTTGTTCCCGGTCTTCACCGGGATCACGAAGCCTTGGAAATACGTCATGGTGTTTCCCTTCCGGAACTCGGGCAGCGACGGGCGCGTCGAACGTCGCCATGGGATCGGCCTTTGCCTGCATGCAGAAAGGCCTGCGCCTGGCAGCGTCTTGGGCAAGATATCCTTACCAAGACGCCGCGTGTCGTGCGGGTTCCCGTCTCCGATTTCAAGCCGTGACGGGCTCTTCGAACACGGCGAGATGGTCGGCCATGGCCTTCCTGTGGGCCGGCCGTTGCTCGCCACGCGCGACATAGGCGGCAACGCCCGGGAAGCGGTCCAGGACGCCGGTGCCGCGCAGCCCGCCCAGCACCGACACCATCACGAGATCGCCGACGGTGAACTCGTCTCCTTCGAGCCAGTTTCGATCTCCGAGGCATGCTTGCAGATCGCGCAGTCGCGTCTCGATATAGCCGAGGACGACCGGCCGGCGTTCAGCCGACCAGGATCGATCAGCCTCAAACAGCTCGTTGACGGCAAACTCCATCACCGCCGGCTCGACCGTGTTCAAGGCGGCAATCAGCCACTGGATCGCCTTCATCCGCCCGTGCGGATCATCCGGGATCAGCCGTCCTGCGCGCTCGGCGATGCGGAGCACGATCGCGCCGGACTCGAAAATCTCGATTTCGTCGTCCTGGTAAGTCGGGACCTGACCGAACGGCTGGAATCGCCGGTGTTCCGCCGTCTTGGCATCGCGGATCAAGTTGACCCCGTAAGCCTGCCCGACCTCTTCGAACGCCCAGCGCGGGCGCAGATCGCGAACGAAGCCGCGGGCGAACTCCGGGACCCAGGCGAACGTGGTGATGCGTGGCAAAGCGGTCATTAAGCGTCCTCCTTGCTGTCACGCCAGCCCCAGCATGGGCCAACGCCGTGCTTGACTTAGAATAGTTGATATCAACATATCTATCCTATGTCAAAGATGGTCCCGTTCGAAACAACTCTGGAGGTGCGCGACTGCTGCCTCTGTCTGCATGCACAGCGGGCCGCACGGGCTCTTGCGCGGCGGTTCGACGAGGCGCTGCGGCCGTTCGACCTGACCAACCAGCAATTCTCGCTGCTGATGGCGCTCAACCGTCCCGAGCCGCCCACCATGAGCCCGGTAGCGGAATTGCTCGCGATGGACCGCACCACCCTTACCGCCGCGCTGAAGCCGCTCGAGTGGCGTGGCCTGCTGAAGGTCGATGCCGACCCCAAGGACCGACGCAGCCGCAGGCTTCGGCTGACCGACGCGGGACACGCCGTCCTGCTCAAGGCCTTGCCGATCTGGAAGCAGACGCACCTCGACATCGGAAAGGAACGTCCGGATCTCGATATGGACGGACTCAGGGCATCACTACGCGCACTCGCCTGAGGCGCTGGGCTCCCGGCCGCTTGCCGGATCTGGACCGCCCCTGCCGCGGTTGTTCCCCCCAGGAGGCAAGGGACGGCTAGAGGCGGTGATGGCGGGACGCGGCGAGATCAGGATCGGCATTTCCGGCTGGCGCTACGCGCCCTGGCGCGGCGTGTTCTATCCAAAAGGCCTGCGCCAGAAGGATGAGCTCGCCTTCGCCGCCCGGCACTTCCGCTCGGTCGAGATCAACGGCACCTTCTACGGCCCCCAGCGCCCCAAGACCTTCGAGCGCTGGGCGAGCGAGACGCCCGACGATTTCGTCTTCGCGGTCAAGGCGCCACGCTTCATCACCCATATCCGCCGGCTGCGGGAACCCCGGGACCCGCTGGCGAATTTCCTCGCCTCCGGCATCTTGAAGCTGGGCAGGAAGCTCGGGCCGATCCTCTGGCAGTTCCCGCCCAGCTTTCGGTACGACCGCGCCGTCATGGAGCCGTTCCTGGTGCTGCTGCCCCACGACACCGAAGCGGCTGGAAAATTGGCGACCAGGCATGACGAGCGCGTGAAGGACGTCAGCCTGACGCCCGATGCGAAGCGCCCGCTGCGCCATGCGGTCGAGATCCGGCACGACAGTTTCATCGACCCGGACTTCATCGGACTGTTGCGCGCCCACCGAGTGGCACTCGTCTGCGCCGACACGGTCGAATGGCCGCGCCTGACGGATGTCACCGCCGACTTCGTCTACTGTCGGCTGCACGGTTCCGAGCAGCTCTATGCCAGTAGCTACGGCGACAAGGCGCTCGACCAATGGGCCGGCTTGATCGACGCCTGGGCCCAGGGCCGGGAGCCGAAGGGCAAGGACGCTAGGCGGGTCATCGACAAGGCCGGTCCGCGCCGGGCGAAGCGCGACGTCTATGTCTATTTCGACAACGACATCAAGGTCCACGCCCCGTTCGACGCCGATGGCTTGGCTGAACGGCTCGGCGTCGCGGCACCTGAGGCCGATTGAGCAGGGTCGTTTCAGATCCAATCGATCTGAAACGACCCTGCTTTAGCCCGCGATCGCCGCGACTTCGACCGGCAGGCCGTTGAGCGCGGCATTGCCGGAGACTGCGTCGACGAAGGCGTCGTCGGTCAGGTCGTTGGCACTGACGCCGGCGTGGGCCTGGGCCACGGCAAGGGCGGTGCCGTCGCGGCCATGGCCCCAGCCGTGGGGCAGGCTGACCACCCCGGGCATGACCTCGTCCGTGGCGGCGACCTCGACATCGACGCTGCCGACGCGCGAGGTCAAGCGGACGCGCTGGCCCTCGGCAAAGCCGTAGCGGCCGAGATCCTGCGGATGCATCAGCAATTGGCAGCGCGGCTTGCCCTTCACCAGCCGCTCGAAATTATGCATCCAGGAATTATTGCTGCGGATGTGGCGCCGGCCGATCAGCACCAGTTCCGGCGCCTTGCCGCCGAACAGCGACGCCTCCAGCCGATCGAGGGCCGCCACCAGCGGCGGCGGCGCGCACTGGATCCGTTTGTCGGCAGTCGCCAGCCGCTCCGGAAATGAGGGTTCGAGCGGGCCGAGATCGAGCCCATGCGGTGCCGCCTGCAGGGCCTCCAGCGACAGGTCATAGGGGCCGGCACGCAGGCCCGCATCCAGCATGCGCGCCGGCTTCGGCAGCCGCTTCGGTTCCCGGTCGAGTGCCGCCGCAAGGGCCGCACCCAGCCCTTCCAGGATCTGCCAATCGTCGAGCGCACCCGGGGGCTTGGGCAGGATAGCCGGGTTCCAGCGCGCGACATTGCGCACCGCGAACAGGTTGAACGTCATGTCGTAGTGATCGCGCTCCAGCGCCGAGGTCGGCGGCAGGATCAGATCGGCATGGCGCGTGGTCTCGTTCAGGTAGGGATCGATCGAGATCATGAAATCGAGGCCGGCGAGCCCGCGCTCCAGTTGCCGGCCGTTCGGCGTCGACAGCACCGGATTGCCGGCGAGCGTGATGAGCGCTCGAACCTGGCCCGCACCAGGCGTCAAGATCTCCTCGGCAAGAGCGGCGACGGGCAATTCGCCCAGCACCTCAGACCTCCCGCCGACCCGGCTCGCCCAGCGATCGTAGCTGCCAGCGCGCGAGCCGGGGGCGCCGACGATGTCGAAGGCCGGCTTGGTCACCAGCGCGCCGCCGGCCCGGTCGAGATTGCCGGTCGCGATGTTGAGCAACTGGATCAGCCATTGGCAGAGCGTGCCGTGCTCCTGGGTCGACACGCCCATCCGCCCGTAGCACACCGCCTGCGGCGCCGCGGCGAACTCGCGGGCGATGCGCCGGATGTCGGCGGCGGCGATGCCGGTCACGGCGGCCGCCCGCTCGGCGGTAAAGGGCATGATCCGGGCCGCGACCGCATCGAACCCATCCAGCCGACCCTCGAGACGCCCGGGCCGCACCAGGCCTTCGCCGAGGATGGTCGAGAGCAGGCCGAGCAGGAAGGCCGCGTCCGTGCCGGGCCGGATGAATTGGTGCTCGCTCGCGGCCTCGGCGGTTTCGGTCCGGCGCGGATCGACCACGACCAGCTTGCCGCCGCGCGCCTGCAGCGCCTTCAGCCGCTTCGCCACATCGGGCACGGTCATCAGGCTGCCGTTCGAGACCAGGGGGTTGGCGCCCAGCATCAGGAAGTAGCCGGTCCGATCGATGTCCGGGATCGGCAGCAGCAGCTGATGGCCATACATCCAATAGGCCGCGAGCTGGAACGGCAGCTGGTCGACCGAGGTCGCGGAATAGCGGTTCCTGGTCTTGATCAGGCCGAGATAGGCCGAGGCATGGGTCATCATGCCCCAGTTATGGACGTTCGGATTGCCCTGATATGTGGCGACCGCGTCGCCGCCATGGGCCGCGATGACCGCCGCGATGCCCGTCGCTGCCTGGGCGAAGGCCTCGTCCCAGCCGATCTCGCGCCATCGGGCGCCCTCGCGCCGCATCGGCACCCGCAGCCGGTCCGGGTCGTTCTGGATATCCTGGAGCGCCACGGCCTTGGGGCAGATATGGCCGCGGCTGAACGGATCGGCCGGATCGCCCTTGATCGAGAGGATGCGATCGCCCTCGACCTCGATCGCCAGGCCGCAGATCGCCTCGCACAGATTGCAGGCACGGTAATGCGTGGCCATTCCGGCGCTCCCTCGGGTCCTTGTTCTTGGCCCCGAGTATGAGCAAATACGCCCTGGACCGCAACCTAACGAACGTTTGGCTGATCAGAAGCTCAGCTGGACCTTCATCGCCTTGCCGCGATCGGACGCCAGCTCGAACGCCTTTTTCGCCTCGCCCAGCGGGATCGTATCGGTCAGCAACGGCGCCACGTCGATCAGGCCGCGGCTGATATAGTCGACTGCCCAGCCGAACTCCTCATGGAAGCGGAAGCTGCCGCGCAGCTCCAGTTCCTTGGTCACGATCGTGTTGGTCGCGAGCGTCATCTCGCCGCCCAGGCCCAGCTGCACCACCGTGCCGCCCGGCCTGACGACATCGAGCCCGGCCGCCATGGCGCGGGCATTGCCGGAACATTCGAGCAGCACATCGAACGTGCCCTTGTTGGCGCCATAGGCGGCCAGCGCCTCGGGCGTGGCCGCCACATCGATGGCCCGGTCGGCGCCGATCGCCGCGGCGGTCTGGAGCGGCAGGGCCGCGACGTCGGTCGCGACGATCTCGCGCGCGCCGAAGCAGCGGGCGGCGAGGATGGTCAGCGCGCCGATCGGCCCGACGCCGGTGACCAGCACGCGCCGGCCGGCGACGGTGGAGGCGCGCGTCACCGCATGCAGGCAGACGGCCAGCGGCTCGGCGAAGGCCGCCTGGCCCAGGCTGACATGCTCGGGGATGGTGAAGATCTGCCGTTCGTCGGCGACGAGGATCTCGCGGAAGGCGCCCTGGACATGGGGGAAGCGCATGGCGCTGCCATAGAACCGCACGTCGAGGCACAGGTTTGCGCGGCCGGCGAGGCATTGCGCGCAGGCGCCGCACGGCTGGTTCGGGTTGACCGCAGCCCTGTCGCCTGGCTTGACCTTCGTGACCGCGCTGCCGACCTCGATCACCGTGCCCGCGACCTCATGGCCGAGGATCATCGGTTCCTTGATCCGGACCGTGCCGAAGCCGCCTTGGTGGAAATAATGCAAGTCCGAGCCGCAGATGCCACCGGCGCCGATGCGCAGCTTGACCGAAAGGGCCCCGAGCGACGGAATCTCCGCCTCCTCGATCCGGAGATCGTGCGGCGCATGGATGACGCAGGCCTTCATCAGTCGTTCCTCCTCAGAACCTCGTGCGGGCGCTCCCGCATCCATGCTACCGATAGCACAAGGATTAACTCATACAAATATTCGAAGGGAGCATGCCGCCATGACCAATCCGTTCAGTCTCGAAGGCCGCACCGCCCTTGTCACCGGATCGAGCCAGGGGATTGGCTTCAGCCTGGCGCGCGGGCTGGCCGCGGCCGGTGCGCGGGTGATCCTGAACGGCCGCGACGCCGCCAAGCTCGAAGCCGCGAAGACCACGCTCGCCGACGAAGGCCACCGGATCGATGCCGTCGCCTTCGACGTCACGACGGGCAGCGAGGTGCGCGACGCGATCGACCGCATCGAGGGAACGATCGCCCCCATCGACATCCTGGTCAACAATGCCGGCATCCAGCGCCGCGCGCCGCTGCAGGATTTCGCCGAGGAAACCTGGACCGAACTGATGCGGACCAACCTCGACAGCGTATTCCTGGTCGGACAGGCGGTCGCCCGGCACATGATCCCCCGCGGCTGCGGCAAGATCATCAACATCTGTTCGGTGCAAAGCGCCCTCGCCCGGCCGAACATCGCGCCCTATGCCGCGTCCAAGGGCGCGCTCGCCATGCTGACAAAAGGCATGTGCACCGACTGGGCGCCATTCGGCCTCCAGATCAATGGCTTGGCGCCCGGCTATTTCGAGACGGAGCTGACCCGGCCGCTGGTCGAGGACGAGGCCTTCTCGAGCTGGCTCAAGGGCCGGACGCCGGCCCGGCGCTGGGGCAAGGTCGAAGAACTGAACGGCGCCGCCGTGTTCCTCGCCTCGTCGGCCGCCGACTTCGTCAACGGCCATATCCTCTATGTCGACGGCGGCATCACCAGTTGCCTGTGACCAGCGTCAGGCGGCCTTGCGCATCGGCACCGGGACCGGCGCCGCTCGCTCCTGCTTGAACCAGGCGCCCGACGCGACGGCCCAAAAGAGCGACAGGCCGTAGACGAACAGGCCGAGCGCCAGCGCCGCGAACATCCAGCCGAGCGAACCGGTGAGCCGCAGCATCAGCCAGCCGCCCGCCACCGCAATGACGAGGCGGGCGAGGCCGGCGGCAAGCGGCCAGACGAGCTTGCCGGCGCCTTGCGACGCGAAATAGAGCGCGAGCCCCAGCCCGAAGAAGCCGTAGACGGGACCGACGCTCCGCAAATAGGCGGCGCCAGTGGCGAGCATGCGTGGCTCGGCACCGAACAGGCCGAGCCAGGCCTCCGGAAAGAGCGCGGCGCCGAGGCCGATCGCCTCGGTCGCAGCGAAGGCCATCGCACCGCCGACCAGCGCCACGCGCAGCGCGCGCTGGTGCTGGCCCGCGCCGATATTGGTGCCAACGAGGGCGACCAGCGGCGCGCCGAAGCCGAATACCAGCGGCACCAGCAGATATTCGAGCCGGGCGCCCGTGCCGTAGCCGGCGACGGCATCCGGCCCGCCGCCGTGACCGACCAGCGCGGTCGTGAGCGCCACGGTCAGGTTGGTCTGGACCGACGAGATCGCTGCCACGGCGCCGACGCCGAGGATGGTACGGAACAGCGACCAACGCAGCGGCACCAGCCGGAAGCGCGCGAGATTGCGCCCGGTCGCGATGTACCAAGCGAGCACGGCCGTGCCGCCGGCGTAATAGACCAGCAGGGCGACACCGCCGCCGGCGACGCCCAGCGCCGGGAACGGCCCGACGCCGAAGATGAGGCACGGCGAGAGCGGCACAAGCAGCACAGTGCCGCCACAGATCACGAGAGCCGGCACGAGCATGTTGCCGGTCCCGCGAATGGCGCTCGCCAGCGCGTTCATGCCCCAGAGCAGGACGTTGCCGGCAAAGACGACGTTCGAATACTTGAGCGCTGCGTCGAGCGAGGCCCCCTCGCCGCCCAAGGCGCGGTAGAGCGACGGGCCGAACAGCAGGGCGAGCCCCGAGCAGACGGTGCCCAGCGCCAGATTGATGACGAGCGCGTGCAGCACGAGCGCGTCGGCCTCGTCGCGGCGGCCGGCGCCTAAGGCCCGCGCGATCGCCGACGAGATGCCGCCGCCCATGGCGCCGCCGGAGACCATCTGCATCAGCATGACGCCCGGGAACACGAGCGCCATGCCGGCAAGCGCGTCGCCGCCGAGCCGCGAGACCCACCAGGTCTCGATCAGGCCGGTCGACGCCTGGGCCAGCATGACCAGCACGTTCGGCCAGGCGAGCCTCAGCAGCGTGCGGGCGATCGGTCCTTCTAGCAGCAGGCGGGTGCGTGGATTGAGACTTCCGCCGGCGACCGTGCTCATTACGCCGGTCCCGGGCCCGAGATCGCGCAGGTCTCGGTGCCATGGGCGATCAACCGGCCCGCCGCATCGAACAGCTTGCCCTCGGCACTGGCGATCCGGCTGCCCAGGTGCAGCAGCGTGCCCTCGGCGCGGACCTTGCCGGTCTTCTCGGTGACCGCGCGGATGAAGCTCGTATGCAGGTCGGTCGTGACGAAGCTCTGGCCGGGGGCGAGCGCCGAATGGATGGCGCAGCCCATCACCGTGTCGAGCAGCAGCGAGATCCAGCCGCCATGGACAATGCCCATGGGATTGTAGAACCGCGCGGACGGGGCGCCTTCGAAGGCGATCCGACCCTTCTCGACCGAGACGGGCCAGACATCCGCCGCCTCGCTGAACGGCGGCGAAGGATAGAGTCCCTGCAGCAGGCCATTCATGAAGTCGAAGCCGCTGAGTCCGGCCGCCTGTTCGCGCGGCAGAAGGCCGAAGCTCGTCGCGGGATTATGGTCCGTCATGGTCGGTTCCTGTCGCAGATTGTCAGTGGGCGTCGGCCGTGGGCGCCTTGGGCGGTGCGACCTTACGCATCAGCGGCACCATCACGGTCGCAACGGCAAAGCAGGCCAGGACGACGAGGAACGCATCGGAGAAGGTCAGCGTCAGCGCCTCGCGCAATGCCAGGTTCCGCAGTTGCTGCAGCGCCATTTCGTGGCCCAGGACGGCATTGCCGCCGACCGCAACCGTGTCAGTGGCGCTCGTCCGGCCGATCAGGCCGAGCATCGCCTGATTGGTCGCGTTCAGATGCTCGGCCAGGCGGAGGAAATGCAGGTTGGTGCGGTCGTTCAGGATCGTGGCGCAGCCTGCGATGCCGATGGCGCCGCCCAGGTTGCGCATGAGGTTGAACAGGCCCGAGGCGAGCTTGAGCCGGTTCGGGGCCAAGCCGCCCAAGGTGAGCGTCACGGTCGGCGCCACGGCGAACTGCTGGGCGAAGCCGCGCAGCGCCTGGGGCAGTAGCAGTTCGCGCCAGCCCCAATCATGCGTGATCGGCGCAAAGTTCCACATGCTGAGGGTAAAGACCGCAAGACCGAACATCAGCAACCAGCGCAGGTCGATGCGTTTGGCGAGAAACGTGTAGACCGGGATCGCCGAGATCTGGAACAGGCCGGTCGAGAAGATGGCGGTGCCGATCTCGAGCGCGCTGAAGCCGCGCACCCGGCCGAGGAATACCGGCGTCAGGTAGATCGTCGAGAAGATGCCGATGCCGGTCACGAACGAGAAGAAGCATCCGAGTGCGAAATTGCCGCTCTTGAGCGCCCGGAGATCGACGACCGGCTGTTCGAACGTCAGGCTGCGCCAGACGAACAGCACCCCGCTGATGCCGGCGATCCAGGCGGTCGTCGCAATCGTCTGGTCCTCGAACCAGTTCCAGCGCGGCCCTTCCTCGAGCGTGTATTCGAGGCAGCCGAGGAAGAGCGCCATCATCAGCATGCCCGGATAGTCTGCGCCCTTGAGCAGCGACGGCTCGGGCTTGTCGACGCGGACCAGGATCGGCACGACCACGGCGACGAAGATGCCGGGCACCAGATTGATGAAGAACAGCCAGTGCCAGGAATAATTGTCGGTGATCCAACCGCCGATCGTCGGACCGAGCGTCGGGGCCAGCGAGGCGATCGAGCCGATGACGGCGGCGGCGATCACCCGCTGATGCCCAGCGAAATAGAAGAACGCGGTCGTGAACACGGTCGGGATCATCGAGCCGCCGAGGAAGCCCTGCAGCGCGCGGAACACGATCATGCTCTGGATGTCCCAGGCCCAGCCGCACAGCAGGCTGGTGAACGTGAAGCCCACGGCGGAGGCGCAGAACAGCCAGCGCGTCGACATCACGCGCGACAGCCAGCCCGACAGCGGGATCACGATGATCTCGGCGATGAGATAGCTGGTCTGGACCCAGGCGGTCTCGTCCGTACCGGCCGATAGCCCGCCGCCGATGTCGCGGAGCGAGGCCGAGACGATCTGGATGTCGAGCGTCGCAATGAAGAAGCCGACGCACATCGTGGCGAAGGCCAGGACCTTGGCCGGCAATGGGAGCTCCCCCGGCGGCGCCGGAACCGCCGGTGCCGGGCGCGCGGTGGCGACGGCGCTCACGGTGCGGCCGTCTGGCTGCGCTCGTCCACATCGGCCGTGACCGAGAGGCCCGGCCGGAGGCGGCCGAGCAGCGCCCCGTCGCCGTCGAGCACGACCCTGACCGGCACGCGCTGCACGATCTTGGTGAAATTGCCGGTCGCGTTCTCCGGCGGCAGCACGCTGAACTGGGCGCCGGTCGCGGGCGCCAGGCTCAGGACATGGCCATGGAACGTCTCGCCCGGCAGCACGTCGGCCGAGATCGCCACCGTCTGGCCCGGCTTCATCCGGGCGAGCTGGTTTTCCTTGAAGTTCGCATCGACCCACAGCCCCTGGGCCGGCACGATCGAGATCAATTGCGCGCCGATTGTGGCGAAAGCGCCCTGCCGCGCGCTGCGATTGCCGACCACCCCGTCGACCGGCGCGCGCAGTTCGGTATAGCCGAGATTGAGCCGGGCCGTGTCGCGATCGGCGATAGCGCCGGCGAGTGCCGCCTCGGTCTGGCGCTTCTGGGTGTCGATCACGTCCAATTGGCGGACCGCCGCATCGGCAGCGGCGCGCGCCCGGTCGCCGGAAGCCAGCGCCTGCTTGTAATCGGCATCGGCCTTCTGCGAGGTCTGGACCGAGGCAGCGGCATGGGCCGCCAGATCGCGGAAGCGGACCTGATCGTCATGGGCGCGGATGATTTCCGCATCCGCGGCGGCGATTCCGGCCTGCGCCTGGGCGATCAGCGCCTGCTGCAGCCGGCGGGTCGCGTCCAGATTGGCGAGCGTCGCCTGCTGGCCGGCCACGGCCGCGTCGGCCTTGGCGAGCGCCGCCTGATAATCGCGGTCGTCGAGCTTGACCAGCAAGTCGCCGGCATGGACCGCCTGATTGTCCGTCACGGCGACCGTGGCGATGAAGCCCGCGACCTTGGGCGCAATGACGGTCACGTCGCCGCCGACATAGGCATCGTCGGTGCTTTCGATGAAGCGCCCGACGGTCCACCAATCATAGCCGTACCAGGCCGCGGCGATGCCGACGACGACAGCCGCGCCGGCCAGCAGCACTCGCTTGCGCGATTTAGTCGCCGCGGCCTTCGGCGGCAGGGTGACAACGCCCCGATCGAGGGTCTGGCTGGTCATTGCTTGGCTCCATGGTCTCTTTGAGCGCGAACAAAGTCCTGGCGCGCCCGAATGCGTTCATTGGCGGCCGGTCCGACGGTCGTGTGGAAATACGGCTCCGCGAGCACCCGGCCGGTGCGGCGGTCGACCAGCACGGGATCGACGACGGCACCCGTCTCGGCATCGACGATCTCGACCGCGGGGCCTTCGGATGCAAAATGCCTGTTGCCCCAGGCAAGCAGCGCCCAGATCACCGGTCGGAAGTCGCGGCCGCGGTCGGTCAGCAGATATTCGTCGCGCGGCGGCCGCTCGCTGTAGCGGTGCCGCTCGAGCAGGCCGGATTCGACCAGCGCATTCAGCCGCCGCGTCAGGATGTTGGGCGCGATCTCCAAGCTCTCCTGGAACTGGTTGAAGCGGGTGAGCCCCTGGAACGCGTCGCGCAGGATGAGGATGCTCCACCACTCGCCGACCCGCTCGAGGCTGCGGGCGATGGCGCATTGCATCTCGCCAAAGCTCTTGTGCTGCATGGCCGATGAGACCCTGTTGATATCATCATGAAAGTCATATATAGCAGCCACTATCTTCATGCAAGTAACTTGATGCGGGCTTGATCCAAGGAGGGCGACGGTATGATCGAGGCAGGCGGTGGCGGCGCGGGACGGCATCTCACGCTCGATGAACTTCATGTCGGACAGCGGTTCGCGAGCGGCACCCACGCCCTCGACGCGGCGCAGATCACCGAATTCGCAGCCGCATTCGATCCGCAGCCCTTCCATCTCGACGATGCAGCAGCGCGTGAAACCTTGTTCGGCGGATTGGCCGCGAGCGGCTGGCACACGGCAGCGATCACCATGCGCCTGAACGTCGAGGGCGGCCTGCCGGTCGCCGGCGGCATCCTGGGTGCCGGCGCCGAGATCAGCTGGCCGAAGCCGACCCGTCCAGGCGACATCCTGCGGGTCGAGAGCGAGGTCGTCGCGATCACGCCGTCCCGTTCCCGTCCCGACCGCGGCATCGTCACCATGCGCAGCGAGACGCTCAACCAGCGCAACGAAGTTGTGCAGATCCTGGTCGCGAAGCTGGTCGTGCCACGCGCGGCCGCCGCGGGAGAACGCTGACATGTCCGTCCGCAAGACGGCCCGCCTCGGCCTTGGCTTGGCGCTCGGCTGCAGCATCGCCGCCTGCACGATCGTCGGCCCCGACTATGAGGCGCCCACCACCGAATTGAAGCCGTTCCACAATGCCGACGCGGTCGCGGCGCGCAAGGCCGCACCCGCGCCGGCGCTCGACAGCTGGTGGACCGGCTTCAACGATCCGGTGCTGACCCGCATCGTCCAGCGCACGCTCGCCCAGAATCTCGATCTCGCCGCCTCGCTCGCCCGGGTCGACCAGGCGCGGGCAGGTGCTGAGGCGGCCGGTGCGCGGCTGCTGCCGACCGGTGATTTCGAGGCGAGCATCGCGCCCATCCATCAATCGGTCGACGGCCCGCTCGGCACGGTCGCCCGCCATCTGCCCGGCTATGACCGCGACCAGAGCCAGTACGATATCGGCGTCGGCGCCAGCTGGGAGATCGACCTGTTCGGCGGCCTGCATCGCGGTCTCGAAGCGGCCGGCGCCGAGGCCGAGGCCGCCGAGGCCGATAATCTGGGCGTGCGCATCTCGGTCGTGGCCGAAGCGGCCGACGCCTATTTCCAGATCCGCGGCGACCAGGCCCGCCTGAAGCTGGCCCAAGACCAGGTCGCGACCGATCTTCATCTGCTCGATCTGGTGCGGCTGCGCCAACGCCAGGGTGCCGCGACCGACCGGGAGACGGCCGAGGCCGAGGCGCTGCTGTCCCAGGCACGCGCCACGATCCCGCCGCTCAAGACGGCGCTCGAGACCCAGAGGAACCGGCTCGACGTGCTGATGGGCGTGCAGCCCGGCACCGATCCGGAAGGCGTTTTCGCGGACGCACCGATCCCAAGCGTCCCGGGTGTCACGCCCGGCAAGGACGCGTCGGACCTGCTGCGCCGGCGGCCGGACGTGATCGCGGCCGAGCGCCACCTCGCCGCCTCCAATGCGCGGATCGGCGAAGCGATCTCCGACTATTATCCGAAGATCTCGCTCTCGGGCCTGCTCGGCTTCGAGAGCCTGAATGCCAACCATCTGTTCACGGGCGGCGCGTTCCAGCCCCAGGCGATTGCCGGCCTGCGCTGGCGGCTGTTCGACTTCGGCAAGGTCGATGCGGAGGTGGCCGACGCCAAGGGCGGCAACGCCGAGGCATTGGCGCATTACCGCAAGTCGGTGCTGCATGCGGCCGAGGACGTCGAGAACGCGTTTACCGCCCTGGTCCAGCTCGAAGCCCAGAACCAGGAGCTGTCGAACGAGACCGACGCGCTGGCGCGTGCCCGGGACCGCTCGCAGGAGGCCTACCAGGGCGGCGCCATCGGCCTGACCGATGTGCTCGATGCCGATCGCCAGCTGCTGCTGGCCCAGGACGATCTCGCCCGCACCCGCGCCGACACGGCCCGCGCCGCGGTCAGCTCCTACCGCGCTCTGGGCGGCGGCTGGTAGATTTCTCCAGCCCTACTCGGCCGGAACGCCAGCCCCCGCTGCCTTTCGCGCGTAGCGGCGGCGCACGCTGTCGTCGGCGGCGGGCCCCGCCGCCGGGCGGTGGGTGGCTTCGGACAGCAGGCGACCGCTCGCGCGGTCGACCAGCACCGGATCCGCGGTCTCGCCGGTCTCGCGGTCGACGATCACGACGCTCGGGCCCTCCGGCGCGAAATGCTTGTTGCCGAAGGCCAGCATCGTCCACAGCACCGGCCGGAAATCCCGGCCCATCTCGGTCAGCACATATTCGTCGCGCGGCGGTCGCTCGCTATAGCGGCGGCGTTCGAGCAGGCCTGATTCGACCAGCGCGTTCAGCCGGCGCGTCAGCATGTTCGGCGCGATCTCCAGGCTCTTCTGGAACTGGTCGAACCGGGTCAACCCATGGAACGCGTCCCTGAGGATCAGGATGCTCCACCATTCGCCGACGTGCTCGAGGCTGCGGGCAATGGGACAGGGCATGTCGCCGAAGCTTTTACGCTGCATGGGATCCCGGGACGCTGCTGAAGGGCTGCCGGCACCAGCGCCGGCCGCCCTTCATATCATGGTGATAGACTCCCGGATATTCCAGTCAGATCGAACCGCGCCGGATCGTGCCCGGTCAGGCGGCGAGGATCCGTGCCAAGCCGTCCGCCAGTGCGCGGTCGTCGGCACCGCCGCCCGACGCCCCCTCGCCCTGGGGTGCCACACCCAGGTAGCGCTCGGCGATTTCCGGCCGGGCGAGTAGATCGCGGCCGGCCCCTTCGAGCGTCACCCGCCCCATCTCGATGACATAGGCATAGTCGGCGACCGCCAGGCTCATGCGCGCATTCTGTTCCGACAGCAGCACGGCCAGGCCCCGCTCGCGCAGCCGCGTGGCGAGCGCGAAGATCTCGGTCACCAGCGCCGGCGACAATCCCAGCGACGGTTCGTCGAGCACGATCAGGCGCGGCCGCAGCATCAGTGCCCGCGCGATCGCCAGCATCTGCTGCTGGCCGCCCGACAGGTTGCCGGCGACGCCGGCGAGCCGTTCCCTCAGCACGGGGAAATAGCCGCAGACCTCGTCGATCCGTTCGACCATGCCACGCTCGCCCAGGCTCCGGCGCTGCAGATAGGCGCCGAGCCGCAGGTTCTCCTCGACCGTGAAGCTGCCGATGATCTGGCGCCCCTCCGGCACATGGACGATGCCGCGTTCGACCCGGTCCGTGGGCGTCAGCGTGTCGATCCGCTCGCCGTCGAACAGGATCTGCCCGTCACGCGCCGGCAGCAGGCCCGAGATCGTCTTGGCGAGCGTGCTCTTGCCGGCACCGTTGGCGCCGATGAGCGCGGTGATCCGCCCTTCGGTGACGGCCAGGTCGATGCCGTGCAGCACCGCGTCGTTGCCGTAGCCGGCGGTGAGGCGCTTCAGCTCCAGCATCATGCCACCTCCGCCGCGGGACCCAGATAGGCCTCGATCACCCGCGGGTCGTTCAGGATCTGCCGCGGGCTGCCGGTGGCGATGCAGGCGCCGAGATCGAGCACGACGACCTGCTGGGCGCTGTCCATGACCAGCGACATGTTGTGCTCGACGATCAGGATCGTGATGCCGCGGTCGCGGATCGCGCGCAGCAGCCGGGCAAGCTCGGCCGTCTCGGTATCGTTGAGGCCGGCCGCCGGCTCGTCCAGCAGCAGCAGGCGCGGGCCGGCCAAGAGCGCGCGGCAGACCTCGATCAGCTTCTGCGCGCCCATCGGCAGGCTGGTCGCGGCAACGTCGCGGAAGCCGGCGAGGCCGACCAGGTCCAAGAGCGCCTCCGCCCGAGCCGTGAGCCGGCACTCCTCGGCGCGGGCCGCGGGCAGCCACAGCACCTGTGCGAGCGCAGAGCTCTTGAGCTTGCGGTGGGCGCCGGCCATCACGTTCTCGAGCGCGGTCATGCCCGGGAAGACCCGCGCGGTCTGGAACGTCCGCAACAGGCCGAGCTCGGCGATCTCCGATGGCGTGCGGTCGCCCAGATCCTCGCCGAAGAAGCGGACCGTGCCGCTGTCGCGCCGGAACAGGTTGGTGACCAGATTGAAGAGCGTCGTCTTGCCGGCGCCGTTCGGCCCGATCAAGGCGGTCAGGCTGCCCTCAGGCACCGCGAACGACACGTCGTTCGTCGCGCGGACGCCGCCGAAGCTCTTGGTCAGATGTTCGAGTTCGAGGGCGTTCATCGGACCTGCTCCTTGCGCAGCGGCGTTCTGACCGGCTGGGCCGCGCCGAGGCGCACCCGCGACAGCTGCCGCATGCCGGTGCCGAGCAGCCCATCCGGCATGAACTGGAACACCAGGACCAGCAGCAGCCCCTCGGCCATGATCTTGTAGGCGGCGAGCGGCTGGAAGATCGTCGGCAGCAGGGTGATCAGCAGGGCGCCGATGAGGCCGCCGACGAGCGTGCCCTCGCCGCCGACGATCAGCATGGCGATCATCTCGAACGAACGCGCCGTGCCGACCATCTCCGGCGCCAGGAAATGGAAATCGAAGGCGTAGAGGCTGCCGGCGATCGAACCGAGCGCAGCGCACAGGCCGAAGGCCGCCATCTTGTAGCGCACCACATTGATGCCGAGTGCCGCGGCGGCCATCTGGTCGGTGCGGATCGCCTGCAGCGCCCGGCCGAAGCCCGAGCGCATGCCGCCCATCAGGCCCAGCACCAGGAGCGTGCCCAGCCCGAGCACCAGGTAATAGAGGCTTTGGGGCGTATCGAAGCCGAAGCCCGCGACCGAGAAGGACGGGATGCCGACCAGGCCGGACGGCCCGCCGGTGAGATCGCCCAAGCCGACGGTCAACGAATCGACCAGCAGGCCGAAGGTGAGCGTGGCGAGCGCCAGATAGGCACCGCGCAGCCGGAGCGTGACCATCGACAGCACCAGCGCGCAGGCGAGCGAGATGCCGACGCCCGCGACCAACCCCAGGAGCGGCGGCAGCCCATAGCTGGTGGCGAGGATCGCGGCGGTATAGCCGCCGATCGCCATGAAGCCCGACTGGCCGAGGTTGACCTGGCCGGTGTAGCCCATCAGCACGTCGAGCCCGAGCACGCTGATGAATAGGATGAGCGCGATGACGAGCGAGCTCATCGTGCCGCCATCGACGATCTGCGGCAGGGCCGCCAGCAGCGCGAGCACGGCAAGGCCGCCCGCAAGCGCGCCGCGGCCGCGGAAGCGGACGATCGCCCGGTGCACACGCAATTCCTCGCGTACGTCCTGGCGGCGCTGGCGGCCGGCGGCGAACAGGCCGTTCGGCCGCCAGACCAGCGTGACCAGCAGCAGACCGAGCGACAGCGCGGTCGCGAACAGCGAGGAGACATAGGCCGCCGCTAATTGCTCGGCGACGCCCAGAAACAGGCCGCCCGCGACGGCGCCGCCCAGGGAATTCATGCCGCCGATCGCCACGGCGATGAAGCCGGCGTTGGTAAAGAACCGGCCGGTATCGAACTGGAACGACATGATCGGGGCCACGGCAATGCCGCCGAGCGCGCCGATCATCGCCGTGAGGCCGAAGCTGACGAGCGTCAGCCGGCGGACGTCGACGCCCATCAGCCGCGCCGCCAGGGGATTTTCGGCGCAGGCGAGCAGCGCCTTGCCGACCGCGGTGCGGGCCAGCGCGTACCAGACCGCGAAGATGATCATGACCGAGGTGCCGGCGATCCACAGGCCCTGGGACGGCAGGCGCAGCCCCAGGAGCACGACCGGCCGCTCGCCCGAGAAGGGCGGGACGGCATAGGGCTGGCTGCCCCAGACGACGAGCGCCAGCCCTTCGATGGCCGTCATCAGGCCGGCGGTCAGCATCAGCATGCTGCTGTTCGGCAGGCGCGAGAGCGACGGCACGAAGCTCGCAGCACCCAGGCCAAGCCCGATCAGGGTCGTGATCGCCACGGCAACCAGCACCGCGAGCGGCACCGGCCAGCCGTAGTCGGTCTCGAGCGTGTAGAGCGTCAGCGCACCCAGGATGCAGAAGCCGCCCTGGGCGAGATTGATGATGCCGGTGACCCGAAAGACCAGCGACAATCCCAACGCGATGACGGCGAAGACGCTGCCCTGGAGCAGGCCGCCGATGATGATTTGTGCTGCCTGTTCCATGGCTCGCGGTCAGTCGGCCAACGGCGCGCCGGCCGGCTCGCTCTTGGGCTGCCAGGTCTTGGCCTCGGGGTCCCACTGGGTCACGACCGCGTCCTCGACATTGAGGCCGCGCTGCGCCTCCTTGGTGAAATCATAGGCGCCGTCGATGCCGGCATAGCCGGTGAGCTTGCCCAGATAGTCACGCAGCTGCGCCGCCGTCGCCGTCGGCCCGAGCTTGCGTAGCGCGTCGACCACGGTGACCGCCGGGTCCCAGGACAGGGCCGAAGCCACGTCCGGCGTCTGGCCCGCGGCCTTGAAGACCTCGGCGAAATGCGCCTGGGCCTTGGCAACGTCCGGATTCTTCGCCGACCCCATGCGATAGGTCACCCACTCCGCCGCCGGGATGTAGAGCTGCTTCGGCAGGAAGGCCGCGTACTGGTTCATCTGGGCGAAGGTCATGTTGCCGTCGGTCGTGCCGACCGGCACCTCGAGGCCGGACTGGATGATGCTCTTGAAGATGGTCGCGATCGGCGCGCCGGTGCTCCAGGCGATGAGCGCCTGCGGCCCCGCCGCCTTGATCGTCTCGATCTGGGCCGAGACGCTGACGTCGGTCGGGTTGAAATGCTGGCGCGAGACGACCGTCATATCCTTGTTTTCGGGCAGCTTCAGCGTCTCGTCGAAGCCCTTGTCGGCATCCTGGCCGCTGGCGTCGGTGCTGGTGATGATCGCAATCTTGGTCCAGCCCTTCATACGGTAGAACCGGATCAGCGCCCGGCCGAGATCGTGGGTCGAGACGCTGGAGGTGAAGGTGTAGCTGCCGGCCGGCGGATGAATGCCGGGCGACATGCAATATTGCACCGGCCCGTTCGCCATCAGCGGCGCCATGGCGTTGCACATCGCGACGATCGAGGAGCCGAGCATCACCGCCGGCTTGCTCGCCACCACCTGGCTCGCCAGCTGCACTGCGGTCTGCGGGCTCGACTGGTCGTCATGGAACACGAACTTGAGCGGCCGGCCCTGGATGCCGCCGGTGTCGTTGGTCGATTTCTCGACCAGTTGCAGGGACTGCTGCTCGGCCTTGCCGAGGAACGAGGCGCCACCGCTCAGCGGCAGCACGACATTGATCTCATAATCATCGGCCGCCCTAGCCGACGTGCCGACCAAAGCGGCGGCGACGGCCGCCGCCAGCAGGCCATGACCGAACCGAATCCCAACATTCTTCCTGTTCATGCTCGTCCCCTTCCCCATCGTCGCCGGCATCCGCCGATCGTTGTTGTCCGCCGGTCAGGCCTCGGCTTCCGCGCGCCAGAGATTCCAGGCCCGGTCGATCTGGCCGTCGTTCGTCGCCGAAGCCGCCGCCGCTTCCTCGCCGGTCAGGAACACCGGCGGGCCGAGCCGCAGCGCTTCGGCCTGGAGCCTGGCATTGACCTCGGTATAGACCGCACGGAACACGGCCTGGCGGATGGTGCCGCCGACGACGGTCGAACCGTGGCCGCGCATCAGCACGACCGATGCCGGCCCCAGCTTGTCGGCGAGCGCGGCCCCCAGCCCCGGCGTGCGGATCAGCATGTCGCTGGCCGGTCCCGCCGCCTCGCGGATTTCGAATACCGGCGCGGCCTCGCCGATGAAGCCGCTCATATGGCAGATCGGGCGCAGCGGCACGCTCGGCACGACGCCGAACGGGACGACGGACGGCGAATGGCTATGGACCACGGCCATCACGTCGGCGCGCGCGCGATAGATCTCGCCATGGATGAAGCGCTCGAGATAGGGCTTCGGACCCTCCGGATCGACCGGCGTGCCGTCGAGATGGAATTCCAGGATATCGGTGCGGGTGACCTGGCCCGGCGCCATGCTGCGCGCCAGCAGGAACCGATCGGGCCGGTCGGGATGGCGCGCGCTGACATGGCCGAAGCCGTCGACCACGCCCTGGCGATAGAGGATGCGGTTGGCTGCGACCAGGTCGCCCAGCACCATGTCCAGTTCCGGCATGACCGCTCCGCCCCCTCAGACCCGGAACCGCGACGGGACCTGCGCAAGGGTCAGGTCCCCCGACGCCGGCAGACGATGGCAGACGCCTTGCTCGTGAGCGTAGCGCAAAAGAGCCTTCAAGATCGTGCAGGGTTGGTTCATTTGCCTTGGCCTCGGGACGCCGCCTGATAGAGCGGCACGGGTGCGGAAGGGGTGGGAGCGAGCTCGGCCGCAGCACCCGGCGCGCGGTTGCGCACGATCGTGAGCCGGCCGAGGCAGAACAGCGCGCCCGCCGACACCAGGATCGGCGCCGCCGCGGTCGCGAACAGGGTGCCGAGCGGCAGGCTGAGCGCGATCAGCTGCCCGCCGATCACCGGCCCGAGGATCGAGCCGAACCGGCCCATGCCGAAGGCCCAGCCGGTGCCGGTCGAGCGCATGTAGGTCGGGTAGAGCGTGCCGGACAGCGCGTTGATGCCGGCCTGCCCGCCGATGATACACAGGCCCGCGACCGTCACCAGGATCATGAGCGGCGTCTCGTCCGTCCCGACATGGCCGAGAGCGGCGACACAGGGGACTGCGACCAGGAAGGCCGCGACGATACCGAGCGTGCCGATCCGGTCCAAGAGCCGGCCGACGATCAGGCTGCCGACGCCGCCGCCGGCCTGCAGGAGTGCGGTCGCGATGACCGCATGGGCGAGCGGCACGCCGCTGTCGGCGATGACCGTCGGCAGCCAGCTCGTCAGGAAATGCAGCGACACCATGTTGGCGGCATAGGCCAGCCACAGCAGGCTGGTCATCGAGGCGCGGGCGCCCGCGAACAGCTGCTTCACCGGCAGGCCCGGCTGCTGCTCCTCATTCAGCGAGAACGTCGCATCGTCCCTGAGTGCCAGATCCGGCCGGACCTGACGCAGCAGCGGCAGCACCAGATCCATCCGGCCCCGTTTCACCATCAGGAACCGGACCGACTCCGGCAGCACGAAGATCGACAGCACGCCGATCACCAGCGGCAGGACGCCGCCGACCACGAACACGCTCGGCCAGCCATAGGCCGGCATGAGCTGCGCCGCGATGACGCCGCCCAAGGCGCTGCCGACGGTATAGCCGATGAACATGATGCCGACGCGCGTCGCCCGCACCCGGGCCGGGGCATATTCGGTCATGAGCGCGATCGCGTTCGGGATCGAGCCGCCAAGGCCGAGGCCGGCGACGGTGCGCAGCACCAGGAGCTCCGTGAGCGAGGTCGCGTAGGCGCTCGCCAGCGTAAACAGGCCGAAGAGCAGCGAGCCTGCCACGATCATGCGCTTGCGGCCAAGCCTGTCGCCCATGTTGCCGAGCACGGTGGCGCCGAGCATGAAGCCACCGAGCCCGGCGCCGAACACGCCGCCGAACGCCGCCTTGTCGGAATGCCACGCCTTGATGATGGCCGGGGCAGCATAGCCCACGACCTGCATGTCATAGCCTTCGATGAACATGAAGGCGCAGATCCAGAACATCAGCCCGGCCTGAAACCGGCCGAATGCCTGTCCCTCGATCAGGGCCCCGACGTCGATGGGCGCGTGCGCCATGGCTCAATCCTCCCGGTGGAATGCGCTTCTTCTGGTGGAAGCGTCATTGCGTTCAGCGTCGATTCAGATCAGGCCGGCGCGCTCCAGCACGCCATCGAGCCGCTGCTGCAGTTCGGGCGTCGTCGGAACCATCGGCAGACGGTGCAGCTCGTTCGGCAGGATGCCGAGCCGCATCATCATGTATTTCATCGGGATCGGGTTCGTGTCGAAGAACACCGCCTGATTGAGCTCGTAGAGCCGGTAGTGCAGCTCGCGTCCGCGCTCGAGATCGCCAGCCGCCGTCGCCTCGTACAGTTCCGCGACCGGTCCCGGCATCAGGTTGCCGACCGCGTTCATCAGGCCCGCGGCGCCGAGACAGACCATGGGGAAGGACAGTTCCTCCAGCCCGACATGGATGCGGAATTCCGGGCCGAGCTTGACGATCAGCTCGCTCACCAGCGCCAGGTCGTTGATCGCGTGCTTGATGCCGACCAGGTTCGACGCCTGCTCGGCGATGCGCCCGATCGTGTCGGCGGTCATGTTGACCGCGGCCCGGCCCGGGATGTGGTAGATCATGACCGGCCGGTCCGTCCGCCGGCACAGGTCGAGGTAATAGACCTCGAGCCCGCGCTGCGGCGGCCGGATGAAATAGGGCGTGACGATCAGCAGCCCGTCCGCGCCGGCCTTGTCGGCCGCCTCGGTCATGCGGACGGTATCGGCATGGCTCTGGCTGCCGGTCGCCGCCACGACCTGGAGCCGTCCGGCCGCGGCATCGATCGCGACCTTGAGCAGCTCGATGCGCTCGTCGGGCGTCAGGGTCGACGGCTCGCCGGTCGTGCCGGCGACGACGATGCCGTGCGAGCCGCCCTTGGCCTGGAAATCGACCAGGCGGGCATAGGTGTCGAAATCGACCGAACCATCGGGTTTGAACGGGGTGACGACGGGCGGGAACGAGCCCTTGAGCGCCTTCGGATCGAGCGTGATCATGATCCCCCCTAGCTCGCGGCCCGGTTGGTGCCGAAGCCTTCCTCGACGCCCAGGACCGCCAGCGGCAGCTTCAGGCTTTCCTGCCAGAGCAGGCTCTCCATCGCCAGGTTGAGCGGCTGGTCCTGGATCGTCAGCTCATAGACGTAATCATCGTAGGATGCGTGGTTATGCACGGCCCAGCCCGGCGCCGACAGCATCAGGTCGCCGGCCTTCCATTCATAGACCTCGCCATTGACGGTCGAACGGCCCGAGCCCGAGAAATAATAATTGATCGCCGCCGAAGTATGGCGGTGCGGCCGGTCGACGATCTTCGGCGGCCGAATGGTCATGGTCGCGAAGAAATTCGGCGTCGTGCCGTTGGTCCGGCCGGTCAGCGGGTTGTAGAGCAGATAGAGCCGGCGGCCGACATAGTCCTTGCCCAGCGCCTCGAGCTTGTCGAGATGGTCTTTCACCTCGGCCCAGGGCCAATGCAGCGCCTTCGACTCGACCGACGGCGGGTTGATCAGGATCTCGTACGGCATCAGCCAGGCGCCGTCGTCGTTCAGCTGGAAGGTGCCGAGCGGGCTCTTGCGCCGCTTCTGGTCCTCGGCCGACAGCTCCTCGTGCTTGACCGCCTCGACCGCCGGCGGGTTCTCCTCGACGTAATGGACGTTCATCATCTCGAGCAGCGCGGCATTGGAATAGGTCAGCCGCACGAAGATCTCATCGCCGGTATTCTGGTGCCAATAGGGATGCATCGACGGCGTGTTGCACACGTCATGCAATTTCATTTCGAAGCGCTTGCCGCCGATCACGGCGACGCCGCTGCCGCGGATCGCGAAATTCACCTGGGTCGAGTTCTGGCGATAGGGCACGGTCCGTTCGCCCGGCAGCAGCACGTCGAGCGTCACCTGGATGCCCGGCGCCAGGCCCTCGGACAGCTTGTTGCGGGGATGCACGATGACGGCGCGGCGGCGGCCGTTCGCCGGTTGCGGCAGGGCAGCCAGCCGGTCGATTTCGGCGTCGATCTGCTCCTTGGTGATGACGACCGGCGGCCAGAGATCGAGGGCAGCGGGCCGGGTCCCGGTACGGTCGCGGAAGAAGCCTTGGTCCATGGCTCGTCTCCTTCGAAAATGATAAGCGCGCCTAGGCCCGAAGGCGGGGCGCAACGCGTTGCGGATGTGGGATGGCGCGCCCGCCGCCGGATTGCCGGACGCGGGCGAGGATTTCGATGCCGAGGGCGAGGTCGGACAGGCCCATGCCCATGGCCTTGAACAGGGTGAGATCGGCCGCGGGCGGCCGTCGGATCCCGCCTGCGATCAGGGCGGACAGCGGCTGGACTGCCGACCAGTCCTCGTCGAAGCGGCGGCGGAACGCGGTGCTCAAGGCCTGGACCGACCCGAGACTGTCCACGGCGATGGCGTCCGTCCGGTCGAACACGTCCTGGGTGAATTCCTCGCGCTCTGGCGTGATCGCGCCGACGGCGTTCAGATGGGTGCCGGAACTCAGCATGCCGGCCGACAGGAACGGCTCGCGCGCCCGCGTGATCAAGGTGACGATCGGTGCCCCATCGACGGCCGCCGCGACCGACGCAGTCTCGCGGATCGCGATCTCCGGCAGCAGTTTCTCGAGCTTGGCGACGAACGCCTGGCGATTCTCCGGGGTCGGGCTGAACACGCGGATGCGGCACAGCGGGCGGACGGCGGCGACGGCTGCGACCTGGGTCACCGCCTGCTTGCCGGTGCCGATGACCGCGAGTTCGTTGGCACCCTTCGCTGCCAGCCAGCGGGTCGCGACGCCGGAAATGCCGCCGGTCCGCATCTGGCCAAGGGCAAAGGCCTCGATCACCGCCAGGAGCCGGCCGTCATCAGCACTCCACAGCAGCAGCAACGGCATCGCCCCGCCGCCGGTATGGGCCCAGCTCTTGGCGCCGACGACGCCGCCCCCCTCGATGGCCGGTCCCTCGATCACCGCGCCGATCGCGTGCAGCGTATGGCCGCCGCCCCACATTGCGTGGGTCTTGGCCATGGTGCGCGCCTGGCCCGCCGCCTCGAGCCGGAGCCCGCGCTCCAGCGCATCGATCGCCTCGCCGAGATGAAGCGACGCCACGACCTCGGCCTCGGTGATCCAGATCGGTTCGGCACTCATGACGTGGCCGCGAAGATCGAGGGTACCGGCGGGGCGAGCGCCAGTGCATTGACGATATAGGCGTGGGTCACGTAGCGGCCGATCAGGAACAGCATCGACATGGCCGGGCCGGCGCCGATCGCCTCCACGACCGCGTCGAGTTCGGTCCCGACATCGTGGCCGCGCCGCTCGACCATGGCGATCGCCAGCCGCTGCACGGCGCGTTCCTCGGCCGCCAGGGGGCCGTCCCCGTCGGGAGCGGCCGCGATGACGGCGGCCACCCAGTCGCGGCCGAAGCCCAGCTTTTCCGATAGGCGCTCATGCTGGTTGCGCTCGTAGTCATTGCCCATCAGCACCGCCACGGTCAGCGCGCCGACCTCGGTCAGCCGGTCCGGCAGCGCCGCCTTGAGCGCGTCGGTCATCGCCATGAACGGCAGCAGCACGTCCGGCTGATGCCCGGCGCATTTGAAGAATTCGCCGAGATAGCCCAACCGCTTGACGCGCGCGGCCAGCGCCTGCTGCAGCGCCGGCGCCAGATCGTCCATCTCCAGGCGCGCGATCCTGGCGCTCATAAGCTCTCCTCCGCCCCGATCATGCCCGCGCTTTGGCGGGATATTACTTCGGAAACGAAGGATCTTTCGCTATCGCCACTTTGTCAAGCGCGCTCATCCGGATCCGACGCCGCAGGCTCGCGCACCGCCGCCCGTTCGGCGTTGCGCTGCCGGGTCAGATGGGCGTCGAGATTGGCGCGGATCCGATCCAGCACCAGGCGCAGGAAGCCGATTTCGCCGTCGCTCAGACCCTCGAGCGCCACCCGATTGACGTCGATGGCGAAGGGCATGAGCTGGTTCTTCAGCGCACGGCCGCTGTCGGTCAGGTGGACATGGATCTTGCGCCGGTCATCGAGCGAGCGGCGGCGCTCGATATAGCCGCGCCGCTCCATGTTCTTCAGCTGCTCGACCGTGGTCGGCTCCATTGAGCCCACGCGCTGGCTCAACTGGCGCTGGGTCAGGCCGTCCTCTTCCCACAGCGCGCGGAAGAAATACCACATGCCGACCGGGATATCGTAGGGCGCCAGCCGATCCTGTAGGTCCTGGGCGAATTGCCGATGGGTCGCCCGGATCGCCGACCCGATGCTGAAGGCGAGCGGATAATCGACCTCCGGCGCGTCGGTGGCCGGTCGGACGGGATCCGGATCGGGGCGGGCGGGATCGCTCATGTCTCTTCTTACTCTCGCACTGCACAAAGACTCTTCGTCACCGAAGCATTATAGACCAGTGCGGCGCCCCAAGGATAGCGCCCCGATCAACCACGAGAACGTGATCCGTCGCTCCGTGGCCGGCAGCGTCCGGTTGGGGTTAGTCTCGTCGGCGGATAATCCTATGAAGGGAAACGATGCCATGACCATCCGTGCCCTGGTCTTCGATGCCTATGGGACGCTCTATGACGTGCAGTCGGTCCGCAGCCTCGCGATCGAGCTGTGCGGCGACAAGGGTGAGTTGGTCACCCAGCTCTGGCGGCTGAAGCAACTCGAATACAGCTGGCTGCGCGGCATGATGCGGGCCTACGAGGATTTCTGGCCGCTCACCCGGGCATCGCTCGAATATTCCCTGCAGGCGGCCGGCGTGGCCCCGGACCCGGCGATCTGCGACCCGCTGATGCAGAAATACCTGAACCTCGACCTTCATCCCGAGGCAACAGCGGCGCTCGACGCGCTCGGCAGCCATAAGCTCGCCATCCTGTCGAACGGCAGCCCGATGATGTTGGATGCGCTGGTGCGTGCCTCGGGCGTCGCCGATCGGTTCACCGATGTCATCAGCGTCGACCGGGCGCGCAGCTTCAAGCCCGACCCCGCCTGCTATGCGCTCGTCGAGCCGGCCCTCGGCGTCGCCAGGGACGAAGTGCTGTTCGTCTCGTCGAACGGCTTCGACGTGGCCGGCGCCAAGCAGTTCGGTTTCAAGGTGGTGCGGATCGAGCGCGCGGCAGGCGCGCCGGCGCCGAAGAACTCGGCTATCGGGCCGACCGAGTTCTTCGGGTTGATCCGCGGCCGTACCGAGCACCTGGGCCAGAACCCCGACTGGCAGGTGGCACGGCTGACCGACCTGGCACCGCTCCTGGCCGAAATCGGCCGATAGCCCGCGGAGCGAATTTGGGAGGCCGGCCTTAGTGGAACACCTCGGTCTGCTGGGACACGGTCGGCCAGGCGTCGTCGGCCTTGTGGATGTAGCCGGGCACGTCCTGTCTCCAGGTCGCCCGGACCTTGGTGTCGTAGTTCAGGTACAGCTTGCCGTCGACGATGGTGAAGGCGGCCGGGTCGATATCCGCCTTGTGCCCGGTCGCCACCCCATAGGCGCAAAAGCCGCCAAACTGCGGCGTGTATTTCTGCGGCTCGGCGGCGAAGGCCTTGCGGTGCGCCTCCGACGCAAATTGGTAGGTGACGCCCTCGTGGACGATGGTGTGGGCCTTCGAGCCTTTGACCGGCTTGCCGTCGGTAAAATAGGCGACCGGGTCGTAGCCCTTGATCGCAATGCCGTGGTCGTCGTTGACGGAGCCGGCACGGGCGACGCCCAGAGCCAGGAAGCCGGCGCAGAGCGCACCCACCGTGTAACGGAACATCTTCGCCATCGACAGAACCTCCCCTGGGATCTGACGGTCCGCGCCACCGCGGCCGTCGTCAGGCTTTAGGAGTTAGCGGCTCCCGGCGGTTCGGGGAAATCGCGTTTGATCATCTTTCCGTGACCACCCTCAACCTGCAGCTCTTGAACGCTCGATCAAATTGGCGTGATCGAAAACTGACCAGTTTGACATTCGTAAGGCCTAAACCTATCGTCTCGACATTGAATGATCGTTCTAGAAACAGGTCAGGGAGGCGTGCGCCATGAGGATCGCCATTCTGGGCTCGGGCGGGGTCGGCGGCTATTTCGGCGGCCGTCTGGCTGCGGCCGGCACCGACGTCACCTTCATCGCCCGCGGCGCCCATCTGGAAGCGATCCGGCGGCATGGCCTGCGTATCCAAAGCCCACGCGGCGACGCCCATATCGCCGATGCCAAGGCGGTCGCGACCATTGCCGAAGCCGGCCCGGTTGATCTCGTGCTGGTCGGGGTCAAGCTGTGGGATACCGAGGCGATCGCCCCGACCCTGAGGCCGCTGGCCGAGGCCGGCGCCGCCATCCTGTCGCTGCAGAACGGCGTCCAGAAGGACGAGATCCTGCGCCGTCACCTGCCGGCCGAAGCCGTGATGGGCGGCGTGTGCTACATCGCGGCGACCATCGCGGAGCCGGGCGTCATTGCCCATAGCGGTGCCATGCAGCGTCTGGTGTTCGGCGAATATGGCGGCGCCCGGTCGCGCCGCGGCGAGGCGTTGCTCGCGGCCTGCACCGCAGCCGGGATCGATGCCGAGTTCAGCGACGCGATCGAGCAGCTGGTCTGGGAGAAATTCGTGTTCCTGGTTGGCCTGTCCGGCACCACCTCGATGTTCCGCAAGCCGATCGGGCCGATCCGCGAGGATGCGGCCGGCCGCCGGATGCTGCTGGATGCCATGCGCGAGACCGTCGCCGTCGGCCGGGCCAGGGGTGTGCCGCTGCCGGCGGACTTCGCCGATGGTCGCCTGGCGTTCTGCGACACGCTGCCGGCCGGCATGACCTCGTCCATGCAGGTCGATCTCGAACGCGGCAATCGGCTGGAACTGCCGTGGCTGAGCGGCGGCGTGGTCGAGATGGGCGCGGCTCTCGGCATCCCGACGCCGGCAAACGCGGCGATCGTCGAGGCGCTGACCCCGTTCATCCAGGGACGGGCCTAGCATCATGACGACCATGCCGCCTTCCACGAACCGCGCCTCGCCCGCCGGTCGAGCATGAGGAACCCATCATGGGCCAACTGAAGCGGTTCGACCCGCAGGAGCGACTGGACTGTGCCGTCGACGCCTTCTGGGAGCACGGTTTCGACGGCAGCGGCATGCAGGCACTGTGCAAGGCCATGGGGCTGTTCCCCGGCAGCCTCTACGGCACCTACGGCGACAAGCGCCAGCTGTTCCTGGCGGCGGTCGAGCGCTACATGGCGACCGTCTCGACCGAGATGGTCGAGCTTCTGAATGCCGACGCCTCGGGCCTGACGGCGCTGCGCCGCTATTTCGACCGGCTGATCGACGGCATCGTCGACGGCAAGCGCCGCTGGGGCTGCCTGATCACCAATACCATCGTCGAGCTGGCGCAGCGCGAACCGACCATCGCCGCGAAGATCGACATCAACATGGCCCGGCTGGAAACGGCCTTTGCCGGCGCCATCGCCCGCGCCCGACAGGCCGGTGAGATTCCCTCAGACACGCCGCTCGACAGCGCAAGCCTCCTGGTCTGCGTCGTCCAGGGCATGAACGTGCTCGCCAAGACCAAGCCGTCGCGGCAGCAGCTGGAGCTGATCGTCTCGACCGCGCTGACCGCCCTCGGCGCTCCCGCCAATTCCACGAAACCAATGGAAAGCCGATCATGAGCCTGCAGCAGGAACTCGACGCCTTCCGGGCCGAGTTCGAACGGACCGCGCCGGCTGGCCGGGCCGCGCTCTACAACGCCAAGGTCGAAGAGCTGGCGCGCGCTTTCCCACGCGACCGGATCCCCGGCGCCGGCGCCCCGGCACCCGACTTCACCCTGCCCGATGCGCTCGGCCGGCCGGTGGCCTTGTCGCAGGCTTTGCGCGGCGGGCCGGCCGTCGTCACCTTCTACCGCGGCGGCTGGTGTCCCTATTGCAATATCCAGCTACGCGCCTATCAGCAGGCCCTGCCCGAGATCGCCGCCCTCGGCGGCCGGCTATTCGCGATCTCGCCGCAACAGCCGGACGCATCGCTCTCGACCGCAGAGAAGAACGCGCTGACGTTTGACGTGCTGAGCGATGCCGGCAACAAGGTCGCCCGCGCCTTCGGCCTGGTCTATGCCTTACCGGAGGAATTGCGCGACGCGCTGCGCTCGAACGGCAAGGCGCTGCCGGGCATCAACGGCGACGACAGCTGGGAGCTGCCGCTGACCGGCACCTTCGTCGTCGGGCGGAACGGTCGCATTGCTCTTGCCTGGGTCGACACCGACTATCGCAAGCGCCTGGCCCCCGAAGAGATCATCGCCGCACTAAGGCTCGCAACCGAAAGCCCGAAAGAGGAGACAACCTCGTGATCCGTTTCTATTTCCACCCGACGCCCAACCCGCTGAAGGTCGCCCTGTTCCTGGAGGAAGCCGGGCTGCCCTACGAGGTCATGCCGGTCGATACCCGCAAAGGCGAGCAGCACGCGCCGGGCTTCCGCGCGATCAACCCGAACGGCAAGCTGCCGGCCATCGTCGACACGGACGGCCCCGGCGGCGAGACCCGCGTGTTCGATTCGAATGCCATCCTGCTCTATCTCGGCGACAAGATCGGCCGCTTCGTCGGCACCGCCGCCGATCGCGGCGAGCTCCTGTCCTGGCTGATGTTCGTCGCCAGCGGCATCGGGCCCTATTCCGGCCAGGCCGTCCATTTCCAGCGCGCCGCCCCCGAGCCGCTGTCCTACGCCATCAACCGCTATCGCCGGGAGGTCGAGCGGCACTACGAGGTGCTCGACAAGCATCTGGCCGGCCGGGCGGTGATCGTCGGCACGGACTACAGCATCGTCGACATGAGCGCCTGGGGCTGGCTCGACCGGGCGGCGGTGGCCCTGCCGGGCGACGCCGATCCGCTCGCCCCCTTCCCGAACCTGAAGCGCTGGTTCCAGTCGATCGACGGCCGGCCGGCCGTGGCCCGGGCGCGCGCGATCGCCGGCGGCCATAGCTTCAAGCAGGAGATGGACGACGAGGCGCGGCGCGCGCTGTTCCCGTCGAACTATCCGCGCCAGACCGCCTGATCCGCCGTAGCACCGACCTCCGCCGGGAACATCTCGGCAGAGGTCTTCGGCGCAGACGGCTCTCGCCTAACCCTGCAACTCGAAGCTCTCGGGCCGCGTCCCCGCATCCGGATAGGAATATCCCCGATGCGGCAGCGATCGCCTCGGAATGCGGAACGTCGTCGCCGAGGCTCTCCGGCTGCCGACGAACGATCTGGCCGGCCCCTGGCCGAGCAGCGATCTGCTGGCCGGCCTGGCCGGCGGCAGGTCGCCGACAAGCACCGACGCGAGCGGGCACGGCTGCAGCATCTCTGGCCCCACGGGCCCCAGCCCTTCCGAGTATGCCCGTGGAAAGAACAGCGACACGGACGTCCCCTTTCCGACCTTGCTCGTCATGCGGATCCCGCCGCCGAGCTGTTTGACCATGCGATGGACCAGGCTCAGCCCGAGGCCGGTGCCCTTGCCGGCTTCCTTGGTCGTGAAGAAGGGGTCGAAGGCGCGCGCGAGGACGTCGGCCGCCATGCCCTGCCCCTTGTCGACGACATCGACGACGACGTAATTGCCGGGAGCGAGGCCATCCGGCTGGCCACCGGCAAGAAACACGTTCCTGGTTTCGAACGCGACGGCGCCGCCTTCCGGCATGGCGTCGCGCGCGTTGATGGCGAGGTTGAGGAGCGCGAGCTCGGCCTGATGGCGATCGGCAACGGCCGGCCAGAGAGCGGAGGCAAAGCGATACTCGATCCGCACGTTGCTAAGCGTGCGGGCGAACATTTCTTCCATGTCCGCCACGACTTCGTTCATGTCGACGGATCGGACCGACGCGGGCTGCGGCCGGGCGAAGGTCAGCAGCCGGCTGGTGAGTGACGTGCCTCGCTCGACGCCGCGGCACCCCTCGGCGATGCATTTTTCGCCAGCTTTCGACGAGACATGTTTGCGCAGCATCTCGAAGTAGCCGAGCATGCCGGTCAGCAGATTGTTGAAATCGTGCGCGACGCCGCTGGCCAGTTCGCCCAGCGCCGCCATCTTCTGCGATTGCCGCAGGGAGGCTTCGAGGCGCCGACGCTCGGTAATGTCGCGCGCGCTGCCGAGAATGCCGGTGATTTGGCCGGCATCATTGTGCAACGGCAGGTTCAGGATGTCATAGACGACCGCCCTGGCTCCGACCATGAACGTCCGCTCGTACCGGTACGGGTCGCCGGTTTCATAGGCGTGCCTGAGGCCCTCTGCGATGATACCGCCGGCGTCCGGCCCCCACACCTCCGCCGGCGTCCGACCCTGGACCAGCTCATGGGTCATGCCGGTCTGGGCGAGGCCCATCGGATTGATCGCGTCGTAGACGAACCGGCCGTCCGGCGTCACCTCGACATGGAACAGGCACTCGACCGAATGATCGAAGTAGGCCCGGAACCGGCTCTCGCTTTGCCGCAACGCGGCCACCGCTTGGCTGCAGCGCTCTTGCGCCGCGGAAAGCGCGTTTGCGGCCTCGCGCGCGGCCCGGAGGGCGGCAGCGTGGCGCCCGGCCCGGCGGATCGTCCGCCGGAGCGCTTGGGGCGAAAAGCCTCCCTTGCACAGGTAATCGTTGGCGCCCGCCTCTTCGACCGCAATCTCGATCTCCAGGCCGTCGCGGGCGGTCAGGATGATGATCGGCTGAGCGATGCCGGCATCGCGGGCTTGCCGGGTCAGGGCCCAGGCCGAACCGGGGAAGAGACCGCTGTCGACGAAATAGATGTCGTGGATGCCACGGGCCATCATTTGCGCGGCTTCCGTCGGATCCGAGACGACATCAAGCGCCTCATAGCTCACGTCGGACAGGCGCAGGATCTTCGTGAAATTCACATGATAGGCAGCAGATTGGTCGATCAGCAGAAGGCGCATGATGCTCCCCTGGTCCGATAAAGAACTCCCCCAAGGCGGTATTATTGTAGGAAATCCGCTTTGATTCAATAGCCCAAAAAATTTATCTCGCATTTTCTACTTTTTGTAGAAAGCAAGGCGAGATCGCCAAGAAGTCGACTCCGCGTGCGGGCCTTTGACTGCAGAACAACGCCAGAATGAATCAATATAATGATCACGGACCGTCTGTTGGCGCAGGCGCCAGCAGGGCACGGACGAGGGCGGGATGCGGATTGTCGAGGGATTCCGGGACGAACGCCAGCGTGACCGACCGGCCCTTCGGATCCTTGAGCCTGTCCGCGACATAGAAATCGTCGAGGTTGGACGGCAACCCACGCGCGCTATCCCGCCGAAACCCGGCCGCTGCGGCTTCGGTCTCGAGGTATCGCAACACCTCCTCTGTGGTCCGGCCGCTTTGCGGTCCGGCGCTCCATTCGAGATACGTGCTGAGCAACCTGCCGTCGTCATTCGACAGGCGGAAGATGACCCGGAGCGGGCCGAGCCAGTCATCCTGGAGCGGCAGGACCAGGATGGATTGCGGCGGCCCGCCGGCGGCCGCGAGCTTCATGCGCAGGAAGCCCTGCTGCGCTCCCAGTTCCTGCCGAATCATTGCCTCGACTTCCGACTGCCTAGTATCGCGAGCGAGAAAGCCGAGTCGGCTCGAAAAGATGCCTGGGTCCGGGGCCGAGGGGGGCGACGGCAATGAAACCCCTTCCCCCGGCTGCGGCGCATTCGTCGGCGGCTGCTGGGGCAGGGGTGGAGGTGGCGCATAGGCCGCCGCCGACGGGGCCGGAGGGACGGCCGGGGCATCGGCAGCCGGAAAATCGAGGAGCAGGCGATTGGAAAAACCGTGCTCGGGCGGAAAGCTGACCGGACCGTGCAGGGCGACGGCATGGTCGAAGGAAATGATGGCGCGCGCGCTCGTCCTGCCTTTCCGGTTCAGTCTGATCCCGGATACGCCCTCGGCGCGCCCGAGACTGGTCGGCAGATTGATGACGTCCGGGCCCACCAGGGAAACGGTGACCGTCCGTTTACTCGCATCCAGGGAAGAACGAACCGTCAGGCGGCTTTTGGACTCGATGACAAGGCGGACGAAATGATCATGAGATCCCAGCCGGATCTTCAGCCTTTCGTCGGCCTTGGCCGGCCCCGCGATCAGGACGCAGCTCATTACGGCCATTACGATCGCTATCGCCCGCCGGTGCCGCCGGCATCCGCTGCGGACCTCTTGCGGCAACCGCTGCGACATTTCTCCGCCACCAGGGACCTGGGTTTTGGAGCGCATGGGAACACTATCCTCCAGGCGCGGCCTCCGACCATTTTCGCCGCAGTCCTGCCGGCACCATAGCACGACCAAAGACCGCTGCATCCGTCTGGAGGAGCTGGCGGATCGCCTGCTGCGCCGACGCCGGTTGCCGCCGGTCGCACGAGGTCGGCGTGAGATCGTTTCAAGCGGAAAAAGGGAAGCGTTGGAACGGCCGCAGGACAAGACGCATCCGCAGGATGCTCGCGAACTGCCGGCCCGGATTCACGCGTATCGGCCGCGCCATTTTTCTGAGCCGAGGACAAATGGACTATCAGGTACTGAGGGCTTGCGGTGCCAGTACGGTGTTCACCCCTTCGGCCTCGAACGCAAATCTCTCTCAGCGGCGATAGATTATTTACAAATATACCAGCAGCCAATTTGCAACATTACAAGACGCGTGCCGATCCTTACATCGCGCAACCAAGAATTTCCGCAAACCATCATGACCTCAGATTGACTCCTTCCCAGATCCCTGTAACTTAATTAAGTCTTAACATGCATGTGAGTCGGACATGTGGGGAAGACGATCGATCTTTTTGACCGGTTCCGCTCTCGCAGCGCTTACGCTGTGCGCCATCTCCTATGTCGGCGTTTCGCGGCTGACGACAGGGGGATCGGCGACCGCGCCGCCGGTGGCCGCGGGCCCGAGCGCCGCTCCGGCGGCCTTGCTCAGCCCGCCGCCCGCACCTGTGACATCGCCCGCCGCACCGCCCGCCCCGGTCGGTCACGTCACGGCCGACCTGTCCCAGCCGGCACTTCCCGCTCCGGTTGATCCCGAGGTCGCGGCGGCGACCCTGCACATTCCGGACAATGTCCCGGTCGACCAGCTCTGGCAGGCCGGCAGTACCTATTTCAATGCCCAGCGGCCGGCCGAGGCGGATGCGTTCTTCTGGAAGGCGGCAAGCAGCGGCGATGCCCGCGGCGCCGCGGCGCTCGGCACCGCCTACGTCCAGGGTCAGGGCGTGATCGTCGATGTCGGCATGGGCGTGTTCTGGCTGACCAAGGCCGCCGCCGCCGGCAACCGCGGCGCCGAGTTCGTGCTGGGCGGCATTTACGAACAGGGCATCGCCGTCCCGCAGGATCTCGTCCGGGCGTTCGACTATCGCATGCAGAGCGCCCGGCAGGGCTTCGTGCCGGCGGAAAAGGCGGTCGCCCTCGATTACGAGTTCGGCCGCGGCACGCAGCGCGACCGGCAGCAGGCGATCTACTGGATGCAACAGGCGGCGATCGCCGGAGACCGCGAGGCGCAGACCCTGGTCGCCGTCCTCAATGATCAGCGGACGCCACAGATGCAGGACGAACACCAGCTGCAGGCCTTCATCCTCGCCAATCCAAACATCCATATCGTCAACGCCGCGCCTACGCCGCCGCAACCACGGCAACAGCAACAGCAACAGCAACAGCAGCCGGTGCAGCAGGCCGCGCGCCCGGCGCCGCCGCAGCAGCCGGTCCGCCAGCAACAGGCCTCGAACCAGGCCAGGGCGCCGTCGCAGGTCCAGCGCCGGCAGCCCAGTGCTGCGGACATGCGCCAAGCCCAGGCCGTCATGGGCCTGATGAAGCAGAGCATGGGCTTCGGCGGCATCTTCGGCGGCATGATCAACGACAGCGTCGGACCGAAGACCTGGGGCGGCGGCGGTGGGGGCGGGGGCGGCGGCAATCCGTGCGAGTACTACAACGAATATGCCGCCTGCCAGGCCCACAAGAACGGCGACGATTGGGCGGCGGACCGGATCGAGCGGCACGAGGCCTCCGGCGCGGAAAAGGATTGGTACGACCAGTAGCGACTGCGGCTCGATGACGGCACGTTGGGGGAAGGTTCGAGATGGACGTAACGCCCGAAAAGAATGCCCGCCTGGAAACCGCGCCGCGCAAACCGGCCGGCGGCGACATGAACGCGCGCGTCACGATCGCGCCGGAAGCCCGCGTCGAACCACGGGTCACCCCCGAGACCCCCGCGAAGCCCACGCCCGCCAAGCGGCGTTGGCTGCCGGCCGCGGCCGCCGTCATCGTCCTCGCCGCCGCCGCGATCGGTGCCGCCTATGAATTTGGCGGAATCGGTGGGGTCGGCGCGCCCCATGTCGGCATCACCACGACAACGGGCCTTGGAGAGCCGTTCGGCGGCGCGGTATTTCTCGCCAGCGATGATTCAGTTACCGACAAGCAGTGGCAGGAGCGGGCCGCGGCGTTCCAGAAATTCAAGGCCGCGGGCCCGGTGCAACTCGATCGCGTCCCGCGCAATGATGCCGACGGCTTCATCGGCAAGGCGGTCCCCGATCCGCAGGCCCGCGCCGCGCTGACCGCCGACGTGGACAAGGGCGCGGCCGACATGGTGGCCATCGGCTTCTTCGACGACTGCGCCGAAGATGGCGACATCGTCACGGTCTCCTCAGGCTCGGTCAAAGTCATCGTACCGCTGACGCATAAGGTTCAATACGTCCTGATCCCGGTGCCGAAGGGTCAGATGGCGAACGTCGAGATCGGCGGCGTGCAGGATGGCACGGGCGGCATCACTCTCGGCATGGTGACGCCCATCGGCACCGTCCATATGCCGGCCATGCTTCCCGGCCAAACCGTCAGCTTTCAAGCGCGTTGACAGCCTCGTGCCTCGGGAGACGTCCGCATGAACGATACGCTGAAGCAGATTTTCCCCGGGTTGCTGGTCGCCGTCTTCGTCGCTGCCGTCGTTCCGCGCCTGACCAGCCTGGCGCCGCTGTTCGCGCTGATCGCCGTCGTCGGCTGGATCGCGACCCTGACCTGGATCTTCACCCGGGCCGAGGCCCTGCCCCGGCCGCTGATGGCCATCGCGCGGCGCCTGGCGCCCGGGCGCCGGATCGAGGAGATGAAGGCGAACCAGCGCCAGGCGGCCCGGGCCAAGCTCGTCGCGGAGCTGCGGGCCGACACGGTGCAGGCGGTGCTCGATGGCGCCCTGATCGGCCAGACCGTGCTCACCGCCGAGGTCGGTCGCGCCGTCGAGGTGTTCGTCGCCAAGAAGAACCCGCTGAAGCCGCTGTCGATCGCGCTCGCGGGACCGCCGGTCTCGGGGCGCACGACCTTCGCCGAGGGGCTGAGCGCCGCGCTGGCGCCTTATAACGCCGGCCGGCTGGTCCGGGTCGATTGCGCCAGCGATGCCGAGATCGACTTTGCCGCCATCGGCACCATGCTGGGCGGCCTGTCGCTGCCGGTCATCCTGCTCGACAATGTCGACCGTATCGGCGACCAGCGGCACTCGTCGCGGGTCATGAACGACGTGCTGCGGCTGCTCGAGGCGGGTGCAACGGGCGGCAGTGCCGCACTGCGCAACGCCGTGGTGGTCGTGACTAGCAGCATCGACAGTGGCTCGGTCAAGGCGCTGTTCGCGAAGGAGCGCGCGCCGGGCGAGCGCGCGCTTGCCCATCGCGAGGCGGTGCTGGCGACCGGCCGCCTGCCCCGGGACATGCTCGACCGGCTCGATCTGGTCGAGGTTTTGAAGCCGCTCGAGGCGCTCGAACAGATTGCCGTCGTCTGGAAGACCTTCTGCAGCCTGGCGATGCGCGAGCATGAGATCGAGATCGTCGAGGACGAGCTCGGGCTGGGCGACGGGATCGAGGATTTCCTGATCGCTGCCCGCAGCCGCTGGGTCGACGTCGGTGCCAGCGGCGTGCGCGAGGCGGCGCGCTTCGTCGCAGGCGCCGCCGATGCCGCCTTTGTCGAAGCAAGCCGCGCCGGATTGACCCGGGTGCGTGCCCGCTGGGATGCCGCTGAGCAGCGGATCAGGCTCGATCCGGCGCCGCTCGAGGCGCCCCCAGAAACCGGCCCGCGGGCGACGACGGCGAATGGCGAGGCGCAACGGCAGGCCGGCCGGGGCGCCGGCGGATCGCTCGGCGCGGAGCACGAGCCGCCCATCGTGGAAATCGACCCGGGAGGGCGCACCGACGTCCAGCACGCCGGCCATTGAAGCCATGGAGCAAGCGAAGGATACGCTGCGATGAGCCTGATGAAGAACACGGATTTCATGAACCGCATGGCGAACCGCATGGCGGAGGCCGAGCGAGCCAAGGACACCCGGCGCTTCGATGCCGCCGACATCGCGGCGAAGATCAAGAGCCGTGTCATCGGCCAGGATGCCATCGCCGATACCGTCGCGTCCTTCATCGCGCGCAAGGCCGCGCGCCGCGTGCGCAAGGGAACGATCGCCAACATCCTGATCTCGGGCCCGACCGGGACCGGCAAGTCCGAGATGTCGAAGGCCATTACCGAGGCGATCTACGGCTCGGAGGATTTCATGTTGCAGATCGACTGCGGCAACATCGGCACCAGCGAGAGCGGGCTCGCCTCGCTCGTCGGATCGCCGGCGGTCTACAGCAATTCCAGCCGCGGCTCGCTGACCGAATACCTGGTCAAGACCAAGGGCGAGGGCGTCATCCTGTTCGACGAGTACGAGAAGGCGGCCCCGACCAAGGACGCGCCGCTCGGCAAGATGATGCTGAAGCTGATGGACGAGGCCAAGCTGCAGTCGCAATACGACATGAGCGTGGTCGAGGCGACCGGCTGCATCATCATCCTGACATCGAACCTGAAGCAAAAGGAGCTGGCCGCCGCCTCCAAGCAATTCACCGATCCGGAAGAGCTGGAAATCGCGTGCAAGCGCATCCTGAGCGATTCCATGGCGCCCGAATTCCTCGAGCGGCTGGACCTGGTCACGACGACCGCGCCCTTGAGCCAAGAGAGCATGGCCAAGATCGTCATGCTCCATTTCGAGCGCCTGGCGAAGAGCCACGAAGTTTCGGTGGTCGACGTCCAGGACGGCTTCTTCGATCTGCTGGTGACGGGTGCCGAGAAATTCGGCGAGACCAGTGCGCGCGGCGTCATCCGCTGGCTCGGCAAAGTCTGCGACGAGGCCTTCATCGACGCGGTCAATGAGCATGGCTGGCGCCGGGTGATCGCGGACTATGACGGCGCGAAACTGATCCTGACCGAAGCGCCGCCGGCCCCGGAGGCGACACCAGCATGACGGGACGGCTGATAGCGAGCGCGCGCGGCCTGTTTGCCGAAAGCGGCAGCTTCCGGTTCCTCAGCCTTTTGACCGCCGCCTGCACCGTCCTCTGGGTGTTCGCCATGATCGGCGGCGGCGGAGGTGGCGTCAGCGGACCGGGCGGCAGCGGCCAGCCTTCGGCGAGCAGCGGCGGCAGCCCGCAATCCCCAACGGCACCGGCCGGGAGCAGCGGCAATGCGCCGAGCTATGCGACCCAGGCGGCACCGGCGGCGCCCGTCTCCACCACGGGCCAGGCCTACAACTTCTCGGCACCGACCAAGGTGCCGCCGCCGGCACCGGCGCACATTCACGCGCCGGTCCTGATCGATCCGGCCAATCCCAAGTCCGCGCCGGGCACCGCCGAACCGATGCTTCAAGGCATGTCATTCAACGAACTGAAGTCGTAAGTGGCCACCTAATAAAAAGAGGATGTGGACATGAAGCGAAAGTTGGGGGCGACCGCGTTGTCGACCATGCTGCTGATCAGCGGCTGCCAGCAGGACGGATCGACCCCGCTCGGCGGCCAGAAGGCCACAATCGGCACCTTGCTCGGCGGCGCGGCCGGCGGCCTCGCCGGCTCGCAGTTCGGCTCCGGCTCCGGCAAGGCGGTATTCACGCTCGCGGGCGTCATCGCCGGCGGCGCGCTCGGCAATTACCTGGGCAACAAGCTCGATGAGCGCGACAAGCAGGCGGCTTCGCAAGCGGTCAACCAGGCGCTGGCACAGAAGTCGAGCAAACCGGTGCCCTGGAACAATCCCGACAGCGGCAATTCCGGCACGGTCTATGCCAAGCCGATCCAATATGAGAGCCGCCCCGCCGGCGGTCCCACACCCAAGCCGGTGACGCTGCAGCCGCCGCCGGCCCAACTGGCGCCCGCGGCGCCCGTCTATGTCGCCCAAAGCACGGTCAACCTGCGCGCAGCCCCCGCGGCGAGTGCCGGCGTGGTCGGCAAGCTTCGCCCCGAGCGCAATTTCGCCGTGCTGGGTGCGGTACCGCCCGGCGACTGGCTGGTCGTCGGCCAGAATGGGCAGGCGGTCGGCTATGTGAGCGCCAAGGTCGTGTCGCCGGCGCAGAGCGCCCCGGCGCCGACGCCCGCCACTCCCCCCTCGCAACAGCCAACCCCGCAGCAGCCGGTTCCCCAGCAGGCAACCGCCCCGGCCGGATCGCCCTCAGGGAGTACGGGATCGCCCGGCGGCAATTCGCCGTCGATGTATGACACGCAGTCCGGCGGCCTCGTCGATCCGGCCGCGATCGACCGCAGCGTCGGAGCCGGCGGCGAAGGCGGCGGCACGACCCAGGTCGCCTGTCGCACCACGGTTTCGACGGTTAGCCTGAAGGGTGCTGCGCCGCAGACGGTGGAATCGAAATTCTGCCAGCAGTCCGACGGCTCATGGGCGCCGGTTTCCTCGTGAGGCGCGCCGCCCCCTGGGCGCTCGCCGCGATCCTGTTCGGGATCGCCGCAAGCGCGCTGGCACAGAATGCCGATCCGCTGGTCGCCGCCAGTTCGCTGCTCGCGCAATGCGGTGCGGTCGAACCATCGGCCAAGCCGCGTTGTGCCGAGCTGTCCAAGGCGGTCGCGAACAATCACGATCCGACGGGTCCGCTGCCCACTGCGAAGGCGATCGAGATCGGTGACATTCATATCACCGGCCCCTGGAGCGCCGCGATCGTCCTGCGGCGTGACGCCAGCAACAACTGGAACGCATTGGCCGTGGTCGCATCCAAGACGAGCAAGGACATCGCCGTCACTGCCGTCCGTTCGGCCCAGGACGTCGCCCAACTGACCAGCGGCGCCAGCGCCGAGGGAACCGCGGCCGTCGTGGTGCAGGGCGCGAACGCGCTCGCCGCCGCAGGCGCCGGAACGGCACCCGGCTGGGTGACGGACGCCTATTACGCGATCTCGCCGGACATCACGAAGATCGGCGAGGACAGCTATGCGCGCTTCCTCGACCTGAACATCGCCTCGCTGCCCATCGGCGAGGGGCAGGACGCGCTGCCGCTGCGTTCGGCGTTCGTCGATACGACCTATGTCCGGCGCGGCTATTTCGTCGCGGCGCGCCCGGGTGACCACCGGTTCGCGATCGGGGTCGAGCCCGCCGGCATGCCCGCGATCGTTCCCGACTGGGAATGCTGGGCGCGGCTGGACGTGCTGGACGGCGCCGACCGCCATACCGTCTTCGCGCATGAGCCGATTACCTTCGCGGCCGATACGCCGCCGGCGCGAATCCCGACCGAGACCTCTTCGGTCGTGACGCTGCCGGCGGGATTGACCGCCGTCGAGTTGGTCGCGCATTGCGTGACCGGCGCCAAATGGCGGCCGGAAGAGATCTCCAATTTCCTGCGGACCCATTCGGTCGCGGCGGCCCAGCCCAATCCGTGGCCGACCATCACGCTCAAGGTGCAGCGTCCGGGCGAAGGCGTGTTCACGCCGCTTGGGCGCGGCGACATCGTCCACGAAACCGCCGCCTATCCGGGGCTTCAGCCCGCCATGGAGACCCGGACGGCCGCCAGTGCCGAGCAGCCGGCAGATCCGCTGCATGCGCGCGGCCTGCCCGGCACCTTCAAGGCGGGCTGGTACGTCGATGTCTTCCCGATCGTCGGCAACGATGCCTCGGCCTGGACGATCCCGCCGCAGTCGCCGCTTCAGGCCACCTTCGTCAGCGCGTCGACCGGCTTCACGCTCACCGACCATCGCCGCGCCGGCATGCCCGACCGGGACGGCAAGATCTATGTCGCCAACAGCATGTTCCTGGCGCCGCGCGACGGCCGCTATACCTTCATGATCGTCGCCGACAACGCCCATCCCGAGGCCTCCGGCATCGGGCGCTGCGTCAGCGAGCTGACGCTCAGCGATCGTGCCGGTAGCCCGACCCGCATGATCGAGGTCCATGGCGCGAACCTGCAATACCTCGCGGGCCCCTCGGCGCTGTCGATCCCGAACCTGGGCGGGGCCAACCTCCATGAAGGTGCCTATCGGCTGACCTGGCGCGCGGCATGCGAAGCGAGCGCTCTCGCCGACATCACGGGCGCACCCCTCGCCGATACCCGGTTCAAGCTCTACGTGCGCCAGCCTGGGGAAAACGCGCTCCGGCCGATCGATCCGGGCATGGTCGCGTACAAGGGACGCTGAGCCTCAGTTCGTGCGGTAGAAATAGACGTTCGAATGAGGCTGCGTGAAATAGCCCGACGCATCGGTTGGCACGCTGCTAGGATTCCATTCGTAGGCGGCGTCGTAATAGCGGACCTGGCCCGCGACGTTCTTGGCGACGAAGGCGTGGTTGACGGTATTGCCGCTCGCGTCCGTTAGCCCCTCGATGAAGACGATACCGCTCGATTCGGTGCCGCCGGTCAGCAATTCCTGGGCGATCGCCCCCTGGTTGGCCGCGACCGGCGTGCCGAACATCTGGTCGATCCGGCGCCGCATGCTGTGGTCCCTGAAGACCTTCTTGCCGAAATTCTTCCAAAGCAACAACTGCACCTCGTTCGAGGAGGTCGCCGTATCGGAAAAGCGGAGTTGGATGTCGTCGGTGTAAAAGCGCTTGCCGGTCGCCCACGTCTTGACCTGGGCGATCGAGGACGGCACGCAGCGGTTGTTTTCATAGAACGAATTGGTGATGCGGCCGCTTATGGGCGGTGCCGGTTGGGAAGGCACGGCCGGCTTCGGGAACTGGCTGACATTGCCGAACATGGTCCCGGCCTTCTCCGCGCCGGCCAAGCGGCGGGCGGCCTTGACAGCGCGCAGGACGCCGGCCCCGGCCTTGGCCGCGCCCGATACGAGCTTCGCCGGGCAGGAGGCGACGGCGCCCGGCCCCGCCATCATGGCGAGGTTGCCCGCCACCGCGCCGGCGGCATATTGCGGATTGGTCCGCGCCGTATCGATAGCCTTCAACGCGGCATCGCGTAGCGGCTCGAATTTGTTGGGATCGTCATTGGCGAGGAAATTCACCACGGCCGTGGCCGTCTGCGACAGCGGCTGCCCCGGCTTCTGCGCATAGGAGCGCAGGGTGCCCTCGATCGGATCGACGAAGCCGCGGATGAATTCACTGCGCTTCGACCAGTCCGCCGCCAGCGACTTCGCCATCCCGGCGCCGCATCCGACCATATCGTCCAGCCGCTGCGCCATCTCGCGCAGCCGGCGGCGCGCCTCGGGCGAGAGCGGGCTGCACCTTTCGGGCGTGTTCGAGACGTAGCCCTGGAGCGGCGGCCTTCTGCCGAACACCGTCTTGCAGTCGGGGATGATGGCGCGCAGCATCGCCACCCCGCCGGGGCCCCAGGCCTGGCCTTCGAGCTGGTTCATGCCGCAGGGAAGCGGACCGAGCGGAACGGCCTTCATGGGATCGAGGGGAGTGAAGTCGGGATCGGGTGTCCCCTCCGGAGTGCCGCCGTCGTCCGCGCCGCCGTTCAGGAAATACTCGTCGGTGCTGCCGGCGCCGCTGCTGAAGATATCCTGGCCGACGTCCGGCCCGCCGTTGCTGCTGAACACATCGCCGACAGGCGCGGTTTCGCCGTAGCTCACGCCGCCGGGTAGCACCTGATTGCCGCCGCCGACCGCCTCGTCCGGGCTCGGGTCATCCTGGGCAGCAGCGCTCCCGAGCCCGATCACCAGCGCGATCAAGCAGAGGAGCCCGGCTATTCCAGTAAAGACACGGTCCGACGAAGTCATGCCCAACTCCGCGCCTGCCTATTCTGGGCATGATAGCGCGGACGGCACAAATCGCCAATTGCCGCGCCTCTGGTCAGGTCATTTCTTCTGCCGGCTTCGGCTCGGACGGGACGGCCTCAGCCCAGGGTGCCGAAGAGAGATGCCGCACCAGGAAATCGATAAGCACGGTGACGCGCGGCGGCCTGAGACCGCCGGGCGGGGTGACGATATTGAGCGAGATCGGCGGCAGCGACCAATCCGCCATCACCTCCTCCAGCCGCCCGGCGGCAAGATCGCGCCAGACGATGAATTCGGGCTGGATGGCGAGGCCGAGGCCGGCCAGGACCGTGGGCGTCAGCGCGTCGGCATTGTTCGCCCGCAGCGGCCCCATCGGATGGACGAATGCCTCCTCGCCCGCCTTGTTGACGAAGCGCCAGCGGTCCGGCGTCGGCAGATAGGCATAGCCCAGGCACACATGCCGCTCTAGATCCCGCGGATGCGTCGGCCGCCCGGCGCGCTCGAGATAGCTCGACGCCCCAACCAGGCGACGGCGGACGTGGCACAGGTGCCGGACTTTGAGAGTCGAGTCCGCCAGGGCGGCGATGCGCAGCGCCAGGTCGAAACCGCCGTCGATCAGGTCGATCCGGTCGTCGCTGAGATGCAAATCGACCGACACCTCGGGATAGGCGGCGAAGAACTTGGGCAGGATCGGCGCCACATGGGCAATGCCGAAGGACATGGGCACCGCGAGCCGGACCTTGCCGCGCGGTGCCGCTGACTGGGCGATGGCATCGGTCTCGGCCTGCTCGCCGGCCGCCAGAATGCGCTCCGCACCGTCGAGCGCCGTCCGCCCCGCTTCGGTCAGCGACAGGCGCCGGGTCGTGCGATGGAACAGCGGTGCTGCGATCCGGGCTTCCAGCCGCGTGACCGCCTTCGACACCGTCGCCTTGGACAGCCCCAGCTCGGCCGCGGCCCGCCCGAACGATTGCCGTTCGGCGACCTTCGCGAAAATGGCCCAGGCTTCGAAATCCGGCAAGCTCGACATGGGAAAATCCAGAAATTAATATTTCCGATTGTTTCCCATTCTCGCCGGATCGCTCAAGCTTTTTTCAACCGGGTCCCTTACGGCTTCAGCTCGCCCAGGATCGTAGGGATCAGTTCCGCAACGGTCGGGTGGATGTGCACCGCATGCTGGAGCGTCAGATAGGGCGCCTTGGCCGCCATCGTATCCAGCATCGAATGGACTGCCTCGTCGCCGCCGACGCCGAGGATCGCACCGCCCAGGACCGCCTCGGTCTCGGCATCGACCACGACCTTCATGAACCCTTGGGTCTCGCCCTTCTCGACGGCACGGCCGACGCGGGTCATCGGTCGCTTGCCGACGCGGATCTTCCGTCCCGTGGCGCGGGCCTCATGCTCGGTCATGCCGACCCGGCCCAGCGGCGGATCGATGAACAGACCATAACAAGCGATCCGGTCGCTGACGCGCCGCGATGCGCCGTCGAGCAGGTTCGCCGCGACGATCTCGAAATCATTGTAGGCGGTATGGGTGAAGGCGCCGCGGCCGTTGCAATCGCCCATCGCCCAGATGCCCGGCACGTTGGTGCGCAACTCGTCGTCGACCGTGACATAGCCCCGGGCGTCCATGGCCACTCCGGCCTTGTCCAGCCCTAGATCATCCGTGTTCGGGCGCCGGCCGACCGCCAGCAGCAGGTGGGAGCCGAGGATTTCGGGCGGCCCGGCGGTGCAATCGACGCCGACGGCGATATCGCTGCCGTGCGGGGCGACGCGGATGCATTCGGCCCCGCAACGGATGGTGACGCCCTCGTTCTCCAGGATGCTGCGAATGCCGGCCGACACGTCCTCGTCCTCGCGCGGCAACAGGGCCTTCGAGCGCTCGACCACGGTGACCTCGCTGCCGAAGCGCCGGTACATCTGGGCGAATTCCAGGCCGATGTAGCTGCCGCCGATGACCACGAGGTGGCGCGGCACGCGGTCGAGCTCGAGGATCGAAACGTTGGTCATATAAGACACTTGGTCGATGCCCGGCATGTCCGGCACGTGAGCGCGGCCGCCGACATTGAGGAAGATGCGGTCGGCGGCGATTACCTCGTCGCCGACGCGCAATTCATGGGCGGACTCGAAGCGGGCATGACCGCGCAGCACCGTGCAGCGCTCCATGCCGCTGAGCCATTTCTCGACATTGCCGCGCGCCGTGGTCGCGACCACGTCCTTGCGCGCCTTGACGGCCGCCATGTCGATCGAAACGGTGCCGTCGATCCGGATGCCGTAGTCGGCCGCGCGCCGCGCCAGATGCGCCGCCTGGGCGCTGGCGACCAGCGCCTTGGTCGGCATGCAGCCGGTATTAACGCACGTGCCGCCGAACAGATGGCGCTCGACCAGGGCGACATTCATGCCCGCCGCGCTCAGCCGGCCCGCGAGCGACGGGCCCGCCTGCCCCGCCCCGATGATGATGGCATCGAATCGCTTTTGCATGCGCGCCTCGCCTTGATGGAGATCGGCCAATCGCCGCCGCGATTTCAACACAACCGCCCCCCGGCCGCTTGAATAAATCGGCTGTCCGGATCAATCGAATGGCCGTGCGGATCATTGTGTCGCACCAAGGCGCCCACCGGCTTGAGCGCCATGCCCCGGGCGCTGGCCCGGGGTGCCACCGAGAACTGAGGGTCGACCGCCGGTCAGGCGAGCGCCGCCTGCTCCTCCATCAGTTCGGCAATGGTCCGGTCGAGCATGCCGCGCGCATAGGCGTCGATCGGCAGGTCGGTGACCCGCTGATACGTGCCGTTGGCGCAGGTGACCGGCACGCCGCAGACCAAGCCCTCGGGGATGCCGTAGCTGCCGTCAGAGGGAACGCCCATGGAGACCCAGCGCCCGGCGGTGCCGTGGATCCAGTCGCGCATATGGTCGATCGCGGCATTGGCGGCAGACGCCGCGGAGGAGGCGCCGCGCGCCTCCAGCACCGCCGTGCCGCGCTTCGCGACGGTCGGGATCAGGGTCTCGCGATACCAGGTCTCGTCGCCGATCATCTCGGCCAGGCTGCGACCGGCGGCGGTGGCGAAGCGCCAGTCGGCGAACATCGTCGGCGAGTGATTGCCCCAGACCACCATCCGGTCGATCGCATCGATGCCGACCCCAGCCTTGGCCGCGAGTTGCGAGAGCGCGCGGTTATGATCGAGGCGGATCATGGAAGTAATGTTGGCGGCCGGAAAATCGGGCGCGTTCTGCGCCAGGATGGCGGCATTGGTATTGGCCGGATTGCCGACGACGATGACGCGTGCGTCCCGGCGGGCAGCCTCGTTGAGCGCGCGGCCCTGCACCTTGAAGATCTCGGCATTGGCCATCAGCAGGTCGCGCCGCTCCATGCCTTTCGAGCGCGGACGGGACCCCACCAGCATCGCCGCCTCGACGTCGCGGAAGGCGGTGACGGGATCGTCGGTCACCGTGATGCCGGCCAGCAGCGGAAAGGCGCAATCCTCCAGCTCCATCACGACGCCGCGCACCGCGGCCTGGGCCTGCGGCAGGTCGAGCAGCTGCAGATGGACCGGCTGATCCGCGCCGAACACGTCGCCGCGGGCGACGCGAAACAGCAGCGAGTAGCAGATCTGGCCGGCCGCGCCGGTGACGACGACGCGCTTCGCGGGACGGGACATGAGGACCTCCGAGGCAGTCGAGGGATGAAGCTGGATATCGAGAGACTATGACCGCGGCCGGCCGGTTGCCAATGCCCGGCAAGCCGCCGGCACGCGGCTCATGCCGCGGCCAAGATCGGCCGCGGTCAGCCGGTCATTTTGGCCACGCGGCTCACGAGGTCGCGCAGCCACCGGTGGGACGGCACACCGCCGACCCGGCGATGCCACAGCATGGCGGTCGCGAGGCTCGGCGACGGGAAGGGCAAGGGCGCGACCGAGAGCGGCGCCAGCCGCGAGAATTCCCGCGCGGCACGCTCACTGATGACGGCGATCATGTCCGACTGCAGCAGCGCCGCCGATGTCGAGAGGAGAGGCGCCCGCAAGGCGATCCGCCGCGACAGGTTCTCTGCTGCGAGCGCGTCATCCACGAACCCCAGATTTTCGCCCGAGGACGTGATGACGAGGTGCGGCAGTGCTGCGAAGGCCTGGATCGTCAGCGCCCCCGGGGCCGCCGCCGGATGCCCCTGCCGCATCAGGACGGCGAACCGGTCGTAGAACAGCCGCAGGTCGCGGAACCGGTCGCCGGGCGCGGCGGTGCCGCCGATCACCAGATCGAGTTCGCCGCGATCGAGACGATCCGCCAGATCGAGCGTGCCGCTCGGCCTGAAATCCAGGAGGACGCCGGGCGCCTCCGCGGCAGCGACGGCGGCGACCGGCGCCGCCAGGACGAGGGCTGCGTGATTATTGACCGCGACCGCAAATCGCCGCTCCGCGGTCGCGGGCTCGAAAGGCTGGGCGCTGTCGAGCGTCGCCTTCAGCCCGTGAAGCGCTGCCCGGACGCCGTCGGCCAAATTCTCGGCCTGGGGCGTCGGCATCATCCCCTCGGGCGTGCGGATGAACAGTTCGTCGTCGAGCGCCTGGCGCAGCCGGGTCAATGCGTGGCTGAGCGCTGGCTGAGCCATGTTGAGCCGCGCGGCCGCCTTCGTCACGCTGCGGTCCTGCATCACCGCATCGAACACGACGAGCAGATTGAGATCCAGCGAACGGAGGTTCACGCGCAAACGACCCAAAGGGCGGCGGAAAACGGCGGCCCCGAAATCCTACATGCCCAACAGGCATATTGTAGTGCCGAGCCCACATTGGAAAGCCCGCCGGTGCCGCCTCATCCTGCTTGCCAGGTTCACGGAGGCAGCAGATGGCGTGGCGCGAGACGGAAATCGGTTGGTTCGACGACGCCGACGGCACGACGTCAGCGGAGCTGTTGGTCGCGGTCCTGCCCGACAAAGGCACGCCCGCTGCCATCGTCCGGAAGGCAGCGACGATCTGGGCGCACTCCCTGCCCACCGCGTCCTTTGTCATCTTCGACCATTCCCTGACCCGCGCCGTCGTCGAAACCCTGCTGCACCAGGCGCTCGCCTACACCAACCTGCCCCCCAGCCGCTTGCTGCTGGTGGGGCTGACCGACGGCGCCACGGTCGGCTTTTCGATCGTGATCGGGGCATCGCACAGGGCCTGTGCCGGCATGGTGGCGTATGACGCAAAGCCCTTCCCCCTGGTCGATCTTTCCACCGTCGCCCGCCACACCAAGCTCCGCCTGATCGGCTGCATGGGCCAGGAAGCCGACGAGGAACAGTTCGCTCAGACCATTCGCGATCTCGGCAGGCTCGGCGCCGATATCCGCGGGACCTTGCTGCTCGAGCCGGGGCTGACGCCATCGGCGATCCGGCTCGGGGCCGCCTATCTCGGCGAGCTCTCCGCCTCGGCGCTCGATCTTCCCCGCGCGCCGGCAGCGTTCACGACCCGCCATTCGTCCCGATAACCCTGCGCCCATCGCAATGGATTGGAGAGACCCTCGATGATCAAAACGATAATCGCATCGGATCTTGAGAAAACCCGGCAAGCACCGCGAGAGGCGCGCGGGGTCAACGACAATCAGGTCTTTCACGCCGTCGCCAGAATGCGGCGAGAGGACGACGGCGACGGCACCGCCCTCGTCGTCCGGCTCCCCACACCCGCGTGCAAGGCCCTCCCGTCGGCCGCGGCGCGGTCGGTCCCGTGCCTGCCGAAGTGGCGCCTGAAGCGCGCCATGAGCCATATCGAAGAAAATCTGGCCGAGCCGATCACCCTGTCGGGTCTGGCGGAAGCTGCCGGATTGTCACGGGCCTATTTCGCCGCACAATTCCGGGCGACGATCGGCCTCAGCCCGCATGAATATCTGCTTCGGCGGAGGATCCGCGAAGCGCAGCGGATGCTTCTGGATTCGCGGCTGACGCTGGCCGACATCGCCCTCAGCGTCGGCTTTCAGACGCAGGCCCATTTCACGACCGTCTTCAAACGCTTCGTCGGCGACACACCCTGGCGCTGGCGCCGGAACAATTACCTCGACGCGTGAGGCCGCTTTTGCCGGCCTCGCCAACCACATCGAAAGGATAAGCCATGTCTTCGATCTCGCGTAGGTCCATCCTGGCGGCGGGCGCCGTCGGTGGCGTCATGACCGCGGCGGCCCATGCGGCCGGCGTGTTCGGCAATCCGGACCTGCCGCCGCAGGGCGCGATGAACGCTAGTCCCCAGGCCCTCTCGGATCCGGGGCCGCAGAATCCCGCGCTGGCCAACAATCTGCCGTCCTTCATCAATCCGCCCCCGACCGACGTCGGCGGCATGCCGCTGTTCTGGTCCTCGTTCAACATCGCGCCGAAGCGCGTCCAGGACGGCGGCTGGGCGCGCCAGGTCAACACCGGCGCCTTCCCGATCTCGACCGACATCGCCGGTGTGAACATGCACCTCTCGGCCGGCGGCATTCGCGAGCTGCATTGGCACCAGCAGGCCGAATGGGCCGTGATGACCTATGGCAACTGCCGCGTCACCGTGCTCGACAATCAGGGACATCCCTATGTCGAGGACGTGAAGGCGGGCGATCTCTGGTACTTCCCCGGCGGCGCGCCGCATTCCCTGCAGGGACTGGGACCGGACGGTGCCGAATTCGTGCTGGCATTCGACCGCGGCGCCGCCGGCGAATACAACACGCTGATGCTGTCCGACTGGCTGGCGCACACGCCGCCGGACGTGCTGGCCAAGAATTTCGGCGTACCCGCCGATACCCTGAAGAACATCCCCCTGCAACAACGATGGATCTTCCAGGGCAAGGTCCCGGGGCCGCTCGCTGATGACCAGAAGGCCGTTGCGTCGGCGGCCGGCGCCCCGCCCTTCCCCTTCATCTATCGCCTGTCGGACATGAAGCCGACCAAGGAGACGAAGGGCGGCCAGATCCGGATCGCCGACAGCACGAACTTCCGTGCCTCCACGACCGTCGCCGCAGCACTCGTTTCGGTGAAGCCCGGCGCCATGCGCGAGCTGCACTGGCATCCGAACGCCGACGAGTGGCAGTACTACCTCAAGGGCGAGGGCCGGATGACGGTGTTCAACACCGGGCCGGCCGCCGTCACCGCCGATTTCCGCCCGGGCGACATCGGCTACGTGCAGAAGAACCTCGGCCATTACGTCGAGAATACCGGCACGACCGATCTCGTCTTCATGGAGATCTTCAAGGCCGACCGGTACGAGGAGGTCTCGCTGTCCGACTGGCTCGCCCATACGCCGCCGGACATGGTCGCGGCGACGCTGAACCTCGACCCGGCGACCATCGCGAAATTCCCCAAGAACGCGCCGGGCGTGGTGCCGGCGTAAGCACCGGCCGACGGCCGCCCCGGGCCGGGCGGCCGTCGGGAGTTGACCGGGAAAGCGCCGCCATCACAAGATCATGGCAGCCGGTACGGCGCTCGAGCCGCCGGCGGGAGGTTCGAGCCCCGTGCATCTGCGCGATCTGCCGTCCGTCAGCGCCGTCCTAACCACCGATGCGGCTTCCGCCCTGCAGGAGCGGTTCGGCCGTGTCGCCGCCACAGATGCGATCCGGGCCGTGCTCGACGAGGCCCGCCGGGGTTTGCAGGCGGGCGCCTCGTCGGTCCCCGGCGCCGAGGAACTGGCGCTTCTTGCGCTTGCCCGGCTCGACGGCGAGGACCGCTCGGCGCTGCGCCCGCTCTTCAATCTCACCGGCACGGTGCTGCACACTAATCTCGGCCGCGCGATCCTGGCCGAGGCGGCGGTAGAGGCGGCGGTGGCGGCCATGCGCGATCCGGTGGCCCTGGAGTTCGACCTGTCGGCTGGCACGCGCGGCGAGCGGGACGATCATGTCCGGGCGCTGCTCTGCGCGCTCACCGGCGCCGAGGACGCGACGGTGGTCAACAATAACGCGGCCGCGGTGCTGCTCGCCATCAACACGCTGGCCGATGGCCGTGAGGCGATCGTGTCGCGCGGCGAGCTGATCGAGATCGGCGGGGCATTCCGCATGCCCGACATCATGCAGCGGGCCGGCGCGCGGCTGGTCGAGGTCGGCACGACCAACCGGACCCACCCGAAGGACTACCGGGCGGCGCTGAGGCCCGAAACCGGCATGATCCTCAAGGTCCATACCTCGAATTACCGGATTCAGGGCTTCACGGCGGAAGTCGGCGCGGCGGAGCTGGCCGCGATCGCAGACGCCGCGAACGTCCCGCTGATGAACGACCTTGGCTCTGGCACGCTGGTCGATCTCGCGCCCTATGGGATGCAGCGGGAACCGACCGTGCGCGAGGCGGTCGCCCAGGGTGCCGGGATCGTGACCTTTTCCGGCGACAAGCTGCTGGGCGGACCGCAGGCGGGCTTCATTGTCGGCCGGCGCGTGCTGATCGAGGCCATCAACCGGAACCCGATGAAGCGGGCGCTCAGGCTCGACAAGATCCGCCTGGCGGCGATCGAGGCGACGCTGAAGCTCTACCGCGATCCCGATCGCCTGGCCGAGCGCCTGCCAACATTGCAGCTGCTGGCCCGCCCGCAGGCCGAGATCGCGGCCCAGGCGCACCGCCTGCTGCCCGCGGTGGCCGCGGCGGTCGGCCCGGCCTTCACCGTGGCGGCCTGCGAATGCCGGAGCCAGATCGGTTCCGGCGCGCTGCCGCTCGATACGATCACCAGTGCCGGCCTCGTCATCCGGCCGTGCGCCGGCGGCCGGGCGCTGGACGGGTTGGCCGCGACCCTGCGCGGCCTGGAGCGACCGGTGATCGGGCGGATCGAGAATGGCGGACTGATCTTCGACCTGCGCTGCCTGACCGACGAGGTGGGATTCCTGTCGGTCCTGTCCGCGTTGAGGGCGACCATCGCCAAGCACCCGGGCGCGGCGCCATGATCATCGGCACCGCCGGCCATATCGACCATGGCAAGACCGCGTTGGTCAAAGCGCTGACCGGCATCGATTGCGACCGGCTGAAAGAAGAGAAGGCGCGGGGCATCACCATCGATCTCGGTTTCGCCTATCTGCCGATCGAGAGCGGGCCGGTGCTCGGCTTCGTCGACGTGCCGGGCCATGAGCGCTTCGTGCATACGATGCTGGCCGGTACCGGCGGCATCGATTTCGCCCTGCTGGTCGTCGCCGCCGACGACGGGATCATGCCGCAGACGCTGGAACATCTGTCGATCATCGATCTGCTCGGCATCCAGCGCGGCCTGGTCGCGCTGACCAAGGCCGATCTGGTCACGGCCGATCGCCTGGCCGAGGTGACCGGCGCGATCGCGGCGGCGACCGCCGGCACCGCGCTGGCACGGGCCGAGATCCTGCCGGTTTCGGCCCTGACGGGCCAGGGCATCGACGGCTTGCGCGCGCGTCTCGCCGCCGCGGCGGCCGAGACCGCAGACCGTTCCGCGGAAGGCCGGTTCCGCCTGGCCGTCGACCGGGTCTTCACCTTGCCCGGCATCGGCGTCGTGGTCACCGGCACCGTGCTGTCCGGCGCGGTGCATGTCGGTGACCCCGTGCTGATCAGCCCGTCGGGACTGCCGGCGCGCGTGCGCTCGCTGCATGCCCAGAACAGCCCCGCCGACACGGGGCGCGCCGGCGACCGCTGCGCGCTCAATCTGGCGGGGCCCGAGATCTCCAAGGAGGCGATCCGGCGCGGCGACGTCGTGCTCGATCCGGAGCTGCACGCGCCCACGGCCCGGATCGACGCCCGGCTGCACCTGCTGCCCGGCGAAGCGAAGCCGATCACGCAGTGGTTTCCCGTCCGGCTGCATCACGCCGCGGCCGAGGTCGGCGCTCGCATCGTCCTGCTCGGCGACGCGCCGATCGAACCGGGCGGGGCGGCCGACGTGCAGCTGGTGTTGGACCGGCCGATCGCCGCAGCCCTGCCCGATCGCTACGTCATCCGCGACACATCCGGCCAGCGCACCATCGGCGGCGGCCAGTTCATCGATCTGCGCCCGCCGACCCGGCGGCGGCGCACCTCCGAGCGGCAGGCACAGCGTGCCGCCCTTGCCATCGCCGATCCCCCGATCGCCTTCGCCGCCTTGCTGGAGGCACCGCCCTTCGCCTGGGACCTGGCGATCTTCGCCCGGGACCATGCCCTGCCGGCCGCCGCGACAGAGCAGATGGCCGACAAGCTGCGGCTGGTCCTGCTCGAGGCCGGCGAGGCCAGGATCGCGATCGCGCCCGGACGTTGGCGGACATTCACCGCGAGTCTGCTGGAGCAGCTCGCTGCCCATCACGCCGAGAACCCCGACCTGCAGGGTATCGGCCGGGAGAAGCTGCGCCTGGCGCTCCAGCCACGGCTGCCGGCGCCGGTGTTCGTGAGTGCCCTGCAGCGGCTGGTCCGGAGCGGCGAGCTGGTGCTCGACGGCTCATTCGTCCGGCTGGCCGGGCATACGGTGCGCCTCACCCCCGGCGACGAGGCGGCCTGGGCCGGGATTGCTCCGCTGCTGGGCGGCGCTGAACGGTTCCGGCCGCCGCGGGTGCGCGACATCGCCGAGGCGACCGGCCGGGGGGAACGCGATGTCCGGCGCCTGCTCAAGCTGGCCGGCCGCATGGGCTGGGCCGACGAGATCGCGCACGACCATTTCTTCCTGCGGGTCACCGTCCGGGAAATGATCGCCATCATCGTCGAGGAGGCGACCCGGGCGAGTGGCGGCACCTTCACCGCCGCACAGTTTCGCGACCGGGTCGCCAACGGCCGCAAGGTCGCGATCCAGGTGCTTGAGTTCTTCGACCGGCACGGCGTCACTCTGCGCCGGGGCGACCTGCGCCGGGTCAACCGGCACCGGCTGGACTTGTTCGGGCCCGTCGTGTTTTCGTCGGGTGCTGCGGATGGAGGAGATTCGTCCCTGGTGGGGCGTTCGGACTTCAAATCCGAGTGGGGCAGCGAGCCTGTCCCAGGTGGGTTCGACTCCCACTCTCTTCCGCCAGCCGCTTCCCGGAAGCGCCGCTGAGTTTCGAGACCGGCTCAGACGATCCGGACGGCGGGATCACCTGACGCCACCGACCCGACGATGCGTGCCAGCGGATAGCCCGCGGCCGCGATCTCGGCGCGCAGCGACGGCGCGCGTTCCGCCGTACAGGCGACCAGCAGGCCGCCCGAGGTCTGCGGATCGGTCAGCAGGGTGCGCTGCCAGGACGGCAGGCCGGGCGGCAGGACGACACCGTCGCCGTAGCTGGCCCAATTACGTCCGGAAGCGCCGGTGGCATAGCCGGCCTCGGCCAGCGCTGCCGCTTGTCCGAGGAAGGGGATGCGCTCATAGCCGATCTCCAGGCGGACCCGGCCGCCGCGCGCCATTTCGACGGCGTGGCCGAGCAGGCCGAAGCCGGTCACATCCGTCACCCCATGCACGTCCTCGTCCTCGGCCAGGGTCGAACCGATGCGGTTCAGGAGCGTGGTCGACGCCATCATCTCGGCATAGGCCTCGCCGGGCAGCGCCTGCTTCTTGAACGCGGCCGAATAGATGCCGACGCCAATGCCCTTGGTCAGAATCAGTGCGTCACCGGGCCGGGCGCCGGAATTCCGCCGGATGGCGCCAGGGCTGCACAGCCCGATCACCGCCAGGCCGTAGATCGGCTCGGGCGTATCGATCGAATGGCCGCCCGCGACCGGAATGCCGGCCTCGGCGCAGATCGCAGCACCGCCCTGCAGGATGGCGCGCACCGTTTCGACCGGCAGCTTGCCGAGCGGCATCCCCAGGATGGCCAGCGCCATAATCGGCTTTCCGCCCATGGCGTAGATGTCCGACAGCGCGTTGGCCGCGGCGATCCGGCCGAAGTCGCGCGGGTCGTCGACCATGGGCATGAAGAAATCGGTGGTGGCGATGACGCAGTGCGTGTCGTCGATCTGCCAGACGGCCGCGTCGTCGCCGGTTTCCGTGCCGACGAGCAATTGCGCATAGGCGGCCGCCTGGGGCTGGTCGGCAAGCAACTGCTGCAGCACCGATGGTGCCAGCTTGCACCCGCAGCCGCCGCCATGGGCGAGGTCGGTCAGACGAACGGCGGTGTCGGACATGGCGGAACTCTCTCGGCAAGGGAGACGCGACCGGAAGCATCGCACCGCGACGCCACCGCCGTCTATCCGATGAGCAGCAGGGGATTGGGCGCGTGGCGCAGCCAGCCCGCTTCAGCGACCAGCACGTCGAGCCCCAGGCTCGCCAAATCGTCCGCGACCGGATCCACCTTCATGTCCTGCGCCTGGTACAGCATCTTGGCATAGCTGTGGCAGTCGTCGCAGGTCTCGGCCTTGACCGTGCCGCCATCGCCTTCGATGCCCTTCAGGGACAGCGCGCGCGACTGGCCGCAGGTGATGCAGACCGCCCGCACATGGTTCCAGGCCGTGGCGCAGAGCGAACAATGAAGATAGCGCGTGCCGGGCGTCGGACCCGAGGCGGTCACCACGCCCGCGACCGGCGTTGAGCCGCAGCAGGGACACAGGCCGCGCTCCGGCAGCAGCCGTAGCGCCGAGGCCGGCAGGCAGGCGGCGAGCCGGGTGAAATAAACCTGCAGCGCCGCGGCGACATAGAGCGCGGCACCGGCATCGGCCGGGGGCACGCCACCCTGGAGGAAGTTGTCGGCCAGGGCTTCCAGCGGCTCGGCCCCCAACCCGCGCAGGCCTGCCGGGATGGCCCGCGCCGGTGGCGGGATCGCGCCCTCGTCGAGACCATCGAGCAGCAGCGCGAGACCGTCGCGCCAAGCCGGGTCGCGCCGATGGCCGTCGGCGGCCAGCGGCGGCATGCGCGCCTCGATTGCCAGCAGCACCGCCACCTGCGCCGGGCCGGCGAAGGGCCCGAGCGTGATGGCGGCGCCATGCTGCGCCCATGCCAGCCGCGCCATGAAGCGCAGCCATTCTTCCATTGGATGTCCCGCCGACAAGGCTTCGAGCCGCTCGGCGCTGCGGGCGAAGCGGGTGGCGGGGTCGGGCAGGATCAGCGCCTCGGGCGCCGAGACGCCGCCGAGCGGATTTCCGGTCCACGGCCCCTTGGGTGCAACCTCGCCCTGTCTCACGAACCCTCCGTCACTCGTGCGGCCTCGGCCCGGTCGAACCGGTCGCCGCCAGGCGCCTCAGCCATTTGCGATGATGCCGCCAGGCCCAGCCCGGCGTCACATAACCCTGGGTCATCGCCCGAACCGAGCCCCTGACCCAGATCGCGGCATAGACATGGACGATCCACACAATGATCGCCGCCGCCGCCGCCAGGCAATGGATGAGCACCGCGATCCGCTGCAGCTCGATCGAGGTATAGGTCGAGAAATAGATCTCCCATATGGCGAGGCCGGTCAGGAACAGCACGGGGATCAGCAGCGTCATGGACCAGAAGACGAATTTCTGGCCGGCATTGAAGCGGGCGACCTCGGGCACGCCCTCCTCCTCGTTCACCAGGACGCGGTCGATGGCGCGCATCCAGGCGATATCGTCACGGCTCCATAGATTGTCGCGCCAGAACTGCACGATCAGCCCGGCATAGCTCACCAGCAGCACGATGCCGATCCAGGGATGGATCGCCCGGGTCCATTGCCCGCCACCGAACAGTCCGGTGAGGAAGAACAGCAGCGGGTGGAACATCGAGAGGCCGGACAGCGTCAGCAGCACGAAGCAGCCGGCGGTGATCCAATGGTTGATCCGCGCCCCGGTGGTATTGCGGGTCAGGGTTCCCGGCGGCCGGCTCATGGCGTTTTATCCACGTCATGGCGCAGGCGTTTCGCCTCCGCCTCATCCTCCGGCTGGACCTCGTTCGGCCCGGCGACGACCCAATGGAAGAATCCCGCGACCGCCGCGAACGCGATGCCGGCGAGCGCCACCGGCTTCAGCACGCCCTTCCACGCCTCGACGAAGACGCTGATCTGGGGCTTGTCCGGCAGCCCGGCATAGAGCGACGGCCGGTCGGCATGGTGCAGCACATACATCACATGGGTGCCGCCGACGCCCGCCGGATCGTACAGCCCGGCGTTCTGGAAGCCGCGGGACTTGAGATCCTCGACCCGCTCCCCCGCCCAAACGGTCATATCGGTCTTCGAACCGAACATGATGGCACCGGTCGGGCAGGCCTTGACGCAGGCCGGCTCGAGCCCGACGCCGACACGGTCAGAGCAGAGCGTGCATTTATAGGATTTGTGATCGACCGGGCTGATCCGCGGGATGTCGAACGGACAGCCTTTGACGCAATAGCCGCAGCCGATGCAGTTCTCGCTGATGAAGTCGACGATGCCGTTGGCGTATTGCACGATGGCGCCGGGTGCCGGGCAGGCCTTGAGACAGCCCGGATCCTCGCAATGCATGCAGCCGTCCTTGCGGATCAGCCATTCGAGGTTGCCCTGCTCGTTCTCCCATTCGGTGAAGCGCATCAGGGTCCAGGTGCTCGGGTTCAGATCCTGCGGATTGTCGTAGGCGCCCTCGAAATGCCCGATCTCGGGCCTGAGGTTGTTCCATTCCATGCAGGCGGACTGGCAGGCCTTGCAGCCGATACAGCGGCTGACGTCGATCAGCTTCGCGACTTCCTGCTCGTGGTTACGGATCGACGGCGGCGTCAGGGTCGAGGCCGATCGCCTGATGTAATCCTGAGACTGCAGATCCGCCATCGACCGCTCCTCTAGGCCGCAGATGCTTAAACCGCTGGGCCGCTCGCCTTCTCGACATTGACCAGGAATGCCTTGAACTCCGGCGTCTGCGTGTTGGCATCGCCGACCGACGGGGTCAGGGTATTGGCGCCGTAGCCCTTGCGCGCCTTACCGGTGAAACCCCAATGCAGCGGAACGCCGATCACATGCGTGGGCTTACCGTCCACCATCAGCGGCTTGATGCGCTTCGTCACATAGGCTTTGCAGACGATGACACCGCGCTTCGAGGACAGCCGGACCCAGCCGCCCTGCTCGATGGCTTTCTCCTTGGCCAGCGCTTCGCCGATCTCGATGAACTCCTCGGGCTGCAGGATCGCGTTGATCAATGCATGCTTGGTCCAATAGTGGAAATGCTCGGTCAGGCGGTAGGTGGTCGCGACATAGGGGAAGTCCGCCGCCACCCCGAACGCCGCCTTGTCGGCGGCGAACACCCGCGCCGCCGGGTTCGATTGGACCTTGGGGTGCAGGATGTTGGTCGCGGGCGATTCGAACGGCTCGTAATGCTCGGGGAAGGGGCCCTCCGCCATCAGGTCGCGGGCGAACAGCCGGGCCATGCCTTCGGCATTCATGATAAATGGGCCGACCCCGTCGGACGGCTTCGCCGTCGGGCCGTAGTCGGGCACGTCGAGGCCGACCCACCGGCTGCCGTTCCATTCGATGATCGGCTTTTCCGGGTTCCAGGCCCTGCCTGCCGGGTTGCAGCTCGCCCGGTTGTAGAGGATCCGCCGGTTGGCCGGCCACGCCCAGGCCCAGTTCGGCGCGATGCCCTGCTCGCGCGGGTCCGTCGCGTCGCGCCGCGCCATCTGGTTGCCCTTCTCGGTGAAGCTCCCGGAGAAGATCCAGCAGCCCGACGCGGTCGTGCCGTCGTCGCGCAACTGCGCGAAGCCGTCGAGCAACTGGCCGGCCCGCGCGGTGACCGTCCCCGCGTCATCCTTGAGGTCGGCAAGCGCGCGGCCGTTCATGTCCTTCGCCAGCTCTTCCGGATCCGGGTCGACTGGGTCCGTGTAGTTCCAGGTCAGGTTCAGGATCGGGTCGGGGAAGGCGCCGCCATCCTTGCGGTACATCTCGCGCATGCGGTGAAAGATCCCCGACATGATCCAGATGTCCGACCGGGCCTCGCCCGGCCCATCGGCCGCCTTCCAGTGCCATTGCAGCCAGCGGGCCGAATTGACCAGCGAGCCGTTCTCCTCGGCGAAGCAGGTCGTCGGCAGCTGGAACACTTCCGTCTGGATGCTGGCCGGGTCGGACGGGTTCTGCGGCCCGAAATTCTGCCAGAACCGAGAGGTCTCGGTATCGAGCGGATCCATCACGACCAGGAACTTCAGCTTGCTCAGCCCCCGGCGGATCTTGCCCCGGTCGGGAAACGCCTGCATCGGATTGAAGCCCTGGCAGATGTAGCCGTTGATCTGGCCGTTCGTCATCATCTCGAAGGCGCGGATGATGTCGTAGCCGGGGACATCGAGCTTCGGCAGCCAGTCGTAAGCCCAATTATTGTCGGCGCGCGCGGCGTCGCCGTAGATCGCCTTTTGGAAGCTGACGAAGAACTTGCGATAATTCTGCCAATAGCTCGTCTGGCCGGGCCTGAGCGGCTTGTAGAGCCGCGTCTTCATATATTCCTCGAGGCTCGGCTCCTTGTCCTGGGGCAGGGTCAGGTAGCCGGGCATCGAATTCGACAGCAGGCCGACGTCGGTCAGGCCCTGGATGTTGGAATGGCCGCGCAACGCGTTCATGCCGCCGCCCGCAACACCGATATTGCCCAGCAGCAACTGGACCATCGCCATGGTGCGGATGTTCTGGGCGCCGATCGAATGCTGCGTCCAGCCGAGGGCGAACAGGCTGGTCAGCGCCTTGTCCGGGGCCGCCGTGCCGGCGAACAGCGCGCAGATCTCCAGGTACTTCTCTTGCGGCGTGCCGCAGATGCGCGACACCGTCTCGGGCGTATAGCGGTCGACATGCTTCTTCAGCAGATTGATCACGCAACGCGGGTGCTGCCACGTGTCGTCGGCCTTGGCGAAGCCCTGCTCGTCGAGCTCGTAGTCCCAGCTCGACTTGTCGTAGCTGCGGCTATCCTCCTTGTAGCCGGTAAAGAGGCCGTCCTCGAAGCCGAAGCCCTCCTTCACGATCAGGCCGGCGTTGGTGTAGGCGCGCACGTACTCGTGCTGGATCTGGTCCTTGTCGAGCAGATAGCGGATCACGCCGCTCAGGAACGCGATGTCGGTTCCCGGCCGGATCGGCGCATAGACGTCGGCAACCGACGCGGTGCGGGTAAAGCGCGGATCGACGACGACCAGCTTGGCCTTGTTCTCGATCTTCGCTTCGATCACCCATTTGAAGCCGCACGGGTGCGCCTCGGCGGCATTGCCGCCCATGACCAGCACGACATTGGCATTCTTGATGTCCTGCCAAGTGTTGGTCATCGCGCCGCGACCGAATGTTGGAGCCAGACTGGCTACCGTCGGTCCGTGTCAGACACGCGCCTGGTTATCGAAGACCAGCATCCCGAAGGAACGGGCAACCTTCCAGGTGAGATAGGCGGTCTCGCTCGACGCCGCAGACGCGGCCAGCATGCCGGTGCTGGTCCAGCGGTTGACCGTCGTACCGTCCTTGTTCTTGGCGACGAAGTTCGCGTCGCGATCCTGCTTCATCAGCGTCGCGATGCGGTCGAGCGCGAAGTCCCAGGACACCTGCTTGAATTCGCTGGCGCCGGGCGCCCGGTATTTCGGGAATTGCAGGCGGGTCGGCGCATGGACGATATCGAGCAGCGCCGAGCCTTTCGGGCAGAGCGTGCCGCGGTTGACCGGATGGTCCGGATCGCCCTCAATATGGATGATGTTGGACTTGGCGTTCTTCGCCTTGTCGCCCAGGCTGTAGATCAGGATGCCGCAGGCGACGGAGCAATAGGTGCAGGTGTTGCGGGTCTCGGTCGCGTGCGTCAGCTTGAACGGACGGACCGACGCCGCCAGCGCCTCGCCGCTGGCGCCAAAGCCGAGCGCGCCGAGGCTGGACGCTGCCAAGCCGGCACCGGTGAGCTTAATGAACCCGCGACGACTCAGATCCATAGCTGCGCGCTCCCGAACATCCTGTCTGCAGGCGGACAGATCCGCTACGACAGGCCCAACGCCGAAGCCTGGAACCAAGCATAATCAATGCCGCCCGCATCACAAGGGGAAACGGATCGGTGTCCGCGCCCTCGCCCCGCTCGACCGGGCCATAGACGATATCGCCGCCTTGCAAATCCGTCGGCTTCGATCCTTCAAAAGGAGAGCGACATCCCGTTGCTGCCCGCCACGGCCGCAAACACGGTGACCAGACTGAGGCCGAGCAGGAGCCAATGGGCCCGATGCAACAGGGCGAAGGTCGCATCGGACGAGGCCAGCGCACGCCGATGCAGCAGCCGGTGCAGGATCAGGGGCTCCAGGACGAACAGCACCAGCGAGAAGAGCGCCCAGACGCAGACCATCGCATGCATCCACCAAAAACGCGCATCGCTGAAACGGTCCCAGAGGTTCAGCCGCCACACCATGTAGAAGCCGGTGAGCGCCACCACAATGGTTGCGACGCGCGCCTGCCCGATGAAACGCTGCTCGACGGCATCGAACAAGGCCAGCCGCTCCGCAGCGCCCTGGGATCGCCGGACCAGCGGCAGGAACACCGTGGTCACCATGGCGACGCCGCCGACCCAGACGACGACCGCCAGCACGTGCAGGGCACGGGCAATCGCGACGTCATCCATGAGGCGCACCCGTCTGCTCGTCGCTCGAAGCCCGGTCGCGATAGAACTCGATGAAAAATCGGACGGCGCCTTGCGGCTCGACCTCATGCGGCTGTTCCGCCTGGATGATGCCTTGGCGGTCGGCGTCCAAGGTGACTTCCGCCAGCGGTTCGAGCGTCCGATAGGTCAATCGCCCCTCGAGTACGTTGATGATGCCCCACACGTTCGCCTTCGTGCTGTGACGACGAAGCAGTCCGGGCGGCGTCGTGTCCTGGTCGAAGATCGGCGTGCGCTTGTAGGCGACGAAGCCGCAGGGAACATAGCCAGCCATTCAGCGAGCCTCCGGAAAATGGGCGAGGACCTGCCGGCCATCGCGCCGGAACCGCTCGCCCTTCGCCAGCAGGGCGCCGTTTCCGACCGCGATCCCGAGTTCGAGGCTCTCGGCGATCCGATGCGCCCGCTCCAGGAAACGCGCGGCCGCCTCGGGCGGACACAGCTCCCGGGCGGTCGCCTCGAACAGTGCCAGCCAGCGGTCAAAGTGTTCGGCGTCGATCGGCAGCGGCAAATGCAGCTTCATCGGCTGGCCATGATAGGTACCGGACATCAGCGCCACCGACGACCAGAACGCGCGCATCTTCGCGAGATGCGGCGCCCAGTCCTCGATCCGGGCCGCAAAGACGGGACCGAGGAATTCGTCGGCCCGGACACGCTCGTAAAATCGGTCGACCAGCAGCGCGATCATCGCGTCGTCGATCCCCGTCGCGGCCATGATCTGCGCCGTGATCGCCGCCCGACGTGCGATGCCTTGGGTCCCTTCAGCCATTATCGAGTCTCCTGATGCGCAATAACATATATATAATATATGTCTTATTGCCTGCAAGGAGGCTTCGACACCATCGTGAGGCAAAGGGGGCCTGCCCAACGGCGGAAACCGGAAGTGGGCGCGCCATCTCAGGCAGTTATTCGACCTGCACCCGACGCAGCCCGGCACCGCCCCCATCCGGATTGCGAAAGTGATATTCTGCCCATTAATATATCGGAAATCATTTTTTTGTGGTCCGACATGAAACTGAACCTGCAGACGGACTACGCCCTGCGCGTCCTGATTTACGTCGGGACGAACGCCGAAGGTCTGTCGACCATCCAGGAAATTGCCGATGCCTTCGTCATTTCGAAGGCGCATCTGATGAAGGTCGTCCATCGTCTCGGCAAAGCCGGCTACCTCGACACCATCCGCGGCAAAAACGGCGGCATGCGCCTGAAGCGATCGCCGGAGGCCATTCGGATCGGCGATGTCGTCCGCAGCATCGAGGAGGATCTGGCCGTCATCGGCTGCCTGGGTGAGGAGCATTTCTGCCGCATCCAACCACGGTGCGTGCTGAGAGGTGCGCTGCGCGACGCGACCCAGGCGTTCCTCGCGGTCCTGGACAATTACACGCTCGCAGACCTGCTCGGGCCGCGGACGGCGCTCGCCAGCTTGCTCGACGTTTCCCTGCCGCCGGTTGCCGCGGGGCGATAGCGCGCCCAAGCGCACAAGGCTGCGCGCCGCCGCCGTGTCGCGCCTTCGCAACCATCACTCCCCCGCCAAAGACCTTGAAATTTTCGGCTGGCGAATGCACCAATCGTTTTCGGCTGCGCGTTGCATGATTGATTTCCGCTCGCGGCATTTTACTTCCCTGCCAAGCGATTGCACCTTGCCTCCGGTTTGACATCGGATCGAGCTGGAAGCCCAGTCGGAGCGATCGACCCGCGACGGCCCTGCCCAACGCCTACTTTCCCAAGGAGGTTGCGATGGTCAAAGCCGGAGGCGGTAACAAGGCCCTGACGATCCTCCGGCACGCGCGCCGCCTGTGTGACAGGCGCGTCGCTGGATTGGCGTTCGCGGCATTTCTCGGCGGCTGTTCCAGCGGCGTCATGGATCCGCAGGGTCCGGTCGGCTCGGCCGAAAAGACCATCCTCTTCAACTCGCTCGGCATCATGCTGGCGATCGTCGTGCCGACGATCTTCGCGACCCTGGGCGTCGCCTGGTGGTTCCGCGCCTCCAACACCCGGGCGCATTATCTGCCCGACTGGGAATATTCGGGCCGGCTCGAGATGGTCGTCTGGTCCATTCCGGCGATGACGGTGCTGCTGCTGGGCGGCATCGGCTGGATCGGCTCACACGACCTCGACCCGCCCAAGCCGATCGCCTCGACGACGAACCCGATCGAGGTCGAGGTGGTCTCGCTCGATTGGAAATGGCTGTTCATCTATCCCGACCTCGGCATCGCCTCGGTCAACAGCCTGATCGTGCCCGCCGGCGCGCCGATCAGCTTCGCGCTGACCTCCGACGGCGTCATGAACAGCTTCTTCGTGCCGCAGCTGGGCAGCCAGATCTACACCATGCCGGGCATGGTGACGCGGCTGCAGCTCGAGGCCGACAATCCCGGCAGCTATCCAGGCCTGTCGGCGCAGTTCAGCGGCGACGGCTTCTCCGACATGCGTTTCATCCTCGAAGCGGTGCCGCCGGACCAGTTCACCCAGTGGGTGAAGGCCACGCGCGGCAAGGGTCCGACGCTGGATCCGCGGAGCTTCGCCGAGCTCGCCCAGCCGAGCGAAGCGGTCGCGCCCAAGACCTATGGCGCCGTCACCCAGGATCTGTTCCCGGCGATCGTGCACCCCACCCAACCCGGGCCGGCCGGCCACACCGAAATGCGCATGGAGAAGTGACATGCTCGGCAAGCTGACTTGGAGCGCGTTTCCGATCAACGAGCCGATCGACGTGGCCGTGTCCGCCGTCATGATCTTGACGGTCACGGGCATCCTGCTCTGGCTCACGGTCAAGGGCTATTGGCCCTATCTGTGGCGAGAATGGCTGACCTCGGTCGATCATAAGCGCATCGGCGTGATGTACTGCGTGCTGGCGCTGGTCATGCTGCTGCGCGGCTTCGCCGATGCGATCATGATGCGTTCGCAGCAGGCCGTCGCCGTCGGCGGCGCACAGGGCTACCTGCCGCCCGAGCATTACGACCAGATCTTCTCGGCCCACGGCACGATCATGATCTTCTTCATGGCCATGCCGTTCATGATCGGGCTGATGAATTTCGCCATGCCGCTGCAACTGGGCATACGCGACGTCGCCTTCCCGACCCTGAACTCGGTCAGCCTGTGGCTGACAGCATCGGGTGTGCTGCTGACCAACATCTCGCTGGTGGTCGGCGAGTTCGCGCGCACGGGCTGGCTGGCCTATCCACCGCTGAGCGAGCTCCAATACTCGCCCGGCGTCGGCGTCGACTATTATCTGTGGGCCTTGCAGATTTCCGGCGTCGGCACGCTGATGTCGGGCATCAATCTGACGACCACGGTTCTCAAGATGCGGGCGCCGGGCATGAGCTACATGCGCATGCCGGTGTTCTGCTGGACCACGCTTGCCGCCAACCTGCTGATCGTCGCGGCCTTCCCGGTGTTGACCGCGACCTTCGCCATGCTGCTGCTCGATCGCTACCTGGGGTTCCACTTCTTCACGGTCGGCGCCGGCGGCAATCCGATGATGTACATCAACCTGATCTGGATCTGGGGCCACCCGGAAGTCTACATCCTGGTCCTGCCGGCCTTCGGCATCTTCTCCGAAGTGATCTCGACCTTCTCGGGCAAGCCGTTGTTCGGCTACCGCTCCATGGTCGCCGCCACCATGGGGATCTGCATCCTCTCCTTCCTCGTCTGGCTGCACCATTTCTTCACCATGGGCGCCGGTGCCAACGTCAACGGCTTCTTCGGCGTCATGACGATGATCATCGCGGTGCCGACGGGCGTGAAGATCTACAACTGGCTCTTCACCATGTATGGCGGCCGGGTGCGCTTCACGGCACCGATCTACTGGTCCTTGGGCTTCATGGTGACCTTCGTCATCGGTGGCATGACCGGCGTGCTGCTGGCGGTGCCGCCGGCCGACTTCGTGCTGCACAACAGCCTGTTCCTGATTGCGCATTTCCATAATGTCATCATCGGCGGCGTCGTGTTCGGCGCCATGGCCGGCTATACTTACTGGTTCCCCAAAGCCTTCGGCTTCACGCTGCATGAGGGGCTGGGCAAGGCCAGCTTCTGGTGCTGGTTCGTGGGCTTCTACCTGGCCTTCATGCCGCTCTATGCGCTGGGCCTGATGGGCATGACCCGCCGCATGCAGCATTCCGACGTCGCAAGCTGGCAGCCGCTGCTGCTGGTCGCCGTAGTCGGTGCCGTCGTGATCCTCGCCGGCATCGCCTGCACGATCCTGCAGCTCGTCGTCTCGATCCGCGACCGCGCTCAATACCGCGACCGGACCGGCGATCCCTGGAACGGTCGCACGCTCGAATGGGCGACGCCGTCGCCACCGCCGAGCTGGAACTTCGCGGTGATGCCGCTGGTCGATAGCGAAGACGCCTTCTGGTACATGAAGCGGCGCGCCCGGGAGGGACGGATCGAACCGGCCCCGGTCGAGTACGAGGCGATCGAGATGCCGCTCAACAGCTCGACCGGCTTCGTCACCTCCTTCTTCGCCGTCGTCACCGGCTTCGCGGCCATCTGGCATATCTGGTGGATGGTCGGCCTGGGCTTGCTCGGCGCCTTCATCACCACGCTCGTCTTCGCCTGGCGCGATCATGACGAGATGGAAATCCCGGCCGAAGAGGTGGCGCGCCTGGATCGCGCCCATCGTGCGGAGCTCGCCCGATGAGCGCCGTGGCGGCCTCTCACGGCGGTCATGGCGGCAGCCATGGCATGCCGATCGGCTCGAGCGAGGACGGTCCGGCGCCCAAGCGGATCATCGTCGCCTACGGCTTCTGGATCTTCCTGCTCAGCGACATCGTCATGTTCTCGGCGATCTTCGCGACCTATGCGGTGCTCGCCCAGGCGACCGCCGGGGGGCCGAGCGGCGCACAGCTGTTCGACTATACCAACGTCGCGATCGAGACCGGCTGCCTGCTGCTGTCGAGCTTCACCTGCGGGATGATGGCGCTGGCAATCAACCTGGAACATAAGCTCGGCACCTACCTCGGCGCTGCCGTCACCTTCGTGCTGGGGGCCGCCTTCCTGGCGCTCGAGCTCAGCGAGTTCGCGGACATGATCGCCAAGGGGGCGACACCGGAGCGCAGCGCCTTCCTGTCGGCGTTCTTCACGCTCGTCGGCTGCCACGGCGCCCACGTATCGGTCGGCCTGCTCTGGCTGGTGGTGATGATGGCCCAGGTGGCCGCCAAGGGCTTCCGGGTCACGATCGTGCGCCGGCTCGCCTGCTTCAGCCTGTTCTGGCACGCGCTCGACATCATCTGGGTCGCGCTGTTCTCGATCGTCTATCTGATGGGAGGCCGCTGATGGAAGCGCATGTGCACGATCGGGCGCCCGGTGATGACGAAGCCCCAGGTGACAAGCGCGAGGAAACCCTCTCCGGCCTGCGCGCCTATCTGATCGGCTTGGCCCTCGCCGTGCTGCTGACGGCGACGTCGTTCTGGGCCGCCAGCACCCACCTGCTATGGGCGCCCGGCATCCCAACGGGCCTTGCGGTCCTGGCCATCGCCCAGATGGGCATCCACCTGGTCTTCTTCCTGCACATCACCACGGGACCGGACAATACCAACAACGTGCTGGCGCTCGCCTTCGGCGTCCTCATCGTGTTGCTGGTCGTGGCGGGCTCGCTCTGGATCATGGCTAATCTCACCGCCAACACCATGCCGTCGGGCGAGCTCATGAACCTGCAGATGCAGCGCTGATTGCCGGCGGGGACGAGAGCGGCTTCCCGGCGTCCGGGGCCGCCCTCCCCGGTCAGGCCTGGGGCACTAAGGCGGTGACGCGCTCGAGTGCGCGAACGACCGCCGGGCGCGCTGCCACCGTCTCGTACCAGCGCCGCACGTTGGGTGAGGCAGCGAGGTCGACGCCGGCGAACTCGCGGCGCCACAGCCAGCCGAAATGGGCGATGTCGGCGATCGTGAAATTCGCGCCGGCCGCGTAGGGGCGCTGAGCCAGGACACCGTCCAGCACGGTCATGACCCGCGCCGCCTCGGTGTTGAAGCGATCGAGCGCCAGCGGGATCTGCTCGGGCGCCTGCTTCTGGAAATAGCCGGCCTGGCCGAACGCGGGACCGATGCCGGTGACGTGGAAGAAGACCTGCTCGAACGCCCGGGCGCGCTCCTCGCCGGCCGCCGGCAGCAGCCGCCCGGTCTTCTCCGCGAGATAGACGAGGATGGCGGCCGATTCGGTGAGCACGAAGCGGCGACCGTCCGGCCCTGCCGGATCGACCAGCACCGGCACCTTGCCGTTGGCATTGAGGGCGCGGAACGCCGCGTCCTTCTGCTCGCCCTTGCGGACGTTGACGGGCCTGAGGGCGTAGTCGAGCCCCAGTTCCTCGAGCGCAATCGGCACTCTGACGCTGTTCGGCGTCGCGAAGGCATAGACTTCCAGCATGGGGGGACCTTTGCGGAGCGGTGATGGGATGGGGATTGGCGCCGCCGCGATGACGGCGGCGCCGTACCGCATTCAGGCAGCGACGGCGGCGGCCTGCTTCAGGGCCGGGATCATGTCCTCGGGCTCCGGCCGGCGGGTATAGTCCGGATTGACCTCGGCATAGAGCACCGTGCCGTCCTGGCCGATCACGAAGCGGCCCGGCATCGGCAGGGTCCAGCTGTCGTCGCCGTTGAAGTTCGGCAGGTCGTTCTTGAGGTTCTTGTAGAGCTCGACCAGATAGTCGGGCAGCGCGAAGCGCAGGCCGAAGGCCGCGGCGACATCGTTGTGCGTGTCCGACAGGATCGGGAAGCCCAGGTTGTTCTGGCGCACCGACTTGCGGCTGTTGACCGGCGTCTGCGGCGAGATCGCGACCAGGCTCGCACCCTGGCGCTGGAATTCCGGCAGGGCCGCCTGAAGCGCCTGCAGCTCCATGTTGCAATAGGGGCACCAAACGCCGCGATAGAAGCTCACGACCAGCGGGCCGTTCTGGAGCAGGGCCAGCGACGAGACCTCGTTGCCGTCCGGGTCCTTGAGCGTGAAGGCGGGCGCCTTGTCGCCGACCTTGAGCGCTTGGGCGGCGGCGTCGGACGCGATCAGTTCCTTGGTGGCGCGGTGCATGACGTCGATGACGGCGCGCGGCACGCTGTAGGGCGGCTTGCCCGCTTCGAAATCGGCCTTGAAAGCATCGAGTTTGGCTTGCAGCGACATGGGTCGGTCCTTTCCTGATCTGGGGGTGCCGAGCGGCAACCACATGAGGAAAATGGCCGACGTCGCGGGCAGCGAGTAGGCAGGCCCGAAGACTAGAACTTATTCCCTGGCAGAATATGCCTGACCACGGTCAACCCAGCGCCGGCAGCACCACCCCGGCGATCATCTCGATCTCTTCGGCGGCCGGCCGGCCGCGCGGTGCCAGGTTGAGCATGACGTGATGGACGCCGTCGTCCCGCATCCGCTCCAGGATCGCGCGCAGGCCATTGGCGCCGGTGCGATAGCCGAGCTCGATCGGCTCGGGCGGGGCATCACCGTCCAGCAGCTCGACGCGCACGGCCACGCTGAAGCTGCGGAATTCGCCCGGTGTCGCGCGGTCGACCGCCCGCCGCCAGAGCTGGTAGCGGTCCTTCTGCACCTCCGGCGGCCGGTGATAGGTCGCCCAGCCGACGGCGTGGCGCGCGATCCATTCGAGCGTCTGGCCGCCGGAGCCGACCGCCAGGAGTTCGGGGCGGGCAATATCCGTCGGACGCAGCTCGAACTGCACGTCCGAGGCGTCCCCGTCGGGCAGGATGCGGGGCGGCAGTTCGAGGGCGGCGGCCAGGCGATCCCAATGCTCGCGGAACAGGTCGCGGCGCTCGCCGGAGGAATGGCCGAATGCGGCAAACTCCTCGGCCCGATCACCGGATCCGAGGCCGAGGATGAAGCGCCCCTGCGACAGGGCGGAAAGCGAGACCGCCGCCTTCGCCACATGGAGCGGATGGCGCAGGGTCAATACCGTCGCCGCGGTTCCGAGCGCGATGCGCGTCGTGCGCGCGGCGAGCGCGCCCAGCATGACCATGGGGTCGAGATGGCCGAAGGACTCCGGATACCAGGGACCGTTGAGCGGCACGTCGCGCACCCAAAGCGCTGCAAAGCCGAGCCGTTCCGCGACATTGGCAAGCTCGAGCTGGCTTCGGAAGTCGACATCGGATCCGCCGTCACTGCGCAGGGGCAGGACGAAGCCGAGGGAAAGGTGCCCCTCGCGGAACACCATCGCAGCGGACTGGCTGGTGGGCATTGCACAGGCCTCTCCCGCGCAACGGCCCAGGCACGCGAATGCGCGCCTGGGCCGAGCGGTATCCTCTTTAGTTCACGCCTTCGACGATGAAGGCTCGATAGCGGGAGCCGGCATGGCGGTGCTTCGCCGCCGCCTGGTAGGCCGGGCTGCCGTACCAAGCCTTGGCTTCGGCGACGCTCGGAAACTCCAGGATCACGACGCCTTCGATCTCGGGGCCTTCCAGCACTTCATGCGCGCCATAGAGAGCTAGCCGCGTGATCGCGTGCCCCTTGCCGGCGGCGGGCACCAGGCTCGCGTAGATGTCGAGCTCGGCCTGATCAGTCGTTTCCTCGCGGATGAAGACAGCGTAAGCGACCATTCGGCATTTCTCCCGTTGGGCCGTCGGGCGCACGTCCCTTCGGCGATGGAACCCAGGATACGAAGAGATCGGTCTCCACGCCCGAGATTCCAGCGCCGCGCCGACGTTTCAACCGGACAAAGCCGTCCGCCCGCCGATGATCAATACTGGTGAGCGCCGCCGTCGACGGTCAGCTCGATGCCGGTGATGTAGGCGCTGTCGTCGGAGGCGAGAAATACCGCGGCCTTGCCGAGATCGTCGGGCGTGCCCATGCGGCCGAGCGGGATGGTCGCGGCGACACCGGCCTTGTGCTCGTCGTCCAGCAGCACCGCAAGGCCCGGGGTTTCGGTATGGCCGGGGCTCAGCACGTTGACGCGGATCCCGCGGCCCTTGAGATCGAGGATCCAGCTGCGGGCGAACGAGCGCACCGCCGCCTTGGTCGCGTTATAGACCGAGAAGGACGGGATGCCCATCGAGGAGGCGATCGAGCCGTTCAGGATCACCGACGCGCCGTCCGGCAGCAGCGGCAGCGCCTTCTGCACGGCGAACAGCAGGCCGCGGACATTGGTGTTGAATGTCCTGTCGAAATGCTCCTCGGTGATCTCGCCGAAAGTGCCGAACTCGTAGAAGCCGGCATTGACGAAGAGGACGTCGATGCGGCCGGCCTGCTGCTTCACCGTCGCATAGATCCGGTCGATATCGGCGAGGTTCGAAGCGTCGCCCTGGATCGCGACGGCACCGCCGCCGATCTCGGCCACGGCCTTGTCCAGCTCGGCCTGGCGCCGGCCGGTAATGAACACTCTGGCGCCCTCGGCGGCGAAGCGCTTGGCGGTGCCGAGGCCGATGCCGGCGCTGCCGCCGGTGACGACCGCGATCTTGCCTTCCAGTTTCCTGCTCATGGTTCCACTTCCTTCTGCTCTGTTCGAGCGCACCGTCTCCGTGCGTCGCTGGTAAAAAGGTACGGACCCGGCAGGGCGGCAGTAGCCGCTGCCAACGACTAGGCTTTATTCTTGAGGGGAATGGGGGACGGCTCGGACCAAACTTCCTCACACATGGCGCGGCGGACGGGCACATAAGCTAGCGGATTCGTCCGTTCCAGCTCTCCGTCAGGATACCCGACCAATGTCGACCGAACCGCCCCGCCGCTCCCCGACTCCGTTTTCGATGCCTACGCGGTCCCCGGGGGCGGTCGATGCCGTGGTCGAATATGTTTCGGACGAACCCAGCCCCGAATCCAAGGCTCGCCATATGCGGGTCGGCCGCGGGCTCAAGCTCTCGGGCCAGATCACCGGCTGCGAACGGCTGGTCGTGGAAGGCGAGGTCGAGGCGGCACGCTTGGAGTGCAGCGTGATCGAGCTGGCCGCGTCCGGCCTGTTCAAGGGGACGGCGACGGTCGACTCCGCAGAGATCTCCGGCCGGTTCGAGGGCACGCTGACCGTGCGCGAGCGCCTGTCGATTCAGGAGACCGGAAAGGTCTCCGGCGAAATCAAGTACGGGCAGCTCGAAGTACAGCTCGGCGGCGAGCTCACTGGAACAATCGGCGTGAAGGCCTAGTGGCGACCAGCACAGGCTGCGCGCTAGCGGATCTCGTTGACATACCGGTGTTCCGCCGTGACGGCACGGTGGATCCCGAAGATGGTCGGCACGCCCGACTGATCGTAGGCGACCTCCTCGATCCTGAGGACGGCCGCCGGCGGCGACAGGCCGAGGAGTGCCAGATCGTCGGCGTCGGCCAGCTCGGCCGACACGTGCTCGCGCACCGCTGAAATCCGGATGCCGTAGCGCTCCAGCAGGAACAGGTAGAGCAATTCCGGAACCTGATCCGGCCGTTGTGGGAAGTCCGGCAGGCGCGCGGCCGAAAGCACGAAGCGGTCGTGCATCACCACCCGCCCGGCGACTTCGCGCGTCCGGTGCAGGCGCAGCACGGGCTGGGTCGGCTCAAGCGATAGTGCCGCGCTCTCCTCGTCCGTGGCCGGCCCGACCGAGAGCGACAACACCCGCGCCGTCGAGCGCACCAGGGCGCCGTCGAGCCCATGCAGCCGGAAATACTGAAAGAAATAGCGCAGGCTGTGATGCGGCGTCCGGCCGGTCACGACGGTGCCGGTTTTCCGTCGCCGGCTCAGCAGCCCCTCGGCCGTCAGGTCCATGAGCGCGCGCCGGACCGTGCCGACCGCGACCCCGAACAGCTGGGCAAGCGCGACCTCGCCCGGCAGCACCGTGCCGGGGGTCCATTTGCCGAGCAGGATGGCCTCCGAGATCTGCCGCTTCACGCCCTCGTAGAGCGGCGCCGCCGCCTGCTGGCTCAGCCGGCGGATCGGAGAACGCGCCGGCTTCGGCTTGCTCGCGGGCTGCGTTTTATCGTTGACAAGGGTCATCGACTGCCTTTCTCATTTCTATATAGATTATATAAATAGACCGAATTTGAAAGAGGCTTCACGTGGCACCGGCGGCAATCGATCGCATCGAGCAAGCCTTGGATCTCGTTGGTTCGGACGAGGCCGCGATCGAGCATGACTTGGCCCGCCTCCTCGCCGTCGACACCTCGTTTCCGCCGGGTGACGGCTATGGCGCCATGGCCGATCTGGCGGAGCAGCTGGTGGCGCCGCTGGGCTTCGCCTGCCGGCGCGTCTCGGTGCCCGAGCAGCTGTGGTCGTCGCCCGCCGGCGGAACCAGGGGCGAGCGCGTCAACCTGATCGCCGAGCGCGGCAGCGGCCTGCCGCCCTGCAGCCTCTATTTCCATGTCGATACCGTTCCGGCCGGCGACGGCTGGACGAAGCCGCCGTTCGCGCTGACCCGTGCCGACGGCCGGCTCTATGGCCGCGGCGCCGCCGACATGAAGGGGACGATCGCGGCGACGCTCGCAGCCCTGCGCGCGCTCGACCGGACGGGTTCGCCGCTCCGCTTCGAGCCGCGGCTGCTGTTCTGCACCGACGAGGAAGGCGGCCTCTATCCGGGCATCCGCCATCTTGCCGAACAGGGCATGATCGAGGGGCATCTGCTGAGCTTCAACGGCGGCGCCGCCCCGCGCATCTGGGCCGGCTGCTTCGGCAGCATCGACCTCCTGATCCGCATCCGTGGCCGCGGCGCCCATTCCGGCGATCCGGTCGGCGGCATCAATGCGGTCGAAGAGGCGATCCCGCTGCTGAACGCCCTCATGGGCCTGAAGGCGCGGGTCGAGCAGCGTGTCTCCGCCATGCCCGCCCCGCCGCATTACGAGGGCAGCCCGCTGCATGCGCGTCTGACCATCGCGGCCCTCCACGGCGGCCAGAAGGGCTCGTCGCTGCCGGCCGCCTTCGAAATCCTGGTCAATCGCCGCTACGCGCCGGAAGAGGATTTCGGCCAAGTCCGCGACGAGCTCGAGACGACCGTGCGGGACGCCATGGCCGGGTCGCGCGCACTCGGCATCGAGACCCATGTGATCGGCCATCTGGCCCCCGTGTCGGATCCGACCGGGCCGCACTGGCCGCGCTGGCAGGCCGCCCTCGCCCGCGGGTTCGGCTTCGCCCCGGAGCAATTCCGCGCCTGGGGCTCCTCGACCAGCTCGGACATGGGTTTCGTGCAGCAGGCGGGCATTCGGGAGATCCTGCTGGGCGGCCTCGGCCGGCCCGACAACAACACCCATGCGCCCGACGAATTCACGACCATGACGGATGTCGTCGCGCTGGCGCGCGCCATCCTGCTCTATCTCAGCCGCGATTTCGCCGAGGCGTGATCATGACCAACGACGACACGACAGGGGCAAAAGGCATGTTCGCAGATATCGATCGACGGCGTTTTATTGCGGGTGCCACCGCGCTCGGCGCTCTCACCCTGCCGTTCTCCCGCGCACTCGCCGGCGTCCCGAAGCGGGGCGGCACCCTGCGCGTCAGCGTCGACCAGGCGGTCACCAAGCTCAATCCGCTGCTGACCCGCGTGAATTGCGAGTATCTCGTGGCCGAGCTGCTCTACAGCGGCCTGACCCGGCTCGGCGTCGACATGGCTCCGGAGCCGGATCTCGCCCATGCCTGGTCCTATTCCGCCGATCTGACCGAATGGACCTTCTCGCTTCGCGACGGGCTCGTCTTCCACGACGGCACGCCCTGCACGGCCGCCGACGTGGTCGCGAGCTTCGAGGCGATCCTCGACCCGAAGACCGCCTCGCCGGCGCTGCAGAATGTCGGTCCGATCGCGAAGGTGACGGCGCAGGACAAGACCACCGTCATCTTCAAGCTCTCCGCCCCCTTCGCCGACCTGCCGGTGACGCTCGCCTATACCAACGCCAAGATCGTGCCCGCCGCCATCGCCAAGTCCGGGCTCGCGCGGCTCGATCAGGAGGCGGTCGGCACCGGCCCGTTCAAGCTCGTCTCGTTCGAGCCCGAGCGGCTCGTCGCGGTCGTGCGCAACGACGCCTATTACGACAAGGCCCGCCCCTATCTCGACCGGATCGAAGTCGTCGTCTATCCGGACACCACGGCCGAAGGCTCGGCGCTGATCGCCGGCGACACGGATCTGATGTCGACCGTCCAGCCGACCGAATTCGCCCGGCTCAAGAGCTCGGAGGGCGTCAATGCGCTGCGCGTGCCGTCCGGCCAGTTCTGCAACATCATCCTCGGCTGCAACCAGAAGCCGTTCGACGACGTGCGCGTACGCAAGGCGCTGGCGCTCACCATCGACCGGCCGACCCTGGTCGATTTCGTGGTCGAGGGCTACGGCACACCCGGCAATGATTCGCCGCTGAGCAGCGCCTACCGCTTCTATGCCGATCAGCCGCTCACCAAGCCGGACATCCCTCAGGCGAAGAAGCTGCTGGCCGAGGCGGGCTATCCCTCGGGCCTGCAGGCGACGTTGATCGCGTCCGACAAGCCGTCGGTCCGCACCCAGCTCGCCGTCGCCGTGCGCGAGATGGCGAAGCCGGCCGGCTTCACCATCGACGTCCAGACCATGCCGCACAGCACCTACCTGGACCAGGTGTGGAAGAAGGGGCCGTTCTATGTCGGCTTCTACAACATGCAGCCGACGGCCGACGCGATCTTCTCGCTGCTCTACACATCGAACGCCGCCTGGAACGAGACGCACTGGAACAACCCGGCCTTCGACAAGCTGGTCAGCGAAGCCCGCACCACGATCGACGAGGCGAAGCGGCGCGCGCTTTATGCCGACGCGCAGAAGCTGATGCATGACGAGGTACCCTCGATCATCCCGGTGTTCTTCGACCTGCTGGGCGCCCAGCGCAGCTACGTGCGGGGCTACCGGCTGCATCCGCGTGGCGCCGTGTTCCGGCTCGACTACGTGTCCTTGGGCGAAGGCGCACCCAAGCGTGGCTGAGCGCGCGCCCGGACGGATCGCGGCATGTCGCTGAGCTACCTGCTGAAGCGCTGCGGCCTGACGGTCTACACGCTGCTGGTCGTGTCGCTGATCGTATTCGCCGTCACCCAGGTGCTGCCGGGCGATGCGGCGACCATGCTGCTGGGCGAGAACGCGACGCCGGCGGCGCTCGCTGCCGTGCGCGACCGCCTGGGCCTCGATGCGCCCATCTGGGTCCAGTACGGGCATTGGCTGCTGGGTGTGCTGCGCGGCGATTTCGGCATGTCGCTCCGGACCGGGCAGCCCGTGGCGCCGGTCATGATCGAAGCGCTCGGCCGGTCGCTGCTGCTGGCGGTGCTGGCGATCGGCTTCATGCTGTCGCTGGCCGTGCCGCTCGGCATCCTGGCCGCGGTCCGGCGCGGCCGGGTCGCGGATGTCATCGTCAGCCTCGCCTCCTACGTCGGCGTCTCCCTGCCGGAATTCGTCACCGCCACCCTGTTCGGCCTGCTCCTGGCCGACTGGCTGCAATGGCTGCCGGCGACCGGCTACGTGCCGCTGACCGAGCGTCCGGGTGCCAGCCTCGCCCATCTCGTGCTGCCGGTGCTGACCGTCTCGGTGATCCTCATCGCCCATGTCTCGCGCATGGTCCGGTCCGAGCTGGTCGACGTGCTCCATACCGACTATATCCGCGCCGCCCGCCTCAAGGGCCTGTCGGCGCGCGCGGTGCTGCTGAAGCACGGGCTCAGGAATGCGCTGCTGCCGACCATCACCATCGTGGCGCTCGACGTCGGCTATCTCCTGGGCGGCGTGATCGTGGTCGAGGAGATCTTCGCGCTGCCCGGCATCGGGCGGCAGCTGATCGTCGCGATCGAGGCGCGCGACCTGCCGGCGATCCAGGCCGGCGCGCTCATCATGGCGGCAACCTATTCAGTGGTGAATTTCGCGGCCGACCTCGCCTATGCCTGGCTCGACAAGAGGATCCAGTATGACTGAGCTGTTGCGTCGGCTGCTGCGCACGCCGCAGGGCGCGCTCGGCACCGGCATCGTCGCCCTGGTCCTGCTGCTGCTGCTGGTCGGGCCGCTGGCCGCGCCCCACGATCCCGACGCGATGGCGCCGCTTACCCGCTACAAGGGGCCGAGCCTGCAATATTGGCTCGGCACCGACCAATACGGCCGGGACATCCTGAGCCGCCTGCTCTATGGCGCGCGGGCGACCGTGGTCATGGCATTCCTGGCGACGGCGCTGGGCTCGATCGTGGGCGCGGTGATCGGCACGCTCTCGGCCTTCCTGGGCGGCCGGGCCGACGAGGCGATCATGCGGACGGTCGACGCGATCATGGCGATCCCGAGCCTGCTGTTCGCCCTGCTGATCGTCAATCTGCTGGGCAAGAGCAGCCTCGACGCGGTCATGGCGATCGGCATCGCCTTCGCGCCCGGCATGGCGCGCATCACCCGCAGCGTGGCCCTGGCCGTGCGCAAGCAGGACTACGTCCATGCGGCGGTCGCCCGCGGCGAAGGCGGCGCCTATATCGTGCTGCGCGAGATGCTGCCGAACGTGGTCGCCCCGATCATCGTCGAGGCGACACTCCGCATCGCCTTCGCGGTCATGCTGTTCGCGACCTTGAGCTTCCTGGGCCTGGGCGCCCAGCCGCCGGCGCCGGAATGGGGCCTGATGGTCGCCGAGGCGCGCCGGTTCATGCATCTCAGCCCGTGGATGATCCTCTGGCCGAGCCTGGCGATCGCCGCCGTCGCCATCGGTTTCAATCTGCTGGGCGACGGGCTGCGCGATGCCCTCAACCCGCGCACGTGAGGAAAGAGTGCCCGTGCCGCCCGTCCTCGAGATCTCGAACTATACGCTCGACTACCAGACTCCGCGCGGCATTGCCCGGGCGCTCGACGCGATCGATCTCGCGATCGGACGGGGCGAGGCGCTGGGCCTGGTCGGCGAGTCCGGCTCGGGCAAGACCTCGCTCGCCTGGACGATCATGCGCTATCTGCCGGCCAACGCGCGCGAGCCGGGCGGCAGCATCAAGCTCGCTGGCGAGGAACTGACGACCAAGACGCCGGCGGAGATCGCCGCGATCCGCGGCCGGCGGATCGGCATGGTGTTCCAGGACCCCGGCACCTCGCTCAACCCCACCCTTCCGCTCGGCGAGCAGCTGGCGGAGGTGCTGGTGCGCCATCGGGCACTGACCCGCCGCCAGGCCTGGGCCGAGGGCGAGGCCATGCTGGCCCGGGTCGGCCTGAAGCAGCCGGCCCAGATGATGCATCGCTATCCGCACGAAGCGTCGGGCGGCGAGAAGCAACGCGTCGTCATCGCCACCGCCTTCGCCTGCGCGCCCGAATGCATCCTGTTCGACGAGCCGACGACGGCGCTCGACGTCATCACGGCGCACCAGATCCTCGATCTCTTCGCCGAGCTGCAGGCCGAGACCTCGGTCGCCTCGCTCTACATCTCCCACGATCTGGCGCTGGTCTCGCAGATCGCCGATCGGGTCGCCGTCATCCATCGCGGCCGGATCGTCGAGCAAGGGACGGCGACGGCTATCTTCACCAGCCCGCAGGACGATTACACCAGGCGCCTGATCGCCGCCGTGCCGAACCCCGGCCGTCGGCTGTCGGGTGCGGCGCCGGCGCGATCGGCCACGCCGCTCGTCGAGGCCAAGTCGGTCGGCGTCCGCTACGGCCGGACGTCGCGCATCGCCAGGCTGCTCGGCCGCGCCCAAGAGCAAGTCGTCGGCAACCGCGCCGTCAGCCTGTCGGTCAATCCAGGCGAGATCCTGGGCATCGTCGGCGAATCCGGATCGGGCAAGTCGACGCTCGCCAAGGCCCTGACCGGCCTCAATCCGTTCACCGGCGAGATCCGGTTCGACGGCCGCCGGATCGGCGGCATCGCCGACATGGACAGCGCCTATCGCCGGAACGTCCAGATCATCTTCCAGCACCCGGACGCCTCGCTCAACCCGCGCCAGCGCATCGGCGAGATCTTGTCCCGGCCGCTGGCGCTCTACGGCGGGCATGACGGCCCGCGGGATGCGGCCATCGCGCGCCTGCTGGAACAGGTGCGTCTGCCGGCGGACTATGCCCGTCGCCATCCCCACGAACTGTCGGGCGGCGAGAAGCAGCGCGTGGCCATCGCCCGCGCCTTCGCGTCCAACCCCCGGCTCGTCATCTGTGACGAGATCACCTCGGCGCTCGACGTGTCGGTCCAGGCGTCGGTGGTTGAGCTGCTGCTCGACCTGCAGCGGCGGCACGGCACGGCCTACCTCTTCATCACCCATGACATCAACCTGGTGCGCCAGATCGCGCACCGGGTCGCGGTCATGTATCGCGGCGACCTGGTCGAGCTGCTCGACATCGCAGAGCTCGAAGCCGGGCCGCGCCATCCCTACACGCGCACGCTGATCGAAGCGGTGCCCACGCCGGTTGGAGCAACGGCCGGTCCAATCTCCGGGAGGATCTGACAAGTGACGATGGATCGCGACTCACTGCTGGCTAAGATCGATGAACGCGCCAGCCTGGATTTCCTGGCCGAGATGGTGCGCCACAAGAGCTATTCCGAAACCGAGGGCGAGCGGGTGCTGGCACGCTTCATGGTCGAGCGCATGCGCGGCCTGGGGCTCGAGGCCGATACCCAGCCGGTCGAGGGCGAGCGTGTCAATGCCATCGGCCGGTGGCGCGGCACCGGCGGCGGCCATAGCTTGCTGTTCAACGGCCATCTCGACACCAACCCGGTGACCGAGGGCTGGACGGTCGATCCGTGGGGCGGCCTCGTCGACGACAAGTTCATCTACGGCATCGGCGTCTCGAACATGAAGGCCGGCGACGCCGCCTATTTCTGCGCGGTCAAGACGCTGATCGAGGCCGGCGTGAAGCTCAAGGGCGACGTGGTGCTGACCTACGTCGTCGGCGAGCTGCAGGGCGGCGTCGGCAGCCTGGCCGCGATCCGCCAGGGGGTCCGGGCCGACTATTTCATCAATAGCGAGCCGACCGACCTGCAGGCGTTGACCATGCATGCCGCCGCCTTCACCTTCATCATCGAGCTGACCGGCATCACCCGCCATCTGTCGAAGCGTGAAGCGGCGGTCGACGCCATCCTCGCCGCCTGCGACCTCATCCCCCGCCTCAATGGCATGGTGTTCAGCGGCGCGCGCAGCGACGAGCACCAGTCGATCAACCGCGTCCATGTCGGCGTCGTCCATGGCGCGCTCGGCCAGGAACTGCACGAATGGCGGCCGCCGCAGGTCGCGGATTTCGTGCGGCTCAAAGGTTCGGGCCGTTACGCGCCGGGCCAGACGGAGAGCCAGGCGCTGGCCGACCTGCGCGCGGCGCTCGACACGCTGGAGGCCCGCTTCCCCGGCCTCAAGGCGACGGTACGGTCGGAGCAGGTCGAAGGGCGCCCGCTGATGCCGGCGTTCGAGGTTGCCAAGGACTCGCGCATCGTCCGCACGGTCAATGCCGCCTACGAGAAAGTCCGCGGCCGGCCGCAGCCGACGGGCGCCATCGCGCCGCCCTGCTTCTACGGGACTGATGCCGGCCATTTCTACCAGGAACTGGGCATGGAGGGCATCGTGTGCGGACCGGGCGGGCGCTACAACACCATGCCGGACGAGCGGGTCGACATCCCCGACTTCCTCGACATGATCCGCGTCTACATGCTGGCGATCCTCGACATCTGCGAAATCGCGTGATGTTCGAAACGGAGGAGTTCGAGCGCCGGGTCGCGGCGGCGCGTGCCGCCATGGCGGACGCCGGCGCCGACCTGCTGCTGATCGACCATGGCGAGCTGCTGGCGTGGCTCACCGGCTATACCGTCTCGGAGACCATGTACCGGGCCGCTCTGCTGCCGCGCGAGGGCGAGCCCTGGTTCGTGCTCCGCGGGCTCGACACGGCCCCGTGCCGGCGCAAGACCTGGCTGCGCGACATCATCGGCTTTCCCGATAGCGCCGATCCGCACCGCGCGGTCGCCGAGACCATCGCGGCGCGCGGCTTCGCCCGGGCGCGGATCGGGGTCGACTTCAATTCCTACGGCTTCTCCGCCCATACCCGCGACCGGCTGACGGCGCTGCTGCCGGATGCGGCCTTCCTGGACCTGAGCGGCATCAGCGACCGGCTGCGCCGCGTGAAGTCGGCGGCCGAGATCGCGCTCATCACCCAGGCAGCCGGGATCGCGGATCGTGCCATGGAAATCGTGCGCCGGGCGGCGGCGCCCGGCATCACGCCGCGCGAGGCTTCGGCGCTCGCGGCGGCCACGTTCCTGCGGCACGGCGCCGATATCGGCGATGTCGGGCCGATCGTCCGTGCCGCCGGCGACGACGAGTTTCTGCATGGCGCGCTTGCCGAGGAGCCCCTGGGCGCGGGCGACCTCCTCCATGTCGAGCTTATTCCCAAGGTCGCGCATTACGGCGCGCGGCTGATGCGCCCGGTGCTCGTCGGCGCCGACCGACGCGGTGCGGCCGAGGTCGCGGAACGCCTGATCGTGCTCCAGGATCGCCAGATCGCCGCGATGCGGCCGGGCGCCTTGGCACTGGAGGTCGACGCGTTACTGCGCGAGCCCGTCCTCGCGGAGGGGCTGCGCAGGCGCTACGACAATGTCACCGGCTATGCGCTGGGCCTCTATACGCGCACACCGCGCACCAGCGATTTCTCCTACGCCTTCCGACCGAATGCCAACTGGCGGCTCGAGGCTGGCATGGTGTTCCACATGTATGTCTCGGCGAACGGCGTCGGCATCAGCGAGACGGTCGTCGTCGAGGCCGACGGCGGCCGGCGGCTGACGGCGACACCGCGGCGTCTCCTGGTCGGCGGCGGCTGACCCTCAATCCGACGAGGCCGCAGGGAAGAACTGGTTCGCCGGCCGTTTGAGCCCGAGATGGTCCCTGAGCGTCGTGCCCTCGTATTCACGGCGGAAGATGCCGCGCCGCTGCAATTCCGGAACGACTAGGTCGACGAAGTCATCGAGGCCGGCCGGCACGGTCGGGAACATCACGTTGAACCCGTCCGACGCCTCGGTCTCGAGCCATTTCTGCATGGTGTCGGCGATCTCGCCCGGCGTACCAACCATCTGCAGGCCGCCGTAGCCGCCGACCAGCTGGGCCAGTTGGCGGACCGTCAGGTTCTCCCGATGTGCGAGTGCCACCAGCGCGTTCTGCCCGCTCTGGCTCTGGTTGGTCTGCGGGATCTCCGGCAGCGGCGCGTCGAGGTCGAAGCCCGAAGCATCGACGCCGAGGCGGATCGAGAGGTTCGGGATGCCACTCTCCGGATGGACCAGGCTGTCGAGCAGCGCCTTCTTTTCGCGCGCCTCTTCGCTGGTTCGTCCGGCGACAACGAGGGCGCCGGGCAGGATCTTGAGCGTATCAGGGGCGCGGCCGAGTGCTGCCATCCGCGCCTTCACGTCCTTGTAGAAGGCGCGGCCCTCCTCGATCGTGCGGCTGCTGCCGAACACGACCTCGGCGGTCTCGGCGGCGAGCTGCTTGCCAGCTTCCGACGCGCCTGCCTGGACGATGACCGGCCAACCCTGGACCGGCCGCGCGATATTGAGCGGGCCGCGCACCGACAGATGCCCGCCCTTGTGATCGAGCACATGCATCTTGGCCGGATCGAAGAAAATGCCGCTCTCCTGGTCCCTGAGCCAGGCGTCGTCGGCCCAGCTATCCCACAGACCGGTAACGACGCTGTGGAACTCGCGGGCGCGGCGGTAGCGCTCGTCATGCTCGACATGGTCGTCCAGCCCGAAATTCAGTGCGGCGTCCGGGTTGGAGGTCGTGACCACGTTCCAGCCGGCACGACCGCCGCTGATATGGTCGAGCGAGGCGAAGCGGCGGGCGATATGATAGGGCTCGTCGAAGGTGGTCGAGGCCGTGGCGATCAGGCCGATGCGCTCGGTCACCATCGCCAGCGCCGACAGCAGGGTCAGCGGCTCGAACGAGGTCGCGGTCGCGCTGCGGCGCAGGGCCGCCATCGGCATGTTCAGCACCGCCAGATGGTCGGCCATGAAAAAGGCATCGAAGCGGCCCCGCTCCAGGTTCTGGATGAAGTGCGTGAGATGCCGAAGGTTGAAGTTCGCATCCGCATAGGCGCCGGGATAGCGCCACCAGGCGGTATGGATTCCGACGGGGCGCATGAAGGCGCCGAGATGAAGCTCTTTTGTCATGATGCTCCGGCCGATCGATGACAGGGGGATCGCCGGCCCGCGGAAAGCGGAGCCGGAACGTCAACCTGACGCCCGAAGAAGGTGGGGAGCGGCGTCCTGTTTCGCCACTCCCCTTCAGAAGCTCCGATGGTTTGGGCAATGGCCTCAGGCAGCGACCTCGACCACGATCTTGCCCTGGGCCGTGCGGTTCTCCATGGCGCCGTGGGCATCCTCGACCGTGTCGAGCGTGAAGCGGCGCTCGTCCAGGTTCGGAGTCAGCTTGCCGGCCTCGACCAGCGCTGCGGCCGCCGTGAGGATCTCGCCATGGTGGGCGCGGCCCTTGCCGGTCAGCATCGGCATCAGGGTGAAGACGCCGGAATAGGTCGCCGCCCGGAAGGACAGCGGCGCCAGCGCATGGGTGCCCCAGCCGAGACAGCTCACGACATGGCCGCCATAGGTCCTGGCCGCGGCGAACGACGCATCGAGCGAGGCGCCGCCGGCGGTGTCATAGACGACGTCGAAGCCTTCGCCGGCAGTATGGGCCGCGACATAGTCGGCGACGGTCGCCGTGCGGTAGTCGATCGCCACCGCGCCCAGGCTTTCGATGAATGCCCGCTTCTCCGCCGCATCGGTCGCGAACACCTCGGCGCCATAGGCGCGGGCCAGCTGGATCGCGACATGGCCGACGCCGCCGGCACCGCCCTGGACCAGGACCTTCTGCCCGGCCCTGACCGTAGCCCGGTCGACCAGCCCCTCCCAGGCGGTGATGACGATGAGCGGTAGCGCCGCCGCCGCGCGCATGCCGAGGTTCTTCGGCTTCAGCGCCAGGAGATCGGCATCGACGGTGGCGAATTCGGCGAGCGAGCCCTGCAGGCCGCCGACGCCGCCGGTCATGCCATAGACCTCGTCGCCCGGCGCGAAGCGGGTGACGCCAGGGCCGACCGCCACGACGGTGCCGGCCAGGTCGATGCCGAGCACCGCCGGCGGCTGCATCCTGGCATGGGCCGCCTGGCCGGCCTTGATCTTGAGATCGAGCGGATTGACGCCGCTGGCGGCGACCCGCACCAGCACCTGCCCGGCGGCCGGTGCCTGCACCGGCAGCTGGCTGGAGACGAGTGGCTGGCCATAGGCCTCAAGCACGAGGGCACGCATCGAAGCGGGGATGGACATGATCGGAAGCTCCTCATCGAAGACTGGATGAGGAGAATGTGGTTCATGCCAATTGGACTGAAAATGAAATATCCTGAACTAAATTCATGCATTTATGCATGAGGCTATCATCAACGCGGCCGTCGAGGCATAGATCGACGTCGGCCTCAGGCCCATGGATCCTCCGCGCCCAACTCGCAACAGCGCCGCCAGACGCCCGGCGTGACGCCGACGATGGTCGAGAAGACGCGGGTGAAATGACTTTGATCGGCGAAGCCCGATGCGATTGCGACTTCGGAGAGGGACAGCCGTCCGGCCTTGATCAAGGCCTTGGCCGCCTCGATGCGCCGATGAAGCAGCCACTTATGCGGCGCGAGACCGACCGTTTCGCGAAAGGCGCGCGAGAAGTGGCTGACGGATAAGCCGCATTCTGCCGCCACGTCCTTGAGCGCCATATCCCCGGCGAGGTTGGCTTCGAGAATGTCGCACGCTCGCTTCCGCTGCCGACCGGTAAGACCGCCCCTGGCGGGCTTCGCCGTCGGCCGAAGCCCGCCATAAACATGCGCGACATGGGCGATCACGGCCTGGGTCACGTGGTCGACGAACAATTGGCTCGCCTCTTCAGGCCGCTTGAGCGCTTCGAGCATCGACGCGCCAAGATGGCGGATGACCGCGTCATCGTGGCCGACGCCCGGCTGGTATTTGAGCTCGCCGATGCGGTCGGCATGCGACTGATCGGCGATCGCATCGAACGCCGACCGCGGCAGATAGAAGAAAATCGAGTGGAACGGCTTATTGATCACATAACGGGGATCGCGTTTCAGATCATATAGATAGGTCGCACCGGCGCGGACGTCGGTCTTGGCGACGCAGCGGCCGCCCTCCCAACTCTCGCAGGCGGGATAATCGCGGAACTTGAGACTCACGAGATAGGCGTCCTCCGCCAGCAACGAGCCGGAAAGGCCGTGTTCCGGGGCATCGGAGCGGCACTCGGTCACCGCCAGCTTGGACTTCCGCAACGCGCGGGTGACGAGTGCCGGCGCCGCGTCGAGGCGGAACTTTTCCCTCAGCATCTGCCCGTAAGCGCCGCTCTGTCTCATTTTCAACCCTTCTGCCTCGCCAAGCCGCAGCAGGACACATTGGAACGACCCCCATCGCGCGCGCCGCTTTCGGCGCCGACGATAGAAAAGTCGATGCTCCCCGACAATGAGCGCGGCGCCCGGCCCACCCTGCACGCCAGGAAAAGTGAAAATTCGAGAGCGATGAAGAGGGCCGAGCGGTACGATGCTGGGCTGTCAGGGAGGCTGAAAGAAAGCGTCGAACGCTTCCGGCTGGGAAGGTTGAGATCTGACATGTCGACGCACTTCGATGTCTTGATCATCGGCGCCGGCCTCTCGGGCATCGGCGCCGCCTGCCATCTGCAGCGGGACTGTCCCGGCAAGACCTACGCCATCCTGGAAGGGCGGCAGGTGATGGGCGGAACCTGGGACCTGTTCCGCTACCCGGGCGTGCGCTCCGACTCGGACATGTTCACCCTCGGCTATGTCTTTCGCCCGTGGCGGGAGGCGAAATCCATCGCCGATGGTGCATCGATTCTGAACTACATCCGCGAGACCGCCGAAGCTCATGGCATCGACCGGAAGATCCGCTACGGCCACCGGGTCAGGTCGGCCTCCTGGTCGTCCGCCGATGCCGCCTGGACCGTCGAGGTCGACAGCGGAGCGGACCCGCTCGTCTTTACCTGCCGCTTTCTCTTCACTTGCACCGGCTATTACGACTATGCGGACGGCTACGTTCCTGAGTTCCCCGGACGCGCGCGGTTCGTCGGCCGGATCGTGCATCCGCAGCAATGGCCCGAGGATCTGGATTACGCCGGCAAGCGCGTCGTCGTGATCGGCAGCGGTGCGACCGCGATCACCCTTGTCCCGGCGATGGCCAAGACTGCCGGCCACGTGACCATGCTGCAGCGGTCGCCGACCTATGTCGTCTCGCTGCCGGCGGAAGACCGCCTGGCCAACCGGTTGCGCCAGCGGCTGCCGGCCGGACTGGCCTATCGGCTGATCCGATGGCGCAACGTTCTGCTCGGCATGTTCTTCTACGAGCTGGCCCGGCGGCGGCCGGAACGGATGAAGGCCAGGATCCTCGGTTGGGCGCGCCGGCACCTGGGTCCAGATTACGACGTCGTGACCCATTTCACGCCCCGCTACAATCCGTGGGACCAGCGGCTATGCCTCGTTCCCGACGCCGATCTGTTCCGGGCAATCCGGGACGGCCGGGTCTCCGTCGCGACCGACCAGATCGAGACCTTCACCGAGACCGGCATCCGCCTGCGGTCGGGCGCGACGCTGCCGGCCGACGTGATCGTCACGGCCACGGGCTTTCAGCTGCAGTTGATGAGCGGAATGCGGATCGCTGTCGACGGCGATCTGGTCGATCTGTCCAAGGCGCTCACCTACAAGGGCTTCATGTACGGCAACGTGCCGAATCTCGCGTCGGCGTTCGGCTACACCAACGCCTCCTGGACGCTCAAAAGCGACCTGACCAGCGGCTATGTCTGCCGCCTGCTCAATTACATGGACCGCCACGGCTATGTCTCCTGCACGCCGCATGAGGACGGTTCGGCCCGGCGGATGCCCCTGCTCAGCTTCACCTCGTCCTACGTGCGCCGGGGCATCGGACAGTTTCCCGAGCAAGGGGAGCATGCGCCATGGCGGGTCCGCCAGAATTACCTGCTCGACCTGATCGACACGAAGCTCAAGCCGCTCGACGACGGCGTGATGCGCTTCGCCCGCGCTGCACCGGCGTCCCGGGCTTGACGCCGGCGCGCCGAAATCGGCCGTCAGCCTTGAGCTGGATCAAGGGCCGTCCAGTCGCATTGGAGCACACTGACTTGAATGGATGGCGGCAACCATTCAACGAAGGGAGGAACCAGATGTTCGAAGAACGAGAACGCGGCTTCGAAGCCAAATTCCAGCACGACGAAGCACTGCGTTTCCGCGTCCATGCCCGGCGGAACAAACTGTTCGGCCTGTGGGCGGCCCAGAAGCTGCGGCGCGCCGGAACCGATGCCCATCGCTATGCTCTCGGCCTCGTGACCGATCTCGGTCTGCAGCGGGACGAGGCGCTGCTCGAGAGGGTTTCCATGGATCTGCGTCACGAGGGCAGCCCGTTGTCCGACGCGGAGATCGCGAGGGCGCTGACCGCCGCAACCCGTCGGGCCGCCGCCATCGTGCTCGGTCGCGACGCCGAGACCAGGCAGGCAACCTGAGCGACGATCGGCGGCGCGCTTGACCTGGGTCAAGGACCGGCGCGCAGCCCAGCGCTTTGATGGGGGGCGTCCGCCGGAGGACCTCCTCACGCGAAGGCTGCAATCATGTCGATCCGTTCCGTCCTGGTGCCCATCCTGCCGCAGTGTGAGCCGGCGCCGATGCTGAATGCCGGCTTGCAACTCGCCCGCCGGTTCGGTGGGCATCTAGATGCGCTGTTCATTCGGCCCGACCCCGCCGATGCCTTCGCCGCGATCCCGAATTTCGCCCTGGCCGAGCGTGTGACGCTCGAAGAAGTCGAAGAGGCGGGCCGGCAGCTCGGGCGGGCGGCGCATGAGCGGTTCGAGCATTGGCGGGCGGCGACGATGCTGATCGACGGCATGCCGCCAGCGGGCACGGCGGTGCCGACGACCTGGTGCGAGCGTGTCGGCGCGATCGAGACGGAACTCCCGGACCGCGGCCGGCTCTCCGATCTCATCGTGCTGCATTACCCGACCCACCATGTCCATGGCTCGGAGCGGCTGTTCACGGCCGCGACCTTCTCGACGGGGCGGCCGGTCCTGCTCGTCCGCCACGCGATCGCGCACGATCTGCTGAACCATGTGCTGATCGCCTGGAACGGCGGGCTGGAGGCGACCCGTGCCGTCGCGGCGGCCATGCCGCTGCTCGAAGCGGCGAAGTCCGTCACGGTCTTCACCGCCCCCATGCATGGCGGTGCGCCGGAATGCGGCGTCAGTCTCGGCGACGCGCTCGCCCGGCACGGCATCCAGAGCCAGCAGACCTGGGCACACCGCAACGATCCGGACGTTGGCGCGTCCCTTCTGCGCGCCGCTTCCGAACGGGGTGCCAGCCTGATCGTGATGGGCGCCCAAAACCATTCGCGGCTGCTCACCGCGCTGTTCGGCGGCGTCACGCGCCACGTCCTCAAGGAAGGAGGCCTGGCGGTGCTGATGGCCCACTAGCGCCGGAAGGTAGCCACCATGAACCGGCACCCTGCCGTGTCAGTCAGCCATCTTCTGGCCAAGGCGCTTCGGAGGATATGCCCATGAAACCGCGGCTGAGCTTCCTCGGTGCGGCCGGGACCGTGACCGGCTCCTGCTATCTCCTGGAGCACGACGGCGGCAAGCTGCTGGTCGATTGCGGCCTGTTCCAGGGATCGAAATCGCTGAAGGAACTGAATTATCGGCCGTTCCCCTTCAAGCCCGCCGAGATCGGCGCCGTCCTGCTGACCCACGCCCATATCGATCACAGCGGCCTGTTGCCGAAGCTGGTGAAGGATGGGTACGGCGGTCGAATTCTTGCGACGGGACCGACGCAGGACCTCTTGACCTACATGCTGCCGGACTCCGGCTATATCCAGGAGAGCGAGGTCGACCGGTTGAATCGCCGCCTGCGTCAGCGCGGCGAAGAGCCGGTCGAGGCGATCTACGGCAAAGAGGACGCCGAGCGGGCGCTTGACCAGATCGAGCCGGTGCCGTTCGACCAATGGATCAAGCCCATGGCGGGCGTCCGTGCCCGCTATTGGAACGCGGGCCATATCCTGGGTGCGGCCTCGATCGAATTGCAGGTCGACGGCGACGGGCCTCCGGTCCACCTGCTGTTCTCCGGTGACATTGGGACCGAGGCCCGCGCCCTGCACGGCGAGCCGCAGGCGCCGCAAGGGCTCGACTATCTGATTGTCGAGTCAACCTACGGCGATCGGGCACGGGCGCATGTCACAGCAGCCGAGCGCCGCAGGCGGCTGGGCGACGAAGTGCGAGAGGCGCTCGGCCGCGGCCGCAATCTCGTCATCCCGGTCTTTGCGATCGAGCGGACCCAGGAACTGCTGTTCGACCTCGGGCTTCTCAACCGCGAAGGCGTGCTCGGCGACCTGCCGATCTTCCTCGACTCGCCGCTCGCCGTGCATGCGACGGACGTGTTTCGCCGGCACGCAACCGAACTGGGCGAGGCGGGAGCCACCAGGCATCCCTTCGACGGACCCAACATCCGCTTCGTCGAAACCGTCGAAAATTCGAAAAAAATCAACCATATCACCGCCGGCGCCATCATCATGGCGGCGAGCGGCATGTGCGAAGCCGGCCGGATCCGGCATCACCTGATGGCCAATCTGTGGCGGCCGCAAAGCACGGTGCTGATGGTCGGCTATCAGGCGCCGGGCACGCTCGGGCGCCTACTGCTCGACGGTGCCCGTGCCGTCCGTATCCTGGGCGAGGAGATCCGGGTGCGGGCGCGGATCCGCGAACTCGACATCTATTCCGCCCACGCCGATCAGACCGAGCTGGTCGACTGGATCGCGGCGCGCCAGCCGGTCAAGGGCGCCATCCTGCTGACCCATGGCGAGCAAGCGGCGTCGGCCGCGCTCGCAGCGTCGCTTGCCGGCGGACCGGTGCGCCTGCCGCCGATCCTGCGGCCGACCCTCGGCAGCCTGCTGACGCTCGACCCGACCGTCCCGGCGGTCCTCGACCGCAGCTTCGCCCGGATACGCGGCGCCGAGCTGGCCGAGGCGGATTGGCACAATGCGCAGTCCCGCTTCCTGCTCGACCTGGCAGAGGTCCTGCGCCGGGCGCCGACCGATCAGGCCCGGACGGCCCTGCTCACCCGGCTTCGCTCCGAACTGAACGAGGGATAGCGCGCACTCCTTCGTGTCGGGCCCGGGCCGCAGCGGGGCTTGGCATCTGGACGGAGCCGCCTCACTCCACGCGCATGTAGGAGCACAAGGGGTTGAGCGGACTCCGACGCAGCGGGTAACGCTGCAGCCCGATGGTCTCCAGCACGGCCAGAGTCTCACCGGGGAACTGCGGGCAATTGAGTTCGTCGAAGGCGAGGATGCCGCCCTTCGCCATCCGCGGCAGCACGGCTTCGAGGCAGGCCTTGGTCGGCTTGTAGATGTCGAAATCGAAGTAGGCGAGCGCCACGATCGTCTCCGGCTGGCGGCCGAGATAGTCGCCGATCGTGACGGTCGCGTCGCCCTTCACAAGCTCGTACTTCTTGATATGGGAGACCGGCGACAGGGACTCATGGATCTGCAGTACCTGGTCCAGATGTCGCTCGAAACCTTCGGTCACGCCATAATCGCCGGCACGCACAGCCGTGCCATCCGCCGCGTCGACGGCGGGGAAACCGGCAAACGTATCGAAGCCGACGATCTTGCGATTGTAGTTGAACGGCTCATGGATGCCACGCAAGGCGCTGAACAGCGAGAGGTTCTGTCCCCAGCGCACGCCAAATTCCATGACCACGCCATGCACCTCGACGATCTGCCGATAGAGATCCGCCATGTAGAGGATCCGGCTGAGGGTCTGGCGCGTGAGATAGAGCCCGAGATTATGAACCAGCTCGTCTTGCGGGATCGGCGTCCGTGCGAGGAGGCCCATGAGTTCCCCACGCGCACTTCGCTCCGGCGCCGCCGCGTTGCCGACGACGTTCGGCGCCGGCGACGCAGCCGCGGTCTTGTCTCCACTGAACGACATTATTGCACCATGTCCCATTCGAGCGGCGTACCGCGTTTGAGCGATCGCGCGGCCTTCTTGCCGAGCAGTTCGGGCAGATGCTTCGGCGGCAGCCCGAGCCCCGGACGGATCGAGCGGATATTGCCGGCGGACAGCGTCTCGCCCTGGGCGATATCGGTCACGACATAGATCGAGCGGCGATGGTCGCGCGCCGCCTGCTCGCTCGGCACTTCGTCGTAGCGGATCGTGCCGATTGCCTCCCAGGCGGTCCGGCAATCGGCGACGAGACGGGCAAGCTCGTCCGCCTCGAGTGAAAATTCCGCATCGGGGCCGCCGTCGGCACGGCGCAGCGTGAAATGCTTCTCGATGACCGAGGCTCCGAGCGCCACCGCGGCGACGGACACGGCCGTGGAGAGCGTATGGTCCGACAAGCCGAACAGGACCTGATGCGCGCGGCCGAGCTCGGCCATGGTCGCGAGATTCATCTCGCGGGGCGGCGTCGGATAGCCGCTGACGCAGTGCAGAAGCATGATGTCCTGCCCGCCGGCCTTGCGGGCGGCCGCGACCGCCTCGCCGATCTCGTCCGAGGACGCCAAACCGGTCGACATGACGAGTGGCTTGCCGGTGCCGGCGGCCAGCTCGATCAGCGGCAGATCGATCAGTTCGAAGGACGCGATCTTGTAGGCCGGCGTCTCGAGCCGCTCGAGCAGTGCCACCGCGCTCGCATCGAATGGCGTGCTGAACGCAATGATGCCGATCTCCCGGGCATGCTCGAACAGGCGGTCATGCCATTCCCAGGGGGTGTGCGCCTCCTGGTACAGCTCATAGAGGCGGCGGCCGCGCCAGAGGCCCTTGTCGATGACGAAGCCGGGCCCGTCATGGTCGATCGTGATCGTGTCCGCGGTGTAGGTCTGCAGCTTGACCGCGTCGGCGCCGGCTTCCTTCGCCGCCTCGATCAGTGCGAGGGCCCGGCCGAGATCGCCGTTATGATTGCCCGACATCTCGGCAATGATGAACGGGGGATGCCCCGGCCCGATCGACCGGTCTTTCAGCCGGATCGGGCGAGGCGTCGGGACGGGTTCCGCAGTCATGGTCTCTGATCCAGTCATTGAGGCGTCGCCGCCACGTCGGAATTGATCCCGCCTCTGGGTAAAATCTTCGCTAACGCCGCCTCGACCTCGGTGAAGCGGGGAATCTCGAGGGCGGGGATCTGCAGCGGCTGCGTCGGCATCGGCGCGAACCGCCCTGTCCGCACGCGGATCGAGCGGATCCCGAGCGCGTCGGCGGCCGCCATGTCGTGCGCAGGATTGTCGCCGATCACGATGCAGCGCTCCGGCGCCTGCCGCGCGTCGATGCCAAGCCTGCGCAGCGCCTCCAGATATCCCTCGGCCGCGGGCTTGGGCGCGTTCAACTCCCAGCAATAGACGATTGTGCGGACCCAACGGTCGACGCCCAGCGCTTCGACCTTGCGACGCTGCATGCTCCCCAGCCCATCGGTGACGAGCGCAATGTCGACCCGGGCGGAGAGCCGATCGAGGACGTCCGCAACGCCCGGGTAAAGCGTGATTTTCGGCGCGTGGTTGCGGTAGAGCGCAACCAGCCCGGCGATCCGCTCCGGTGTCGCGACGATGCCGCGTGTCTCCAGGAGCCGGTCGAACACATGGCCCCGCCCGTTCGCCTCGAGCTCCGCGAGCATCGCCTGGAAACACAGGGCGGGATCGACACGCTCGACCGACCCAAGCTGCGCGGCGACAGCTCGAAACCCGCTCAGCACATAGCTCCGCTCGTCGTAGAGCGTGTCGTCGAGGTCGAGCAGGAGGATTTCGCGCATCTCAGGACTACTTCGTGTGGGGAAGCGCTTCGATCGTCGCCGCGTCGACCAGAATGTCGGCGCTGTGGCGGAGCATGGTCAAACCGTAGCGGATCGGCCGCGCGCGCGCCGCTTCGGCCTCCTCGCCCGCCACCATGGCAAGGATGCGGCGGGGCGAATCGAGCCCGGCCGCGATGCTCAGGTTCGAGGCGCCGCCGAAGCGGGGATTGACCTCGATGTAATGAGGACCGCGGGCCGGCGAATGGAACGCCTGGACCACATTATGGCCGACCAGCCCCAGGGCCGAGCAGAGATCGAGCGCGCCTCGGCTCAGCACGGGAAGATCCTCGACACGCGACTTTTGCGACTCCCCATTGCGGATGAGCAGCCGTGAGCGCGCGACCGCCTGAAGCGGGCGCCCCTCGAGGTCCATCAGCACATCGATGGTGTATTCCGGATCGTCGACATAATCCTGGACGATGGTGGTCGAGGCCCCGTCGCCCAAGGCAGCGACCTCGGCCGCGGAGCGCAGGACCCGGGCTCCTTGGCCGCCGGCACCCGCGATCGGGCGCGCGAAGACCGGGAAGCGCGTCGGCATCTCGCCCGGGGCGTAGCTTCGCGCGACGGGAAGACCGATCGTGCGGCAGAAATCCGTGAACTTGCGCTTGTCGCGGCAGATCTCAAGGGCACGAGGTGGCGGCAACAGCAGGCTGACGCCCCGCTCGCGAAGCGCTTCGACGCACCCGGAGAGCGCCGCGAGCTCGGCATCACGCGTCGGGACGACGAGCCGGATGTTCTTGCCGGCACACAGCTCGAGAACTGCCGCGGCGAATTCCGGCGCCGTGCTCCGCGGCACGAGCACGGCTTCATCCGCCGCATAGAGCGCAGCGCTGTCCGCGGCGGTATCGCAGGCGACGACGCGCCCGCCACGCTCTGCCGCAGCCTGACGGAACGATTGGACAAGCAACACCTTGGCGCTGGCGCTGAGGATCAGAACGTTCATCCCGTCGACACTCACTCAAATCGGGCTTGCGTAAGCGATGAGTTCTCTGCCAAAGCCCAACTTCGCCGCCGCCTCCGAATATTCAATGTATGCGTTTATGTCTTTTCCAATCAAAAAATTCTCACAGAAAACGCGAGTGAGATGAGCCCCTTTCCCGAGCGCCCTGTCCTGCCAATAATTGGAATGTGGGTTCGCAAGGAAGAGCTCTATCGGGAAATCCGCCTGCAATGATCTTATTTTGTATCCACAATGGGTAAGAAGATTTGTCAGCCCGTCATTGTTAAAGTACGAAAGATGCTCGGGCGGAGCGAACCAGGTGTTTTTGGTGCATCCCCTTTTGACCAACTCCAGCTGGAAATCGGAATAGTCGTTGGGAACCCTGATTCTCAACGAAGATCCATCACCGAGGATATGCTTGATTTCTGTCAAAATCTCGACCGGATCCATCACGTGCTCCAGTACGTTTTGCAGATTAATCAAACCAAATCGCTTATGCTGCTCTTTGTAGCGGGCGATTGATTCGTAAATGTCGCCGGCGGAGAAAAATGGCAGCAGATCTTCATTGTGCTTCTTTATTCCGTACTCCGAATAATCACAGCACGAGACGTCCCATCCGAACGTTTTGAATGCCTTTGCAAAATACCCCTCGCCACATCCCAAGTCGAGCAACGTCCTCTCGACCCGCAAGGCGGTCGATGTCTCCGCAGCGACCTTTGCCACATTATGGAAATACGCCAATTCTTCTTCCGTATAGGCCGGAGCAAAAGTTCCCTGCGGTTGCTGGTAGTATTTATTCCTGTAGTGCTCCGACAATTCCTCCGCCGTGGGCTTTGGCGAGGCCTCGTAAAAGCCCAACGAATTTAATTTCTCGGCGTATTGGCTGCTCATGACATTAGCCATCCCGGTTGGCTGGAATTTTTGGAATCTTACCTGCTTTGTGCCCGGATGGCGCGACGATCTTGCTTTGTGTGCGGCCTATGGAGGCCTGTAGGCCTCCGCCGACGGCCATGGTGGCCGTCCAATTAATGATCTTGAAGTCTTCGACTACCGGGCGAGGGACACAGCCCAAATCCCCCTCTACCCCTGGTTTGTTGTCCCAGGT
>Ga0070730_10000039_pt1 | contig 156962 bp, 139 predicted proteins | sample Coa_R1_3_FD_66447 | JGI IMG/M metagenome (GOLD analysis project Ga0070730, IMG submission 66447) | Surface soil microbial communities from Centralia Pennsylvania, which are recovering from an underground coalmine fire - Coalmine... | ecosystem: Environmental > Terrestrial > Soil >... | reverse complement strand
CCCGGGCCGTGGTCGAGCCGGCCGAACGCCAGGGCCTGGTCCGCATTCATCCGCTGCGGAGCGCCGAGGCCAAGGCCACGACGGTGTTCATCCGGCGCGCGGACAGCTTCGTATCGTCCACCTTGCGCATCTTCATGGACTGCGCCACCGGCGAGGCCCCGCCACTCGCGGCGGCCAGCTGAGCGTCTTCTGGAATACGGACACGGGTGTCCGGTCGAGTTTTTCTGTCATCCCGCGTGGAGATGACGAGCGAGGGGATAGGCTTCTGACAAGAGGGAACTCGCCCTCAACCGTCATGGCCGGGCTCGACCCGGCCATCCACGTTTCTCCGCCGGAAACGATGGTGCCGGCGGCGCGGCGTGGATCCCCGGGTCAAGCCCGGGGATGACGATTTTCGAAGCCTAACCAACTGACTTGATGACGAAAGAGAAGAGGCATCGCCGTAGCGTTTCCCGGTCTTGGTCGGGCCGGGCTCCAAGCCAGGCGGGCAAATGACTGTTCGCAGGCGCCGATGTCCGGGTCGCGAGCCGCCGGTCTCCATCGAGATGGCTTCAGCCCGGTAGCGTGCCGCCGGCTGCGCGCGCCGCCGCGATCTCGCCTTCGATCCGCCCGGAGACGCTGAGGTTCACGGCCGGGTGCTCGTGCAGGACGACGTTGATGATCTTCGGGTCAGAGCCGATCGCCTCGTGGGTCACTTCGACGATTTCGCGGATCAACTGGCCTTTGCGCTGCTCGGACAGGCCTGCGGCGATGTGGCATTCGATGAAGGGCATGGCGGATTGTCCTCGGTTGGAAGCTATTTCAGGCGCGCGATCAGGTCTTTGTCGCCGGCGGCATTCTCGACGTATTCGGGCAAGTGCTCGCCATGCTCGACGAAATTGATCCCGCGGCCCTCGCGAATGACGAAGAAGATGTTGTCGCGCGGCTCTCCCGTCGCCTCGCCGACGACGCGAAGCAGGCCGGCTGCCAATTTTCGCTTCTGCTCGTCGGTGCGGCCGTAGCGCATGTCGCAGGAAATGAGGGGCATCGATGATCTCCTTTATTGAATGCCGGGATGGCTGGTCGGATAGGTGGCCGCGGGCCGCACTTCGGCCAGCAGGGCCATCAGCGAGGACAGCGGCCGGCGATCGAGGCTCTCGACCGCTTCGATGATGCGGCCGCGCAGATCGGCGTCGGCAAAGGGCTCGCTCAGCCAATGGAATTTCTCGACGGTCCGCTCCCAGCTCATGGGCGTGGCGAGGCCGCCCTCGTAGCCGAGCTGTTCCTTCGCGAAGACCCGGCCGTCCTGGGTCCGAACGGTGATGCGCGTATTGAGCTCATGCGGGTAGCGGGCGGTGAAGGCCTCGTCCGGCCGGATCTCGACGCGTGCCAGCAGGGCCTGGGCATCGGGCGCCTGGATGCGCGCCGGTTCGAGCTGCGCCGGCCCGACCTGGTCGTCGAGCAAGGCGGCGGCGATCAGGTATTTGAGATTATAGTCGGCCTGCTCCTTGGTCGTGGGGCGGTCCTTGGACCCGAAGCCGCCGCCGCCGGCGATGTCGTAGCCGGTCTGGAAGATGTCGCAGGTCACCTGCTCGATCTCGGAAGCGTCGAGGCCGTGGCGCCGCTTCAGGTCCAGCACCGCTTCCAGCACCGGCTGGCCATGGATCAGCGAGCAGTATTTCTTCATGACGGTCTGCTTGACGATCTCGAGCGAAGGATCGTCCCAATCGGCCGGGATCGGCTGAGCGAACATGCGCTCCAGCCCGGCGGGCCCTTCGAACAGCCCGGACGGTCCGGTGAAGCCGCGCTTGGCGAGCGACGCCGCATAGACCGCCCGCATCCCGGTCATCCCGGGCGAAAAGCCCTTCCATTGCGAAACCGGCTCGGCATGGACGCAGGTCAGCGAGATGTTGTCGATCGTCGCGATCGCGATCGCGTGGGCGATCTGGTCCGACGCAAGCCCCATCAGCTTGCCGGCGCCGGCCGCGGCCGAAATCGCCAGCTGAATGGCATGGTTGAAGCCCTTGGCCATGACCGGCACGACGGCGGTGAAGCGGCACTGGATTTCATAGGCGACCGCGAGCGCCAGCATGAATTGCTCGCCGGAGGCATCGACGCTTTCCGCGGCGGCCAGGACCGCGCCGAAATTGTCGCTCGGATGACAAAGGCCGCCCGGCGACATGTAGCTATCGAGCAGGTCGACGTAGCGAACCAGCCCGGAATTGAACAGGGCCGCCTGATCCGCCGAGGTCTTGCCGCCGCCGATGAGCGTGCAGCGGCCGCCGGCGCGATATTCATCGAACTGGTCGCGCAACGCCTTGAACGGTACTCCCGGCAGCGCCGCGATCGCGCACCCCAGGCTGTCCAGGATGTTGCGCTTCAGCAGGCGCCGGACGTCGGGTGCAAGCTCAGCCGCCCGCGCCTCAGCGGCGAACGCGGCGATCCGGACGACGGCGGGACGGTCGTCCTCTCTCTGTGGTTTCGACATTTCCTGCGGCCTCTTGCGCTGTCATCGATCCAGGCCCCGCCTCGGCGGCCGCCGTCTCCACGGCAGCATCGGTCCCTTCCCGAAACTTATTGCGCCCGCCAGCCGAAACAATCCGTGAGCTTGGCAACGCACTTGGTCCGCCACAGCAATAATGGCCCGGCGACGACACGGGCTGAGCTGGTTGAAAGCGCAACGACGCCGAACGGAGACCTTGGGAAATCCTATTCTCGACACCCCGGCGACCCCGGTCTAGCGTTCGTTCGTCACGGACCATGGAGGGCAGTATCCATGCAGGGGCGAGCCCGATGGATCTCAGGCTGTTCGCCTATGATCGCTTCTGACGGCGTCGCGCCGGATCACGGTTGAGACAGGATCGTCCCGGTCGAGAACGCGAGCGCGGCGGCGGCGGTGAACACGTTGGCGTGGGCGTCTTCCTTGGCGGACTGCGCTTGGCTCAGAGCGGTCTCGGCTGTGGCGAGATCGGTATAATTGCCGACGCCATGGCGATAGGCGTCGAGGGCTGCGTCATAGGCGGTCTCGGCGGCCTTGGTCAGCGCCAGGGCCGCCTCGTATTCCGCAAGCCCGGTATGGAGCGCGTCATAGGCGTCCGTCACCTGCTGGACGGCGGCATCCTGCGCCTGGTCGAGCAAGTGCCGGGCGGCGGCCACCTTGGAGTGGGCGATCGAGATCTGAGCATCGCGGGCGCCGCCGTCGAACAGCGGCAGGCTCAGCTTCAGCAGGATATTCGCGCCGGGCTCGTTGACCGTGTAGTAGCGGCTGCCCTCAGTGCTGACGCCGCCGACGTTCTGGTACGCCTGGGCCTCGAGGCCGACCGTCGGGTAGAACGCGGCCTCGGCGCTGCTGAGCGTGGCCTCGGCCGCGCGGACCTTGCCGAGGGCGGCGATAATATCCGGCCGATTACCGAGCGCGTCCCGGACCAACTGGTCGACATCGCCGGACGGTACGGCCGGCAGCGGCGTTTCGGTACTGTCCGCCACCTGGATGGACGCGTCGGGCGCGACGCCGACGCTGGCGACGAGGGCCGCGTAGGCGGCACTGTCGGCACCCTTCGCGCGCTCCAGGTTGTAGCGCGCCTGCGCAGTCTGCCGTCGCGCCTGGGCGAGTTCGACCACCGTCGCAAGCTCATGCGCCCGCTTGCTCGTGACCGCGTCCTGGACGATCTCCGCCGATTTCAGCGCCTGCTCCGCGACATGCAGCCGGCCCCGCGTGGCACCGATGGCGAAATAATTCCGGCTCACCGCATAGACCAGCTTTTCATGGGCCCCGGTGAACGCGACATTGGCGACGAAGGAATTGGCCTCGGCCGTCTCAACCAGGCGGTCGCGCCGGCCGAAGTCGAACAGCAGCCATTTGGCCGTCAGCGTCGGCAGCAACTCCTCGGTATTGGCCGTGAAATAGCCCTTGCGCACGAGCGTAGTCGGGATCGGCAGCGGCGTATGCTGAAAGCCGCCGACGAGCTCGGCGGCGATCTGCGGAACGTAGGTGCTCTCGACCAGGCCGACCGCGAGAGCGGCTTGCCGGGCCTGCTCCCAGGCTTCCCGCGTCTCCGGATTGTTACGCTGCGCGAGATCGATCAGGCCGGCCAGGTCGTAACGCCGGCTCCGATCGATCGCCACGCTGTTTCCGCGCGGAGTCCGGTTTTCGGCAGTGGCCGGCGCCGGGTTCGCCGCGGCAGGCGCGGTGGTCGCGCCCGATGGATTGCGCGCGGCCGGGCGGGACCCCGGCGGCGGCAGGTCGTCGAACGACGGCGGGATCTCCCAGGCGCGCTCCGGCGATGCCGGCGCGAGCGCCAGCCGGTCGGTGGCGCAGCCGGCGAGCGACAGGCAGGCCAGCGCCACGGCCAAACAGCCGTTCCGGGGGCGGCGTCTAGCCCGGCAGGACGACGGCATGCTCGAGTTCCAATCGGAGGAGTTCGCGCGCCTCGAGGGCGGCGCGCAGCGATGCCGGCGCCTCGGGCGGAACGGCGGTGCTGGACAGGTCGGGCCGCGGCGGTGCCGACGCCTGGCCGCCCGGCGCCACCCGATCGGCGCAGGCGCCAAGCCAGCCAGCCACCGCTTGATCGTGCCGGCGGGCGGTTTCGGCGATCTCCGGCGCGATTTGCTGATCGACAACGACGAAGCCGGCCGCCGCGACCCGGCCGAGGCCCACAAGCGACAGGCCGCCGGTGCGCTCGAGCCATGCGCGGGCCGGCAGCATGCGAAGCTCGAAGCCGGCGAGCGTGACGAAGCGGCGCGCCTCGCCCAGCGCGCGGATCACGGCCAGGCGAGTGCCGGTCTTGGTGACGCTCTCGTCGCTCATCAAGCGGGCAAGCGCGCGCATCGCCGCCGCCAGCGACGCCCGGGCCCGGTCGACGGCGCTCGTCGGCCACAGCAAGCTGAACACGAGCGTCATTAGGAGATTGCCGAGCAGGATGCCGACGATGCGGTCGCGTGGTGCCGTCAGATCCGTGTCGGGGGCGTAGCCTTGCAGCACGGTCAGGAAAAACGCGAAAGCGCCCTGCATCCCGGCGTAGGAGATGAAGTCGCTGCCGGTCGCGACCCAGGCGCCGAGCGCGGACACGGCGGCGATCAGCAGGCACAGCTGGCCGATGTCGGTCATCTGGGGCTCCACATAGACGACGCAGAGGCCGCCGAGCAGGCCGCCGACCACGGCGCCCGTGATGCGTAGCGTCCCCTTGTGGATCGTCTCGCCGAGACTGCCCAGCGCCACGAAGAAGCAGGTCGTGATCGCGGTGCTGATGCCTGGCCAGTCGAGGCCGCTATAGATGATGTAGGCGGCCATGACCGCGATCGTCGTCTTGAGCGCAAAGCGCGCATAGGCGGGGTTGCTGAAGGCGTCGGGTGCCAGGAGACCGGGCTTTGCCGCCGCGGCGACTGCGGCCGGCGCTTCATGCGTCGAGGATCGGGCGGCGATGCCGGTCCGCAGCCGCGCCAGCCCGTGGACCATCGCGGCCACGATCGGCCGAGCATCGGCGGCAAGGCCATTCAGATCAATCGCCCCCATCGGCGGCGGCACGGCCCAGTCGTCCTCGATCGCCTCGGCGCAGGCGTCGCACGCCTCGGCGATCGGGCTGCACACCGCTGCCGGCGTGTCGCGGGGCAGAAGGCAGGGCAGCATCAGAAGCTCGGCCAGCGTCTCGATCAGCATGGTATCGATCGCGTGCCGCGCGCTGAGCGAATGGTCGAGCTTGCCGGCGCGCTCACGCAGTTCCAGAAGCTCGAGCGCCTCTGCCTCGGCCTTGCGCAGTTCGGCGCCGTCGCCGCTGCGCAGCGCCGCGGCGAGCGTCCGCAGCAAACGCACCGCCGTGCGGCGCGCGAGCCGCGCGGGGCTTTCGCCGATCGCGACATTCACCAGGATCGAGACCGCGACCGGAAGCGTCACGATGACCCAGAGCCAGAGCACCAGGCGCGTCAGCGCTTCGAGCGTCGGGATCTGGTCGATGAGCGATTGCGACAGCACCAGGACGAAGCCGGCAAGGAAAGCGACCGGCCCCAGCACCATCGTGCGGGTGAGGAAGATCGCGATAAAGGTGCTCACCGCCATGAGCGGGATGCGTAGCGCCGGCTCCGCCGCATCCAGCGTGTAGAACGTGAGCGAGAGCATGACGGCGATGGTGAAGGCGAGAACGGCGACGATGCCGGTCAGGAGCGTGCTCGCCATCTCCCGGCTGCCGAGAAGGAACACGGCATAGGCGCTGTAGGCGGGCAGCGGGATCTGATAGAGCATCGCGATCGCCACGACCAACGCGCAGCAGGCGCTGATCCGTGCCACGGCAGCCAGGCGGCCCGGGCGGGGTGCCAGCTCCTCGCGCAGGAAATCCAGAAGCGTGGCCCGCTTCGCCGATGCCGCGTCAATCAACGGCGTCATGGCGCACCTGGACCGAGACAGTGGCGCCGATCCGCATCGCATCCGGTGGCGGGGCGTCGAGCCGGATGCGCACCGGAAAGCGCTGGGCGACCACGACCCAGCTCAGGGTCCGGCCGACGGCGGGCAGCGCCGGGCCGCCGGCATCCTCCGGCCGGACGCCCCAGCCGGTGCTTTCGACATGGCCGCTGATCGGCCGGCTGCCGTCGGACATCATCCAGACCGTGGCCGGATCGCCCGGCCCGATCGCCGGCAGTTCGGTCTCGCGAAAATTCGCGACGGCATACCATTCATCGGCCTTGATCAGCGTGAACAGCGGATGCCCGGCCGCGGCATAGGCTCCCGCCGCGATATCGAGGCCGACCACCAGCCCGTCGAAGGGGGCCAGCACCGTCGTGTTGCGCAGATCGCGCTCCGCGAGAGCGACGGCAGCCCTGGCGCCGGCGAGCTGGGCCGTCAGGCTCTCCGTGTCGCCGACCGCCTGGCGTGCCTGCTGGGCTTGCTGGATCGCGGCGGTCAGCGCCGCCTCGGCGGTCTTCTCATTGGTCCGCGCCTCGTCGACCTGCTGGGCCGTGACATAGCCCTTGCCCAGGAGCGGCGTCAGCCGGCCGACAGTGTCGTGGGCAAGCGAGAGCTGGGAACGGGCGCGCTCGATCTGCGTCGCCGCCGCATCGGCGCCGGAGGACTGGGCCGCGACCTGCCGCGTGGTCAGCGCGATCTGCGCCTCCAGCGCCGCGACCTGGGCACGCGTCTGGCGCAGATGCAGTTCGAAGGGCTCGGGATCGATCACCAGCAGCGGCTCGCCCTTGGCCACGCGTTGATTGTCCCGCACGCCGAGCGCGACGATGCGGCCGCTGACGTCCGGCGCCAACCCGGCGCTATCGGCGTAGAGGAAGGCGTCGTGCGTGCGTGGCCGGCGATCGAGGCGATCGAGCGCGGCGTAGCCGAGCCCGACCGCCGCAGCGATGGCGGCGACGGCGATCAGGCGCCCAAGCCAGGAGCGTATCTGGGTCATCGCCACTGCCCTGTTTCTAATCCAGCCATAGGAGCCAGCTCGCAAAGGCGAAGGCGACCGTGAATGCCAGATAGACGGCGAGCGGGGCGGGTAGCGTCTTGTCGAGCCTCGTCGCGATCAGAATCCGGCGCACGATGATCGTCCCGCCGAGGCCGGCAAAGGCGCAGAGCATCCAGGACGGGAAGTAGGAGCCGAGAATATTCTGGGAAGGTGCCGTGCTGCAGGCCGCCAGATTGCCCAGCGACAAAAGGACAACGCAGGACGCGGCAATGGATCTCCCCGCCCGGCCCCCCGGCAGAAGAAGGCGATCAATCACACCGGCGTCCATCAGTGCCTCGAACTCAGGTCCACGCAGGACGGTCGGCGGCCGATGCCACCGCCTACCGACTGCGATTGCACCCTACTGAAGTCTGTCGCCGCCAGGGGGCCGACGGCGGGGGAGTACGGCACCGAAATGGGGGGGGGTGAGCAGATGCGCCCGATACGCCGAGGCGTCGGTCAGGAAGCCGTTTTGGCTGCGGTCGGCACGGTGAATTGAAAGACGGCGCCCCGGACCGGCTGCGGCAATGCCCAGAGGCGACCGCCATGGGCGTCGACGATCGACCGGCAGATCGACAGCCCCATGCCCATGCCGCTGGGTTTCGTCGTGAAGAAGGGGGCGAAGAGGCGGTCCACGGCGTCGGGAGCGAGCCCCGGCCCCGAATCCTCGACCGCAATCAGCACATGGCCGGGGCCGTCGACCTGGGATCTCACCCGCAGCATCCGCGGCTGGTGCACGGCGGTGCTCATCGCCTCGATGCCGTTCATGATCAGATTCACGATGACCTGCTGCAACTGTACCCGGTCGCCGAGGACGGGGTGGAGATCGTCCGACAATTCGGCCTCGAACGAGACGTGCCGGTCCTTGAGTTCGCTATGCATCAAGGTGAGGACTTCGCGAATCGCGTCGTTGATGTCGAGCTGCGTCATTTCGGGCCCCGACTTCGTCGCCAGAGCGCGGACGCTCCGGATGATGTCGCCCGCACGAAGCCCGTCGCTGACGATCCGTTCCGCGGCCCGCCGCACCTCGTCGAGATCCGGCTTGTCACGCGCAAGCCAGCGCAAGCAGACGCCGCCATTCGTGACCATGGCGGCGAGCGGCTGGCTGATCTCGTGGGCGATCGATGCCGCGAGCTCGCCCATCGTCGTCAGCCGCGCCGCGCGTTCGAGATCCGCCTGGGCGTTGCGCACCGCCTCCTCGCCCCGCTTGCGCTCGGTGATGTCCATCGTAGTGCCGATATAGTCATCGAGCTCGCCGGCGGCGTTCAGGACGGGAAGCGCCACCCCGTGGAGATGCTTGCTGGATCCATCGGGGAGGACGATGCGAAATTCGAGTGCAAAGCCGCTTCGCTCATGAATCGCCTGATCGACGGTCTGCTGGACCAGGGATCGATCCCCCGAATGAATCCTTTCCCAGAACAACTGAAACGTGGGTTCCGTCTCCTTGGGCTCGAAGCCGAAGATCCGGTAATGTTCCTCCGACCACACGAGCTTGCCCGTGGAGATATTCCAGCTCCAGCTGCCGGTGTGGCTCATCCTCTGCCCTTCGGCCAGGAAGGCCTCGCTGCGTCGCAGATCATAGTAGAGGACGGCATTCTCCAGCGAGATGGCGGCCTGCGAGGCCAGCAATTCCAGCACCGCGATGCGGTCCGACGTGAAGGCGCGCGGGGTCAGATTGTTCTCGAGATAGAGTGCGCCGACCAGTTTGGCTTGCTTGACCAGGGGCAGGCAGAGCAAGGACCGGGGCCGCCGCTGCCGCACATACGCATCCGCCGAGAACAGGGTCGGCGCCGCGGCGTCGTCGAGGATGACGCTTTCCCGCGTTCGGATCACGTAATGGAGCACGGATTCCGGAAGCACGGCGGGCGTCACGGCGGCCGGCCGCTGCGTGACCTCGACCCGGCCGTGGTCGGTCGTCGCCTCCGCCTCGACCCGCGGCTCGTCGGCCCGGAACAGGATGAGCAGACCCCGCTCGGCGCCCGCATGCTCGACCGCGATCCGCATCAGCTTCTCGATCAGCTTGTCGAGCACGATCTCGCTCGACAGTGCCTGCGAGGCCTTGATCACCGTCCCGAGATCGAGCTGCTCGACCGGCGCGCCGATCGTCGCCGTCGGCGGAGACGGCGCCGTTTCCTCGCGCAGTCGCGGGTAGCGCTGGTCGAGGTGCCGCACCTTGCCGAACGCGCCCCAGCGGTCGTAGCAGTTCCGCGCATTGCGGAGATAGGCGTGGCCGATCGTCTCGACGCCGCGCGCCGCGTAGTACCGCGCCGCCACCTCATGGGCCAGGCCCTCGTTCTGGACGAAGCCGTTGTCGCGTGCCGATTTGATGGCCTGCTCGTAGAGACGCATGGCGTCGCCGTCCCGACCTTCCAGGCGGGCAATCTCGGCCGACACCAGCGCGTGCTTGTCGGCGAAGGTCGGCGGGTAGTTTTCGGCCCACTCGCGCAGTTGCTCGCGATGCGCCGTCAGGAGGGCGCGCCAGCCGACCTGATCGTCGGCGGAACCTGCCTCGAACAGCGCCGCCACCGTCAGCGTGCTGTAATAGAAATAGTCGAGCAGATAGATCTGGCCGGTAATGGCCCATAGCAGCGCCTTCGCCTTGTCGGCCGCCGCGAGCGCCTCGGCGTAGTCGGCGGACAGGAACCGCGCCTTTAGTTTGAGGATCCAGAAATAGCAGACCATGGTGGTCATCCGGTCGCCCGTAAGCTGCGCCTCGAATGCCGCCTCGTCGAACTCGGTGTCGCTGAACGTGGAGAAATTGGCGGTCCGGCCCTGCATGGCCGCGATGAAGCGCTGCTGGCTCACGATATTGTCCGCTATGTCGCGATAGCGCGCTTTCCGGACGAACTCGAGACCTCGTTCCGCCTCGCGCCACACCGCGTCGAGCGGATCGTTGCGCACCAGAAGGTCGGCGATCGTGTGCATCATGCTGTAGCAAGCGTAGGTAAGATCCCCCGTCTCGGTTGCCGCACGAAAGGCCGCGCGATTGGACTCGAGCGCGATCGCAATCGGCTGACTCCAGATGGCAACTGTGTTCATCGTCAGATGGACCCTCGCCTGGTAGGCGACGAAACCGTGCTTCTCGACAAGGTCGCAGGCGAGCCGCCCAAGCCTGTAGCCCTCCGGGTACCGGTGAAAGACCGCGCCGAGAATATTCCCGAACCAGCCATAGGCATGCGTGGAAGCGCCGGTCGTGCCGTGCTGAATGCTGATGTTCACGAGGCGGCACAGATACAGGCAAAATAATTGGAAGTCGGTGTAGTAGGCCGCGTTCAGGAGGATCGAGAGCAGGCGCATGGCGGCCTGCAGCTCGGGATCGGTCATCAGCGGCAGGTCGAGCAAGCTCTCGATGGAGCGCCCATCGAGATTCCGCCACACCATCTCGTACTCGGCCTGAACCTGTTCCCAGGTCGGATGTACCGGCATGTCGATGCCGAACAGGCGCAGGCACGTGAGCGCGCTGGCGACGGCTTGCGCGTTTTCCCCCTTCACTTCATGCAACTGGATCTTCAGGCGGTAGGCGTCCGCCTGATCGACTTTCGACGCCCCGCGCTGCAGCAACTCGCCAATCAGCTGCCCGGCCGTGTCGAAATTACTGCTGAGGAACTCGCACTCCGCGCGTTCGAGCCAGAGGCTGAACATCAGCGCGTATTGGCCGGCCCAGTCGCTTTCGTCGAGCAGGGCCATGCCGGTTGCAAGATAAACGCACGCCGACGCATAGGCCGCCGACGCCTTGGCCTTGCGCCCGGCGCGCAGGTTGATCGCGGCAACCTGCGCTTTCTCCTGCCGCTCGGTCAGAAGTGCTGCGCCCCGATTGAGCTGGTTCGCGACGTCGAACAGATGCTCGGCGAGATCATCCGTCGTCATGCTCGCCAGCAGGATGCGGCCGAGGTGCAGATGGAGTGCAGGCCGTTGCTCTTCCGGGATCAGCGAATACGCCGCCTGCTGGATCCGGTCGTGCAGAAACTTGTAGGTGCTGTCCAGGTGGAAGACGAGCCCGGCATGAACGGCTTCCCAGAGCGCCGCCGCCATCGCCGCCTCCGGCTCCTTGCGAACCAGGGCCAGGGTGGCGATCTCGGCGACGTTGCCCAGGCAGGCGAGCTGCTTCAAGGCCTCCTGGGTGGTGGGGGAGAAGCGCATGAGCTTCCCGGCGATGAGATCCACCACATTGTCGGTGTAGTTCTTGCCGCGGATGCGATCGATGTCCCACTGCCAGGCTAGCGCTGCGGGATCGAACGCGAGCAGCCCCTCGTCGGCCAATGCGGTGAAGAACTGGATCGCGAAGAATGGATTGCCGCCGGTCTTCTCCTGCACCAGTTGCGCCAAGGGCCGCGCGCGCTCCGGTTCGCACCGCAGGGCATCGGCGATGAGCCGGCCAATATCGTCGAGCCGCAGCGGTGCCAGGACGATCTCCTGGGCCCGCGCGCCGGCGGTGCGGATCGCCTCGAGCGTCCGCATCAGCGGGTGCGCGGGGCCGACCTCATTGTCCCTGTAGGCACCGACCACCAGCAGGTGCCGGACCTCGGGATGCGTGACGAGGTGCTCGAGCAGGTCGAGCGTCGCCGTATCCAGCCACTGCAAATCGTCAAGAAACAGCGCGAGCGGATGCTCCTTCTGCGCGAAGACGCCGAGGAAGCGCCGGAACACCATCTGGAAGCGGTTCTTCGCGTCCTGCGGCGGCAGCTCCGCGACCGCCGGCTGTCTTCCGATCACCAGCTCCAGCTCGGGCACGAGGTTGACGATGAGCTGACCGTTCGGGCCCAGCGAGTCGCTGAGCGCGTCGCGCCACCGGCCGAGCTCCGCCTCGCTCTGGCCCAGGATCGGGCGGACGAGCATCTGGAAGGCCTGGGCAAGGGTGGCGTAGGGGATGTCGCGCTTATACTGGTCGAACTTGCCGGACGCGAACAGGCCGCGCGGCGGAACGAGCACCTTGTGCAACTCATTCACGACCGAGGACTTGCCGATGCCGGCGTAACCGGACACGAGCACTAGTTCCGGGATGGCGTGGACCACGACACGGTCGAAGGCCGTGAGCAGGGAGTCGATCTCGCGGTCCCGGCCATAGAGCTTCTCTGGGATCAGCAATCGGTCCGAGGCGTCGTGCGCGCCCGGCGGGAACGGCTCGATGCGGCCGGTCGCCTGCCACTCATCGAGGCAGCGGCGCAGGTCGCTCGCGAGACCCGCGGCGGTCTGGTAGCGGTCCTCGGCGGTCTTGGCGAGAAGCTTCGTGACGATCGCCCCGAGCGCCGCCGGGACGCCCGCGACCCGCTCGTCGGGCGGCACCGGTTGCCGGGCGATGTGGCAGTGCACCCACTCCATCGGGTCGGCGGCGGTGAAGGGCCGCGTCCTCGTCAGCATCTCGTAGAGGGTGACGCCCAGCGCATAGAGATCGCTGCGGGAGTCGACCGAGCGGTTCATCCGGCCGGTCTGCTCCGGCGCCATGTAGGCGAGCGTGCCGGCAATCATCTCCGGCGGCGCGGGCGGCTGGTGTTCGCGCGGCAGGCGCGAGGCAATGCGGAAGCCGGTCAGCCACACGCCGCCGCTCGCCACGTCCACCAGGACGTTGCCGGGCTTGATATCCTTGTGAATGAGGCCAGCCCGATGGACCTGACCGACAGCTGTCGCCAGGCCAATGGCGATGCGCAAGCAGCGCGTGAGCTCGAGCGGTTGCCCCTGGTTCCGATCGAGGATCCGGGTCAGCGGTTCGCCGCCCGGGTCCTGGAGCACGAGGATCGGCCGCCCTTGGTGGCGCGCAAGCGCCAGAGGCCGCGCCGCCCACGCGGGATCAAGCTCGGCTGCGAGCGCGTATTCGTGGTCGAGCTGCCTGAGGCTCGCCGGCGCCGGCTGCTGCGCGATGGGCGCCAGCACCAGGACCGGGGAAGGGTTGCCGCGTTGCCGGCCGCGGTAAAGGATGAACTCCCCGCCCTTCCGCAGTGGCTCCAGCATATATTCGGAACGTTCCGTCATGGCGGGCGTCGTCCCATTAACGCTTCACCATCCCAGCGTACCCCCTTTGGCAAGTGGCTGGTAGGTCGTCACAACGACGGCTAACGAGGTCGCTGCGATCGTCCGCGCGAGGCGAGCTTCAGCCAGGGCGCCAAATGGAAGACGCTCATCAGCAAATACATCGGGGCCATGCCGCTCAGCGGCGACGCATCCTGCACGGCCGAGCAGAGCATATCCGGCGGGCCGCCAAGAACACCGGTGAAGAGCGCCATGATCGCGAAGGTCGGCGCGGCGGCGAGGCATAGCCAATCCGCCGCACCGAGGGCGGTCGCAGTGCCGCCCGCGGTGCGTGAAGACATGATGATCTTAGCGCTGGTCGTACTCATCGTGGCGACGCCACCAGATGCCGGTCTCGTTGCGCCCCCTGGGTGCGCGGTCGAGCCACTGGTACATGCCCCAGAGTCCGTCCAGCCCGCGCGCGTAGGTCGAATAGGTGTGATAGACGACGCCGTCCTCGAGCACGAACGCACTCATGCCTGGCCGGTCACGCGTGTAGGTGGCCGCATCGGTTCCGCATGTCGCCGCGAACTGGACCACGGGCTCCGGGGCCGGGGTCGCGTCCATCGCATGGCCGCTGCGCCGGTAGTTGTACTCGACGTTGCCGGTGCGCTGCTGCTCCTCGGTGAAAGCGACGTTGAAGTCGAAGTTGAAGTCGCTGGCGCGTGAGGACACCCAGGGGAAACTCCACCCCATCCGCTGCTTGTACGCCTGCAGCTTGGCGAGCGGTGCCCGCGACACCGCCGAGAGCGTGACGTCGTGGTTCGCCAGATGGACAACGAAGCCGTCGAACCCGTCGGCGATCGCCGAACAGGACGGGCACCCCGCCTTGTAGTCGGGCCCGAACATGAAGTGGTAGACCAGCAGTTGCGAGCGCCCCTGGAAGAGGTCCGCCAGCGAGGCTTCGCCTTCGTCGGTCTCGAACCGGTATTCCTTGTCGACCCGCACCCACGGCAGCGCCTGGCGTTGGCGCACCAGCTCGTCGCTGCGCCGCGTCAGCTCCTTCTCCGCCTCGATCAGCGCGAGCCGCGCCGACAGCCACTCTTCCCGTGTCCCGGTCATATGCGTCGTCATCGTTCTCATCTCCGTTGGGGTTGGTTGGTGGGCACGAGATAGGCTAGGACCGGGCATACGAACGGTGAGAGTTACAAGTGTGGCGGGATTCGGATGGATTCGCTGATCACTGCGGCGGCTCGCGCGCTCGCGGCCGGTGATGCGCTCGGCGCATTGAACCGGGTCGCCCTGCGCGACGACGCACCGGCACTTGCCCTTCGCGGCATCGCGATGGCGCAGCTCGGCGATCTCGTTCGCGCGAAATCCCTGCTGCGCAGGGCGGCCCGCGCCTTCGGTCCGAGGGAGGCCCTGGCCCGCGCCCGCTGCGTCGTCGCCGAGGCCGAGATCGCGCTCGTCTCCCGCGACCTCGGCTGGCCGGCGAAGGCGCTTGACGCCGCGCGAGCGACACTCGACGCGCACGGCGACCGGTTGAACGCCGCCCATGCGCGGCATCTCGAGGTCCGGCGCCTGCTGCTGATCGGACGCCTCGACGATGCCGAGCGCGCCCTCGCCACCCTCGACCCCGCCCCCTTCCCGCCCGCGTCGCGGGTCACCCACGAGCTGGTCGTGGCCGGGATCGCGATGCGGCGCCTGAAGGTTGAGACGGCGCGCACAGCCCTCGCCCGGGCGGCGCATGCCGTGCGCCTAGCGGACATCCCGGCGCTCGCGGCGGAGGTCGAAAGCGCATCGCGCGTCCTCGCGACGCCCGCAGCGCGCCTGATTGCGCGCGGCACGGAACGCCCTCTGCTGCTCGAAGAGGTCGAGGCGCTGCTGGCGTCGGAAGCGCTGGTGGTCGACGCGTGCCGTCATGCCGTGCGGGACGCGGCCACAATAGTCTCGCTCGCCGGCCGCCCGGTGCTGTTCGCGCTCGCCCGTGCGCTCGGCGAAGCGTGGCCCGGGGACGTGTCGCGGGACATGCTCGTCGCGCGGGCCTTCGGCGCGAAGCACGCCGACGAATCGCACCGTGTGCGCTTGCGGGTCGAAATCGGGCGGCTGCGCACGATGCTGCGGCCCCTGGCCGAGGTGCGCGCGACGAAGCGGGGGTTCGCGTTATTGCCGCACGGCACGCATGAGGTCGTCTTGCTGGCGCGGCCGGTCGAAGAGGCGCATGCGGCGGTGCTGGCCTTCCTCGCCGACGGCGAATCATGGTCGAGCTCGGCCCTGGCGCTGGCGCTCGGCGCCAGCCAGCGCACGGTGCAGCGGGCACTGGATGCACTGGCGGCAGCCGGCAAGGTGCAGTCGTTCGGCCGCGGCCGGGCGCGTCGTTGGGTGACTCCGCCCGTCTCGGGATTCACGACGACCTTGTTACTCCCCGCCCCGCTCCCGAGCGACTAGAGTGGAGCGATGAAACGATCAACCGCCGAAATCCTCCGCGAGGATGGCCCCTTTCCGGGCGTCGACCATGTGCATGGCGTGACCTATGACGGCCAGCACGTCTGGATTGCCGCCGGAGACAAGCTGAACGCCCTCGACCCGGCGAACGGCAAGATGGTGCGCTCGATCGACGTCGCCGCGCACGCCGGCACGGCCTTCGACGGCCAGCACCTGTTCCAGATTGCCGAGGATCGGATCCAGAGGATCGATCCGGCGACCGGCCGCGTGCTCTCGACGATCCCGGCCCCGGGCGGCGGCGGCGACTCGGGCCTCGCCTGGGCCGAAGGGACGCTGTGGGTCGGGCAGTATCGAGAGCGGAAGATCCACCAGGTCGATCCTGAGACGGGGGCGATCCTGCGCACCATCGAAGCGAACCGCTTCGTCACCGGCGTCACCTGGGTCGACGGCGAGCTTTGGCACGGCACCTGGGAAGGTGACGAAAGCGACCTCACGCGCGTCGATCCGCTGACGGGAGAGGTTCTGGAGCGGCTCGAGATGCCGCCCGGCGTCGGCGTGTCGGGGCTCGAGTCCGACGGCGCCGACCGGTTCTTCTGCGGCGGCGGCAACAGCGGCAAGCTCAGAACCGTCCGCCGACCGAGGTGAGGCCGGGGGCACGCCGCGCCGCCACCGGTCCTCACGCCCCGGTCCCGCCGGTCAGACGGACCGTGCCGGAAGGCTTTCGAACAGGGGCCCCAAGCCCTCGGCGACGGTGAGATGCGCGATGACGGCATCCCGCAGCTTCGTATAGGGCAGCTGGGCGAGCATCGCCGTCTGGACCGTGGCCAACACCTCGCCCGCCTCGGAACCGACCATCGTGAAACCGAGGATGCGATCGTCCTTCGCCGCCACCAGCACCTTCATGAACCCTTCGGCTTCGTCGGTCGCAAATGTCCGCAGGACCTTGCGCATCGGCAGCTTTGCCACGCGGACGGGGATGCCATGGCGCAATGCCTCGCCCTCGGACAGGCCGACCCGCGCCAGCGGCGGATCTGTGAACATCACATGGGGAATGAGCCGATCGCTGGTGCTGCGGTTCCCGCCGGCCATGTTGTCGCGAACGATCCGATAATCATCGACCGAAACATGGGTGAACTGGGGGCTGCCGGCGCATTCGCCGATCGCCCAGACGCCGGGGGCCGTGGTCTGCAGCCGGTCGTCGACCTGGATGAAGCCGCGCTCGGTGAGCGCAACGCCGGCCTTGTCGAGACCGATATCCGCGGTATTCGCGACCCGGCCGACGGCGACCAGCAGATGGCTGCCGTCGATCGTCCGTTCGCCAGAGCTCGTCCGGACGGTCACCGAAACCGATCGCCCGTTGAGGCCATCGACGCGGAGCGGTTCGGCGCCGAGGAGGATGTCGATGCCTTCAGCGCCGAGAACCTTGCCAATCTGGTCGGCGACATCGGCGTCTTCGCGCCCCATGATCCGCGGGCCGGGCTCGATGATCGTCACCCGGCTGCCGAAGCGCCGATAGGCCTGCGCCATTTCGACCCCGATATAGCCGCCACCGAGCACGATCAGGTGCGGCGGCACCTCGTCGAGCTCCAGCGCCTCGATATGGGTGAGCGCCCGGGCCTCACGCAGGCCCGGGATCTCGGGCATGGCGGCATGGGAGCCGGTGTTGATCACGACCTCATGGCCGGCAAGCACGCGCGTGCCGCCGGCGTTCAGCGCCACCTCGATCGTCTTCGGGCCGATGAAGCGGCCGCTGCCCATGATGAGTTCGGCCCCGGTCTGCTTGTAGAGATTGAGATGAAGCTCGATCTCGAGCTCGATCATGTCCTGCTTGCGGCGCCGCACCCGCGCCATGTCGGTTCTCACCCCCTCAGCGAGGGTGCCGAAGCTGGCGGCATTCCGAACGAGATGGGCCACCCGCGCGCCCCATATTTCATTCTTCGACGGCAGGCAGGCCACGGCGGGGCAGGAACCGCCGACCCATTGCCGCTCCACGACGGCAACCTTTTTGCCGGACCGTCCCAGATGCCAGGCAAGCCGCTTTCCGCCCTGGCCGCTCCCGAGGATGACGACGTCGAACATTTCAGACTGAGGCATGGCTATTTCCTTTCAGCTCGGTTCCGACAGGGCGCGCGCGACGGTTCGGCGCCGACGCGGCCGCCGGGAACGACGAATGGGTTTCGTGTGACTTGTCAGAATATTGGCCGGCTCGGACGCGCTGCCTGCGCAAGCAACACAGGCGGCGCGTCCCGATCGGCGGCGCCGGTCAGATCGACTTGACCTCGCCGCCATCCATGCGGAGCGTCGAGCCGGTCATCCAGCGGGCGCCGGGCGACACCAGGAACGCCATCAACTCGGCGATCTCTTCCGGCTCGCCATAGCGCGCGATGCCGGCTTCCTGCGGGAACTTGACCGTCGCCTCCTCGACCGTCATGTCGTGGAGCGGCGCCCAATGCTGGAGATACGAGCGGCGCCGGCCGGTCATCACCGGGCCCGGCAGGACGCTGTTGACCTGCACGCCATCGGCGATGCCGCGATCGGAGAAGGCCTTGGCCAGCGCGACGATCGCGGCATTGATCGTGCCGACGGCCGCATAGGGCGCCTTCGGGAACAGCGCCGAATTGCCGGACATCAACACCACCGACCCCTTAGCCACCTTCAGCGCCGGCCATGCCGCGATGGTGAGCCGGCGCGCGCCGTGCAGCTTCAGCGCGAGGCCGCCTTCCCACTGCGCATCGGTCATCTCGAACAGGTCGACCTGCGGCACCGCCCCGGCGATGTTGAGCAGCGCGTCGATCCGGCCGAACGCGGCCAGGGCCTGGTCGACCACGGCCTGCGCGGCCGAGGGTTCGCCGAGGTCGGCGTCGATGATCAGCACTTCAGCGCCGGCGGCCCCGACGGCTTGCGCAGTCTGCTCCAGATTGGCGCGATTGCGCGCGACCAGGACCAGCGCCGAGAAGTCGCGCGCGAGGCGGACCGCGGTGGCCTGGCCGATGCCCTGGCTGGCGCCGGTGATGATGGCAACTGACTTCGGCATCTCAATTCTCCTTCGTCCCAAGGGCTGAAGATCAGTCGTGGACCACGACCATCTTGCCGCGGGCCTCGTTCGCTTCCATGACGCGATGTGCCTCATGGATCTCTTCGAAGCGGAAGACCCGGACCGGCTTGACGTCGAGCCGGCCGGCCGCGGCATCCGCCGCGATCTGTTGCAGCGGCACGTCCGAGAGCGGGAAGCCCGGGGTGCCGAAGACGAAGCTGGCGAAGAAGGTGAAATGGACGCCGCTCGGCATCTGCAGCAGCGGGTTGAAGTCGGGGATCGAGTCGAGTCCGCCGAGCCAGCCGGCGAGGCAGGAACGGCCGCCGCGGCGCAGCAGCGCGAGGGAGTCGAGCGCGACGCTGTTCCCGACCAGGTCGAGCACCGCATCGACCTGCTTCGCCTCAGGCAGATGCTTCGAGAGATCCGGTCGCTCGATCTCGCAGCGCTCGGCGCCGAGCTTCTCGAGCATGGCGAAGCGATCCTGGCTGCGCGTCGTCGCGATCACCCGCGCGCCGGCGTTGACCGCCATCTTGAGCGCCGCCTGGCCGAAGGACGACGTGGCACCGCGGATGACGAGCAACTGCCCCTTCTTGATCTCGAGGTTGCGGAACAGGCAGGTCCAGGCCGTGGCAAAGGTCTCGGGGATCGCCGCGAGCTCGGCCCAGGGCAGGTCCGCCTCGATCAAGGCGACGTTCGACACCGGCGCACGGGTATATTCGGCATAGCTGCCGTTGATCGTGCGGCCGAGGCCGCCCATCAGCGCCGCCACCTTGGCGCCGATCGGGAACTCGCCGCCCGGGCAGGACTTCACGATGCCGACGCATTCGATGCCGCTGACCGGCGCCGCCTCGGCCCACTCGCCGCGGCGCATGTGCATCTCGGCATGGTTGATGCCGAACGCCTTGATCTGGATCACGACGTGGCCGGCCTGGGGCTCCGGCTCCGGAATGTCCTGGTAGACGAGGCTGTCGAGCCCACCGAATTTATCGAGAACGATGGCACGCATGATGGCTCTCCAATGGGTCTGCGGCCCACCCGCTCGACCGCCGAGGGGTGGGCGCTCGGGTTGTGGGTCAGCGGGCGAGGAAGTCGCGGATGGCAGCCGCGATCTCCGCGGCATGCGTCTCGAGCGCGAAATGCCCGGTATCGAAGAAGCGCACGACCGCGTCCGGAATGTCGCGCTTGAACGCCTCGGCGCCCGGCGGCAGGAAGAACGGATCATTCTTGCCCCACACCGCCAGGAACCGCGGCTTGTGGGTCCGGAAATAGTGCTGGAAGGTCGGGTAGAGCGCGACGTTGCTCTTGTAGTCGCCGAACAGGTCGAGCTGCACCTCGGCAGCGCCGGGCCGGGCGAGATAGAAATTGTCGAGCGAGTAGCCGTCCGGAGAGACCGCGGTCGTGTCGGGGACGCCGTGCGTATATTGCCAGACGGTCGTCTCGGGCGCGAGGAAGGCACGGAGCGCTTCGCGGTTGGCCGGCGAGGCGTCCTGCCAATAGGCGCGGATCGGGTTCCAGCCGTCGCTTAGGCCCTCCTCATAGGCATTGCCGTTCTGGGAGATGATGGCGGTGATCCGATCCGGGTGCTTGACCGCGAGCCGGAAGCCGGTCGGCGCGCCATAGTCGAAGACATAGACGGCATAGCGATCGAAGCCGACGACCTCGGTGAAGCGATCGATCGTATCCGCGATCCGGTCGAACGTATGGCCGGGGCCCGGCAGGTCGGACTTGCCGAAGCCCGGCAGGTCGGGGGCGATGATGTGGAACCGGTCGGCCAGGAGCGGGATCAGGTCGCGGAACATATGGCTCGAGCTCGGGAAGCCGTGCAGCAGCAGCAGCTTCGGGGCGCCCGCCGTGCCGGCCTCGCGATAGAAGATGCTGAAGCCGTCGACGTCGGCAGTGCGATAGGTGATGGCAGTCATAGCACTTCTCCTTTTGTCGAATTGTAACCCGTTAAATAACATATTAAAGGTTATGATCGAGCTTGGGACTATGCGGGGCTCCCAGCCCTGACCGCGGCGATCGCCTCGCGGAGCACGTCCAAAACGACGGCCGGGGCGGTCACGATCGGCGTGTGATCGACGGCATGCGAGCGCACCCGGGCGCGCATGCGCTCGGCCATGAAGCGCTGATTGCCCTCGACGATCATACGGTCCTGTTCGGCCACCAGGAACCAGGTCGGGCGGTCCTTCCACAGCGGCCGCGGCACCGCGACGGTGATGCAGGCCGGCGAGATCGGCCGCTGGACGGCCGCCAGCACGCTCAGTTCCTCACGAGTGGCATTCGGCGCGAAGGCGGCGGCGAAGGCCGGTTCCGGCAGATAGATCAGCCCATGGCCGTCGGGCGCGAGTTGGGGCGCATGCGGATGCGGCTCGCTGCGATAGAACACGTCCGCGACCGTCTCACCCTCGTCCGGAGCCAGCGCCGCCACGTAGACGAGCGCCTTCACCTGCTCGCTCCGCGTCGCGGCGATGACGGCGCCGGCATAGGCGTGGCCGACCAGGACGACCGGCCCCGCTACACGCTCGAGCGTCCGGTCGAGTGCCGCCACATCGTCGCGGAACGATGTCAGCGGCAGCGGCGCCGCGGTCACCTTGAGGCCGTCGGCCGCCAGCGGCCCGATGATCTTCGCCCAGCTCGAGCCGTCGGCCCAGGCGCCATGGACGAGGACAACGCTTACGCCATTCGAGGACATCACTACTCTCCTTGCCGGAAGGGTTTAGCGGGTTTCGATCAGTTCGTAACCATCTTGGTGACGTCAAGACAGTTACTATCGCGTTCGTAACTTGTCAAGATGCTTTTTAGGGGTTATGTACGAGCCATGGTCACCGAGGGTGCCCCGCGCGGGCCGGAAGAGGAGTTGTGATGGACGGGCGGCCTTCTGCGATATTCGTCGGCGACGCACTCGGGCTGGATTTCCTGAATTCGATCGCGACGCCGATCGACACCACTATCGACTGGATTGATGACGGAGAAGGGTTGCTGGGCTGGCTGGAGCAGGCCCGGCTCGTGCCCGCCGAGGCGCTCAGGGACATCCGGGCGCAGGCCCTTCCAGGTGAGCTCGATGCGGTCGCGGATCAGGCGCGGAGCCTGCGCGAGTGGTTCAGGGGCTTCGTACGCCAGCACAAGGGCAGCCCCTTGGCGGCGGAGGATCTGGGTGAGCTGGAGCCGCTGAACCGCCTATTGGAACGCGACGAGGCCTTCAGCCGGATCGTGCCGCATGAGGATGGTGGCACGCCCCTGGCGCTGCGGCTCATGCGGCGGTGGCGCTCGCCGGAGGCGCTGCTGCTGCCGATCGGCGAGGCGCTGGCCCGGCTCGTCTCAACGGAGGATTTTTCGCACGTGAAGGCGTGCGAGGGACCGGCCTGCACGCTGCTGTTTGCCGACCACACGCGAGGCCACGCGCGACGCTGGTGCAGCATGGCGATCTGCGGCAACCGGGCAAAGCAGGCCGCTCACCGCCACCGGCTCAAGGCGCATCGGCATTAGGCTCGTCTTCAGCCCACAGGCCCCTTGCGCACCGCGAGGTGCCCACCCCGGACACCCTCATGAGGCTTCGGCCTCGAAAAGGACCCTAGCCGAGAGGCCCGCGATTCACCGGCCGATTGACGCGCTGGAGATATCCACTTGCCCCGGCGCCCCCAAGGCCCGATGTTGACGGCGTCGTCACGATCGATCCCGAGACGAGCGCAGCTGCCGTCTCCCTCGATCGCGTGGGGAAGGGCGTACTCCTGAACCAAGCACGACTACCCCGGAAGGCACTATGGCCCTGAAACACCCGTCCGGCGACGAGCGCGATGCACTGCGCCGGAGCACCCGCGCCTACGAAAGGCCGGTCCTGCGTCATAGCCTTTGGCAGATGGCAAACTCTTTCCTGCCGTTTCTCGCCGCCTGCGCGCTCATGTATCGGACGCTCGCCGTCTCGCCCCTATTGACCGTGGTGCTCGGTATCGCGGCCGCGGGCTTTCTCGTCCGCATCTTCATCATCCAGCACGACTGCGGTCACGGGTCGTTCTTCCGGTCGCGCGCGGCCAACCATGCGGTCGGCGTGATCTGCAGCCTGGTGACGTTCACGCCCTACCTGATGTGGCGGCGCCAGCATGCTGGCCACCATAGCGACTGGAACAATCTCGACCGTCGGCTTTCGAGCACCGACATCTACGCCGGCTGCATCACCGTGGAGGAGTACCAGGCGCTGTCGGCGAAGGAGCGTTGGCTCTATCGGCTGACGCAGCATCCGATCATCTCGTGGCTCGTGCTGCCGCCGGTCATTTTCCTGCTGCTCTATCGCCTGCCGTTCGATGCGCCGCGCACCTGGCGTCGGGAACGATGGGCGGTGCACCTGACGACCGTGGCACTGCTGGTCCTCTATATCGGGCTCGGCTTCGCCCTTGGCTTCCGGTCCGTCCTGCTCGTCCAGATCCCGGTGCTCGCCCTCGGTGCGGTCGTCGGGGTCTGGCTGTTCTCCGTCCAGCACCGCTTCGAGGATGCGCTATGGGCGCGGCAGGCGGCCTGGCACCCGGTCTCGGCCGCGATCGAGGGGAGCTCCTACCTCAAGCTGCCGCGCCTGCTGCAATGGATCACCGGCAATATCGGCTTCCATCACGTCCATCATCTCAATCCCCGCATCCCGAACTATCGGCTTGAGGCCTGCCACGACGCGAGTCCGGCCTTGCAGACGGCCTTCGTCATGAAGCCGTGGCACGCGTTGAGATCCTGGCGGGCGTCGCTCTGGGACGAGCAGACCGCACGCATGGTTCCGGTCCCTCGGCCAGCGGAAGGGCAGCGCACCGGCCGCTAACGGCGCGCGGCCGAACGCCGCGTGACCGGAGGATCCGCCCGCTATTCCCCCTCGGCCGCGGATATGCGAATCATACGGCCCGAGAGAGGAACGAACCGGCGGGTGGGATCGTGAAAGAGGTCGATTTCCTTCTGCTCGGCGGCGGTCTTGCGAATGCCACCGCGGCCGAGACGCTGCGGCTCGAAGGTGCCAAGGGCAGCATTCTGCTCGTCTCGGCCGAGGAGACCCTGCCCTATCATCGGCCGCCGCTGTCGAAGGAGTTCCTGCGCGGCGAATGGCCCGAGGACCGGGTGCTCGTGCATGACGCCGCCTTCTACGCGGAGCAGGCGATCGAGACCATGCTCGGCACGCGCGCCGTCGCGGTCGATCCCGAGCGCAAGATCGTCACGACCGATCGCAACGGCGACATCGCCTTTGGCCAGCTGCTGATCGCGACCGGCGCGCGGCCGCTTCGGCTCGACCTGCCGAATGCGGATCTTGCCGGCATCCATAACCTGCGCACGCTCACGGATAGTGCTGCGATCCGCGCGGCGGCCGACACCGCCAAGAACGCGGTCATCGTCGGCGGCAGCTTCCTGGCACTCGAGGTGGCGACGGCGCTTCGCCGCAAGAGCATCCACGTCACGGTGGTGGAATTCCGCGACATCGTGTTTCCGCGCCTCAGGGCGCCCACGCTCTCGGCCTTCTTTCACGACTACTGCTATCGCAACGAAGTCGACGTGCTGCTCAACGAGACGATCACGAAGATCGTCGGCAAGGGACGGGTCTCGAAGGTGGTGACCCGGTCCGGGCGCGAGCTGCCCTGCGACCTGCTGATCGTCGCGGTCGGCGTCGTGCCCGAGACCGGCTTCCTCGAAAAGAGCGGCCTCGTCCTCGACAATGGCATCATCGTCGACCGGCAGCTGCGCACGAGCGACCCCGACATCTTCGCCGCGGGCGACGTCGCGAACTACTTCGATCCCGTCTTCAACCGGCGCCGCCGAATCGAGCATTGGGACAATGCGATCAAGCAGGGCCGGCTCGCGGCCCGCAACATGCTGGGCCAGAACCTGGTCTATGACGACATCTCGTATTTCTTCTGCGACGTGTTCGATTTCAGCTTCGAGTTCCTGGGCTCGCCCCGGAGCGCCGATGAGCATGTCGGCCGCGGCGCGCTCGACGAGGGCTCCTTCGCGCTGCTCTACCTGAAGGACGACGTGCCGCGCGGCCTGTTCACCATGGGCCGGCCGGCGAGCGAGACCAAGGCGGTCGAGGCGATGATCCGCTACCGCACGAATCTCTGCGAGCTCAAACAGGCGCTCGGCAATAGGGCGGCCCCGTTCGATCGGCTGCCGGCCCAGACGGTGCTGATCCTGCAGGGCGGCGGCGCGCTCGGCGCGTTCGAGGCGGGCGTCGTGAAGGCGATGGAGGAGGCCCGCGTCTTCCCGGATATCGTCGCCGGCGTCTCGATCGGGGCGTTCAACGGGGCGATCATCGCCGGCAATCCGCGCCAGGCGACGGCGGCGCTCCAGTCGTTCTGGCGGGAGCTCGCCATCCTGACGCCGCCGGTGCCGGACGAGGCGCTCCGGCGCGGGCTCGGCGCCTGGCAATCCGCGAGCCTCGGCTCGCCGAAATTCTTCCACCCGCGCTGGCTATCGGCGCCCGCGAGCTTTGCCACGCTCTCGGCGAACTGGACCAGCCTTTACGACACCTCGCCGGTCCTCGATCTCCTGCAGAAATACGTGGATTTCGAAGGGCTGGCGCGCAGCCCGGTGCGGCTCCTGGTTAGCGCCGTCAATGTCGAGACCGCGCAGATCGAGATCTTCGACAGCTATGCCCAGGCCTTGACGCCGCAGCATATCCTGGCGAGCGGCAGCCTGCCGCCGGCCTTCCCCTGGACGACGGTCGACGGCCGGCACTATTGGGACGGCGGCATCGTCAGCAACTCGCCGCTCGAGCTCGTGATCGAGCGCTGCGGCGCCGCGGGCAAGCGGGTCGTCATCGTCGATCTCTTCGCGAACAAGAGCGCCCTGCCTACGAACCTGATCGAGGTGCTGAAGCGCCGGGACGAGATCCTCTACGCGGAGCGGATTCGCAACGACGTCAAGACGCGCGAGATCGTGCTCGATTTCCAGCAGCTCGTCCGCGACATCCTCGGCGATGTCGAGCCCGCCGTCGCCGAACGGCTGATGCAGCGCCCGCGCTATATCCAGCTGATGGCCGAGACGGCACCGATGACGACGCTCAGGATCGCCCGGCAACCCGAACCCGGCGAGCAGCCGTCGCGGGACTATGACTTTTCCGCCCGGTCGATCGAGTATCACGAAAAGGCCGGCTATGCGCTCGGCAAGGAGGCGCTCGCCGGCTGGACCGGCTAGCGGACGCGTGCCGCCTCCGCCTGGCGCGGCAGGACGGCGAACAGCCCGGCATTCGGGCAGAAGTCGCGATAACCCTCGTCCTCTGAATTGCCGTCGAGCCACTGGCCGCACCGCCGGCGCGTGGTGCATTGCAGGCAACCCAACTCCGCCTCGCAGAGCAGGGCGCGCATCAACGGGCTTTCCGGCTTGGCAATCGCCAACCGTCTCGCCATCCGCCGGGACAGCAGCATCCGCCGCAGCATGCCGTCGACGAGCGCGCGGCGCGGATCGAGGCAGTCGAGTCGTGCGCTCAGACGTTCGAGCGCATCCATTCGAGCGATATGGTCAATCTGGTCCATGGCCGACCTCCGACCCTTTCCGAGGGTGGGACGGATGATCGCACGTGGCGGCGCATCCGCCATTGATCTCGGTCAATTAGCGGCGTCCGCCCGGCCGGGCGCATCACCTCCGGCTTTTTCCAAACACGCACCCAACCGGCCTTGTCGAGCCGCCGAAACCGGAATCACGCCGATTCCGATTCGACTCTTAGGCAAAAATATTGTTCCATCATGGAATGGAAATTAGGGACATATAAGTAATATCCGATTTTAATAGTGCCACGTGATTGCGAGAAATAAGTCGCAACCCTAAGATGTTACTTCGACAACCTTGATTGCTGCAGGGCTCCGCTTGCCGAAACAGCAAAGTGATGAGGCATTTCATGGAAACGCGTCACAGGTTCAGCCTAGGTTCGCAAGTCGGGGCCAAACTCGCGGAAGCGCGCATGCGGGATCATGTCAGGGCCTCGGAGATCAGGCGTGCTTATCTGCTGAGGAACGCGGCCCGCTGGGACTCGGTCAAGAAGGCAATGGACCGCGTCCTGCAGCATCGCATTCAAATCGCGACGCCAGAGATCGCCGGAACCTCACCGGCCCCTTAGGCATTTCTTGAACAGGCCCGGCCAATCCCCAGCGTCTCGCGCCGGTACCGCCGGGGTATTGGCCACGGATTCGCCTAAGAATTGATTCATTATTTTTGTGTCATCCTGTAATTGATTCGAAATCCAGTCCGTTTATAAGGTAGATGCGGCCGCTCGTACGGACGATCCGTGAAATCATGCACTGACAAGCCGAGCGCAACAATCCGGATCCGTACTTCCCGTGATCTTGGAACTTTTCGAACGATGCTGGGTAGCGGCACGTCGATTCGACCCGAGAATTCCGCATCGATTTACGACGATCTCCCATCCGCCCGCCTTTTATTCGGCTTTCGGTGCCGGCGGCGGGACAGGCGCGTCAAAGTTTGCCAAGATCGATGAACCCATAGGCGAGGCGACACGGGACAGGTGCTGGGAGGCGTTCGCGATGCAAGCCGACACGCCGAGACTTCCGACGGACGACGCCCACCACGCGGCGCTGCTCGAACTCGGCGACCGCCTTCGCAATCTGCACGATCCGACCGAAATGGCCTTCGTGGCCGCGGAAATCATGGGGCGCGTGCTCCAGGTCAGCCGCGCCGGATACGGCACGATCGATGCCTCCGCCGGCACCATCGACATGGACCGGGACTGGACGGCGCCCGGCGTACCGAGCTTGAGCGGGGAGCAGCGCTTCATATGCTGCGGATCCATGATCGAGCATCTCGGTCGCGGTGAGCCCGTCGTCTTCGAAGACGTGACGCAGGATCCGCGTGCGGCCATGTCCCGGGAGACCTGGGCCCGGATCGGCATTCGCGCCGTTCTCAACTATCCGATCTTCGAACATGGCATCTTCGTCGCCGTCTTTCACTTGCACGATGTCCATCCCCGGAAATGGACGGCCGAAGAACTCGATTTCGTCCGGAACGTCGCCGACCGGACCCGGGCGGCCATTCAACGGCGTCACGCCGAGGACGCGCTGCGCGACCTCGCCGCCTCGCTGGAACGGCAGGTCGCCGAACGGACCGCCGACCGCAACCGCCTGTGGCGCCTGTCAGGCGACATCATGCTCGTCGCCCGGCTGGACGGCGTCATCACCGCCGTCAACCCGGCATGGACCACGGTGCTCGGCTGGCGCGAGCGGGAGCTGGTCGGCAAGAATCTCATCACGCTGGTGCATCCCGACGACGAGGAGCGAACCAGGGCGGGGGCGCTGCGCCTGTCCGGCGGCAAGGCATTGCGGCGCTTCGACAATCGGCACCTGCACAAGGACGGCAGCTATCGCTGGATCAGTTGGACCGCGGTCGCCAGCGACGACGTGATCAGCGCCGTCGGCCGGGACGTCACCGTCGAGAAGGCCCAGACCGAGGCGCTCGAGCGCTCCGAAGCGCTGATGCGGTCCGCCTTCGAATCCAGCTACCAGTACCAGGGGTTCGTGACGCCGGAAGGCATCGTGCTCGACGCCAATCCGGTGTCGCTCGCCGGCATCAAGGCCGGGCTCGAGGACGTCGTCGGCAAGCCGTTCTGGGACACGCCGTGGTTCACTGGCACGGCCGGCGTGCCCGAACAGATCAAGGCCGCCTTTCCCGACGTGGTTGCCGGCAAGACCTTTCGGCGGGAGGTCACCGTCGAGCTGCCGACCGGTGCGCGCGCGTTCGATTTTTCCCTGCGCCCAGTCGTCAACGGCACGGGCGGAGTGCTCGCGGTCATCGTCGAGGCGCTGGAGCTGACCGAGCGCCGGGCCGCCGAGGAGCAGCTGCGCCATGCCCAGAAGATGGAGGCGGTCGGCCAGCTGACCGGCGGCCTCGCCCACGATTTCAACAATCTGCTCACCGGCATCGCCGGCAGCCTCGAATTACTGAAGGATCGTTTCGCGCAAGGGCGGTTCGCCGGCGCGGAGCGCTATGTGAAGACGGCGATCGGCGCCGCCAACCGGGCGACGGCGCTGACGCAGCGGCTCTTGGCCTTCTCGCGCCGGCAGATGCTGGAGCCGCGGCCGACGCAGGCGAACGAACTGATCTCGGACATGAAGGACCTGATCCAGCGCACCGTCGGGCCGGCAATCCGGGTCGAGGCGATCCCCTTCCCCGACCTGTGGACCACCCTCTGCGATCAGCACCAGCTGGAAAACGCCGTGCTGAACCTGTGCATCAATGCGCGGGACGCCATGATCGGCGGCGGGTGCCTGACCATCGAGACGGCGAACACGACCTTCGAGGAACGGGAAATCTATGCCGGCGAGCTGTTGCCCGGCGATTACGTGACGATCTGCGTCACCGATACCGGCAGCGGCATGTCGTCGGAAATCGTCTCGCGCGCCTTCGATCCCTTCTTCACCACCAAGCCGATCGGCAAGGGCACCGGCCTCGGCCTGTCGATGGTCTATGGCTTCGTGAAGCAGTCGGGCGGCAATGTCGTCATCGCCTCGACGGTCGGCCGCGGCACGACGGTCAAGATCCACATGCCCCGCTACCAGGGGCCGGCATTGGAAGAGGAGCCGGCCGCGGTGCCGATCGACGTGCCGCGCGCCAATGACGGCGAATGCGTCATGATCGTCGATGACGAGCCGTCGGTCCGCATGCTGGCCAAGGACGTGCTGGAGGCGCTGGGATATTCCGCGATCGAGGCGAAGGAGGCGTCGACCAGCCTCGAAGTGCTGCAATCGCCGACCCGGATCGACCTCTTGGTGACCGACGTCGGGCTGCCCGGCTACATGAATGGCCGCCAGTTGGCCGACGCCGCCCGGGAGCTACGCCCGGACCTCAAGATCCTGTTCATCACCGGCTACGCCGAGAATGTGGCGTTCGGCTCCGACACCCTGGCGCCGGGGATGGAGGTGATGACCAAGCCATTCTCGATGGAGGCCTTCGCCGCAAAGATCCGCACGATGATCCCGCAGGCGTGAGGCGGATCGAGGCTCGATCAAGTTTTGAACGTGACTCGCCACGGCACATGTCCTGGATAGGCCGTCGTCAGAGACGTGACGTTCTTCTATGCTTAGCGAGAAACGCTGCGGAGACTGAGCATCATGACCGCTGCCGCCCTTTTCGCGATCACCATTGCGTCCATGTGGCTGTCCGACAAAGTTGCCAAACGGAAAGGTCGGTCGACGAGAGCGTGGCTCTGGCTCGCAGCATGCTTCGGGCCACTCGCCCTGGTCGCGGTATCTGTTCTGCCATCCGTACGGAAAGAAATGGCCGCCTGACGCTTAAGGACCGCACGGCAAGAAGAGTGACGAACCAAGAGTGCCCGGTGAACGGGAGACTCAAACGGCGCTCTCCTGGATGAAATCCAGGAACGCCCTGACCTTCGCCGGCGGGAGATGGCGCGACGGATGATAGGCATAGAGCGGATAAAGCTCTTCCGACCAATCGGGCAGGACCTGCACAAGCTCTCCGCGGGATAGGAAGGGCGCCAGGCCGATTGCGAGGCTCTGGAAGAAGCCTTGCCCCGCCAGGCATGCGGAAACCGCGACCGACGGGTCGTCCATCATCAGCCGGCTCGTGATCTTGACCTCGACGGCCTCGCCGCCCCGCTTGAACTCCCAGGGGAACGGCAGGCCGGTCTGGGGATCGCGGAACAGGAGCGCCTCGTGATGGACGAGATCATGGGGCGTTCGCGGCTCGCCATGCCGTGCCAGATAAGCCGGTGCGGCGACCGTCAGCACCCGGGTTTCCAAAAGCTTGCGCGCGATGAGCGACGAGGCGTCGGGCGGACCGAAACGGACCGCCACGTCCATGCCGGTCATCATCTCCTCACGGTAGTTGCTGGTGGAGAAATCCACCGACAGCAGCGGATAGCGCGCCAGGAAACGTTGCAGCTCGGGCGCCAGCACCATGCGGGCAAACCACGGGTCGACCGACACGCGCAGCCGGCCCCGCACCTCTGCCGCAGCACCCGCGGCCTCGGCAGCAGCCTCGTCCAGATCAGCAAGCAGCGGCATCACCCGCGCATGGAAGCGTCGTCCCTCCTCGGTCAAGGACACGTCGCGCGGATTGCGATCGAACAGCCGAATGCCGACCCGCGCCTCGAGCCGGGCGACGGCTCGGCTCACGCCCGACGGCGTGAGACCGAGGATCTCGGCCGCACGGGCGAAATTCCCCGCTTCGGTGACGGCCGCCATGACGCCGACGCCGGTTAGCAATCGCGTATCGAACACCATGCTCTCCCCGTTACAGTGATTTGGAGTCACTATAACGCTGATCTTAATGCGCTCCAATCACACCATGGTTTTGCCTACATCAGTGTCACCGCAGGTCGGGATGGCCAAGCGGGTCTGAAAAGGAGCGAGCCCATGAACGAGGTGACGCGCAGGACGCTGCTTCAGCGCGGCGGCATGCTGGGGGCGATCCTGGCCCTCGACACTGTCCGGCCCGTGCCGGCCGGGGCAGTACCGGCCACCTCGTCGCGGCGCTTCAAGGCGATCGACGCCGCCCTCGCTGCCGGCGTCTCCAAGAACGACGTCGCCGGCGTCGTAGCGCTCGCGGCCACGCCGCGGGAACTGATCTACGAGGGCGCTTTCGGCACGGCGAACACGGCGACGGGCGCGCCGATGAAGGCCGACACGGTGTTCTGGCTCCTGTCGATGACCAAGGCCTTCACGGCGACGGCCTGCATGCAACTGATCGAGCAGGGTCGCCTGGGGCTCGACGACGATGCGGCCAAGTATCTGCCCGAGCTCGCGGCACCTCAGGTCCTCGAAGGGTTCTCCCCGGACGGCATGCCGCGGCTGCGCCCGGCGAAGCGGGCAATCAAGGTGCGTCACCTGCTCACCCATACCTCCGGCTACACCTATTCGATCTGGAGCGAGGCGCTGACCCGCTACGAGCAGGCGACGGGCATGCCGGACATCGCAACCTGCCGGAACGCCGCCTTCACCGCCCCGCTCGAGTTCGACCCAGGTGAACGGTGGGAATACGGCATCAGCATGGACTGGGTCGGCAAGCTGGTCGAAACGGTCGCGGATCAGTCGCTCGAAGTCTATTTCCGCGAGAATATTTTCGCGCCGCTCGGCATGAAGGACTCCGGCTTCCTGATCGGGAGCGCGCAGAAAAAGCGCGTCGCGACACTGCACAGCCGCCGTGCCGACGGCGGCCTCGATCCGGCACCGTTCGAGATGCCGCAGCGGCCCGAGTTCTTCATGGGCGGCGGCGGCGCCTTCAGCACGCCGCGCGATTATCTCGTGTTTCTGCAGGCGCTGCTGAACGGCGGCACGCTCGAACACCGCCGGATCCTGCGGGCCGAAACGGTCGCCAGCATGATGCAGAACCAGATCGGTCCGCTCGACGTCCACGAGATGCGGTCGGCCCAAGCCGGCTACTCCCAAAGCTTCGACCAGTTCCCGGGCCAGCCGCACAAATGGGGCCTGTCCTTCGACATCAATACCGAGCCGGGACCGAACGGGCGCGCCGCCGGCAGCATCTCCTGGGCCGGCCTGCTCAACTGCTATTTCTGGCTCGATCCGGTCCGCAAGGTCACCGGCGCCCTCTTCACCCAGATCCTGCCGTTCTACGACGAACGGGTCGTCGCCCTCTATGGCGCGTTCGAGCGCGGCCTCTACGCCGGACTCGCTTGAACCGGCGCGGTCCTCACCACCCGATTGGAGACTTATGATGTATGCCATCACCGGAATCACCGGCAAGGTCGGCGGCGCCCTGGCGCGCGGCCTGCTCGCCGACCAGCTGAACGTTCGCGCCGTGCTGCGCGACGCGGCAAAAGCGACCGAATGGCAGGCCCAGGGCTGCGAGATCGCTGTGGCCGACATGGACGACGCGGCGAGCCTCGCGGCCGCCTTCAAGGGTGCTGCCGGCGTCTTCATCCTGCCGCCGTCCGAGTTCGATCCGGAGCCCGGCTTCCCCGAAGCCCGGCGCGTCATCGACGCCGTGCGCGCCGCCCTGATCGAGGCGCGTCCCGGCAAGGTCGTGTGCCTCTCGACCATCGGTGCCGACGCCCCGCACGAGAATCTGCTGACCCAGCGGACCCTGATGGAGCAGTCGCTGAGCGACATCGGCCTGCCGGTGACGTTCCTCAGGCCGGGCTGGTTCATGGAAAATGCGGCCTGGGATGTCGCTGCCGCACGCGATGAAGGCGTGCTCTACAGCTTCCTGCAGCCGGCGGACAAGCCCGTGCCGATGGTCGCGACCGAGGACGTGGGCGCCGCCGCCGCCGCCCTGCTGCGGGAAGATTGGCACGGCACGCGCGTCGTCGAGTTGGAAGGCCCCGCCCGCGTCTCGCCGAACGATCTCGCCCAGGCCTTTGCCGCCGTGCTTGGCCACGCCGTCAGGGTCGAGATCGTGCCCCGCGAGAGCTGGGAGCCGCTGTTCCGCGCCCAGGGCGCGCGTAATCCGCTGCCGCGCATTCGCATGCTCGACGGCTTCAACGAGAGCTGGATCGAGTTCCAGGAGCGGGGCCGGTCGGCGACGAAGGGCACGACCGCGCTTGAAACCGTCATCGCCCGGCTCGTCGGCGCAGCCGAGGCCGCCATCTGAGGCCGGCACAATAGCCACAAAGGAACCCACCATGGACACCATCACCACGCAGGGCGTCGCGATGCCCCGGCTCGGCTTCGGTACGTTCCGCATGCCCGGCGCCGCCGCCCAGCCATCGGTCGAGAACGCGATCGCGCTCGGCTACCGGCATATCGACTCCGCCGCGATGTACGAGAACGAGGCGGCGGTCGGCGCCGCCATCGCCGCCTCGGGCGTGGCCCGCAACGAGCTCTTCGTCACGACGAAGGTCTGGCACGACCAACTGGTGCCCGACGCGCTCCATCGGGCGTTCGAAACCAGCCTGCGGAAGCTGGGCCTCGACCATATCGACCTGTACATGGTCCATTGGCCGTCCAGGGACATGGACATGGCGGCGACGCTGGAAGCACTGACTTCCTTGCGGGAGCAGGGGCTTGCGCGCGCGATCGGCGTGTGCAACTTCAACCTGCCGATGCTCCGCCGCGCCATCGAAGAGATCGGCGCGCCGATCGCCAGCGTTCAGGTCGAATATCATCCGTTCCTGTCGCAGTCGGCGCTGCTCGTTTATCTGCGGCGGCACGGGCTGCCGCTAACTGCCTATGCCCCACTCGCCCAGGGACGGGCGGCGATCGATCCCGTGCTCGCCTCGATCGGGCAGAAACACGGGGTTGACGCCGCCCAGATCGCGATCGCCTGGCTGCTGGATCAGTCGGGCGTCGCCGTCATCCCCAAGGCCGCACGGCCCGAAAGCCAAAAGGCCAATCTCGCCGCGCTCGACATCAGGCTCGACGACGAGGATCGCGCCGCCATCGCCGCCCTGCCGAAGGACCAGCGCTTCGTGCGGCCGCCCTTTGCGCCCGAGTGGGATGCCGTCGAATGAAATCTGCACATCGGTCCGGCGTGAACGGATCTGGCCTAGCGGCCGGTCCGGTTCGGCCGGAAGCCAGCGCCCTTGATGTCGCGCTGGCACAGGTAGGCGCCAGTCTTGGTCGAGCCGTAGCGGTCCTGGCCGCGGTAGTAATAGATGCGCGTCTGCAGATCGACCCAGACGACGACCTCGCCGGGACAATGCTCCTCGGCCGCGGCCCGGGTCGGATATTGCGCACCTTCGGCAAAGGCGCCGGAAGCGGCGGTGGCAAAAGGCAGGAAAACCACCAGTCCGCTCCGCAACCTGCGGAAGATGCGCCGCTTCATGGAACCCTCCGGGCCTGTTGGAACCCAGGATGCCACGATCGTCACCGCGGCTGAAGGCTTGGCATGGTCAGGCGGAAGCGGACATGGTCGGAGGCGGCTTCGGCCAGCACCAGATCGCCCCGGTGCGCGCGGGCAATCTCGCGGGCGAGGCTGAGGCCGAGGCCGAGGCCGTCGATCCGGCGGTTGCGCGCCGTGTCGACCCGGTAGAAGCGATCGAACAGCCGGCCGATTTCCGTCGAGCGGATCCCGGCCGCGGCATTGGCCATGTCGAGCTCGACCATGTCGGCCCGGCGGCAGGCCTCGATGCGGGTCCAGCCGCGCGGCAGATTGTATTTCAGGGCGTTGCTGGCGAGGTTCTGCAGCACCTGGCGCAGCAGCCCCGGATCGGCCGCCACCACCAGCCCGGGCTCGATCGCGAGGCTGAGGGCAAGGTCCGGTCCCTGGGTCTGGATGTCCTCGATCACCTCCTCGAGCGCCTCGCCCAGCGCAAACGGCTGGACCGCGACCGCCAGCATGCCGGCATCGGCGGAGGCCAGCAGCAGCAGCTTGCGGCTGATGCCTTCGAGCCGCCGCACTTCGTCGAGCAGGTCCGAGAGCAGGTTCTGCAGGCAGGAACCGGGCTCAGCCTGATTGAGCGCCCGCTCGATCTCGCCCTGCAGGATGGTCAGCGGCGTCCGCAGCTCGTGGGCGGCATCCGCGGAGAAGCGCGAGGCCTGGGTGAAGCTGCGTTCGAGCCGTTCGAGCATGGCGTTGAAAGCCGCGATCAGCTGTTCGATCTCGCGGGTTTCGCGGCCGGTCGGAACCCGGTGGTCGAGGCCGGCGGCCGTGACCTGCTCGACGCTATCGACCAGCCGGCGGATCGGCCGCAGCGCCCGGTGTGAAATCAGCCAGGCGCCGATCGCCAGCAGCACCATCGCCGCCGGCATGGCGAGCAGAAAGGCCGTGGCAGCCGCCCGCGTCAGATCGTCGAGTGCGACATGGGCGAAAGCATTCGGGATCTGGGTGTCGAGCCGGTCCCGGACGGCATCATGGATCGACCACCAGGCCATGGCGCCATAGCTGCCGAGCGCCACGGCGCCGAGCCCGGCGACCCAGAACGCCAGGCGAAGGCGGAGCGAGCGGAGCATCACCCGTCGGCGCCGGGCTTGCGCATGCGGTAGCCAACGCCGCGCACGCTCTCTATCGGCGAGGCCAGGCACTGGCCGCCATGCAGCTTCTTGCGGATACGCTGCACGCAGACATCGACCAGATTGGTCGTCGGATCGAAGTCATATTCCCAGACATGCTCGAGCAGTTGGGTCCGGGTCAGCACGCGGCCGGCCGATCGCATCAGATATTCCAGCAGATTGAACTCGCGCCGGGTCAGGTCGACCGGCCGCTCGCGCCAGGTGACCGCGCGGCGGACTCGGTCGAGCCGAAGCTCGCCCACGGCCAGCACGCTCTGCCGCTCGCCCGTGGCGCGCCGGGCGACGGCATGAATGCGCGCCAGCAGCTCCTCGACATAGAAGGGCTTCGCCAGATAATCGTCGGCGCCGGAATCCAGCCCCTCGATCCGGTCGTGGAGCTCGGTGCGCGCCGTCAGCAGGATGACGGCGGTCGTGTCCCCCGCCGCGCGCAATCCCTTGAGCACCGAGAGCCCGTCGCGGCCGGGCAGCATGACGTCGAGCACGATGACGTCGAAGGGCGTCTCCCGCGCCCGGGCGAAACCCTCGTCGCCATTGTCGCAGTGGTCCACCGTACAGCCGCCCTCGCGCAGGCCGGCACAGACGAAACGGGCGATCCGCCGTTGGTCCTCGACAACCAGTATCTTCATGGCCACCCCCGCCAGAAGTCCCCCGGCCGGCCGCTCCGACCTGCAAGATTACCAAACCGTCATCTTCAGACGGGCTCTCAGGTCATGTTGCGGGCGTCTGCTCGCGATCGCGCCGGATCTCATCGTGACATCTCCGGCCACCGCCGGGGGAGTGTCTTAGAATGGTCGGCAGCCACAGCTTGAGGATCGCCATTCTTGCAACCGGCCTGGTCGCCGCGACCGACGAGGCGGCCGCCGGCGAATGGCAGGGATTGGATCCGGGCGTGCGGACCGGCCCGGCCGCCGCGGGCGGCCCGCTCAGCGGCCTCAACCCGATCGAAAACGGTTTTTTCCTGGCTGCCCGCGCCCGGTTCAACGAGATCGACTCCGTCTCGGGCGCGATGCCGGGCGAGGCCGGATTCGGCCTGGGTCCGCGCTTCAACCTGAACAGCTGCGCCGGCTGCCACGCCTTTCCGGCAGTGGGCGGGTCGAGCCCGCTGGTCAATCCGGAGATCGCGATGGCGACGCTCGACGGCGCCAGCAACGCTGTGCCGTCGTTCATCACCCCGAACGGGCCGGTGCGCGAGGTGCGTTTCGTGCGCAATCCGGACGGCACGCCCGACGGCGGCGTCCATGACCTGTTCGTCATTTCCGGCCGCCGCGACGCGCCGGGCTGCGCCATTGTCCAGCCCGACTTCAACGGCGCCGTCGCCGCGAACAATGCGATCTTCCGCATTCCGACGCCGGTCTTCGGCCTGGGCCTGGTCGAGGATACGCCTGACAGCAACCTGGTCGCCGCCAAGGCGGCCGGATCCGGCCTGCAGCAGTCGCTGGGCATCGGTGGCCATTTCAACATGAGCGCCAACGACGGCACGATCACGCGCTTCGGCTGGAAGGCGCAGAACAAGTCGCTGATGGTCTTCGCCGGCGAGGCCTACAACGTCGAGCAGGGCGTCACCAACGAGAATTTCCCCGACGAGCGCGAGACCAACCCGAACTGCCGGTACAACGTCACGCCGGAGGACGGCACCGTGCTGCGCGTCACCGGCTCCTCGGGCAGCCCGGCCTCGGACTATTCGTCGGATGTCGTGAACTTCGCGGCCTTCGCCCGGCTATCGGCCGCCCCGACGCCCATCCCCCTGACCGCCACCGCGCAGATGGGCGCGCAGCTGTTCATGTCGACCGGCTGCCAGGGCTGCCATATCCAGAACCAGACGACCGGGGCATCGCCCTATGCCGGCTACAGCAATGCCACCTACCAGCCGTACAGCGATTTCGCCGTCCACGACATGGGCGACCGGCTGGCCGACGGCATCACCCAGGGCAACGCCACCGGCCGCGAGTTCCGGACGGCGCCGCTCTGGGGCATCGGCCAGCGGATCTTCTTCCTGCACGACGGCCGGACCGCGGATCTCAACATGGCGATCCTGGCCCATTCGAGCCGCGGGTCCGAAGCGAACGCCGTCATCGGCAATTACCGTCGGCTTGCGGATCAGCAGAAGCGCGAACTGCTGGTCTTCCTCCGGTCGCTATGAACTGAGCGCCTTCATCACCGCGTAGAGCTCCGCCTTGGTCTCGAAGCCCACGCCCGGTGCCTCGGGCAGGCCGACATAGCCGTCCTCGACCCGGATGCCGTCGGCGAAGCCGCCGAAGGGCTTGAAGACGTCGGGATAGGATTCATTGCCGCCCAGATGCAGGCCGGCGGCGATGTTGAGCGACATCTGGTGGCCGCCATGGGGCACGACGCGGCGGGTCGACCAGCCGTTCTGGCCGAGCATGTCGAGCGTGCGCAGATATTCGACCAGGCCGTAGCTGAGCGCGCAGTCGAACTGCAGGAAATCGCGGTCCGGCCGCATGCCGCCGTGGCGGATCAGGTTGCGCGCGTCCTGGTGCGAGAACAGGTTCTCGCCGGTCGCCATCGGCCGGTCGTAATGGTTGGCGAGCTCCGCTTGCAGCGCGTAATCGAGCGGGTCGCCCGCCTCCTCGTACCAGAACAGGCCATAGGGCTTCAGCGCCTCGGCATATGCCACGGCGGTGCCCAGGTCGAAGCGGCCGTTGGCGTCGACGCACAGGTTGGCGCCGTCGCCGACGATCTCGAGCACCGCCTCGATGCGGCGCAGGTCCTCGGCGAGCGGTGCCGCACCGATCTTCATCTTGACCACGCGGTAGCCGCGGTCGCGGTAGCTGCGCATCTCGTCCTGGAGTGCGGTCAGGTCCTTGCCCGGGTAGTAATAGCCGCCGGCGGCATAGACCCAGACCTTGTCGTCGGCCTGGCCGCCGCGGTAGCGATCCGCCAGCACGCGGTAGAGCGGCTTGCCCTCGATCTTGGCCACCGCATCCCAGACCGCCATGTCGACGGTGCCGACCGCGACCGAGCGCTCGCCATGGCCGCCCGGCTTCTCGTTGGCCATCATCGTGTTCCAGATCTTGAACGGGTCGAGATTGCCGCGCGCCTCGTCGATGAGGCTGTCGGGCGCCGCCTCCTTGAGCCGCGGCAGGAAGCGCTCGCGCAGCAGCCCGCCGGCGCCATAGCGGCCGTTCGAATTGAAGCCGTAGCCGACGACCGGCTTGCCGTCGCGGATCACGTCGGTGATCACGGCCACGACCGAGCAGGTCATCTTGGAGAAATCGATATAGGCATTGGCAATCGGGGAGGCGATCGAGGCGGTCGTCTCCCGGATCTCGACGATGCGCATGGCTTCGCTCCGGCTGGCTGGGCGTTAATCTAGGCCGGAGGATAGCGATGGACGGGCCTTCGCGGCCAATGCCACATTCGGAACGTTCAATGTCTGATCGGCATCGCGGATGGAGTTCTCCTGGCTCGAAGACTTCCTGGCCCTCGTCGACAGCGGCAATTTCAATCGCGCGGCCGAGGCGCGGCACCTGACCCAGCCGGCCTTCAGCCGGCGCATCCGGGCGCTGGAGGACTGGGTCGGCGCACCGCTGTTCGACCGGGCGACCCATCGCGTGACGCTCACCCCGGCCGGCGACCGCTTCCGCCCGCTCGCCGAGGATCTGGTGCGCCGGCTGCTGCAGGGGCGCGAGGAGATCCGCCAGGCGTCGGCCACCGCGGCCGCCAGCCTGCGCTTCGCCGCGACCCATGTGCTGTCGCTGACCTTCTTTCCGGTCTGGCTGCGCTCGCTCGAGGCCCGCACCCGGCTGGGGCCGGTGCATCTGGTGTCGGACACCATGCGGGCCTGCGCGCAGATCATGCGGGCCGGGCAGGCGCAGTTCCTGCTCTGCCACCACCACCCTGCCCTGCCGGCACCGCTCGATGCCGACCAGTTCCGCTCGATCCAGGTCGGCGACGACGTGCTGCTGCCGGTCGCGGCCCCCGACGACGCCGGGCGGCCGAGGTTCGCCCTCGCGGATGCCGCCACCGACGCCCCCACCGATGCCAGCGTGCCGCATCTGGCCTACAGCCCCGACTCCGCCCTCGGCCGCATCGTCGCCGCGGCCCGTGGCGGCGCCGACGCCGCGCGGACGCCTGATCCGGTCTTCACCTCGCACCTCGCCACGGTGCTCAGGGCCATGGCGGCGGACGGCCGCGGCATCGCCTGGCTGCCCGAGAGCCTGATCGCCGACGACCTGGCGCGGCGGACGCTGGTCCGCGCCGGCGACGGGGCCTGGGCGGCACCCGTCGAGATCCGCCTCTACCGCGCCAAGGCCCGGCAGAGCCCGGCAGCCGAGGCGTTCTGGTCGGCGCTCGACGGGCGCTAGCGCGGGGCCATCGCCGGGCATTGCTGTAATGCCATCGAAGCCCTCCCCGAAGTCGCGTTCCGCCGCTATTACCAGGAGAATGCCCGGCGATATTCTGATCCAGGAACTAGGCCCCAAAGGCGACGGCATCCACCGCTCGCCTGGCGGGTCCGTCTATGTCGATCGCGCCCTGCCGGGCGACAGGATCCAGGCCAGGATCGGCCGCGGTGACGACGGCGTGTTGCGCGGCGACCTGCTCAAACTCGTCAAGCCCTCGCCCCATCGCGTCAAGGCGCCCTGCCCGAATTACGAAGTCTGCGGCGGCTGCACGCTCCAACATGCCAAGGATGAATTCTATCGGCACTGGAAACTCGACATCGTGCGCGAGGCCTTGCGCGGCAGAGGCTTGAAGCCGCGGATCTGGCGCGATCCGGTCTTCCTCGCCGCCGGGGACCGCCGCCGCGCCAACTTCTCCGCCGTCAAGAAAGGCGGCGTGGTCACGCTGGGCCACTACCGGCGCCGCGCGCATCATGTGACCGATATCGCCTCCTGCCTGGTCGCCGATCCCGCCGTCATGGACCTGCGCGAACGGCTGAAGCCTCTGCTCGCGCAGATTCTGCAGGAAGGCAAGCCGGCCACGGCCTTCATCCAGGCGATCAACGGCCAGTTCGACATCGCCATCACCGGCCCCGTCGGCAAGACTGGCAAACCCGATGTGCCGACGCGCAACGCCATCACGCAGTTCGCCCGGGAGGCGAAGGTCAACCGCATTTCCTGGCGCGCCGGTTCGGATGATGCGGCGCTGGTCATCATCGAAATCAGCCCGCCGCGGGTCCGCTTCGGCGATCTCGACGTGACCCTGCCGCCGCTCGCGTTCCTGCAGCCGACGCGGGCCGGCGAGGACGCACTGGTGGCCGCCGTCATGGAGTTGCTGCCGCGCGCTGGGAAATTCGCCGATCTCTTTTCCGGCTGCGGCACCTTCACCGGCCCGATGCTGCAGCGCGGCCCGGTCGATGCCTATGAGAGCGTCGGCTCCGCCGTCCGCGCCCTCGACAAGGCGAAGGGGACAAGGCCGCTCAAGGCCATCCGCCGGGACCTGTTCCTGCATCCGCTGCGCCGCGACGAGGCCAATCGCTACGACGCCATCGTCTTCGACCCGCCGCGCGCCGGCGCGCAGGAGCAGGTCAGGACGCTGGCTTCGAGCCGGACGCCGCTGCTCGTCGGCGTCTCCTGCAACCCCGCCACCTTCGCCCGCGACGCCCGCATCCTGGTCGATGGCGGCTATCGGCTCGACAGCGTCCGGGTCGTCGATCAATTCACCTGGTCGCACCATGTCGAACTGGTCGCCGCCTTTACCAAGCGCCCCCGGTGAACTGCGGTCACGCCGCTCAACTCACATGCTGCGACAGCGACAGCAGATTACCGTCGGGATCCTTGAACCAGGCGACCTTGTCGCCACTGGGTGCAGACCAGACGCCGTCGGCGCTCTGGCTATCGCCGAAATAGGGATAGCGCTCGAACGCCATGCCCTTGCCCGAGAGCACGGCCACGGCTGCATCGATATCGGCAACCCGCCAGCCGAAGACCGTGTAAGGCGCCGTGACGCGCTCGGGCGGAACCGCGAGCCGGACAAAAATCGGTCCGCTGCGCAGCACCAGGGCGAAGTCGTCCTGGCTGACGAACGCGAGGCCCAGGACGCCTTCGTAGAAGGCCCGTGCCCGGGCGAAATCGCTGACGGCGAGGAAGCCCATAGGGACGGCGCTCGCAAGCATCACGGGAATCCTCACCTGGCCAGCCGAGGGCCGGATAGTACGACATCCATCTCCGGTAGTCGCCCGTCGCGGTGCTGGGGACGCTCGCCGACGCGGTGTGGCGGCGGCGGCGGCCTCAGGTTCGGCTCAGACCATCGCGCCAGGCAATGACTTCGAGTTCGCCGCGCACGGCGTCCTCGACCGGAATAACGGGTCTCGCCTGGAATTCGAAAGCCGGTAGCATGGAACAGATCTTGTGCACGGTCACCGGATCGTCGCAGTCCGCCAGCATGTAACCTCCCCAGTCCCCCACTCGCACGACGAACAGCTCAATCTTGAAGTTTTCGGGCGCCTCCCACTGACGAAAAACCTCGAGGATCCGCTTCTGGGCATTCTCATACTCGATGGCTGAGCCTTGCGGACGCTCCCACCAGTTGATCATGTATTTCATGTCACCCGCTCCCGCTTCTGCGGCCGAACCCAAGCCCGGCCCAGCCCGAGGACGCGTCCGGGATGGAGACGACAGGGAAAGGGAAGGCTCTACCTAACTAGGGCTCTGCACAAGGGCGGGATTGCGGCGCGGGAGGCCAGGACGCGCGGCCGTATTCCCGTTCCTGTTGCAGAGATCATGATGGCCAGGTCGACGCATTGGCAACCCGCGGCAGGTCACGGCCCGCGTAGGCCATCGGGCGGAAATCGAGCCACACCCGTATGCAGACATTTGCCCTGATACAAACACCGACCGCTTCGCACGGACCAGACCGCTCGAAATTCGTTGTTTCCCGATGGTGGAACTGGCCTGGTGCGAATTCTAACGGCCGGCTTCGACGGTACGGCGAACCTTGTTCAGTCCGCCACTCTGATCAGGCGCGGGGCGCCGCCTTAAGCCCGGGAGCCACGCTCCCCCGGGTTTAGCTTTTAGGGCCCGCTTTCTCGCCGTCCCATCGATGCGCCACCAGATCGGCAAAGCCCCGGAAGCTACACGTTTCTCGTGCGGACATTCAAAAACCAGTAACGGACAGTGAAAACTCCAAGCTCTTGCCATCCCGGTCGATGGATAGTTTGTGTTGCTGACCGGGACGACCATGAAGAGCTGCGAGAATTTGATCGCGCGACCATCCTTGGGACGACTGGCCATCGACCGCCAGGATCCTGTCGCCGATCTCGATTCCTTCGACCGTCGCCTTGCCTGCCTGCTTTACGATATTGCCGATCCGGTATTCGCCGTGCTTGTAGACCAGCGTTACGCCGACCTGGTCGAGTTCATGCGGATCGATATCGCTGACCTTGAGCCAGTAAGACATTTGGTTACGGTAGTCGATGGTCAGGCGGTAGTGCTTGAGCACATTGCCGCCAAGCCAACCGATGACGGGTTCCGGAGCGCCTTTCTGCCAGATGTCGTAGAAGACTTCGCCGAACAGATTGTCCCACGGCCAACCAAGCGTTGGGCCGGCTCCGAGCATGCCGACGTTCTGCAACGGCATATCCCCGATCGCGGCTTCGGGAAGGCGCAAAACGGTACCTTCCTGCTCGAAGGCATAGGGCAGCATGTTGTAGTTGCTGAGTCCGACGGCACCTTCGGCGCGTTGCCACTCCGGATGGGTATTCCGCCATTGGCTGGCCGTGCTATGGCGTATCCAGGAATAGCCGCCTCCGCCATCGATCACGATCGGATAGGCCCGACCCTCCACCAGGAAATCGGCCGTGACCAGGCCGGTATCCTTGTTGAGACGAACGGGAACGGCAGTCCCTTCGGGCGGAAGCGAACCCGGCTGGGCCAGAGTCATGGTCTTGTTCGCGTAGTCCAACACAAGATCGAACTGCTCCAGCACGCCGGCTTGCAGCCACGCTTCGACCTTCTGCGGGAAAAAGAACGGGCCGACCTGGCGATCGGGTGGCTCGGCATCATCCAGCGATTCAACCGCGTGAGAATCCACCGAGATGGGAATTCCGCCTATGCGGAAGGAAAAGGCGCGGCCCTGGTCGATGGCCAATTCCTTGTAGACATGCTCCTGCAACCCCGGATGGGAATGTCCCATATTGACGTTCGCCAGAAGCTTGCGCGTGCCGCCATCCGGGCGAATGGCGTCCAGCTCGACCAGAAGCTGATCGCCTTCGACGATCATCGGTACGGTGGTCTGCGAAAAAGTCGGCGGCGCCGTGATCATGCCGGTCACCGGCTTTTCGGTAGACGAGCAGGCAGAAAGACAAACGAAACCGGTTATCAAGGCCAGTTTTTGCATCTGTTTAGCCAAAGCATCCTCCCCGCTGAACCGCGATGGCGGCAACGCCTGATAACAAGGCTCGAATGGACTAGGTGAGGTCAGCCGGTTCGACTGAGGCCGGCTTCGGCCTCGCCCGGCTGATATTCCAAGATGTCGCCCGGCTGGCAGTCGAGGTAGGCGCAGATCGCTTCGAGCGTCGAGAAGCGGATGCCCTTGACCTTTCCGGATTTCAGTAGCGACAGGTTGGCCTCAGTCAGACCGATGGCGCGGGCGAGCGCGTTGGAGCGGACCTTGCGCTTCGCCATCATGACGTCGAGACGGACGATGATCGCCATCAGACGAATCCGTCCCGGTCCTGCTCGATCTCGCGTCCGGCCTCCATCACCTGGGCGATGACCAGGAGAATACCGCCCAGCACTAGCGCCTGGACCTCGACCATGTGGAACCAGGTCCGATCGACCGCGCAATCGGCCAGGATCAGCAGTTGGACGCTGACAAAAGGTGCTACGGCATAGGCCACCAACCATCGGCCGATCCGCTTGATATGATTGGAATTTTCCCAAGCGAAAACGGTGCCGGCAGCATAGAGACGGAACAGCCCGCGCAGGTTGGCCAGCACCAGGATCGCCGGCCCGAATTGCACGATGAGCGCGAAAACGCTGCCGATGCGCAGGCGGGTCGCCAACTGGCCCAGCGACACGGCGTTCGCCGGCACCACAGGTGCCGCTCCTAGGATGATGTCTACGCCCTCGGCATTCACCAGCACGTTGTGGCCGGTGTAGAACAGCGTCGCCAGCACTAACAGGGCCGTGATGGCGGTCACCAGCCACAAAAGCCCCGTGAACACACTCGCGAAGATCCGGCTGCGCGCCTGGATGCGGCGGTGTATCGGCCGATCGGCTTGGCCCAGGCTCGACGTCATAGTCAGAAGAATCCCCATCGGACGGCTCCAAGGTTGTGGTCCCTGGGTATTCTGGAAAATATTTTCTGTCAAACGATAATTAATCGAGTTTATTTAATCTGAATGCGCCGGTCCGGAACGCCCGCTCGGTTAGGTGCCGGCGACAGATCGGTCGATACCGTCTTCCCGCGACGAGACGGCTCGTTCTGCAAAGCCATTCTGCCTCCGGTGAAATTGTCGATTTGTGTCGGAGGCACGGCTACCTGCGAGGATGGTGCTGCCGATCCGGTTCTTTCTGCCGATCGTGTCCCGCCTTGTGAGAGACATGGTCGTCGTGACAGACCGAACGATTTGGGACGAATGTCCGGTATCACCGAGTCAACGCCCGAAAGCGGAAGATCGCCTTTCCACCCAACGCGGCCTATCTGGGGACGGTGGGACCCGACCTGAGCCGGCACATATTGGAACATCACGCACGAGCAGTTGCGATTGAAACGGACCGCCACCGCGCTCAAATCAGTCTAATCCCCTGTGGCCGGAGCCCATGTTATGGTCGCTCAGCTCAATCACACCATCGTCTGGTGCTCGAACCAGAGCGCCTCAGCCAAGTTCCTGGCCGAGACGCTGGGACGGCCAGCGCCGACCCGCTTCGGCCACTTCGACGTCGTCGAGCTGGACAATGGCGTCTCGCTCGACTTTGCCGACGCGGAGGGCCCGATCCGGCCGCAGCACTACGCCTTCCTGGTCAGCGAAGCTGATTTCGACGCAATCTTCAGCCGCATCAAGGATCGCGGCCTCGAATACTCGGCCGATCCGAGGGGTAGCCGGCCCGGCGAGATCAACCATAACGACGGCGGGCGTGGCGTCTATTTTCACGATCCGGACGGCCATTACCTCGAAGTGATCACCCGGCCTTACGGCAGCGGCGGCTGAGCGAGGCTAGGTAATCTGCCTGCGCTTCGCCCCTACGGCGTGTGCTCGTCCGAATCGAGCGCGAATACCAGCACCGAGCGCCCGGTCACGGCATAGGTCTGGCCGGTGGCGAATTCCTGCTCGCCCGGCTGGTCGGGCAGGTTGGTATCGACCAGCAGGGTCCAGGTCGCGTGCCCCGCCGATTCAGGCAGGGTGAAATTCACCAGGTCGTAGTGGCTGTTGAAGATGACGAGCAGGGTGCGGTCGTCGCCGCGCTTGCGCACGCCGGTCGGCTGGGCCCGCCCGTCCATCAGCATGCCGAAGCAGCGCATCGTCTCGTCGGCCCAGTCCTCGTCCGACATCTCCGAGCCCGAGGCATTGATCCAGGTCACGTCCTTGACGCCCAACTCCTCGTTCATGGTGCCGGTCAGGAAGCGCTGGCGGCGCAGGATCGGGAAGTTGCGGCGGAGCGCCGTCAGCTTCGCTACGAAATCGATCAGCCCCTGCCCGCGGTCGCCGAAGTCCCAGTCGACCCAGCTGAGCTCGTTGTCCTGGCAATAGGCGTTGTTGTTGCCCTGCTGGGTCCGGCCGAACTCGTCGCCGGCGAGCAGCATGGGCGTGCCGTGGGCCAGCAGCAGCGTCGCCAGCAGGTTGCGGATCTGCCGGTCGCGCAGCGCCAGGATCTCGGGATCGTCGGTCGGCCCTTCCGCCCCGCAGTTCCAGGAGCGGTTGTCGGAGCTGCCGTCGTTGTTGTCCTCGCCGTTCGCCTCGTTGTGCTTGTCGTTGTAGCTGACCACGTCGTTGAGCGTGAAGCCGTCGTGCGCGGTGATGAAATTCACGCTGGCCAAGGGCTTGCGGCCCTGGCGGTTGAAGATGTCGCCCGACGCGCAGAGGCGCGGCGTCAAGGCCGCGGCCGGCGCCTCGCCCTTCCAGAAATCGCGGGCCGTGCCGCGGAACTTGTCGTTCCATTCGGCCCAGCCCGGCGGAAAGCCCCCGACCTGATAGCCGCCCGGACCGCAATCCCACGGCTCGGCGACCAGCTTGACCCCGCCCAGAATCGGATCCTGGCTGCAGGCCTTGAGGAAGCCGCTCTGATTGTCGAAGCCGTTCGGCTCGCGCGCCAAGATCGTGCCGAGGTCGAAGCGGAAGCCGTCGACATGCATCTCGTTGACCCAGTAGCGCAGGCTGTCGGTCACCATCTGGATGACGCGCGCATGGCTGATGTTGAGCGTGTTCCCGGTGCCGGTGTCGTTGATGTAGAAGCGCTTCTCGTCCGGCATCAGGCGATAGTAGGACGCGTTGTCGATGCCCTTGAACGACAGCGTCGGCCCCCGCTCGTTGCCCTCGGCCGTGTGGTTGTAGACCACGTCCAGGATGACCTCGAGCCCGGCATCGTGCAGGCGGGAGACCATGTCCTTGAACTCGGCCACGCTGCGGGCGGGATCGGCGGCATAGCGCGGGTCGGGGGCGAAGAAGCCCAGCGAATTATAGCCCCAGTAGTTCGTCAGGCCCTTGTCGAGCAGGTGGCTGTCGTTGACGAACATATGGATCGGCAGCAGCTCGACCGAGGTCGCGCCCAGCGACTTGATGTGGTGGATGACCTCCGGCGTCGCCAGGCCGGCGAAGGTGCCGCGCAGGGGTTCCGGCACGGCCGGATGGCGCATGGTGTAGCCGCGCACATGGGTCTCGTAGAAGATCGTGCGGTCCCAGGGCACCAGCGGGCTGCCGCTTTCCCGCCAGTCGAACGCGGGGTCCGTGACCACGCATTTCGGCATGAACGGGGCGCTGTCGCGCTCGTCGAACGACAGATCGCCGTCCTCGTGCCCGATGGTGTAGCCGAAGCAGGCGTCGTCCCAGACGAGCTGCCCGGCATGGGCGCGGGCATAGGGGTCGAGCAGCAGCTTGTTCGGATTGAATCGATGCCCCTCCTCCGGCAGGTAGGGACCGTGGACGCGATAGCCATAGAGCTGCCCCGGCGCCACGTCCGGCAGATAGCCGTGCCAGATCTCGTCGGTGAATTCTGGCAGCTCGATCCGCTGCAATTCGTGCTGGCCGCTGCCGTCGAACAGGCAGACCTCGACCTTGGTCGCATTGGCGGAGAACAGGGAGAAATTAGTGCCGTTCCCATCCCAGGTGGCGCCGCGCGGCAGCGGCAGGCCTTCGCGGATGGTCCGTTTGACGATCTCGGTCACAATCTGCTCCTGGCGCGGAAGGGGACGGTCGGGGGCAGGCTGCGGGACCGCACCTGCCGCGTGCCCCTACAACACCCGGAAGCCATCATCGCTCCGCGGCTCCGGTTCAGACGGCGAGCAGCACCCCGCTGGCGGCGCCGAGCAGGACGACGATCCAGGCCCCCTCGGCGGCCGCAGGGTCCGCCGCAAGGCTCTGCCGGTCGATCATCCTCACGCCTCGGGCGGCGCCGTCGCCAGCGCCAGCGCGTTGTTCAGGTAGCGCGGATCGTCGGTCACCTCGCGGCCGAGCCAGGGCGGCAGTGCCACCTCCTGGCCGACATGATCGAGCTCGACCTCGGCCAGCAGCAGGCCCGCGAGCGCGCCCTCGAACTCGTCGACGGTCCAGACCCGGTCGCCCCAGGTCAGGCTGTACCGGCGCTTCGCGATCATCCGGCCGGCGCAGAACTGCCGCAGCATCGAGGCCGCATGGTCGACCGGCACCGGATATTCGAATTCGGCACGCGCGCCGTCGCGCGACGGGCCCTTGATGGTCAGGAACGCCCGGTCGCCCAGGAGCCGGACGCGGACGGAGCAGTCCTCGGTGGTCGGCAGATAGCCCTGGGCAATCGTCTCGACGCGGGCGCCCTCGCGCCATCCCTGGCCGACAACCAGGAACTTCCGTTCGATCTCGACGGGTTCCTCAGCCTGCGGGTCGGGGCGCGACATCGTGGCGGTCCTTGGGTTCGGGTCTGACATCAGGACGGCGACCCTGCCGCCAATCCGGCGCCGATGCAAGGAACCGGCGATGCCGTCACTTCAGCAGGTCATGCAGCTGCTTCCAGTCGGCGCAGGTGCCTTTGTCGGCCGCGATCAGGCGTCCGTTCCCGGGGCTCTGCGGCTGCCCGTCCCGGCAGCCGTCTATGCTGTCCCGGATCTCGCTCTTGGACAGGTTGGACAGGACCCAGCCGAGCGGCACGTTCGGCACGGTCGGCGGCAGGCGCACCATCAGGAATTTCGGGAAACCGACATCGCCGGCGGCCACATCGTCGCCCGCGCGAGCAATGATGTCCGCCCTGACCCTGCTCAGATTCTCGTACCCAAGCTCATCGCGCACGCTGAGCATGGTCGTGAGCGGCGCCATCAGGTCCTGCAGCCGGGTCGAAGGCTTCGCATCAGGCTGCGGCGGCGGGCCGGACCCGTCGGCCGGGTCGGTCATCGCCGGATCGTTGGCGATATAGAGATAGATCAGGCCGATCTTGTCCTTCAGGCTGCCGCCGTCCGGCACCTTGCCGACCGCGCTCAGGGCGGCCTGACCGATGCCCTCGGCCGTCAAGGTGCCGGAATTGTCGAAATAGCCGCCATCGACATAGAGGTAGTCGAAGCCTTGCTTTGGCTCGGGCATGCAACCGACGCCGTTCTTCCAGGGCAATTGGCCGGCCGGGCTGAGGAAGGGGAAACGGGCCGACATATGGACGGCGGTGGCGAGCCGCGCCTGCGCGCTCAGGCAGGAAAGATCGACCATGCGCGGGAAGAGCTCCGGATCGAGATGCAGCGGGCTGACGACCGCGTGCAGGCCGGTCTGAACCTCGGTCGTGTTGAAGAACAGGTAGGGCAGCGGCGATGGCTGGCCGGGTGGATAGTAGCTGGCCAGGGCCAGATCCATCTGGTCGCCGATCCGGCCCGGCGCCGTCGCCAGGCCGATCTCGAAGCTGCGGGCGCGATCCAGGAACCCGAAGGGATGGGGCAGGACCCGCTGGACCAGATCGGGCACGAGGAAGCCGGTCAGCAGCGGGGAGAGAAATTCCGCCTCGTAATATTCGCGGACCCGACCGGCATAGGTTTGCGTCTGGCTCGGCCCCTCAGCCAGCGCCGCGACGAAGGCGGCGATGCCGAGGCTGCCGCCCGAGACGCCGGACAGGCCCAGGATATGCCGATGGGCGCCGGGCGCATCGTCTTCGAGCCGGGCCAGGACGTAGCTCGTCCAATAGGCCGCGCGGATGCCGCCGCCGGCCGCGGCCACGATGACCACCGGGTAGGGATGTGCCTTCGAGGCCGCGGCGATCTCCGGCGCGCGGTCCTTGAACCAGGCGGCAAAGGCTGACTCGACCGGGACCGGCGGCGTCGCGCTGGCCTCCGCCGGCTTGTGCATCAGCCGGATGCGGTGGTTGGCATCGAGGCCCAGATATCCCCACAGCAGGGCAAGCGCCATCAGCCCGCCCAGGAAGGGCAAGCGATGGACGCTGCCGAAATAGGCGAGCGCGCTGCCGACGCCGACGAAGCCCCCGCCCCAGATCAGCACCAGCGGCGCGTTGCCCCAGAACCGGCCGGTTCCGGCCGGCACCAGGATCGAGAGAAGCACGGCGAGCACGACCGTCGGCACGAAACACCGGATCAGCAGCCGTGCCGTGCCGGGCAATTCCCGAAACGGCAGGGGCCGGCGCCAGGATGCCCCGAGCGCGCCGGCCGCCAGCTTCTGGACCTTTCGGTCCCGGTCATTCTGCCAGTTCCTCGGCAGCCGGCAGATCCGGCGGCGCGAGGCCAGGAGCAAATAGAACAGCACGCACAGCGCCAGCTCGACCCCGACCAGCACCCACATCTGCGTCGTCGCCGTCGGGGCCTCGCTCCGGCGCCGGTTATCGATGGCGCTGGCGCAGGCGATGGCCAGCATCAGATAGGTCGTCGCCCCCAGGATGCGCGGCAGCTGGTTCTCGAGCCAGCGGGCGACGGGGGTCAAGGCCTGCATGGGCACGTTGCGCGCGTAGAGCGCCAGCCGGGCCCAGTACCAGACGTTCACGGCATAGATCGTCGCCGCAGCCAGCAGGCTGAAGCCGCCGGGCCAGCCCCAGCCCTGCTCCGCGATCAGCCAGAGCAGATCCCGGACTTGTCCGATGGAGACCGTGGCGATGAAGAACACGATGCCGAACAGCAATGGGAAGCGGACGACCGTCGCCACGCCCCAGAACTGGCTGAGATGCGTCAGGAACCGCTGCATCGCCGCCCTCCCCCCAGAGGATAACCACCTTTACGCGCATTTCCATTTGTCTTCAATGAACTGGCGAGCGCCAGCGCCTCGCGTCGGGCCGGCCATGGATCGAGATATCGCCTCGCCTGTTGTTGGACCTTGAAGCGCCGCAAGGACGGAGCGTCCTGCTCCGAAGCGAGGCGAGGTATGGCATCGAGATCGCGCTATCGGCTCTGGACCATCGGGCTCGGCACGCCGCTGCTGCTGATCCTGATCCTGGTCCTCCTGTGGGATTGGAACTGGCTCAGGCCGCTGGTCGAGAGCCAGGCCTCGGCCGCACTCGGGCGCCCGGTCGGCATCAGGCACTTCGACGTCCGGTTGGCCCGGCAGCCGCTCCTGGTGCTCGACAATGTGACGATCGCCAATCCTGAGAATTTTCCGGGCGACCGACAGATGGGCAAGATCGACCGCCTGTCGGTCCGGATCGACATCGGCAGCGTCTTTCACGGACCGATCCTGGTTCCGGAAATCGCGATCGAGCACCCGGACTTCACCCTGGCCCAGGACCCGGCGGCCAAGGATCCGGCGGGTGCCGCGAACTGGCGCTTCGCCGGCGGCGGCAAGCCAGCCAAGCCCGGGCCGCCGCCCACCATCGGCGCGCTGACCGTCAGCGCCGGCAATTTCCATGTGCTGACCGCCAAGCCCCAGGCGGATTTCACCCTGAAGATCGAGACCCGCCAGCCGGCGAACGGCGAGGCGACCCTGGTGGTCGACGCCAAGGGCACCTATGCGAACCAGCCGGTCGACGGCCGCTTCGTCGGCGGCGCGTTGTTGTCGCTGCGTGACCCGGCCAAGCCCTACCCCGTCGACCTGACGGCGGTGAACGGCGGCACGCGCATCGCGCTCAAGGGCACGGTCGAGCGGCCGATGGAACTGGGCGGCGCCAATCTCGACCTCGATCTCAAGGGTCGCGACCTGGCCGACCTCTACCCGCTGACCGGCATCCCGCTGGCGCCGACGCCGGCCTATCACCTGGCCGGCAAGCTCGACTACGGCCAGTCCAAGATCACGTTCCGGCAATTCGCCGGCACGGTCGGCAGCAGCGATCTCAATGGCGACATCGGCGTCGAGATGCGCCAGGGCGCCGTGCCGCTGGTCACCGGCAACCTGGCCTCGCACAAGGTGGCGCTCGCCGATCTCGCCGGCTTCATCGGCAGCACGCCCGGCAAGGCCGACACGAAGAACGACACACACCAGGCCGAGCGGGCGCGCGAGGAAGCGAACCCGAAGCTGCTGCCCGACACGCCGATCAACCTACCGAAGCTGCGCTCGGCCGACATCGAGGTCAGATATCGCGGCGAGCAGATCGAGAGCAAATCGACGCCGCTAGACAATGTCGCGTTCGACATGTCGATCGAAAACGGCCGGATCCGGCTGCAGCCGCTCAGCTTCGCCGTCGGTCAGGGCCAGATCGCGCTCAACCTGACGCTCGATGGCGAGGGTCCGCTGGTCCATGCCGTGGGTGACGTGGATTTCCGCAAGGTCGATGTCGGGCGGGTCATGCAATCGACCAAGCTGTTCCAGGGCGCCGGCACGATCGGCGGCCAGGCGAAGATCGACACCACCGGCAATTCGCTCGCCGCGATGCTGGGCCAGGGCAATGGCGACGTGAAGCTGTTCATGACCGGTGGCGACATCAGCGCCCTGCTGGTCAACCTGGCCGGGCTCGACTTCGGCAATTCGGTGCTGTCGCTCCTGGGCCTACCGGAACGCGCGCCCGTGCGCTGCATGGTGTTCGACGCCGGCCTCGCCAAGGGCGATCTGCAGACCCGGACCATGCTGGTCGACACCACCGAGGCGAACGTGGTCGGCAAGGGCCATGTCGACCTGGCGCAGGAGCAGGTCGATTTCCAGCTGACGACCGAGCCGAAACATTTCAGCGTCGGCTCGCTGCCGGCGCCGATCGACATCAAGGGAGCATTGAAAAGCCCGGGCATCGCGCCCGATCCGGCGGCGCTGGCCGAGCGGGGCGCCGCGGCCGGCATCCTGGGCGTGCTGCTGACGCCGTTGGGCGCGTTGATTCCGACGATTCAGTTGGGCTTGGGCGAGGACAACGACTGCAAGTCGCTGCTGGCGGATGTAGAAGCCGGTGCGAAGACGCCGCCGAAAGCGGCCGGCGGCAAGCCGACCGTCACCAAGGGAGCGGCACCGGCGCGGAAGGGTGCGCCGGCGGGCAGAAGCTGATCAGCGGCGGCGACGCGGCCGCTGGTCGCGCACCCGGACCGGTATCGGCTGCAGCGAGCCCGACGGCTCCGGCGCCAGCCAGCCCAAGACGCGGCCGATTCCGCTGACCAAGATCGCGACGAAGCCCATGACCGACTCTCCTGATACCGACAACCTCCATATGGGAAGCATGAACGCGAAATGCTTGCCCGAAAGTGAACTGTCGAACACTTGAAGCGAAGCTCCGTTCCCATTGAGCATCCGATAGGTCGCTTGGCACCGGATATGCTAGGAGAGGCAAGGGACGAGTATCATTCGCTTCCCGCAAATCCGCTCCAGTCGGGATATCCATGTCGCAGTGCGCCGCCGTCATACCAGCCTCTCGCGTGCGCGGCCGCAACCGGCTGGTCGTGGCGCTGCTCGCGATCGGCATCGCCAACGCGCTCGTCCGGCCGGCGGTCGAGGCGATCGACGAATGGGGCGTGATCGGCGGCCTGTCCGGCGGGCTCGGCAGCGGCTGGCCGGTCTATCTGGGCCTGCTGGGGGCGATCGTGCTCGGGCTGCGCGGCACGGCGGAACGCCCGCTCGATCGCTGGGATGGCCTGGTGCTGCCGGCCTACGGCCTCGCCTTGCTGGTGCCGAGCAGCGGCTTCTCGGCACTCGCGGTCATGGCGCTCGGCGCCGCGGAGCTGCTGCGCCGGCCACGTGACATCCATTATCGCGCCGGCGTGATCATCTTCATCGCCGCCGGTGCGCGCGAGCTCTGGGTCGCGACCGCGATGAAGATGCTGTCGCCGTGGCTGCTGCATGTCGATGCGGTGCTGACCCGGACCACGCTCGGGCTGCTCGGCCATTCTGTGACGGTGACCGGCAACCTGATCGAGACCGACCAGGGCATGGTGCTGGCCGTGCTCATGACCTGCTCGTCCTTCGCCAATATCTCGCTGGCGCTCCTGACCTGGCTGGTGCTGACCCGCTGGCTGCGCCCGTATTTCCAGCGGCGCGATCTCTGGGCGGCCCTGATGGTCACGCTCGCGGTGATCACCATCAACCTGACGCGCCTCACCATCATGGGGCTGGGCCCCGCCAATTATGCGCTGGCCCACGGGCCGATCGGACAGACCGCGACCGAAGTCGCGATCCTGATCGCCACGCTGGCAGCGACCCACTGGGGCCTTTCGCGCGGCTCCGCACCGCGCACCACCGGCTTAGCTCAGGAGCTTGCGGTTCCTCTCGGTGAATCGGCGGAGCCGCTTGGAGATGCCGGGCCATAGCGGCTCGATCCGCTTCGCCTCGCGCATCAGTTCCTGGTAGAGCGAGGGATCGAAGCGCTTGTTGAGGATGGTGCCGGTGACGGCGATGCCGGCCTCGGCCAGGCTGGTAACCGCCTCGGTCACCCGGCGCGCCGGCGTCTGCCCCGCCAGCACGGTCAGGATGGCCGCCGCCCCCGCCTCGCAGATCGCCGAGGCCGCGATATTGCCCTTGTTCGTGCGGTTGATCGCCGAACAGTCGCAGATGATCACGTCGAACCGCGTGCGCCAGGCGGCGAACAGCTCGGCCATGGCGCGCTTGTCGGAAAAGCGGATGAGATCGTGGCTCGACAGGCCCTGCGGCGCCGGCAGCAGCGACAGGCGGATCGAGGGAAAGTCGGTCATCGCGGCAAAGGAAGAGTCCGGGTCGCACTGCCACACAGCCTTTTCCTGGATGCCGAGCCGGGCGGCCAGAGATGGCCGGAACATGTTGAACTCGACCAGGAGCGTGCGCTCGCCGGCGGCCGCTGCGCGCCGGGCCAGCGCATAGGCGATGGTCGATACGCCCTCGCCCGCCTCGGCCGCCGTCACCGCCAGGGTCCTGAGGCCGCGGGCGATGGTGGCGGCATACATGCGCTGGACTTCGGCGTAATGGATCGGCAGCGGCGTCATCTCAGATGTGTCCGATCAAGGCGAAGATCGACAGCAGCGACACGGTATCGCGCACGCCGCTCATGAACTGCTGCCAGTCGCTCTGGGTCGCATTCGGCACATAGACCGTGTCGCCGGCGCGCAGCACCGGCAGTTCCTGGAAATTGCCGGTCTTGGCGAAATGCACCAGGTCGAAGGTCTGGGCCTGGTCCTGGCCGCGGGCGAAATTCACCACCACGATCTTTTCCTGGTACGCATCATTGGTCGGGCCGCCCGCCTCCGCCAGCAGATCGAGCACGGTCATGGTGTCGTTGAACTTGTAGCGCCCGGGCTTGGCGACCGAGCCCAGCACCCGCACGGTCTCCTCCTTGCCGAGCGTCAGCCAGTCGGCGCTCTTGTCCGGAAAATAGATCACGTCGCCGGGCTGGACGTCGGGCAGCAGGCGGTCGTCGCCGCTCGAGAAATAGGCGGTGAGGTCGAGCTTGGTGATGCTGGGCTTGCCGTTGCCGCCGCGACGATGGGTGATGCGGATGTTTTCCAGGTCCGCCGTCGCCGCCGGGCCGTCGGCGGCGCTCAGGATGTCGAGGAAATGCATGTTCTTGCTGAAGGCGTAACGCCCGGGATTGCGCAGCGCGCCCAGCACATAGATCGAGGTTTCCGCCGGCTGCTGCAGCCAGGACGAGCGATTGTCGTTCGGATTTTCCGGCAGCGCCGGCACGCTCACCGTCCAGCCCGGCTTCAGCTTCGGCAGCTGGTCGAGCCGGCCGCCCTTCTCGACTAGGGAGGCGAGGTCGAAGATCTGCACCTTGCTTTCGGCGCCGCGCTCGCTCGTGCCGGGCAGGATCTCGATATGGGAGGTATTGGCGCGGTCGCCCGGACCGCCGGCCTCGGCGATCAGGTCGAGAATGGTCATCTCGTCCGACCATTCGTAGCGGCCGGGGTTGTTGATGGCGCCGATAATGCGGACGACCTTGTCCGGCGAGTTCTTCAGCCAGCTGCTGCCCTCTTCCTGCTGCTTTTCCGGCACGAAGATCGTATCGCCGGGCCCGAGCTTCGGCGTCGCCACCCGCTTGCCCTTGGATTCGGTATAGGCGAGCAGATCGAAATTCTCGACGCCGCCACTGGCCTTGAGCACGCGGATCTCGTTGGTGTCGGCATAGCGGGTCGGACCGCCGGCATTGGCCAGCACGTCGAGGAAGCCGACCCCCGCCTTGATCTCGAACGCGCCGGGCTTGGCGACCTCGCCCATCACATAGATGGTGCTGATGCCGCCCTTGATCTCCTCGATCTCCTTGGGCACGAAGATCGTGGTGCCGGGCCCGATGTCGGGCAGCAGCTTCCTGTCGCCGGAATCGAGATAGTCCTTGAGGCTGAAGGTCTGCGGCTTGCCGCGGGTCACGACCCGGATGCCGTCGGTCGTGGCATAGCGGGTGACGCCGCCGGCCCGCATCAGATATTCGACGATCGTTGCGTCGGGCTTGAAGGCGAAGGATCCAGTACTGTTGACCTCGCCGAACACCTTGACCGAGGTGCGGTCGTCGCCGGCATCGCCGGCGGCAGCGAGCGTCCGCGCATCGAAATCGACCTGGACGTTGCCGGTCAGCGGCGAGGCGGGGATGAAGATCTCGTCGAGCGGCTCGAGTTTCGACAGCAGGCTCGAATCGCCGGAATCCAGGTATTTCTTATAGTCGAAGGTCATGACCTCCTTGCCGCGCCGCACCTGCATGCGGTCGAGCTGGGCGCCCTGGGCAAGGCCGCCGGCCATGTTGATCGCCATCTGCACGGTGGCGTCGCCCGATAGTTCGACCGGGCCCGGGCTGCGGGCGAAGCCCAGCACGGTGACCAGCAGCCGGCGTTCCTTGAGCGCTACCTCGAAGCGCGAGACGTCGCGGAACACCCGGACCAGCAGGTCGCGGATCTTGACCTGGGCTTGGGCGATGGTCAGGCCGGCGACCTGCACCAGGCCGATTTCCGGCAGTTGCAGATTGCCGCGCCGGTCGACCTGGAAGGTCTTGTTGAACGTGTCCTCGCCCGGCAGCGACAGGAACAGCACGTCGCCGATCCGCACCGGCGTGTCCGGGGTCGAGGCTTCCTGGGAGCTTTGCAGCACGCCCGGCGCCGCGGGCGGGCGCTGGGGCTGCTGATAATTCTGATAAGGGCCGGCTGGCGCCGCCGTCGGCGGGGCCTGCAGCGGCGGCACGCCGTCCGGGGATTGCTGCGCCCAGGCGCCGGCGGTCGCCGCCATCGCCAGCACGACGAGCACAAGGGCGAGCAGGCCGCGCAACGGACGATTGGTCAGGAAACGGCGCATTGATCGACCTTGTCGGTTGGCAGGTCCGCGGCCTCCATGAGATCGCCCACCATCACCTTCAGCGTGTTCATGTCATAGCGTGCGTCCGGCAACAGGCCGCCCGCGATCTCGCGCGAGATGCGAGCCCCGAAGGCCTCGGCCCGCGGCAATGTCGCGTTGGCATAGGCCGCCGCCTCCGATGCCTTGTATCGGTCGACCAGCGCCTTGAAGCAACTTAATTGCAGATTGAGCGATGCGGCTTCGGGTTGAAGCGGAACCGGGCGCAGTTCGGCGATGCCGCCGCGGCCGTAGCTCGGCCAATCCTCGCTGCAACCCGCCAGGCATAGGAACGCCGCGACCGCCCATGCGGCCGAGCGGAAAGGACTTCCCATGGACAAGCTCAGGCTGCGGCGCCGACGGATCGCGTCGGGATCGCCTTGTCGATCCGCAGCGACTGAATCAGCCGCAAAGGCTGGTCCCGCAGCCCCTGCAGGGTCAGGGTGCGCTTGGCGGCATAGAGCCGCTTGAACACGAACACCAGGCAGCCGATGCCGGAGGAATCGAGGAAATCGACCGCGGAAAAATCCATGACCACGTTGGATCCGCTATTCGCAATGATGCTTTCGAGCATCGGGCGGGCATCGACGACCGCAAGCGCGTCGAATTCCCCTTCCAAGGTGAGCATCACCGTGTTGGGCTCGACGTGAGTTGCTTGCATATTAACTGCTCCATACCGGATACGATCACCGCTCCGCCCCGCTCCCGCAAACAACGTACCATCGAACAGCCCACCAAAGAGGCTGCAAATCTACGCGAATCAGGAATTTCAGCAAAGCGCCGCTGCAACGTCACCGCGTAATGCCTTGCATTTTGCAAACAACCTTTCCGAATGAGAGAAAAGCCTAAAGTTGTCGCCCGCAAACGGACCTGAGATCTGGCTGCTGCTCGACAGCCGCGACCTGGGCGGGATCGAAAGCCACGTCCTGCAACTGGCGGCCGGACTGAAACGTGCGGCGCACACGCCGCGGGTGCTGTTCTGGGCGGATTACGGCCCCCATCCGTTGCGCATGGCGCTCGACCAGGCCGGCATCGCCCACGAGAGCCTCGCCGGCGGGTTCCGCGGCCTCGCGCGGATGCTGCGCCGCCACCGGCCGGCGATACTGCACAGCCACGGCTACAAGGCCGGCATCCTCGGGCGCCTGGCTGCGCGCATCGCCGGCCGGCCGGTCGTCTCGACCTTCCATGCCGGCGAGCCGGGCACCGGCAAGCTGCGCCTCTATGTCCTGCTCGACCGCTTGACCGCGCGGCTCGGCCGGCGCATCGCGGTCTCCGCGGCGATCGCCGGCACCCTGCCGGCGCCGGTCGCGCTGATCGCCAATTTTGTCGAAGTGCCGGAGGAGGCGCCGGCCGGCCGGCACGACCGGATCGGCTTCGTCGGCCGGCTGAGCGTCGAGAAGGGTCCCGACCTGTTCTGCGCGCTCGCCGCGAAGTTGCCGGGCCGGCGGCTCACACTCTACGGCGACGGGCCGATGCGGTTCGAGCTGGAAGCGAGGCACGACGCCGAGGTCGAATTCCGCGGCCGGGTCGTACCGATGGCGCCCCATTGGTCCGAGATCGGCCTGCTGGTGATGCCGTCGCGCCACGAGGGCCTGCCGCTGGCGGCGCTCGAGGCCATGGCCCATGGCGTGCCGGTCGCAGCCTTCGCCGTCGGCGGCCTGCCCGACCTGATCGCCCCCGGAACCAACGGCTTCCTGGCGCCGGCCGGCGATCTCGACGCCCTTGCCGCGGCGATCGCCGCCTGGACCGGGTTGCCGGACGAGGCCCGCGCGGCACTCTCCCGCCATGCCCGGTCGACCATCGCCGAGCGCTTCTCGGTCGCCCGCGGCGTCGAAGCGGTGCTGGCGGAATATCGCGCGGCCGGCGCCGCTATCTGAGGCCGAGCAGCCGGGCACCGTCGAAGGCCGCCGCCCGGGCGAGGCGGCGCGAGGGCGCCAGCGCCAGCGCCAGCAGGTGCTGGGCCAGCGCCACCGGCTTGCGCCCGCCGATCCGCGCGTGCTCGGCCTCGGCGGCGGCGATGCGCGACCGGCAGGCGAGCCACGCCGACGGCGCCCGGAGCGCCGCCGCGGCGCCGTAGCGGGCGGCAACCTGCTTCATGCAGCGGATCACCGCTGGCCGGTCGCGCGACAGCGAGCCGGGCCGCACGAGATAGGTCGTGGCGATCATGGTGGAACAGGCGACCCGGCCGCGCCGGGCCAGGCGGAGCCACAGCTCCCAATCCTCGGCCGCGGTGAACTCGGTCGAGAAACCCTGCTCGGCCTCGAGGGCGGCCCGGCGGGCGAACACGGTCGAGGTGCCGACGACGTTTTCCGCATAGAGCAGCGGCAGGGCACGGTTGCCGAGCGGCAGAATGCCCCGCCGGCCGCCGACGAAGCGGTTGAAGCGCGGCCAGAACGCGAAGCAGGTGCCGAGGCCGGTCCCGTCCGGCGTCACATGCTCATAGTCGGCGAAGCTCAGGACCAGGCCCGGATCGGCCTCGTGCGCAGCCAGCCGGTCGGCAACGGCGCCGAGGCGCCAAACATCGTCGGCATCGAGGAAGCCGATGATCGGAGCGGTCGCGGCGGCAATGCCGGCATTGCGCGCCGCGGCGACACCGCCGCCGCCCCGGGTCACGACCGTAAGGCGCGGATCGGCCGCGGCCTCGGCCGCCAGATAGGCGGCCGTGCCGTCGGTCGAGCCGTCGTCGACGACCACGATCTGCAGATCGGCGATCGCCTGCGCGCGCAGGCTGGCGAGCGCTGCGGGCAGATAGTCGAGACAATCGCGCGTCGGGACGACGACGCTCAGGCGAGGCTGCATTCAACCCTCTCATGCCGGCCTGGGACGGGCCGGCACTAGCTTTCGCACGGATCTTTCATGTTATGAATGATTTGGCACGGCGCGCACTCCCTCATGCGCCTCTGAGGGGCCTCGATGAAGACGATCGGCTATGTGCTGGCCAATTTCCCGGTTCTGTCCGAAACCTTCGTCCTGACGGAAATGCGCGCGATGATGCGGCGTGGCCATCGGGTGGTGCCGATCGTCATGACCAGGCTCGATGGGCCGCGGCAGCCGGACAGCGGCGACATCGCCGCGATGGCGCTCCATCTCGACGAGATCCCCCACGCGGCGGTCGCGCGCCTGGTCGCCCGCGCCGGCCGCGGCCTCTCCCGCGCCTGGCGCTTCGCCCGCGACCAGCAAGGCCTGCCGCGCCGCTCGCTGCTATGGAGCTCGGCCCGCATCGCGGCGGCGGCCCGCGCGCGCGGCTGCACCCATCTTCACGCCCATTTCGCCCAGGCCGGCACCGCCCATGCGATCGTCGCCGCCCGCCTGATCGGCGCCGGCGCCAGCTTCGTCTGCCATGGCCATGACGTCTACCAGCACCCGATCGACCTCGCGCCCAAGCTTAACGCGGCCGATACGGTGCTGGCCGTGTGCGAGGACATGCGCGCCGACCTCGCGGCCATCGCCCCCGGCGCCGCCATCGTCAACGCGCCCTGCGGCGTCGATGCCGACCGGTTCCGGCCGCAGCCCGAGATCGCGGCCAATCATCGGCTGCTGTTCGTCGGACGCCTGATCGACTGCAAGGGCATCGACGATCTCCTGTGGGCGCTGGCGCAACTGCCGGCCGGGCGCCGGCCGGGCCTCGACATCGTCGGCGACGGCCCGCTCAAGGACGAATTGACCCGGATGGCCGCCGGGCTGGGGCTGGGCGCGACCGTGGATTTCAAGGGCGCGCGCTCTAGCGGCTGGATTGCCGAGCACGGGCCGGCCTATATGGCGTTCGTCGGGCCGTTCCGCCCGGCTGCCGACGGGCTCAAGGACACGGGCCCGCTGGTCGTCAAGGAGGCGATGGCAATGGGGCTGCCGGTGATCGCGACGCGGCAGATGGGCTTGAAGGAAACGGTCGACGCGGCCTCGGGCTTCCTGGCCGAGCCGGGCGACCGCCCGAGCCTGCTCGTGGCGATCGAGCGGTTCCTGGCGCTCGATCCCGCCCGGCGCGCAGCGCTCGGCCAGGGCGCGCGGGCCCGGGTGCTGGAGCGCTTCACCGACACAAGGCAGGCCGAAACCCTGTCGCGCCTGATCGAGGGCGCCTGATGGCTTCGGGCCGGCCGCTCGGACAGGCGCTGTTCTATGCCTTGTCCGTGGCGCTCGCGCGGGGCCTGGCCATTGTCATGGTGCCGTTCGTCACCGGCCATCTGTCGACGACCGAATATGGCTCGATCGAGCTTATGCAAAGCCTGGCCGACGTCGCGACCGTCGTGCTGGGCTTCGGCCTGGTCGACGCGCTCTATCGCTTCATCGGCGACGCCAGGGACGAGCCGGCGCGACGGCGGATCGCGGCGGCGGCGTTCGGCCTGACCCTGATTTTGGGCGCCGCCGCCGCCCTGGCGCTGCTGGGGATGAGCGGCCTGATCCAGCGCCTGCTGGGACCGGCCGTCGACCCGCTGGCGCTTCGGTTGCTGCTGGGCTCGGTCGCGCTCGACGGTGCCATCCAGATGCCGCTCGCGTGGCTGCGGCTGACCGACCGGGCGAGCTTCTATCTCGCCATGATCGGCCTGCGCTCGCTGCTGCAGGCAGCCCTCATCGTCGTGGCGCTCGAGGCCGGCTGGGGCGTTCCGGGCGTGATGGCGGCCGGCCTTGGTGCCGCCGCAACCACGGCGCTCGTCCTCGCGGCCCGGCAAGCCCGGGCCACCGGCGTGCGCCTCGATCCGCAGACGGCCGGCATCCTGCTGCGCTATGGCTCGCCCCTGGTGCTGGCCGGCCTCGGCGGCTTCGTGCTCGGATCGTTCGACCGGCTGCTGCTGGCGCCGGTCGTGCCGGTCGCGGCACTCGCCGAATATGCCATCGCCGCAAAGATTGCGTTAATCGCCCCTCTGCTATTTCAGCCGTTCGGCCTGTGGTGGTTCCCGCGCCGCATCGTTGTTCTGGGCGAGCCGGATGGCCGCGAGAGGAGTGCGCGTACGGTGACGTTCGGGCTCACTTACCTGACCTGGATCGGCCTCGGCACCGCGATCGGCGGTCCGGTGCTCGTCACCCTCATGACGCCGCCCGCCTACCATGGCGCCATCCGCTATGTCCCCTGGCTGGTGGTCGCGGCGGTCGCCCAGCATGCCGGCGACCTCTTGAACGTCGGCTCCTTCACCGGCCGCGGCACGTCGCGGCCGACCGTGATCAACCTCGCCTCGGCCGGCGTGGCGCTCGCGGCCTACCTGCTGCTGATCCCGCCCTTGGGCGTGATGGGCGCGGTGATCGCGACGGTCACCGCCTATGGGGCGCGGCTCGTGCTGTTCCTGATCGACAGCCAGCGCCTGGTGCCGCTTTCGCTGCCCTGGACCCGGCTCATGCTCTATGCGGGCCTGGCCGCCGCCGCGGCTTGGTTCACGCCGGCGGGGCTCGGCTGGGTCGGCGGCGGGCTGGTCCTGGTCGTCGGCTGCGCGATCGCCGGGGCGGTCGCCTTGCTGCTCGGCCTCGCCCCCTGGCCGTCGCGCTTCCGGCGGGCTGCATGATGGCGCTCGACCGGATCGACGGCCGGGGCCTGCCGGACGATCTCGACCTGCCCAACGGCGAGCGCATGCGGCGTGCGATGCGCCGCCAGGTTTCGATCGGCCTGGGCGTCTCAATCGGCGCCGGCCTGCTCTGGTTCTACCTGCCCTCGCCGCTGCTGATCGTCGGCCTGGCGCTGACGCCGATCGTCACGACGCTCGTCATCAAGCAGCCCTATATCCTGTGCCTCGCCTTCATCGCGCTGTCGTTCTTCCGCCTGCACGAGGCGTTCCCGCAGCTCTATGAGCTGCATCTGCCCCTGACCTTGGCGATCGCCTGCGTCGTCGTGCTCGGGACCCAGCTCGCGGCGGGGCGGATCAAGCCCTATTGGTCGCGCGAGCTTACCTATTTCTCGCTGTTCTTCCTCCATGTGACGATCAGCGTGATGTTCGCGACCAACCGCGCGAATTCCCTCGCCTATTGGATCGACACCTATAGCAAGATCGCGATCATGGTGCCGGCGATCGCCTGGCTCGCGCGCAGTCCGCGGGAACTGGCGCTGGCCGGCAAGGTGCTGGTCGCGGCCGGCGTCGCCGTCTCGCTCGTGGCAATCCACAACACCGGCGACCCGGCCAACCTGGTCGAGGGCACGCGCGTGACGATCGGGCGCGACATGGGCTCGCTGCTGGGCGATCCGAACGATCTCTCGCTCGTGCTGCTGTTCCCGATTTCCTTCGCCGTCGCCTATGTGCTGTCGCCGGGCATGAGCTGGACGAACCGCCTGTTCGGCCTGGTCAGCGCGATCCTCATTCTGGTCGCCATCCTCGACACCAAGAGCCGCGGCGGCCTGCTGGGGGCTGCGGCCGTGTTCGCGGTCTTCGCGCTCCGCACCATCAAGTCGCGCATCCTGACCATCGGCATCGGCGGGCTGGGCGCCATGGCGCTGTTCGCCCTCGCCGGCATCGCCGCCCGCCAATCCGGCGGCACGGGCGAGGGCGGCATCGACGAGTCGGCCGCGGGCCGGCTCTATGCCTGGCAGGCGGCCTTCCGCATGGCCCGCGACCATCCGCTGTTCGGCGTCGGCATCGACAATTTCCCGGGCAATTTTTTCTTCTACACCTCGAATTGGGAAGGCTTCGCCAAGGCGGTGCACAGCACCTGGTTCGGCGTGCTGGCCGAGACCGGCTTCGTCGGGCTGGCGCTGTTCGTGGTGCTGGTCGTCGCCACGGTCCGCCGGTCGTTCGGCAGCCTGCGGGCGCTCGACCGGATGCGCAATGCCGGGGTCCGGATGAACCTGGAGGCCTATGCCATCGCCCAGGCAGTACTGGCGGGTCTGGCCAGCTTCATTGTATCGGGCAGCTTCCTGACCCAGGGCTTCACCTGGCCGATCTATATTCTGCTGGCCCTGGCGCTGTCGGTCTCGCATTTTGCCGCGAGCATGGCGGCCGGCGGCACCGGCGACGGCGCGGAACCCGCGTCCCCTGAGACGGGCCGGTAGATGCTGGTGGGACTGAAGGCCTGGGCAAAGCGCGGCGACAGCCGCCTGGCACAGCGGCTGTGGCGTCTCGCCAAGGCGCTGCGCGGGGGCTCTGTCCCGGTCGTGCCGGTCGTGCACAAGCCGCTCTATGCCCTGCACCTGATGGTCACGGGCACCTGGGCCAACCTCGTTCGCGCACTCTATTGGACCCCGCTGTTCCAGTCGCGGCTCGAGGCGCCGGCGCCCAACCTCTATCTCTACGGCGGCATGCCGCTCGTGCTCGGCCGCCTGCGGCTGCGCTTCGGGGCGGATTGCCGGATGTCGGCCCAGAGCACGTTCAGCGGCCGTCCGTCGAGCGCGGATCCGGTGCTGACGGTCGGGCGCAATGTCGACATCGGCTGGCAGACGACCATTGCCGTCGGCCGGCGCGTCACGATCGGCGACAATGTGCGCATCGCCGGCCGCGCCTTCCTGGCCGGCTATCCGGGCCATCCGCTCGACGCCGCCGCCCGTGCCGCCGGCCTCGCCGATACCGACGACCAGATCGGCGATATCGTGCTGGAGGACGACGTGTGGCTCGCGACCGACGTCACCGTGTCGGCGGGCGTCACCATCGGGCGCGGCACCATCGTCGCTGCCGGATCGGTCGTGACCGGGGATCTGCCGCCCCATGTGCTGGCCGCCGGGGCGCCGGCCCGGGTCGTCCGCGCACTCGCCGGCTCCGGCTCCAGCCCCCTGCCCCCCGCCCCATGACCACCGACCTGATCGTCTTCGGCGAGGATTGGGGACGCCATCCGAGCAGCACGCAGCATCTGGTGAAGCGTCTGGCCGCCGACCGCCGCGTCGTCTGGGTCAATTCGATCGGCCTGCGCCGCCCGCGCCTGGGCCTGGCGGACCTGAAGCGCGCCGTCGGCAAGCTGCTGGCAGCATTCCGTGGCCACGGCCGGGGCGGCGGGCCAACGCCCGAGCCGACGCCGGCGGCATTGTCGGTCGTCGCCCCCCTGGCCGTGCCCTGGCCGGGCAACCCGCTCGCCGGGCGGATCAACCGGTGGCTGGTCGGCCGCCAGGTGCGGCGCGTCATGGCGGCGCGCGGCATCGTGCGGCCGGCGCTCTGGGCCTCCCTGCCGACCGCCGTCGACCTGCTGGGCGCATTCGGCGAGCGGGCGACGATCTATTATTGCGGCGACGACTTCGCCCATCTGGCCGGCGTCGACCACGGCCCGGTGACCCGGCTCGAGGCCAAGCTCGCCGCGCGGGCCGACCGCATCCTGGCGGCCTCGCCGGCACTCGCCGCCAAATTCCCGGCGGCGAAGACGCTGATGCTGCCCCATGGCGCCGACGTCGCGCTGTTCGCGACCCCCGCCCCGCGGGCCGACGACCTTCCGGAAGGGCCGGTCGCGGGCTTCTACGGCAGCCTGTCCTCCTGGCTCGATCAGGACCTGCTGGCGGAAGCGGCGCGCCGCCTGCCCCACTGGACCTTCCTGATGATCGGCGAGGTGCGGGTGCCGGTCGAGCGGCTCAGGGCCCGGCCCAACATCCGCCTCGTCGGCCCCCGGCCCCATGCGGCCCTGCCGGGCTATGCCCAGCATTGGCAGGCCTCGCTGCTGCCGTTTCTCGACAATGCCCAGATCCGGGCGAGCAACCCGTTGAAGCTGCGTGAATATCTGGCGACCGGCCGGCCGGTCGTCTCGACGCCGTTTCCAGCCCTCGACGCCTATGCCGACCTGGTCGCGATCGCGCCCGACGCCGCGGGCTTCGCCGCCGCGATCGACCAGGCCCCCCACGAACCGGAAGCGCTTCGTGCCGAACGCAGCGCGCGGGTTCGTTCCGAGACCTGGGAGGCGCGGGCCGCCCAGGTCGCTTCCTTGATCGACGAGCTATGATGAGAATTCTGCTGCTGGCGCTCACCCTGGTGCTGCCGCTGGCCCAAGCCCGGGCGGCCGATGCCATCCAGGAGCTGCCGCTCGGCCAGGGCCGTACCCCGTCGCTCCATGATTTCTCGCCGCCGCTCAAGCTCGAACGAAACGTCGAGCTGTCGATCGTCGGCGAGAACACTTCGAGCCAGCCGGTGGTGGTCGTGCTCCGCGTCGACGACGGACAGTCGAGCGGCTATGCCAGCCGGCTCGGCGAGGAGCGGGTCGTGGCGCCGGGCCCGTTCCGGATCCGCTCGCTGCCGGGCCAATGGGTGACGCCATCGGGCCGCAAGATCGACATCACCGACATCCGCCGCATGGTCGTGTTCGTCGGCGACGGGCAGCCGGCGGTGCAATTAGGCAAGGTTTCGGCCGAGGTCGCCTTCACGCTGCCCGAGGGCGCCCGTGGCTGGAAGCTGGGACCGGGCGGCGGCGCGGTGTTCCCGGGCTTCGAGCCGATGGTCGCCAATGATCCGCGCCTCACCGGCAAGACCCAGATCGCGATCACCCGCCCCTCGGGCGACGGGCTGATCGGTACCGGCCTGCGAGGGATCGACAGGTTCGAAGTGCCCTGGCCGAACGGCGACTGGACCGTGACGCTGTGGAGCGAGGATGTCGGTGAATGGGAATACCTGCCGCACGAGCTTAATCGCAAGATCGTGGTGAACGGCCACACGGCGCTCGACTATCACATGACGCTGGCGCAATGGATCCACAGCGTCTATTTCGCCGGGCGCGACGGCGAGGCGATCGCCGACGGCGATCCCTGGGCGCTGTTCGGCCGGCGCCGCGGCGGGCTCGTCTCGATCAACGTGCCGGTGACCGACGGCCGGATCACGATCGAGCAATCCGGCGACGGACTCGAGGCGACCTTCCTGTCGGCGGTGCTGGTCGAGCCGGCATCCGATGGCTACAAGGCGCTGCAGGCGGTCCAGGCGGCCCGGCGCGAACGGTTCCTCGAGCGCTGGCCGGTCGCGGGCCTCGACAAGGGCGGCCCGGTGCCGGCCGGCCTCTCGATCGGCCTACTGCAACCGGACGGCATCGCCCGCCCCGGCTGGCGCCCACCCGAGGTCCAGGCCGAAGTCGTGCCGCGCCGGGCCGTTGCGCGCGGCGGCCTCGTCAGCCTCGATTTCATGGCGCTCACCGCCGACGAGGCGAAGCAGGCGACCGTGACCGTCCATGCTGCCACCCTCGGCAATCGCGAGCTGTTCACCGAAATGCGCTGGGGCCAATGGCGCTACACCCGCCCCGACCCGTCGAGCACGATCCTGGAGGTGACCGCCGACCATCTGCGCGGCGACATGGAGGCCATGGGACTGCGCGCCGGCCTGCCGCGCCGGATCAACATGCTGATCCAGGCCTCGGAGAAGGCGCCGCCCGGCATCTACAAGGGCTCGGTCACCATCAGCGCGAACGGCCGCAGTTCCGCCCAGCCGTTCGAGATCGAGGTGCTGCCGGTGACATTGGCCGCGGCCCGGCAGGGCGTCGGCGTCTATCTGGAAGACCCGCCCTACGACGATTGGTTCGGCGTTCCCGACGCCGCCCGCGATCGCGCGGCGTCATGCGACCTCAATTTCATGGTGCGGCTGGGCCTGACCAGCGTCTCGCCGGCGCTGGTGACGCCCGATGCCGACCATCTGACCCGGTTCGCCAATCAGATGGCCCTGGTGCGCGACGCCGGCTTCACCGGCCCCGTGCTGGCCTACGCCCCGATCAAGCGGCTGATCGCCGGCGTCGGCATCGATGGGATCGGCGGCCCTTTGAGCCTGCTCGACAAGCTGCTGCGCCAGCGCGGCGAGCCGGGGCCGCTGTGGTCGATCGCCGACGAGCCGGGCAATCCCGGCTCCATGCCGGAAGATCTGGAGCATATTCGTCGCAATTTGCGAGGCATTATGCCTGGCGCAAAGATCGCCGGGCATTTGAACCACAAGGACGACCGCAAGCTGCTGCCGCTGTTCGACGTGGCGCTGCTCAATACCGGCTTCGGCATCGACGCCGACGAGCTGAAGGATATCCGGGCCAAGGGCACGGTGCCCTGGCTCTACAACATGCCGAACATGGAGCTGGCCGCCGGCTTCTTCCTGTGGCGGTCCAGCGCGTCGGGCTATCTGCAGTGGCATGGCCGCATCCCGACTGCCGATCCGTTCGACCCGACCGACGGCCGCGAGGCCGACGTCATGCTGCTGCCGGTCACCGAGCAATCCTGCCTAGCGGTACCGGACATCGACGATGGTCTCTTGCGCATGGCCCGCGGCCTGGACGATGCCCGGTGGATGGCTTGGCTCGAGGGGCTGGCCGCCACGGACAAGAACGCCAGCGCGCTCTTGGAGAAGATCCGGCGTGCGGTGCCGGGCGAATGGCGGGGCACCGACCGGCCGCGGGTCGATCTCGTGGCATTGCGAAGCGAGTTGGTCCAATTCGCCCGCAATTTGCGATAGACTAACCGCAAGATGCCAATCGCTGAGGTCGTTCGCGGCCCAATTGCCGGGAGAGGGATGCTGCACCGCTCGCCGAACCACGTCCGATCCGTCCTCGCCCTGCTGCTGGCCGCCAGCGCGCTTGCCGGCTGCGCCAGCCAGGCGCCGGCGCAGCTGATTCCGGCGAGCGACCGGCTGATGCTGCAGCAGGAGGCCGCCCGGGAGAACCCGCAGAAGCCCGTGACGGTCGACGAAATGCTGGCCAGGGCTCGCGGCAAGTCCGAGAAATCGGCGCCCGATCCGATCACGCTGCGCGTGCTCGACCGGGGCGGGACGCTGACGATCCCCAATGCCGATCTGGAGCAGCTCACCGCGGTCGCGGGCATGCAGCGGGACGCGATTTTGAGCGTCGGCCCGTCCGACGATCCGTCGCCGGTGGCGGCGGCGTTCGCGGCGAATCGGCACGCGCATTTTGTGGCGCAACATTTGCCTGCAACCCTGCATGTGACCGAGACGCGCTATGACGTCGACCTGCCGCCCAATACGGCGCGGCTCGATTTTGGAGATCAGGGGATTGCCCGTTAAGTTCGACATGGCTCTGCTGAGCACGGTGCTGCTGGCGGGATGGCGGCGACGCTATCTGGTGGTGGCGCCGCTCGTCGTGCTGCCGCTGCTGGGGCTGATCGTCGGCATCCTGGCGCCGCGCATCTACGAGACGCGCATGACCATCCTGGTGCAGGAGATCGCGAACAATCCGGTCGTGCAGGATCTGGCCGTGCAGACGAACCTCAGGGACCGCATGGACGGCCTGACCGTCCTGCTGCAGAGCCGGCACATCCTGTGGGACGTGGTCAACAACCTGAAGCTCGTGCCGGAGAACGGCACCGACGCCGACCGCGAGGCGATGGTGCAGCAACTGTCCCGCGCCCTGAGCGCCCGGCTGGTCGGCAAGGATCTGGTCGAGCTCAAGATGCGCTCGCGCGATCCGGACCAGATGACCCAGGCGCTCGAGGCCGTCGCGATCCGCTTCATCGAGGCGATCCGCGCGCCGGGCCAGTCCTCCGTCGCCAATTCCGAGGTCTTCCTGTCGGACAAGATTAAGGAGAAGAAGGCGGACGTGGAAAAGGCCGAGACCGCGCTCGCCAACTTCCGCAATCATCATTCCGATCAGCTGCCGGAACTGCATGCCGCCAATATCCAGCGCCTGTCGCAGCTGCGCGATACGCTGCAGCAGCGCAAGACGGAGCTGGCCGGCGCCGAGGCCACGTCGCAGAGCCTGCGCGAGCGCCTGGCGTCGGCGAACCCGATCGTCGGCAAGATCGAGGAGCAGATCGTCCAGGTGTCGGGCCAGCTCGCCATGCTGCGCGCCCGCTACACCGACGAGCATAGCGCCGTGCAGGGCGCCATCCATCAGCTGGAGCGGCTGCAGGAGGAGCGCGCGCGCCAGATCCAGCAGGCGCAATCGCTGTCGACCGAGGACCTGACCCAGCTCTGGAACCGGGCGTCGACCATGCAGGCCGACCTGCCGCCGCCGAGCGCCACAGGCGCGCAGCCCGGCAGCGGCTCCCAGCCGCTGCTGATCTCGCAGCTGACCAGCCTGCAGGCCGCCGAGGCCAAGGTCAAGGGCCTGGGGCGCGAGATCGACACGCTCACCAAGGACGTCGCCGACCTGGAAGCGAAGACCGAGGCGTTCGGCGGCGTCGAGCGCGAGCTGAACGATCTCGACCGCGAGGCCAAGACCCAGCGCGAGCTCTATGATTCGCTGCTGAAGCGCTTCGAGACCGCGCGGCTTACCGTCGATCTCGGCCATTTCGAGCTGCCCGAGCAGATCAAGGTGATCGATCGGCCGGGCCTGCCGGTCACGGTCAACCTGCCGCTGGCGCTGTTCTTCCTGGCCGGCTGCCTCGGCGCGCTCATCCTGGGCGTCGCGATGGCCTTCATCGCCGAACTGCTCGACAGCTCGATCCGCTCGGTCGCCCAGCTCGAGCGGCTGGTCAGGGCGCCAGTGCTGAGCACCATCCCGCTGCTGTTCGATGACGGCTTCGCCGCCGACGGCAGGGTGGATCTCGGACCGCCCGCAAGCCGCGCCCAGGGGGCCGTGGCGTGAGAACAGTCGTGCAGGTGGTCCAGCACCTGCAACCGGGCGGAATCGAGACCATCGTACTGGACCTGGCGCGCCTGGGTGCCTCGACCGACGAGGTCCATGTGGTCAGCCTTGAGGGACGGCCCGAGACGATCCTCGCCGCCTGGCCGCGCGCCGGCGAGCTGTCGGGGCGCCTGCACGGCATGGCCAAAGCGCCCGGCGTGAAGCCCGGGCTGGTGCTCGACCTGAAGCGCCTGTTCGACCGGCTGGGCGCCGACGTCGTCCATACCCATCATATCGGTCCGCTGATCTATGGCGGCCTCGCCGCCCGGCTCGCCGGCGTGAAGCATATCGTCCATACCGAGCACGACGCCTGGCATCTGGCCGGCCGCCGCCGGCGCGCGGTCGAACGGCTGGCGCTGACGCTAGCCCGCCCCGCGCTTGCCGCCGACGCCGACATCGTGGCCGACGCGCTACGCCGAGCCGTCCCCGGCTCGGCGCCGACGGTGATCTGGAACGGCATCGACACCGGCCGCTTCGCCCCGGGCGATCAGCAGGCGGCGCGCCTCGCGCTCGGCCTGCCGATCGATCGCCCAGTCGTCGGCACCGCGGCCCGCCTGGAGCCGGTCAAGGGCGTCGACCGGCTGATCGAGGCCTTCGCCCGGCTCGACGGCCCGGCGGCGCTCGCCATCGCCGGCAGCGGCAGCGAGCTTGCCAACCTCAAGGCCCAGGCGACCGCGCTCGGGCTCGGCGGCAAGGTCCATTTCCTGGGCCGGGTCGATGAGATGCCGCGCTTCTACCAGGCTCTCGACGTGTTCTGCCTCGCCTCCCGCCACGAGGGGCTGCCGCTTGCGCTCCTGGAGGCGCAGGCGTCCGGCGTACGCGCGGTAGCGCTCGACGTCGGCGGCGTGCGCGACGCGCTGTGCCCAACGACCGGCTATCTGGTCGCGGAGAGCGACGAGCCCGGCCTGGTCGCAGCACTCGACCAGGCCATCCGCATCCCGTGCCAGATCGATCCGCGGGACTTCGTCGTGGCCTTCCGAAATATCACCGCGATGGCCCACGGCTACGACCAGCTTTATGCCCTCTGACCCCGCCATGGCCGCGCTCTCCGCTCTCGATCTGCTGATCGGCGGCGCGACGCTCGCCGCGATCGCGCTGCTGGTCTATCACCATGCAGGCTATCCGCTGATCCTGCGGCGTGCCGGCCGGCGCCCGGCGACGGTGCCGCCCGCAGTCCCGGACCAGGTCCTGCCGCGGATCACCATCGTTGTGCCGGCCTATAACGAGGCGGCGGTGATCGCCGCCAAGATCGACAACCTGCGGACCCTCGATTACCCGGCCGACCGGCGCGACGTGATCGTGGCCTGCGACGGCTGCAGCGATGCGACCGCCGGGGTGGCGAATGCCGCGGCCGCGCTCGACCCGGTGCTCGAGGCCGACATCCGCGACTTCACGGAGAACCGCGGCAAGGTCGCGGTGCTGAACGACGTGCTGGGCGGCCCGCTCGGCGACATCGTCTGCCTGACCGATGCCTCGGCGCTGCTCAATGCCGACGCGCTCCGCATCGCCGCCGCCCATTTCGCCGACCCGCGCGTCGGAATCGTCGCCGGCACCTATCGGTTCGCCGCGACCGGCACCGAGGGCGAGGCGGCCTATTGGCGCTACCAGACCGAGGTCAAGCGGCGCGAGGCGGCGCTGGGCGCGCTGGTCGGGTGCCACGGCGCCGGCTATTTCTTCCGCGCCGGCCTGTTCCAGCCGCTCGACGACGATACGATCAACGACGATTTCATCCTGCCGATGTCGATCGCGGCGCAGGGCTACCGCGGCATCTACGAGCCGCGCATCGTCGCGACCGAGCTCGAGGTCGCGAGCCTGGCCCAGGACCAGCGCCGCCGCCGCCGGATCGCCGCCGGCAACATGCAGCAGATGATCCGCCTCGCTCGCGTGCTGCATCCGCGCCACGGCGCGCTCGCCTTCGCGTTTGCGTCCGGCAAGGTGCTGCGGGCGCTGTCGCCCTTCCTGATGGTCCTCGCCCTCGCCGGTTCGCTCTGGCTCGGCCTCGCCGGTTCGGCGCCGTTCGCCGTGCTGGCCGCGGCACAGATCCTGTTCTATGCGCTGGCCGTGCCGAAGCTGGTCCGGCCCGGCCGGCGCTGGCCGAAGCCGCTCGAACTGATTCACTATCTGGTCGCCGGCCATTGGGCGGCGCTCATCGGCGGCACGCGCTACCTGCTCGGGCTGGAAGCCGGTCGCTGGCAGCGGATCGGCGACGCCGATCCGCTGGGCATGGAGACCCATATCACCATGCGCACGCGCTTCGCCAAGCGCGCGTTCGACATCATGGGCGCGCTGATCGGCCTCTCGATCGGCCTGGTCTTCGCGCTGCCGGTCGCGATCGCCATCCGCCTCACCTCGCCCGGGCCGATCATCTTCCGGCAATTGCGCATCGGCCGCTCGCTGCCGGACCGGACCGAGCTGTTCATGATGCTGAAGTTCCGCACCATGTATGTGGATGCCGAGGCGCGCAGCGGGCCGGTCTGGGCGACCAAGAACGATCCGCGCATCACGCCGGTCGGCCGGTTCCTGCGCAAGACCCGGCTCGACGAGATTCCCCAGCTGTTGAACGTGATGAGGGGCGACATGTCGCTGGTCGGCCCGCGGCCGGAGCGGCCGGGCATCACCCATCGGCTGGAAGACGCAATCCCGTTCTTCGCCGAGCGCACCTACGGCATCCGTCCCGGCATCACCGGCCTCGCCCAGATCAACCAGGGCTATGACGAGAGCCTGGACGACGTGCGCTCGAAGGTGCTGTTCGACCATGCCTACGGGCTGTCGATCATGGATTTCTGGCGCTGGCTGCGTACCGATCTGCATATCCTGTGGAAGACGGTCGCGGTCATGGTCGGCGGGCGCGGTCAATGACGGCCCCCGCGATTGCGACGCAGCCTGACAGCCAGTTTGCGAAAATCTCTCGCAGGCTGCGAGGTTTAGGCGGCTTTATCGCGCCCGGCGGCAACGAACCAATGGTTACCAAACCCCTAGCATTCGCCCGGCGAGTGGTCGAAGAATTGCAGGGCGAGCGCGAAACGACCGGCGTCGTGCCGTATCAGCGACACCACCGGATCGAGCGCGAGGGAGCGACCATGAGCAGGCAGAAAGGCGACCGATTGCGACGACCGTGCCTCTGCCGCTCGCCCGTCCCCCAAGCGCCAGGGCGCGGTAAGTGAAAATGGACGCCGAAGAGGTACTGTGGACCGGCGAAGCGTTGCCGACGCTCGCCGGGGTGCGGACCCTGCGCCGCGAGTTCAACGATTTCGTGGCACGCCTGCCGTTCGGGCGGGAAATGGGCGAGGACCTGGGCGTGGCGCTGGCGGAAATCGGCATCAATGTCGCCGAGCATGCCGACGGTGCCACGTGCCTCAAGACCGAGCTGAAACGGCACGATACGGAATGGACCCTGGTCGTCACCGACGACGGCCGGCCGCTGCTGCGCGAGGCCGCGTCGTTCCGGGACCGCACCGGCCGGCGACCAGACCCCTTGCAGGAATCCGGTCGCGGGCTCTACATCGTGGCGTCACGGTTTCCACAACATCTCTATGTGCCCCGCAACTGGCGGTCTTCGGGCCAGGGCGGGGTCAACCGCTTCATGGTGCGCTGCGTGCAACCGACTGCAACCGCCGTTCCGCGCATTCTCGTGGTCGATGACGACCCGGTCCAGCGCATGACGATCGAGGCCTACCTCAAGGGCGGCTATTCCGTCTGCGCCTGCGCCACCGCCGCGGAAGCCGAGCTCGAGGCGAAGCTGCAGCGCCCGGACATCATCATCTCCGACATCCATATGCCCGACGACGACGGCCTGTCGTTCCGCGATCGCCTGTCGCGCGAGCCGGAGCTGGGCCTGGTGCCGTTCCTGTTCCTGACCAGCGACCGCAGCCCCGGCGCCTCGGCGGCGGCGAACGACGCCGGCATCGACGACCTGCTCTACAAGCCGCTCGACAAGAAGCGGCTGCTCCAGGTGCTGGAACGGCTGCTGAAGCGGCAGAACCAGCTGCGCGCGCTGCGCCAGACCGAGATCGCCGCGAGCACCGTGCGCTTCCCGTCGCAGACCCTGCCCGAGCGGGTCGGGCCCTATACGCTGGCCGCCCGCCGCATTTCGGCCGGGGCTTCGATCAACGTCAACGTCGCCGGCGGCGACCTGATCTGGCATCGCCATACGCCGGACGGCTTCCAGCTGCTGATGTGCGATGCCATGGGCCACGGCCTCGGTGCCTGGCCACTGGCCATGGCCAACCTCGGCTTCGTCAAGGGCGCGGCACTCGGCATGGGCCACGAGGTCGGGCCGGACAATTTCATCGCCAAGCTGTCGGATTTGCTGTGCGAGGAAGGGCTGCTCGAAGGCGCCACCCTGACTGCGCTCGGCTGCTGGCTCGGCAGCGATGGCGCGGTCGTGGTTTCGAATGCCGGCCAGCCCCGTCCGCTCGTGGTGACCCAGAACGGCGTCGAGGAACTCCCGGTCGAGGGCGGCCTGATCGGGCTCATCCCGGGCCAGACCTACGAGGCGAAGTCGGTCGTGCTGAGGCCGGGCGACCGGATCGTGCTGGTGACCGACGGCTTCGTCGAGTCGCCCGATCCCGACCTGGCGCGGGCCGCGCTCGAGGCGCTCAAGTGCGACCTGGTCGACCTTGCGACGCGCCCCCCGCCGGTCATCGCCGACGGGTTGCTGCGCGCTCATCTCATGCGAAATGGTGGAAGAACGGCGGACGACAGCATGGTCTGTGTAATCGGCTACGATTGAACATGGTAGAAGAGACGCTGGACAGGGCATCTGGGGGACGAAAGTGACCAGCCGGCATCCGCTGCTCCTGGTCGAAGATAATCCTTCGATCGCCAGGGTTTATCTCGAATATCTTCGGCGCGGCCCGTATGACGCGCAGCATTGCGAGACCGGCGGCGCGGCGCTCGCGGCGCTGGCCGAGAACAGCTATGCCGCCGTGCTGCTCGACATCGAGCTGCCGGACATGTCGGGCATGGAGATCCTGAAATGGATCACCCAGCGCCGGCTCAACACCGCCGTCGTCGTCATCACCGCCCATGGCTCGATCAACATCGCGGTCGAGGCGATGCGCGAAGGCGCCTCGGATTTCCTGGTCAAGCCGTTCGCGCAGGAGCGCCTGTTCGTGACGCTCGACAACGCGCTCGAGCGGATGAACCTGCGCCGCATCGTCGACACGCTCGACACGCCCGGCGACAGCGATCAGTTCTGCGGCTTCGTCGGCAATTCGCTCGCCATGCGCGGCGTCTATCGCATCGTCGACATCGCGGCCCAGTCCAAGGCGCCGGTGTTCATCACCGGCGAGAGCGGCACGGGCAAGGAGCTGGCCGCCGAGGCGGTCCATCGCCGCAGCCCGCGCCGCGACAAGCCGTTCATCGCGCTTAATTGCGCCGCCTTCCCCAAGGACCTGATCGAGAGCGAGATCTTCGGCCATGTGAAGGGCGCCTTCACCGGCGCCGTCACCGACCGCGAGGGCGCCGGCAGCCGCGCCGACGGCGGCACCCTGTTCTTCGACGAAATCTGCGAGATGGACGTCGGGCTGCAGGCCAAGCTGCTGCGTTTCATCCAGACTGGCACCTTCCAGAAGGTCGGCGGCACCCAGACCCAGAAGGTCGATGTCCGTTTCATCTCCGCGACCAACCGCGATCCGCTGAAGGAGGTCGAGGCCGGCCGCTTCCGCGAGGATCTCTATTACCGCCTCTACGTCATGCCGCTGCTGCTGCCGCCGATCCGCGAGCGCGACGATGACGTGCTGCTGATCGCGCGCCGCTTCCTTGCCGAATATACGCGCGAGGAAGGCCGCGCTTTCCAGCGCTTCGCGCCGGAGACCGAGCGGATCCTGCTCGACTATGCCTGGCCCGGCAACGTGCGGCAGCTGCAGAACGTCGTGCGCCAGATCGTGCTGCTGAACGACGGCGACACGGTACTGCCGTCGATGCTGCCGGCGCCGCTGTCCCAGGTCCGCACCACCACCTCAGCACCCTTGGCACCCAGCCTCAGCCCGCCGGCGCTGGTCAACGGCCATGTGGTGGCCGAGCCCCTGGCCCCGCAGTCCTTCTCGCTAGCCGAGCTCGAGCGGGACCTGATCGAGCTGGCGCTCGAGCTGTGCGGCGGCAACGTGCTGCAGGCGGCGGCGCGGCTGGAGATCAGCCCGTCGACGCTCTACCGCAAGCGCGAGCAGTTCCCGCCCCAGGAGAAGCCCAGCGGACGCGTGCGCACGCTGAAGCCGCTGGCGCTGGCCGAGAGTGAGACGATCAAGGCCGCCATTGCCGCCGCCGGCGGCAATATCTCCCGCGCCGCGGCGTCGCTCGGCGTCAATCCGTCGACGCTCTATCGCAAGATGCAGTCGAAGACGCCCGCCCAGTCATGAGCGCCGAGGAGCCATCGGACGCCGCGGCCATCCCGTTCGACCTGACCTATCGGCACGCCCGGCTCCCGACCCCGCCCGAACCGGCCTTCGACCGCATCACCGGCCTGGTCTGCGACCTGCTGGGCGTGCCGATCGCCGTGCTGGAACTGGTCGAAGACGGCTTGCCGACGATCAAATCTTGCGTCGGCACCAACGCGATCGAGGGTGTCCGCTCGCTCCTGACCCTCGATCGGGCGACACCCCATGCCGGCGTGCTGGCCGTCGGCGACGCCTCGGCCGACATGGTGTTCGCCCGGCATCCCGCCGTCGCCGGCCCGCTCGGCGTGCGCTTCTATGCCGGCGTGTCCCTGCGCCTCGCCGACGGCCAGATCGTCGGCACGCTGGCCGGCCTGTCGCCCTCGGCCCGCCTCGTGCTGCCGGCCGAGATCCGGATGCTGGAGACGCTCGCCGCCGTCATCGTCGACGAGCTGGAGCTGCGCCAGGCCTATACCGTGACCACGGCCGAGATGCATCGCGAGCGGCAGATGCAGGCGATCCTGGCGGCGAGCCGCAACCGCTACCGCTCCGTGCTCGACAGCCTGAACGAGGTGATCTTCCAGGTCGGGCTCGACGGCCGCTGGCGCTTTCTCAACCGCGCCTGGATGACCATCACCGGCTACGAGATCACCGCCTCGCTTGGCCACCGCGCGCTCGCCACCGCCGTGCGCGAGGACCGCCGGCGCGTGCTCCAGGCGATCGTCTCGCTCGGGTCCTCGGGCTCGCACGGCACGATCACCCAGGAATTCCGCTATCGCACCGCCAACGGCAGCACGCGCTGGTGCTCGATGCTCGCCTTCTTCGGCCAGGACGGCGTCGACAACGAGCCGATCCTGACCGGCACGCTCACCGACGTGACCGAGCGGCGCGAGGCCGAGGCGGCGCTGAAGCAGGCGCGCGACGATGCCGAGCAGGCGAACAGTGCGCGCGCCGCGTTCCTGGCCACGGTCAGCCACGAAATCCGCACGCCGATCAACGGCGTGATCGGCATGACCGGCCTGCTGCTCGATACCGAGCTGACCCCGGCGCAATGGCGCTACGCCAACACCTTGCGCGTCTCGGCCGAGCATCTGCTGCAGGTCATCAACGACATTCTCGATTATTCGAAGCTGGACGCGGCGAAGCTCGAGTTCGAGCAGGTGCCGGTGCGCTTCCGCGAGCTCGTCGACAGCGTGCTCGCCATCACCTCGCCGCGCGCCGGCGTCAAGGGCTTGCGGCTCAAGGCCAAGATCGATCCCCAGATGCCGCAGAACCTGATCGGCGATCCCGGCCGGCTCCGGCAGATCCTGGTCAACCTGGCCGGCAACGCGATCAAGTTCACCGAGCATGGCACGGTCACGATCGAGGCGCGCCTGGTCGCGGAAAGCGAGAGCCGCGCCATCGTCTCCTGCTCGGTCAAGGATACCGGCATCGGCATCGCGCCCGACGCGCGTTCGTCGCTGTTCAAGGAATTCAGCCAGGTCGACAGTTCGGTCGCCCGCCGGTTCGGCGGCACCGGCCTGGGGCTGGCGATCTGCAAGCGGCTGGTCGACGGCATGGGCGGCATGATCGAGGTCCAGAGCGAGGTCGGCCGGGGCAGCACCTTTTCGTTCCGGATCCCGCTCAGGAAGGGCGATCCGGTCACTGAAGCGCCGGCCGCGGCCGAGGGTGCGGAGGAGGAGCTGCCGCAATTCGCCCGCGGCGGCCGCGTGCTGGTCGCCGAGGACAACCCGACCAACCAGATCATCGTCGTCACCATGCTGGAAAAGCTGGGCCTGCGCGTCGACACGGTCGCGAACGGGGCGGAGGCGGTCACCGCCGTCAAGTCCATCCCCTACGACATCGTGCTGATGGACATGCAGATGCCCGAGATGGACGGGCTGGAGGCGACCCGACTCATCCGCCGCCTGCCCGCCCCGCTCGGCCGCATCCCGATCATCGGCGTGACCGCCAATGCGTTTCGCGAGGATCACGAACGCTGCCTGCAGGCCGGCATGCAGTCGGTGGTGACCAAGCCGTTCCGCTGGAGCGACCTCACCCGCGCCATGGCGCCGCACATGGCGCTGGACGGCGGACCGAAGGGCGAGCAGGTCGCCGACGATCTGCGGGTCGCCAATCCGTCGGCCTGGGACAAGCTGATCGACGAGGTCGGTGCCGAGGCGGCGCAGGCGATCACCTCGGTCTTCCTGCGCGACAGCCGCTCGCGGCTCGGCCGCATGACCGACCATGTCGCCTCGGGCGACCTCAAGGGCATCGGCCGCGAGGCCCATGCCCTGAAGGGCTCGGTCGACATGCTGGGCTTCGAGCGCATGACGCTCATCGCCTCGATGCTGGAGATCGCCGGCAAGGAGACCAACGACCTCGACGCCGCCCGCGACCTGGTCCGCGACCTGGCCGAGGCCTTCGTCGAGGTCGAGACGCTGTGCGTCGAGCGGATGGGGAGCGGGATTTAAGGCTGAGACCCTATCAGGCTTTCGGACGATGACCCGCTTACGACCCTACCCCGGATGAACAGCCTTCATGGCCTCCACAGCCAGATCGGTTACGAACCTCCGACACGCGCACCTGCGAACCCATCCTGCTGAACCAGTTCCAGCGCCGTTTGGATGAAGCCCTCCAATTTCGGCAGTGCGTATCGGCGACCGGTGTAGACGAAGTAATATGTCCACAGCTTGTGCTCCCTCGGGCGCCATTGCGACAGGACAGGCACGAGCTTCCCGGCTTCCACTGCATCGCGCACCAGGAAGTCCGGCAACCACGCGATACCCGCCCCCAGCACGATCAGCGCCGTGACCACTTCCAAGTCATCGGCGTAAACACGCCCGTTTAGCTGAAGCGCGAAGTCAGACTTCCCGTTCGTGAGTGTTACTTCCTTCAGAACGGGATGAGCCAAGAACGCGGCACCGGCCAGGTCGCGCGGATGAGTCGGTTTTCCGAACCCCTTCATGTATTTCGGCGACGCCCATAGGTTCGAGCTTGTCTCGATGAAGCGTCGTGCGATCAGCGACGAGTCCTTCAGCGACCCAGCCCAGCGAATAGCAAGGTCGAAACCCTCTTCCACCAGATCCACGACCCGGTTCGTGAAGATGAGCTCGAGTGACACATCGGGATATTTTGCGGCGTAGGCCTCTGCGATGCGCGGCAGAAGAATATGTCCCAGATCCACCGGTGCCGTGACCTTGAGGACACCAGACGGTCTTCCCTTCGCCGACTGGATCGCTGCTTCGCCCAGCTCCACTTCGCGAATTGCGATGGCACAATGATGAAAATACGTCTCGCCCGCTTCGGTCATGCGCAGTTTGCGGGTGGTGCGCTGGATTAGGCTGACACCGAGGCGCTTCTCCAGTCCCGCCACCTTGGCGCTGACGGTCGTCTTGGGCATGCCCAAGCGTCTCGCGGCGACCGAGAAGCTACCGGCCTCCACGACCTTCACGAATACCGCGATCGCATCCATGACCGTTGTCCAGTTCAGTGCACAGTAATTCCTGATTTTGCCAGCTAGTGGACAGCTTGCCGACCGCTCAAATTTCGAGGTGCGAACGGCGTCGACGTCGTTCGCTCATCAAAGGAGACGGTGCCATGACCCTTCTCAAGACGCTTGCCGCAGCCGCGGCTGGCACCGTGCTCGCCACGAGCGCCTTCGCCCAGAGCGCGAGGGAGGTCCGGGGCGCGTCACCATACGTCGCCATCGAGAACGAGCCCGCGCCCAAGCTGATCGTGGATCCCCCACTTCCAGAGGGCCTGGCTCAGGGTGTCTTCTGGGCTCAGTACCGCGTCGAGAATCTCCATATTGCGCAGGCGTTCGGGCCCGGCGCGCTGCAGGTCTCTCCGCGTATTGGGCATCTGCATATCATTGTCGACGACCTACCCTGGTGGTGGGCCGACGCGAGTGACAACAACACCGTGGACATCGCGGGGCTGCCGCCCGGTCAGCATAAAGTGACGATCGCGCTGGTCGACGCCAATCATAACGTCTTCCCCGGGCAGGTGGTGACGATGCCGTTCACCGTGCCGAGCTCAGCGCCCAAGCCCCACATGCACTCGGCCCCCTGACCACCCGGTCAGCGGAGGACGGAACGACCCTAATGGAAATCGGCTGGTAACGACCGGAGGTGGGCAATTCGCCCCCTGCCTAGCCGAGTTCGGAGCCTCGTAGAGCGCCGCGACCGGCCGGTTCGAGGCCCGCATCTGAAAGCACGACCGGCGGTGGCCATCCGTCCGAGATCGCAACCGCCAAATTTGCCCCCCAAGCAGGGCCGGCAACCATCCGACCGGCAGGTCGATGGGTGCCGATCCGATGCTGGCAGGCTGCCGACCACAACGACAGAGAAAGTCAGATGATCGATTGGAAACAGACAATCTACGACGTTCACACGCGTCTTAAGGAATTGGCGTCGCGCACGCCTGATACGCTGCGCGGCGCGTCACTCCTCGGCAGCGCGGGCGCGAAGACAAATCATCTCGATGCCAAGGTCCGCGAGCTGATCGCCCTGGCGGTTGCCGTCACAACGCGCTGCGACGGTTGCATCGCCGTCCACTCGGCCGAGGCCGTGAAGCTCGGCGTCTCCGATGAGGAAATCGCAGAAGCGCTGGGCGTCGCCGTCAATCTCAACGCTGGCGCTGCCCTGGTTTACAGCGGCCACGTGCTCGATGCCGTGGACCGCCTCAAGCAAGCCTGAAAGACAAGGAGGGACTAGTAAAATGCTGAATGGAAAGACCGCGCTCGTCACGGGCGGCACCTCGGGAATTGGCCTCGCAACGGCAAAGCTCTTCCGCGAAAATGGCGCCCGCGTCGCCGTCGTCGGCCGCAACGAGGCCGATTTCGCCAACGTCCGCCGGACCATCGGCAGCGACGTCCTGACCATCAAGGCCGACGTGCTCTCACGCGACGACCTTGAGAAGGTCGCGGCTGACGTCAAGGAAGCCTTCGGCGGCCTAGACATCTTCTTCGCCAATGCCGGCATCGCCTATGTCACGCCGCTGGCGACGACCACCGAGGAGCAGTTCGACCGCCTCATGGATACGAACGTGAAGTCGGTGTTCTTCTCCGTCCAGGCGATTGAGCCGATCATGCGCGAAGGCGGCTCGATCATCCTGAACACGGCTTGGCTGAACCAGGTCGGTGTGCCGGGACGCGCCGCGCTCTCGGCCTCCAAAGCTGCGGTGCGTTCGTTCGCCCGCACCTTTTCGGCCGAGTTGCTCAATCGCCGTATCCGCGTCAACGCGGTCAGCCCGGGCCTGATCGAGACCCCGATCCTCCGGGGCGTCGGCCAGTCCGAGCATCCGGGTCAGACCGACGCGCAGTTCCGCGACTATCTTGCGGGCGCTGCGAGCCTGATCCCGATCGGCCGTCTTGGCCAGCCCGGGGAAATCGCCACTGCGGTTCTGTTCCTTGCGAGTGACGCGTCCAGGTACATGCTCGGCTCGGAAGTCGTCGTTGACGGTGGCTTCGCGGAACTCTGAAACGTGTGAGCAGGATCCGATCACGCATGACCGGATCTTGCTCCAAGCCCTCAGGCCGCATCCAGCCCGATGTCGAGCACGGTGGCGCTGTGGGTCAGCCAGCCGATCGACAGCAGGTCGACGCCGGTCGCCGCCATCGCCGGCGCGGTCTCGGCGTTGATGCGGCCGGACGCCTCGGTGATCATCCGGCCGCCGACGCGCTGCACGGCGTCGCGCAGCAGGTCCGGCCCCATATTGTCGAGCAGCACCGCGTCGACCTCGAGCGCCAGCGCCTCGTCGAGCTGGGCCAGGCTGTCGACCTCCAGCTCGATCTTGACCAGATGGCCGACCGCGGCGCGCGCGCGCTCGACCGCCGGGCGGATGCCGCCGGCGACGGCGATGTGATTGTCCTTGATCAGCACGGCGTCATCGAGCCCGAAGCGATGATTGGCGCCGCCGCCGACGCGGACCGCGTATTTCTGCACGGCGCGCAGGCCGGGCATGGTCTTGCGCGTGCAGGTGACGCGCGCCTTGTGCGGGCGGATCGCCGCCGTGATCGCCGCCGTCGCCGACGCGATGCCCGAGAGATGGCCGAGGAAATTGAGCGCCACCCGCTCCGCCGTCAGCAGGCCGCGCGCCGGGCCCGCGACCTCGGCGATCACGTCGCCGCGGGCGAGCGGGCTGCCGTCCGGGCGGGCGACGCGGACCTCTATGCGCGGGTCGACCAGCCGGAAGGCCAGGAGGGCGCAGTCGAGCCCGGCGACCACGCCCGGCTGGCGCGCATTCAGCACCAGCCGCGCCTCGAGCTCGGCCGGCACGATCGCGTCGGTCGTGATGTCGCCGGCGCGGCCCAGGTCCTCGACCAGCGCGTTGCGCACGAGCGGCTCGATCAGCAGGCTCGGCAGGGGAGAAACATTCATGCGGCATATCCTTGTTCGTGGAGGGCGGCGAGCCGCCGGGCCGCTTCGGCGGCAGTGAGCGGGCGGCGGCGGGCGAGCGCCTCGACCGCCTTGGGATGATCGGTGCGCGTATGGCCGCCGCGGCTCTCGGTCCGGTCGAGTGCTGCCACCGCCATCATCAGTGCCGCCAGCGCCGGCGTTGCCGCAGCGCTGCCGCGCTCGACGATCGGCGCCAGGCCGAGGATCGCATGACGCAGACCGGCGGCGTCGCGCAGCACGCCGACATGGGCGGTGAGCAGCCGGCGGACGTCGGCGAGCCCGACCGGGTCGGGCGGCGGCACGGCGACCTCCGGGCTCGCGGCAGGCAGGGGCGCAGTCTCGGCCGCCATCATGTCGCGCGCCGCCGCCTCGCCCATCACCACCGCTTCCAGGAGCGAGTTGGAGGCGAGCCGGTTGGCGCCATGCAGGCCGGTCGACGCGCATTCGCCGGCAGCCCACAGCCCGTCGAGCCCGGTCCGTCCCTGCTCGTCGGTCATGATGCCGCCCATGTGGTAATGGGCGGCCGGGCGGATGGGGATCGGCATGGTCGCGGGATCGATGCCGGCGGCGCGGCAGACGGCGGTGATCGCGGGGAAGCGGCTGGGGAAGCGCGCGCCGATCGTGGCCGTGCCGTCGAGGAACACGCGGCGGCCGGCCTCGAGCTCGGCCCAGACGGCGCGGGCGACCACGTCGCGCGGGGCGAGCTCGGCCCGCGGGATATCGGCCATGAAGCGGCGCCCGGTCTCGTCGACCAGGATGGCGCCGTCGCCGCGCAGCGCCTCGCTGGCGAGCGGCATCGGATCGGCGCCGGTATCGACCGCCGTCGGGTGGAACTGCATGAATTCCAGGTCGACCAGCGGCACGCCCGCCCGCGCCGCCAGCGCCGGCCCCTGGCCGATGGCGCCGGGCGGATTGGTCGTGTGCCGCCACAGCCCGCCGAGGCCGCCGGTCGCGAGCAACACTTGCCCGGTCGGCAGCACGAAGCCCTCGCCGTCCCGGCCGAGCGCCACGCCCTCGACGCGCGAGCCCACGACCAGGCGATGGGCCTCGGCCTCGAGCACGGTGATCGACGGTGTCGCCCGCACCGCGGCGACGATCGCCTTCATGATCTCGCGGCCGGAGGTGTCGCCGCCGATATGCAGCACGCGGGCCCGGCCATGGGCCGCCTCCAGGCTGGCCAGCAATTGCCCTTGCGCATCGCGGTCGAACGGCACGCCCAGGCGGAGCAGGGTTTCGACCGCCGCCGGCGCCGCGCCGACGATCCGTGCCACGATGGCCGGGTCGCACAGGCCGGCGCCGGCCGCGATCGTGTCGGCGCCGTGGAGCGCCGGCGCGTCGCCCGGCAGCACCGCCGCGGCGAGGCCGCCCAGCGCCCAGCAGCTGGCGGCGCCCGTGCCGAGCGGCATCTTGGTCACGACCACGACCGGGCGCGGGGCCATGGTCAGCGCGGCGATGAGCCCCGCCAGCCCGGCGCCGACGATGACCGGCCGGCCGGCGAGTTCACGCGTATCGATGGTCATAATGATCTCATCCGATCGCGATCATGCGCTCGACCGACCGGCGCGCCCGGTCGGCGAGCTCCTCCGGGATCGTCACGGCGTGGCTCATGGTCTCGAGCGCGCGGCGGATCTTCGGCAGCGTGATCCGCTTCATATGGGGGCAGAGATTGCATGGCCGCACGAACTCGATGTCCGGGTAATCGACCGAGACATTGTCGGCCATCGAGCATTCTGTGACGAGCGCCACGCGCGCCGGCCGGTGCGTGCCGACATATCCGACCATGGCCGCGGTCGAGCCGGCGAAATCCGCCGCCTCGACCACCTCGCGCGGGCATTCGGGATGGGCCAGCACCACGACGCCCGGATGGCTCTCGCGCAGGGTCGCGATGTCGGCGGCGCTGAAGCGCTCATGCACCTCGCACTGGCCGGCCCAGGCGATGATCTCGACCTCGGTCTCGGCCGCGACATTCTTCGCCAGGTACTGGTCGGGCAGCATGATCACCCGGGGCACACCCAGGCTCTCGACCACCTTCACTGCGTTGCCGGAGGTGCAGCAGATGTCGGCCTCGGCCTTCACCTCGGCCGAGGTGTTGACATAGGCCACGACCGGCACGCCCGGATAGCGCTGGCGCAGCAGGCGCACATCGGCCCCGGTGATCGAGGCGGCGAGCGAGCAGCCGGCTTCCGCGTCCGGGATCAGCACGGTCCGGCTCGGATTCAGGAGCTTCGCCGTCTCGGCCATGAAATGCACGCCGGCCAGCACGATCACGTCGGCCTCGACCGTCACCGCTTCGCGCGCCAGCGCCAGGGAGTCGCCGACGATGTCGGCAACGCCGTGGAAGATCTCCGGCGTCTGGTAGTTGTGCGCCAGCACGATGGCGTTGCGCTCCCGCTTAAGCCGTTGGATTGCCGCGATATCCTCGGCGAAGAACGGCCATTCCATCGGCGGGATGAAGCGGGCGAGACGATCGGGAAGGGCAAGAGCTGACATGGGCAATCCTTTATGCTCAGTCCGAGCATTTCAGGGGAGAAAAAAAGCCGGAACCGTTCCGACCCCTTATGCTAATCATGAGCATAATCGACCTGTCAAGCCGCCGTGACGTGCGGCATCCCACCACGGCCGCTTGCACCCTCTTCCGAGATGGCGGTGGCCCATCCACGTGGATCCCCGGGTCAGGGCCCGGGGATGACGGGAAAAGGAAGACGCGGCCGTCCCCTGCCCGTCAGGCAAGGCCTTCCGCAATCGGCTGATGTATCTCCACCGTCATGCCCGGGCATGACCCGGGCATCCACGCGCTTCCGCTTGCCCCCTCTTCGGAGAGGACGCCGCTTGGCCCACCCACGTGGATCCCCGGGTCAGGCCCCGGGATGACGATTTTCGAAACCTAACCGACCGACTTGATGACGGGAAAACTCAACCGGACAGCCGTGCGGTCCGACCGCAAGGAAATATTGCGGTCATGCCGCAAAGATTTTTCTGCCTCGACGTCTGGCAACCGGCAGCAGAGCCGCCCATTTCCTACGTCACCCCTTCCAGCACGAGTGCGCTTTCCTGCGCCTTCCCTCGTGCCTCCATTCGAGAGCTCCATCCGATGGCGATTTCATTCACGCTCAACGGCAGGGCCACTACGCTCGACGCCGATCCCGACATGCCGCTGCTGTGGGCCATCCGCGAGGTCGCGGGCCTGCACGGCACCAAGTTCGGCTGCGGCATGGCGCAATGCGGCGCCTGCACCGTCCATATCGAGGGCCAGGCCACGCGCTCCTGCGTGACGCCGCTGTCGGCGGTCGAGGGCCAGCACGTCACCACGATCGAGGGCATCGAGAGCAAGGCCGCGAAGGCCGTGCAGGCCGCCTGGGTCGACCTACAGGTGCCGCAATGCGGCTATTGCCAGTCCGGCCAGATCATGTCGGCGACCGCGCTCCTGGAGCAGAACCCGAAGCCGAGCGACGCCGACATCGACGGCGCCATGAGTGGCAACATCTGTCGCTGTTCGACCTATCCCCGCATCCGCGCCGCGATCCACGCCGCCGCGCACACGATGGAGGGCTGAGCGATGGGCGAGATTTCAACATCCGTCCCCGCTGCCAGCCGGCGCGGCTTCCTCAAGGGTGCCGCCGCGACCGCCGCCGGCCTCACCATCGGCTTCCACTGGGCCGGCCCGCTGCGCCGTGCGCTCGCCGACACGCCCAAGGACTTCGCCCCCAACGCCTTCGTGCGGATCGCGCCGGACAATAGCGTCACCGTGATCGCCAAGCATGTCGAGCTGGGCCAGGGCGCCTATACCGGGCTCGCCACCATCCTCGCCGAAGAGCTCGATGCCGACTGGGCGCAGATCCGCGTCGAATCGGCGCCGGCCGACGCCAGCAAGTACAACAACCTCGCCTTCGGCCCGGTTCAGGGCACCGGCGGCAGCTCGGCCATGGCCAATTCCTGGATGCAGCTGCGCCAGGCCGGCGCCAGCGCCCGTGCCATGCTGGTCGCCGCCGCCGCGGCGGAATGGAACGTGCCGGCGGCAAGCCTGACGGTAGAGCGCGGCGTGGTGCACCACGCGCCCAGCAAGCGCCAGGCGACGTTCGGCGAGCTGGCCGACAAGGCCGCAGCGCAGCCGGTCCCGGCCAAGGTCGAGCTGAAGCAGCCCAAGGACTTCAAGCTGATCGGCCACAAGCTGCCGCGCGTCGACGTGCCGCCCAAGACCAACGGCACCGCCCAGTTCACCATCGACGTGACCTTCCCCGAGATGCTGGTGGCCCTGCTGCAGCGGCCGCCGCTGTTCGGCGCCACGGTCAAGTCGTTCGACGCGACCGCAACCAAGGCGGTGCCGGGCGTGGTCGAGGTGGTCCAGGTGCCGCGCGGCGTCGCCGTCGTCGCCAAGAGCTTCTGGGCGGCGAAGCAGGGCCGCGACGCGCTCAAGGTCGAATGGGACGACAGCAAGGCGGAAAAGCGCGGCTCGGCCGAGATCATGGCTGAATACCGGAAGCTGGCCGATCAGCCGGGCAAGCCGGCGCGCAAGGAGGGCGACGCGGCGGCGGCGCTCAAGGGTGCCGCCAAGACGGTCTCCGCCTCCTACGAGTTCCCCTATCTCGCCCATGCGCCGATGGAGCCGCTCGACGCCGTGGTCAAGCTCGACGCCAACGGCTGCGAGATCTGGGCCGGCGACCAGTTCCAGACCATCGACCAGGCCAATGCGGCCGCCACCGCCGGCCTGAAGCCGGAGCAGGTCAAGATCCACACGCTCTTGGCCGGTGGCAGCTTCGGCCGGCGCGCCAATGCCGCGTCGGACTACATCGTCGAGGCGGTGTCGATCGCCAAGGCGCTGGGTGCCAACGGCACGCCGGTCAAGCTGCAATGGACGCGCGAGGACGACATCCAGGGCGGCCGCTATCGCCCGATCTACGTCCACAAGATGGAGGCGGCGCTGGACGCCAAGGGCCAATTGGTCGGCTGGCAGCATCGCATCGTCGGCCAGTCGATCATCGCCGGCACCCCGTTCGCCCCGGTCATGGTCAAGGACGGCATCGACGCCACCTCGGTCGAGGGTGCGGCCAACCTGCCCTACGCCGTCCCCAACCTGTCGGTCGAGCTGACGACGACCGAGACCGGCGTGCCGGTGCTGTGGTGGCGCGTCGTCGGCAGTTCGCACACGGCCTATGCGACGGAAGTGTTCATCGACGAGATCGCGCACGCCGCCGGCAAGGACCCGTTCGCCTATCGCCAGGCGCTGCTGGCCCATCACCCCCGCCACAAGGCGGTGCTGGAGCTGGCGGCCAAGGCGGCCGGCTGGGGCAAGCCGCTGCCCAAGGGCAAGGGCCGCGGCATCGCCGTCGCCGAGGCGTTCGGTACCTATGTCGCGCAGGTCGCCGAGGTGACGGTGGCACCCGACGGCAAGGTCAAGGTCGACCGGGTCGTCTGCGCCGTCGATTGCGGCATCCCGATCAATCCGGACGTCATCACCGCGCAGATGGAGGGCGGCATCGGCTTCGGCCTCGGCGCCGTGCTGCATGGCGCGATCACGCTCAAGGACGGCGCCGTCGAGCAGTCGAATTTCGACGGCTACCAGGTGCTGCGCATCGACGAGATGCCGAAGGTCGAGGTCCATATCGTGCCGTCGCCCGAGGCTCCAACCGGGGTCGGCGAGCCCGGCGTCGCACCGGTCGGCCCGGCCGTCGCCAATGCGGTGTTCGCCGCCACCGGCAAGCGCTTCCGCGTCCTGCCCTTCGCCGCCGGCGGCACGGCCTGACCGCCAGCCTTGCCATCCCCGGGGCTCGGCCTCGGGGATCCACGCGGGAGACGACGAGGCCTTAAACGGCGGGCCTCGAGCAGACCGGACCGGGCGCGGTCGATGGACGCACGACGATCACGGGAATCATCATCCGGCGCGGCTGGTGCTAATGTGCGTCTGCTGACGGATCAGTAGCCATAGACAGGAGACTGGATAGGAGACTGACATGAAGCTCGCGATCGCGTTTACGGTTCTCGTGTGCCTATCTGCGACGACGGCAATGGCTTGCTCGTACAACAAGAGCGCCCAAAGCACCCCGGCCGGCAGCAGCCAACAAGCTTCGAACGGCCAACCAACTTCCACGTCTGGATCCCAGGGCACGACGGGATCCCAGAGTACGACGCCGACACGTACCAACTGAATTCAGCGCGAAAACTTCATTGCCTGACGAAGATTGCCGCCCTCGAGGCGGCAATTTTTTCGCCTTCGGGCGGTGCGCGACAGCGGCAGCTTGATCCCGGAGACGGCGCGCTCGGCCAGGATCTCGCGGCGAAAGCGCACGAGCTTGGCTGGCGCTTTGCGGGTGCTGCGACGAACCCGGCGCGATGGGCGAGATGTCGCCGGGCAAGAAGCCGCTGCGTGAGTCGGCCTGCCGATGGAACGCCGCGACTGGGATCGCGGTTCGCGCATGCCTCGATGATCCGACTCTACCGACTTGGCTCAAACATTCCGTCTCTCAGCAACAGCCTGGTTTGCCGCCTTCCTGGATTGGCGGGCACGGAATGGATCCGAAGGAGCAGAAGACGCAGCAGTCGCCCGGCTTGGGGCGGAGAAGCGTTCCACAGCCCACGCACTCGTAGAAGAACTGGCACGCGTCGGTCGGCATCGTCTCCGTCTTGGCAAACTCGCACACTGGGCATGTGATGGTGGATTCGAGAATCATTTCATCCCTCAAGCGTAGCGGTAGCCGAGATAGAGCAGCGCCGAGCCGACCAACAAGCCGACGACGACAAGGCCTTGAACGGCGGGCTTCGAGCAGACCGAACCGGGCGCGCAGAGGGCCTGCCGCCGCTGCCGCCCCAGAAGGATGGCGCCGCCCGCCAGGCAGACCGCCGCCACGGTCATCAAAAGTAGTCGATGTGGCGCCGCGACGAGGGCGACGCCATAGAGCCAGGCGGTGCCGAGGCCTGCACCCGCCAGGAGGAAGGGAAGTCCGCAGCATGACGCCACGCCGAAGGCGGCGGCCAGGCCGCCGAGGGTCAGCACCACGGCGCCACCACCGGACGATCTCGTCTGAACGGGCAGTCCGAGTTTGCTTTCGGTCATGTTCGGCCTTCCTTGCCGGGTTGATCGAGTGACTTTACGATCTGTAGCGACTACGGACTCAAGTCCTTTTTTCGGAGCCCGACGCATGGCACGGTTGGATGATCTGTCGATCGGCGAACTCGCCCGCCGGATCGGTTGCGGCATCGAGACCATCCGCTATTACGAGAGCGTCGGCGTGCTCCCTGTGCCGCGACGGCGCGGCCGTTATCGCCGCTACGATGCCGAAGATGTCGGGTTGCTGACGTTCGTGCGCCGGGCACGGGAGCTTGGTTTCACGCTGGATGAGGTTCGCATGCTGTTGGGCCTGGCGGTCGGCGGCCCGGATGCTTGCGCCGAAGCCCGCGACATCGCCGCCGCCCATCTTGCTGGCGTCCGCGCGAGGATTGCGGATCTTCGCGCCATGGAACGGGTTCTCGCCGACACGGTGCGCGAGTGCGACGTGAAACCGCACCAGGGGTGCCCGCTGATCGAAACTCTCTCGGGGAAAGACGACCAACTGAACCGCCTCGCGCGTTAGACACGGCGGCCGCTTGGCTGCTTTGCCTTGACGATTCGCATAGATCGCCGAGACGACGAGCAGGGCCAGAAGCGTGGTCGAGACCATCCCTCCTTGGTCGGATAGCGACTTACGCTGACACTCGGCGTCATCGCCATCATCGTCGTGCCGGGACGCGCTTTGCCGTACCATCGCGCCACAGCCCTCGACAGAGACGCCAATCCGATGCCAAGCGACATTCCCGGCTTCTTCCAGGGCACCGAGATGCCGACCTCCGGATGGTGGGAAGCGCTTTGGCCCGACCCGGCACGGGTGCTCGCCGCGGTGACCCTGAGCCCTGGCATGGAGGTGATCGATCTATGCTCCGGCGACGGCTGGTTCACCCTGCCCATCGCCAAGGTCGCGCGCCGCGTCATCGCGATCGACATCGACCCCAGCCTCCTGGAAGTGGCCCGTCACCGCCTGACCGAACACGGCGTGACGAATTGCGATTTTCGAAGCGGCGACGCTTACGAGCTTGGCAAGCTGGTCCAGAGACCGGTCGACTTCGTCTTCATGGCGAACGCCTTCCACGGCGTACCGGACCGGCCGCGCCTGGCCCGCTCGGTGCGGGCCGCGCTCAAGCCGGGCGGTCGCTTTGCGATCATCAACTGGCATCGACGGCCGCGCGAGGAGACGACGATCCTCGGGGAGCCACGCGGACCGAAGACCGAATTGAGACTCTCGCCGGACCAGACCATCGAACCCGTGGAAACGAGCGGCCTGAAGCTGACCCAGCTGATCGAAGTGCCGCCGTACCACTACAGCGTTGTCTTCGAGAACCCGCCGAACTCTCCGTGAGATGAATGACCGGAACCGCTCTATGAGGCCTGACCGATGAAGCGCGCGGTTCGAACCGGACCGCCTTCAGGCGGTGCGCGACAGCGGCAGCTTGGTCCCGGAGACGGCGCGTTCGGCCAGGATCTCGCGGCGGAAGCGCACGAGCTTGGCCGGGCGGCCGCCGGTGCCGACCTCGATCTCGCCGGTCTCCTCGACCAGGCCCTGCGCCTCGACCAGGCGGCGGAAATTCTGCTTGTGCAGGCAGCGGCCAGCGAGCGCCTCGACCGAGCGCTGCAGGTGCAGCAGGGTGAAGGCGGCCGGCAGCAGCTCGAACACGACCGGGCGATATTTGATCTTGGCGCGCAGGCGCGCGATGCCGGTGGCGAGGATGCGGCGATGGTCATGGGTCATCGGCTCGCCCGGCACCAGCCGGTCGGCGGGAATCGGGCGGGTGCGTGCCGCCTCCGGCACCAGGCCGGCCTCATAGAGCAGCTCGAAGCGCTGCAGCACCAGATCCTCGTTCCAGCTGCGCTCGGTGGCGCCGAAGGTCACCGCGGCGCGCTGCAGCCGCTGGCGGCGGAGCGCCGTCTCGCTCGCCTCCTCGGCCCAGGCGGCGAGCCGCGGCAGGATCAGGTCGGCCACCAGCCGGTTGGGCCCGCCGCGCCAATCCTCCCACGGAAAATAGCGGTACCAGTTCTGCCACGACGCCTGCGGCGCGGCCGCACCGGCTTCGCGCGCCAGCCCCAGATAGCTGAGCGATATCACCCGGTCGCTGTGGCCCGGCGTGCGGTCGCGGTCGGCGAAGGTGTAGAGCTGCTCGACATAGCCCAGCGGCTGGTGCGTCTGCGCCTCGACCCAGGCGCGCAGGCCCAGTTCGAGCGTGCGGTGATCCTGCTCCAGCGGCCCCGACGGCAGCGCGTCGTCGACCACCAGCACGCGCGGCTCGTCCGCCGTGACGGCGACCACGACGGCGCTCAATTCCAGCCGCAACGGCTCGGGGATCGGATCGATCGGGGACATCGCACTCTTTGTTTGAATACCAACGGTATTCTAGCCGAGCGCCTGCCCGAGACCAAGCAGGTCGGCACCCCGGCGAGTGTGTCGCTAGCGCCCGACCTTGCGCAGGCTCGCGACCAGGACGAAGGCCGCGCCGAGGAACAGCATCGGGCCGCTCCAGATCCCGAGCGCCAGCGACGGCAGGACATAGCCGGCGATCGCGACCCAGACCAAGAGGCCGATCGCCAGCGTGGCATCGTCGACGAACAGGCCGAGCAGTTCCTTGACGATCGCCCTCATGACCGCACCGCCGGCCGCAGCCGCGGCTTGACGATCTGCACGAGCAGCGCACCGAGCGCCAGCCAGGCAACGATCATTGCGGGAATCGACCAATCGTCGCCCGGCCAGGCGAGGCCCAGCCCCTCGCCGGTCCAGAACAGTCCGAACGACAGGATCATGGTTCCGACCGCGAATTTGAGGGTGTTTTCCGGCACGCGCGCCAGCGGCCGGCGCAGCGCCAGGCCCAGCGCCAGCACGACCAGGAACGCCGCCACCGCGCCGAGCGTGGCCGGCACCAAGAGGCCGCCGGCGGCGCCGACCGCGATGACGATGAAGACCACTTCCAGGCCCTCGAGCAGCACGGCCTTGAACGCGGTGATCAGCGCCGCGAAATCGGCGGCGCCTTGCATGGCCGCGGTTTCCTTGGCGAAGGCAAGCGTCTCGTCATGCAGCGCCAGCCGGCCGGCCGCACGCAGGATCGCCTTGCGCAGCCATCGCGCGCCGAACAGCAGCAGCAGGACGCCGACGCCGAGCTGCAGATACCGGAGCGGGACGAGCGACAGCGCCGGGCCGAGGATGACGACAAGCAGAGAGAGCGCCACCACGCCCAGGACCGCCCCGGTCAGTGCCGGCCGCCAGCCGCGCACGGTGCCGACCGCCAGCACGATCGTGAGCGCTTCGACGAATTCGACGAGAGAGGCGAGGAACGCCGCCAGCATGGGAGCCGTGGCATGGCTCCAGGCAAAGGGAAAGGTCGTCATTCCCCGACTATAGCGTCAACAGAGCGAAGGTGCAGCCGTCGTGGCGAGCGGATCGAATTCGTCGCAGGGACAGGAATCGCTCTCCGGCGGCGCCGCGCGGGCGACCAGGCTGGCGATCGCCCGATCGGGCGTCGCCGGTCCATGGGCGGACGTAACGCCAGGGAAGATCACGACCAGGGCGAACAGCATGAAGACGATGGCCCATGCGGCCAGGGCGGCGCGGCGCATGCCGAACCTGCGGCCGGCCGACGGCCGATCGAACCAGGCGTTGCGCATCACGGAAACTCCCGAAAGCCAGAACGTTGCACCGCAACATTTGCGGCTTGCGAGAAGGTGGCGCAGTTAACCATTTAATAAAACCGCAATATCGCCACCCAGACATGCAGACTGTAGATGGGTCGTTAATTCGCTGCACCGCAGCGAACGCAGACGAAAGCCTAAGCGACCGATCGTCGCAGGGTTGCCGCGCCTTCGAGATCGCCGCTGAGCCGCGAACTGCGTAAGGGTTCGCAAATAATCAACTTTTGGCGCATATTATCCGCGTTCGTCGCTGCAAGAGCATTGGACAACCTTATCGTCATGGCCGCCTCGCTGTCTGCCATCGCCCCCTGGCGGGTCAACCTGCTGACCCTGCACGACCGGTTCCTGCCGCCGTCGGCGACCTGCGGCGATGCCTATGCGTTGCTGGCATCCGACGAGAAGCTGCCAGGTCTCGCCATCATCGAAGACGGCAAGATCGTCGGCTCGATCGACCGGCACAGCCTGCTCACGACCTTTGCCCGACCGGTGGTGCGCGACGTCTACGAGCGCCGGCCCGTCGCCTTGCTGATGGACCGGGCGCCGCTGATCGTCGACCCCGACACCAGCATCAGCGACTTGTCGGAACGGATCGGGCGCGACAAGCCGTCGGCGCTGATGAGCGGCTTCATCATTGCGGATAACGGCCGTTTCATCGGCATGGGATCGGTGCTCGACATCCTGCAGCTGCAGGTCGCCGAAGGGCGGCAGCGCGGCGCCGAGCTCGAGGCGGCGCGAACCGAGGCGGTCCGTGCGGATGCCGCCAAATCGCAATTCCTGGCCAACATGAGCCACGAGCTGCGCACGCCGCTCAATGCGGTCATCGGCTTCGCCGACATCATCCAGAGCGAGATGTTCGGCACCGGGGAGACGGCCTGGGCCCGCTATCGCGACTATGCCGCCGACATCGGGGCGAGCGGGCGCTTTCTGCTGGACGTGATCAACGACATCCTGGACCTGACCAAGGCCTCGGCCGGCAAGATGGAGCTGCGCGAAGACCGGATGTCGGTCTCGACCCTGGTTTCCGGCGTCGAGCGGTTCTTTCGCGAGCGCGCCCGGCAGGCCGGCCTCTCGCTCGAGACCCATCTCGCCGACCAGGAGATCGAGCTTTGGGCGGATGAGACCAAGCTCAAGCAGGTGCTGCTGAACCTGGTCTCCAACGCGATCAAGTTCACGCCGTCCGGCGGACGGGTCAGCGTCAGCGCGGTTTCCCGGCCCGACGAGCGCCTGGAGCTGATCGTGGCCGACAGCGGCATCGGCATCGCCGAAGGCGATCTCGACCGGATCTTCGATCCGTTCGTCCAGGTCGACAGCTCGCTGTCGCGGCGCCACGCCGGCACCGGGCTGGGCCTGCCGCTCGCCCGCAGCTTCATCGAACTGCACGGCGGCACGATCGAGATCGCCAGCCGGCCGAACGCCGGCACCAGGGTCACCGTGCTGCTGCCGGGCAATCGCGTGCAGGCGTTCGAGTCGATCCGCGCCGCGGTCTGACGCGTCAGAGCGCCTGGTAGCCCTTGTCCTTCATGCAGCTGCGCATGACCTGAGCGGCATAGTCGGAATCGGCCCCGGCCAGCTGGGACTGCTGGGAATTATATTGCCCGACCTTGCGCCAGTCGCCGCCGCGGGTCGCGGTGATGTCCTGGTCAATGTCGTTGCTCTGCTTGCTGACGGCCCGCATCTCGGACCGGCATTGAGCATAGTCGGCCGAGCGCTGGCTGTCGCTCACCCCGGGCTTCGCCCAGTTCCGGGCACCGCTGGCGCAGGCGGCGAGGCCCGCCAGCATGACGATTGCCGCCAGGCGGCAAGAGACTGTTAACGCGTTTCGAGGCTTCATAGAGCGATGCGTCCCATATTTCGCATTTCCATCCTGATGCTGTTCGGCGCCCTGGTCGCCGGCTGCCAGCCTGCCGTCGACACCTGCGACCAGTTCGCGCCGCCGGTCGGCAAGCTGCCGACGAACTGCCCGCCCAAGCCGGTCACCGACAAGCCCTACAAGCAGGCAAAATACTGCTATTCGAGCCTCGGCCAAGTCGATTGCTATGCCGAGCCGCAGCCGGGCCGCGCCGGTTATCTGGGCATCGGCGAGTAATCGGCGTTTAAGCGGTCGGCGCCCGGCCGGTCGCCACGGCGCAGCGCCGCTCGGCGAGCGACGATTTCACCAGCCGCCGTTCGCCGACGCTGAGCCCGCCCCAGCGCGCGATTTCCTGGAGCGTCCTCAAGCAGCCGCGGCAGAGCCCGCTCGCCGGGTCCAGCTCGCAGACGCCGACGCACGGCGATGTCGCTGTCGCATCGCAAATCAAATCGGACCTCACGGGGAAACCGGTAAACCGCCCGGAGAGTAGTGGAGCCGGGCCGCGCCGTCCAGGTACGGGCGGCGCGGATCAGCCGGCGCGCTTGCGCAGGCCATCCAGGATGCGCTTGGCCAGCGCCGCATAGTCCCCGTCGAAATGGTGCCCGCCGGTCGTCTTGACCTGCTCGACGCCGCTCGCGGCGAGCGCCGGGCAGACCGTGTCGTCCTCGTCGGCGCCATAGAAGCACTGGATCAGCGCCGGCGGCACCTTGGCGACCTCCGGCAGGATCGGCAGCGCATCGTCGCTGGGCGCCGCCCCCAGCCAGCCGCCCATGGTGATCTCGAAATCGGCATTGTTGGCGAAGCCCAGGAGCGCCATCGACAGCACGTGCGGACGGAGCTCGGCCGGCAGGCGGTTATAGGCGAAGGGCAGCACGTCGGCGCCGAACGAATATCCCACAAGCGCCACCTTGCTCGCGTGCCATTTGGCCATATAGGCCTTCATGACCTGGGCGAGCGCGTGGGCCGTCTCCTCCGGCGTCTTCTTGCTCCAGAAATAGCGCAAGGAATCCCAGCCGACCGTCGGCACGCCATCATGCTGCAGGTTCTCGGCAATCGACTTGTCGAGATCGCGCCAGCCGCCGTCGCCGGACAGCACGATTGCCATCACATCGGACGGATGGTCGACCGGCATCTCCACCAGCGGCAGCGCGCCGAGGCCGGTCGGGTCGGCATCCGCCGTCGCGAGCTGTGCTGCGACCAGGTCGGCCAGCGCATCCCCCGGCGCCGTCCCGTCGGCCAGGTCCTGCTGCTTGATCGGCGTGCCCTTGACCGTGAGCAGATCGACATGGCCGCGCACCGGCTGCGGCGCCGCCGCGGTCAGCCCGACCGACCAGAAGCCCTGCGGATCCTTGAACGGGCCATAGCGAAAGCCGCCCGCGACCGCATGGCCGACGGCCCCGGGGCAGAGCGCCCGCTTCGTCGGGATCACGACAGCGGGATCGATCGCCACCGCGCCGGCATAGGTCGCCGACGGCACCTGAGTCAGTGCGACGCCGGCAAGCGCACCACCCAGCCCGATGCCGGCCAGGATCGGCGAGCGGTAGGTCGCATAGGCCCGGTCATGCTGCAGCTGCCGGCTCAGCCCCTCGATATCGCCGCCGAGGTTCAGGCATTTATTGTCGGTGAGCGCATTCAGGGTCGCGAGATAGGCGTCGGTATCGACCTCGACCACCAGCGCCCCGGCGGCGGCGAGCTTGGCCGCGGCACCATCGTCGACCGCGCTTGCGGCGCCATGGTCGGCGAACAGCACGACCAGGCCGCGCATCTCGCCCGCGGGCTCGCTGAGACGCACGTTGCCGAAGCGGCCGCCATCGATGATCGCCGGCGCCGCGAGCGCCGGCACGGCCGCGACCGCCGCCAGCGCCGCACCCCACAGCCCCGCCCATCGCCCCTTCGTCATGCCGGTCCTCATGCCTTGCTGCCGCCCCCGGCCAGCGCCACCACGTCGGCCAGCGCCACGAACGGTCCGATCGCGCCGGAAGCCGCCAGATAGCGCGGCTCCCAGTCCGGATGGAACTTGTTCTTGAAGGTCCTGAGCCCCTGGAAATTATAGACGCGGCCGCCATGCTCCCAGACCAGCCCGGCGATCCGGTGCCAGCGCGACGATAGCGGCGTGCGGCCGATGCCCGCGAGCGGCGCCATGCCGAGGCACAGCCGCTCGAACCCGTCCTCGCGCAGATGCCGGGCGAGGCAGGTGAACAGGAACTCCATGGCATAGGGCGACGCCGCCGGCGTATGGCGCATGATGCCGACCGTCGCCTCCTTGCGCCGATCGGTCGTCATCAGGCTGACAAAGGCGACCGGGTCGCCGGCCTGGGTCAGGAGCGCCACCGATTGCGCGGCGATGAAGCTCGGCTCGAACGCGGCGACGGAAAAGCTCTTCTCCTTGGCGCGCCGGCTGGCGAGCCAGGCGTCGGAGATGCGGGTGAGCGTCGCGATCCGGCGCTCGGCCTCTTCCGGCGCCAGCATCTCGATCGCGAGGCCTTCGCGCTCGCCGCGCTTCAGCGCATAGCGCAGGCCCGACCAGCGACCGCCCTGCAGCGTGAAGTCGGCGAGCGGCACGATCGCCTCCTCGCCCAGCTTCAAGAGCTTCAGGCCCGCATCGAGGTAGAGCGGCAGGCTTTCCGCGCGCACCTGATAGAAGGCGGCACGCCCGCCATGCTCGTCGGCCAGCTCGACGAAGCGCCAGATCAGCTCCGGCCATTCCTCGCGCGGGCCGACCGGGTCATAGAGTGCCACCCAACTGCGCCCGCGCTTGGCATACATGAGGAAGCTGCGGCCGGAGGCCGAGAACAGGAAGCTCTTGTCGCCCATCATGGCGAGCATCGCCTCGCTCCGCCCCTGCTCGCCGATGATCTTCTCGGCCTGATCGAGCTCGCCGGCGCTCGGCGGCGCCACCCGGCCCGGGGCGGTCCGCAGCAATTGCCCGGTGCCGAGCACGAGCGCCAGCACCGCCATGCCGAGCAGCGCCCGAAGCGCCCGCGGCGCCTGCTCGTCGAACTCGAAATGCCACCAGAGCTCATGGGTATAGGCGACGTCGCGGAAGGCGAAGAACAGGATCCAGGACGAGCCGGCGAGCACGACGGCAATGCCGGCGAACCATTCGGCGGTGAAGGGCTGGCGCAAGAGCGACGCCGGCCGGGTGAACTCGCGCCGCGTGGCCAGCAGCATCAGGATGAAGAAGGCGATGACCGCCGCCTCGTCCCAGGCCAGGCCCTTGGCGAGCGACAGGCCCAGATTGATGATGGCGAGCAGCAGCGCCACCCACCAGGCGCCATCCAGGCGATGGAACAGCCCGCGCGCCACGAACAGCAGCAGCACGCCCGCCAGGCTGCCGAAGAAGTTCGACATCTCTACCGCCCAGAGCGGCACCAGGTCCTGCAGCAGGGCCAGGCGCTTGCCGAAGGCGGGCGTGGCACCCGAGACGATCAGCATGATGCCGACCGCGAAAGTGAAGACGCTGAGATAGATCGGCGCCAGCAGGCCGGCCCCGCGCAGCACGCGCTCGGTCGTGCCGGTCGCCCGGCCGGCGAGGCGTGCCAGCTCGTACATCGCCAGCAGCACGCCGGCCAGCATCAGCGGCAGCAGGAAATAGACGGCCCGATAGGCCAGCAGCGCCGCCAGCGCCGCAGTCTCGAGTTCGGGATGGGCGCGGCTACCGAGCGCGAACACCACGACCGCCTCGAACACGCCCAAGCCGCCCGGCACGTGACTGATGACGCCCAGCGCCGTCGCCGCGGCATAGATCGCCGAGAAGGTGGCGAAATCGATCCGTGCCTCATGCGGAGGCACCGGCAGCAGCACCCAGAGCGCCGCGGCGGCACCGGCGAGATCAAGCGCGGTCAGCAGGATCTGCGTAAAGGTGAGTCCTGCGCTCGGGATCTCGATCCGCCATCGCCCGAGCCGGACCGGCTGTCGCCGGACGGCACAGAACAGCACCATGAGCCCGATCGAGACCAGGGTCGCGATGCCGCCGGCGTGAAGGCCGACGGGCGCGAGATGCAGCAGATGGCCGATAGCCTGGTCGGCCAGCACGGCGCTCGCCGCCGCATAGGCGCCGAGGCCGATGGCGAAGCCCACCGTGATGAACAGCATGATACGCGTGATCTGGTCCGGCTGCACGCCGACGGCACCGTAGGCGCGGTAGCGCACGGCGCCGCCGGTAAGCGCGCCGAAGCCCACGGCATTGCCGAGCGCCGAGCCGCAGAAGGCGCCCAGCAGCAGCGCCGACGCGGGAATGCGGGCGCCGACATAGCGGAGCGCGCAGACATCGCGCGCGATGAGGGTCACGTAGCTGAGCGCGGTCGCCGCGGCCGACCAGATGAGCAGCCGGTTGGGCGTGTGCCGAAGCGCACTGACCATCTTGTGGTAATCGATGCCGTGGGACAGGCCGTGCAACAGCGCCAGCACGATGCCGCAGGCGATGAGCGCGATCGTCGGCCCCATCAGCCGCCGCATCAAGCTCGCCACACCCTGGGGCCCGTCCGCCGGGGCCTCTACTTCCTCCACCCGATCACCTCCGCTGGACTTTCGCGAGAGGTGTAGCGCATCGCAGACGCTCTCCGCCACTCACCATGCCCGAACGGAGAACAACGGTGCCATTCCCCGCGGGTTCCCCCGTCGTACTGGGTCAGGACCCCTTGGCCGCCGGCGGCGCCTGCAGGTCGGCGAGCCTGGTCTCCAGCGTCTTCACCCGCGCATCCGGGATCTTGTAGGCCCAGCCGCCGGTGCGCTTGGCGATCTCGTCCGCCGCCTTCACCGCATCGCCGGTGCCCTTGGCCGCGAATTTGACCCAGGTGGCGCCATCCTGGTCGACGAGCGTCACGTCGAGCGCCATGCCGTCGAACGTCTCGACATGGGCCGTGGCGGCGGGTGCGGCGGTCACCGAGGCCGCCGGCCGGACGTCGGTCAGGTCGAGATAGCGGAACGCCGCCGTCAGGTCGCTGCCCGGGTTGTCGGACTTCAGCTTGAAATCCTTGGGCAGGTCCTGGACCGCGAGCTTGTCGGCGGCCTTGTCGCGCGTGAAGGTCAGCGGCTTCGACCCCGGCGCCGCAGCCGAGAGGCTGACGAGCTTGATCTGGTCGGCATCGATGTCGGCCAGCTTGCGGTCGATCCAGCTCAGCGCATCCGCCGGCAGGTCGAACGCGGGCGACGCCAGCCAACTGCGCGCATCCTCAGGCTTGCGGATATAGATGCCGTCGTCGTTGCCGGTCAGGCCATAGCGCCGGCGGCCGACGATCAGCTTGACGATGTCGGCGCCGTTGCCGTCGGCGAGCGTCACCGATTTCGCCTCGGACCCCTTGTCGCCGGGATTGCCGAGGTCGAGCCGGTCATAGAGCTTCGGCCGTTCGGTCTTGGGCTCGACCGTCTTGAGCTCAAGCAGCCCGGCGAGGATCGGGCGGACCGTGGCCGGGTCGATCGGGTAGCCGCCCTTGTCGGCCAGCTCCCAGCCGTCGGCCGGCACTTCGCCGGCCTTGGGCGCCGGTCCCTTGCGGGCGAGCGTCACGCTGCCGCCGGGGCCGGTCACCGTCAGCGTGGCGGCACCGGCGACCCAGTCCTTGAGGCTCGGGAACACTGGGCCAGTCGCGACACCGGCAAGCCGGGTTCCGCCCGGCGCCGGCACGAACACCGCCGCCGCGAACAGCGGAACGGTGACGAGCGTGAGCGCGATGAGTGTGTTGCGGCGCATCTCGTTCCCCCCGTCAAACCGCTTGCGCGCGGCGCTTGCGCCGCTGGGCGCGCACCAGGCCGATGACCAGCGCCAGGACCGCCAGCCCCAGCGGCACCAGGGCCACGTCGAGCCCGACCAGGACGCCCTTCAGCCGGTCGATGTTCTGGCGCAGCGCCAACTGCACCTGGCGCAGCTGCTGGCGCGTGTCGATGATGGTCGCCGACAGGTCGTTGATCGATTTCTGCTGCTCGGCGGTCAGCGGCACGTCCTTGCCGTCGCTCGCCTTGGCCGTGCGCAGCTCGACCAGCTTGTTTTGGGTCTCGCGCAGTTTGTCCTGCAACTCCTTTTCCTTGGCGCGATAGCTGTCCTCGGCCTGGCGCTGCAGCTGGTCGACCACGGTGAAGGGCCGGACGGCGCTGCCGCGCGAGCGCAGCCCGATCAGGTCGCCGGTGCCGGCCAGGCTGTCGACCGCGTTCTGCACGAAATCAGCGTTATTGGCGGTCGGCGTCGCGGCGCGCTGCCCGAAGAAATCCTGGACCTGGACCCAGAAGCGGTCGTCGAGCAGATCGGCGTCGGCGACGACGATGACGTCGATCGGCTCCTTGGCGGTCTTGATCTCCGCCGGGTCGGCCGTGAACTTCGGCGCGTCGGGTTTGGTGGCATCGGGTTTGGGCGCGTCGCCCGGCTTCGCATCCTTGGCCGGTTCGTCGACCGGCTTGCCGTCCGGGAAGGCGGTGTCGGCCAGGCCGGTGACGCGCGCCGCGAGCGTATAGCGCTCGCCGGTCGCCTTGAAGCCGGAGAGCAGCCCCAGCACGTCGGGCAGGCCCTGGACCTTCGACGTGTCGATCAATTCCGACTGCGCCGACGACCGGACCAGCCATTCGAGCTTGGTCTTGGCGCCAGCCACCGGCTGCAGCGCGCCGGCGGTGGCGAGGTTGAGCTGGCCCAGCTGCCCGGTCACCGGATCGTCGCGATTGATCGCGTCGCCCTTGAGGTTGAGCCAGGCCAGATACTCGGCCGCCTGGACATGGGTCCCGGTGCCGGCATTGACCCGGCGCGCGGCCAGCCGGTCGCCGACCACCTTGCCCGGCACCAGTTCGACGCCCCAGGCCTTCAAGAGCCGATCGAAGCTGGCCGCGGACGGGCCGGCCGACGGGCTCATCATCGACGGATGCGCCTGGGTGTATTCCGCGTTCGGATCGGCGAAGACCAGCGCATGGCCGCCCTTCATCACGAACTGGTCGATGGCGTATTCGGTCTTGGCCGGCAGCTTCTGCGGCTGGACGATCATCAAAAGATCGATGTCGTCCGGCACCTTGTCGAAGCCGGTTGAGATATCGCGGACGTCGAAGCCCTGGCGCAGCTGGTCGAGCACGACCTGGCTCTGGGTCGGCTGCCCCTGCATGCGCGCCATCGGGTCGCCGTCGAGCGCCAGGCTCGACACCAGGCCGATGACCTTTTTCTTCGGAAACGCAAGCTGTTGGATCAGCTTGGTCAGGTCATATTCGAGGAAGCGCTCGCGATCCGGTTGGAAGAACGCGATGGTCTGCTTGTCGTCGGTCGAGTTGGAGCCGGCCAGGCCGAAATAGACCTGCTCGCCGCCATCGTCCAGCGGCACGCCCTGCAGCCCGGCCGCGGTCGCCTGATCCTCCACTTCGGAATAGGGTTGCGGATCAAGGATCTGCAGGTCGATCTTGCCATGGGCGCGCGCGGCATATTCCTGCAGCAGCTCGCGCACGCGCTGGGCATAGACGCCGAAGCTCGGCACCTGCTCGCCCAGCTGCTTGGAATAGAACAGCTTGAGCGTGACCGGCTCGTCGATCTTGGCCAGCACGGCCTTGGTGCCGTCGGACAGCGTATAGAGATGCTGGTCGGTCAGGTCGATCGTGTCGCCGCCGAGCAGCCGGCCCGACAATGCATTGACCGAGACCAATAGAACCGCGGCGAGGCCGAGCCCCGCCAGGGTCATTCCGGTAACGGAACGGCTCATGGAAGACCTCCTCAATCCGCCTTCTTCAACTCGACGAGGATCGTGTTCGCGAACAGGAACACGCCGATCACCGAGCCGAAGAAGATGATGTCGCGCGCATCGACCACGCCGCGCGTGATCGCCGCGAAATGCGACAGGAAACTCATGGATGCGATCGTCTGCACCAGGCCGCCGGGGACCCAGGCCTGAACCGGCCCCAGCACCAGGGGCGAGCCCGAGGCCGTGAACAGGAAGCACGCGACCGCGCTCAGCACGAAGGCAATGACCTGGTTCTTGGTGATGGCCGAGATCGCCGAGCCGATCGCCAGGAACGCGCCGGCCATCAGGAAGCTGCCGATATAGCTCGCCAGAATCACGCCATTGTCGGGCTGGCCCAGGTAATTGACCGTGATCCAGAACGGAAAGGTCAGCGCCAGCGCGATGCCGGTGAAGACCCAGGCGGCCAGGAACTTGCCCAGCACCGCCTCCGCCGTCGTGATCGGCAGGGTCAGGAACATCTCGATCGTGCCGGTCTTGCGCTCTTCCGCCCAGAGCCGCATCGACAGCGCCGGGATCAGGAACAGGTAGAGCCAGGGATGGAAGTTGAAGAACACCTGGAGATCCGCCTGGCCGCGCTCGAAGAAGCCGCCGACGTAGAAGGTCAAGGCACCGGCCATGACCAGGAAGATCACGATGAAGACATAGGCGAGCGGTGTTGCGAAATAGCTGACCAGCTCGCGGCGGAACACGACACCGACGGTGCCCATGGGCAGGATTCTCCCGAACGCGTTTCTAGTTATTGGCGGCGGTGATGTCGCGGAACACCCCGTCGAGGCGGCCCCGCTCGAGCCGCAGTTCGGCGATGGCGATGCCACGCCGGGCCAGCACGTCACGGACGGCGGGCAGCACGTCGGCGCCGTCCTGCGCCAGCACATAGAGACCGGCCGCATCCGCCCGCCCGCCTGGCTCGACGGCGCCGACGCCGGGAAGGGCCGCGAGGTCGCCCGTGATCTCGCCGTTCAGCGGGGTCGTGCCGCGCACGAACACGGCATTGTGGTAGCGCGAGCGCGCCTCGAGCTCGGCCGGCGTGCCGTCGGCCAGCACCGTGCCCCGCGCGATCACCATGGCGCGGGTGCAGACGGCGTCGACCTCCTCCAGGATATGGGTCGAGATGATGATCGCCTTGTCGCGGGCCATGCCCTGGATCAGGGTGCGCACCTGGTGCTTCTGGTTCGGATCGAGCCCGTCGGTCGGCTCGTCCAGGATCAGCACTTCGGGATCATGCAGCAGCGCCTGGGCCAGGCCGACGCGGCGCTTGAAGCCCTTCGACAGGGTCTCGATCGGCTGGTACATGACCCGGCCCAGCTCGACCCGCTCGGCCGCGGCCTCGACCCGGCGCTTCGCCTCGCTGCCGCGGTAGCCGCGCACCTGGGCGATGAAACCGAGGAAGCCGGCCGGCGTCATGTCGGGATAGGCCGGCGCGCCTTCCGGCAGATAGCCGAGCTTGCGCTTGGCCGCGAGCGGCTCTTTCTCCACATCGTGGCCGCAGATGATCGCCTGGCCCTCGGTCGGCGTCAGGAAACCCGCGGCCATTTTCATGGTCGTCGACTTGCCGGCGCCGTTCGGGCCGAGAAAGCCCAGCACCTCGCCGCGGTCGACGGTGAAGCTGATGCCCTTCACCGCTTCGATCGGCCCGAATCTTTTGACAAGACCATGGATTTCAATGAGATGAGTCACCGGCTCGACACTCCCTTTGACCGTGGCTGCCGGGTTACCAGAAAGCTTCGGGCTTGGGAACCTTTCGCTTGGATTCAGACGACGTGACGGAAAGTCGCGAAGAGCGATGCCGGCCGCCGGCGCGGGCGGCGCGGATTCCGCGCCGACGGGCCCGGCCGATGGCCGCCGCCGGGCGTGCTGTGCTACTTCTTGGCATGAAAGGCCGGGGAGCCGAGTCCATCCGGCGCCACCTGGTATGAAGGATGTCCGCCTCGGTGCTTAGTCCGCTGGTCATCAACAGGGCGCGGCTCTATAGCGGCCTCGTCCTGTTCACCTATGTCACGATCCACCTGATCAACCATTCGCTCGGCCTGATCTCGGTCGCGACGATGCAGGCGATGCTGGACCCGGTCGAGAATGTCTGGGAAAGCATCCCCGGCACGGTCGTGCTCTACGGCGCGCTGCTGCTGCACATCGCGCTGGCTCTGGTGGCGCTCTATCGGCGGCGGTCGCTGCGCATGCCGGCGATGGAGGCGGCCCAGCTGTGCCTTGGGTTCCTGATCCCGTTCCTCTTGGCCCAGCACATCGCCGGGACCCGCCTCACCTACAGTCTCTACGACGGTGACGACACCTATAAGGCCGTGCTGCTGCGGCTCTATGCGCTCGAGCCGACGAACGGCATGCTGCAGGTCGTGCTGCTGATCGCGGCCTGGATCCACGGCACGATCGGGCTCAACTACTCGCTCCGCCTCAAGCCCTGGTATCCGAACGCGCAGGCCCTGCTGTTCGCGGTCGCCATACTGGTGCCGGTCCTGGCGCTGCTGGGTTTTCTCGAAGGCGGCCGCGAGGTCGCCGAACTGGCCAGGGATCCGGAGTGGCTCGCCCGCCAGCTCGCCCATCATGCGCTGACGCCCGAGGCCACTGCCCATCTCGACCGGGTGCATCACTGGATGCGCGGGACGGTGCTGGGCCTGCTGCTCCTGGTGCTGGCGCTGCGCCTCGCGCGCCGGCAATGGGAACGGCGCCGCGGCACCTTCCGGGTGACCTATCCGAACGGCCGCCGCGTCGAGGCGCTGATCGGCATGAGCGTGCTGGAAGTGAGCCGCATGGCGCGCATTCCCCATGCCTCGGTCTGCGGCGGCCGGGGCCGCTGCTCGACCTGCCGCATCCGGGTCGTCGCCCCGGCGAGCGTGCTGCCGGAGCTGTCCGACGCCGAAATGAAGGTGCTGCACCGGATCGCCGCCGCCCCCAATGTCCGCCTCGCCTGCCAGCTGCGGCCGTCGGGCGACCTCATCGCGACGCCGCTGCTGCCGCCGACCGTGACCATGGGCGACAGCCTGCTGAGATCCGGCCATATGACCGGCAACGAGCGCGAGATCGCGATCCTGTTCGCCGACATCCGCTCCTTCACCGAGCTGGCCGAAGCCAAGCTGCCCTATGACGTGGTGTTCCTGCTCAATCGCTATTTCGAGGAGATGGGCCGCGCCATCGAGGGCGCCGGCGGCCGGGTCGACAAGTTCATCGGCGACGGCATCATGGCGCTGTTCGGGGTCGAGAGCGGCGTCGAGGCCGGCAGCCGCGCGGCGCTGGCGGCGGCCGCGGCCATGTCGGGCCGGCTGGTGCATCTGAACCAGGTGCTGAGCGCCGACCTGCCGGACCCGCTCAGGATCGGCATCGGCATCCATGCCGGCCCGGCCATCGTCGGCGAGATGGGCTTCGGCCAGACCGTGTCGGTGACGGCGATCGGCGATGCGGTCAATACGGCGAGCCGGCTCGAGGCCATGACCAAGGACCATGGCGTGCAGCTGATCGTCTCGGAGGACGTCGCCCGCCATGCCGCCGCCGACCTCCACCGCTTCCCGGCGATGGAAATCATGGTGCGCGGCCGCGTCCAGCCGCTGACCGTCCGCAGCATCCCGCTGGGCAGCGACCTGGAGGCCGAACCGCTCGCATCCCAGGGACCCTGAGCGATCGTCAGCCGCCAAGCCCTTGAAATGGATCGGGTCCAGTCCAGGCCCCAAAAAGGACGCAGCCGCCGCCGGCTTCGCGACATTGCGACGCAGTTGCTGCACACTTTATGGTTAACTGCTGTTAACCACGTTTTTGAAGGGCACCGATGACTGGGCCCCGGGCATATTTCAACGCGGTACCGCCTGCCCCTCGCGCACCATTCGCGCGGCTTCGGCGGATTGCCACCCGCATACCGACTTATGTCGCCGATGCCATCGACAATCCGGAACGGCTCGTCAGGTTCGCGCTGGGCCGGGTGCTGCCGGTGCGCGCAGCCTATCGCAAGCGCCAGCCGGTTCCGTCGCCAGCGTCCGTCGCGGGGCCGACGCTCTTCGGCGCGGTCGCCCCTGCCGACATCCTCGCGACCATCCGGACCGACGGCATCTTCCCCGGCCTGTCGCTGCCCGGCGACGTGGTGCGCGCCATCCGCGAGTTCGCCACCCTCACCCCCTGCTTCGGCAACATGAACCGGCGGCTGGAGTTCTGGGCGCAGGATCATGTCGCGGCCGAGCAGCGGTTCGGCCGCCCCTTGCTGACCGGCCATTATTTCGAGCGGATCGAGGGCTGCCCGGCCGTCGCGGCCGTGCGCCGGGACCCGTTGCTCCACGCGGTCGCCACCGCCTATCTGGGCCCGCGGGTGCGCGTCGCGGCGACGCGGCTGTGGTGGAACTTCCCGGTCGGGCCGCGGGCCGCGAATTCGGCGGCGCGTGACCGGTTCCATTTCGATCTCGACGATTGGCAGGCGCTGAAGTTCTTCTTCTACCTGACGCCGGTCGACGGCGATGCCGGACCGCATGTCTATATCCGCAGCAGCCATCGCCTGCGGCCGTGGAAGCATCAGCTGACCCTGCTGGCCGGCCGGTCGGCCGGCGAGGTCTTCGCCGCCTATGGCGCCGGCAATGTCCTGTCGATGAAGGGCGCCAGCGGCTTCGGCTTCGCCGAGGACCCGTTCGGCTTCCACATGGGCACCGCCCCGCGCCGCACGCCGCGCCTGACGCTGGAATTCACCTTCGGCGTTTCCGCCGCCTCGAAGCGCCGCTTCTACGGCGAGCCGATCGTGGCGCCGGAATGAGTATCGCGTCCCCGGTTTTCAATCCGGGGACGCGATGCTGCGGTCCCTACGCCTTGAGCGCCGCCTCGATCACGCCGGTCAGTTCCGGGGCGTCGGGCGTCGTGCGCGAGCCAAAGCTGGTGACCGTGCCGTCGCGGCCGACCAGGTATTTGTGGAAATTCCACTTGGGCGCTGCATCCTCGCCCAATTCGGCGACGGCCCAGCGATAGAACGGATGGGCCTGCGGGCCGACCACCGGCTCCTTCGTGGTCATCGGGAAATCGACGGCGAATCGGGTCGTGCAGAATTCCTGGATCTCGGCCTCGGTGCCCGGTTCCTGAGCGCCGAAGTCATTGGCCGGCACGCCGATCACCACCAACCCCTGGTCGCGATATTTCTTCGACAGCGCCTCCAGCCCCTCATACTGCGGGGTCAGGCCGCAGAAGGAGGCGACGTTCACCACCAGCAGCACCTTGCCCGCGAAGCCGGCGAGCGGCATCGGCGTGCCGTCGATCGCGGTAAAATGGAAATCAAAGGCGCCCATGGCGCGTCCTCCGTGATGTTGGGAGCCTGTTCCTAGTCTGAAGGACGCACCTCGGTCCAGTGTGCGCGATCAGATCAGCGTGACGCTCGTCGCCTCGCGACCGCGCGCCGCGGTCCTCACCTGCATCTTGACCAGTTGCCCGGTCTCGAGCGGGCCGAGGCCGCAGCGGCGCAGCACGGAGCCATGGACGAACACGTCCTTGCCGCCGTCGCTGGCCGAAATGAAGCCGAAGCCCTTCGCCTCGTCGAACCATTTGACCGTGCCGTCGAGCTCTTCGGTCGGGCCGGTGGGCCCGCGGTCGAAGCCGCCGCGATCATGGCCGCCGGCCCGCGGCGCGCGCGGCGCGGCAGTCGTCTCATCGATCGACAGGATGGCGGCGACGGCGCGTCCGCGCGGCCCTTCGACTGCATCGCACACCAGGGTCGCACCCTCGGCAATCTCATCATGGCCGGCATGGCTGAGGACCGCCGCCGGCAGGAACAGGTCGCCGCTGCCGTCGGTCGCGGTGACGAAGCCGAAGCCCTTGGCACGATTGAACCATTTTACGGTCGCCGTCAGCCGCACCGCGTCGCCGCCGCCCCGGGAATAGCTCATGAGATGTCCGTACCTGTCGCCGCCCCGCGTTGTCGGGGACTCAACCGTAGCATTCCTGTGTGATCTTGAAAACGACCGGCGCCATGGACCGGAAGCCGTCGCCGACCGTTGACAGCGGGCGGGCCGGCACCCTATGGCACGGCATCGCGGCGCGCCGTCGAGGGCGGCGCCGATCGGAATCATCGGACTGGGAAGAGGCGCAACATGGTCGCATACAAGACGCTGGATCAGCTCGACGTCGCGGGCAAGCGCGTGCTCGTGCGGGTCGATCTCAACGTCCCGATGCAGGATGGCAAGGTCTCCGACGCCACGCGCATCGAACGGCTGGTCCCGACCATCGAGACGCTGGTCAAGGCCGGCGGGCGGGTCGTCCTGCTGTCGCATTTCGGCCGGCCCAAGGGCAAGCCGACGCCCGAAGCCTCGCTCCGCCAGCTGGTGGCGCCGCTGTCGGCGGCCCTGGGCGGCCGCCCGGTCGCCTTTGCCGACGACTGCATCGGTCCGGTGGCCGGAGGCGTGGTCGCGGCGCTGAAGGACGGCGACGTGGCGCTGCTCGAGAACCTGCGCTTCCATCCCGGCGAGGAGGTGAACGATCCGGGCTTCGCCTCGGCGCTCGCCAAGCTCGGCGACCTTTATGTCAATGACGCCTTTTCCGCCGCCCATCGCGCCCATGCCTCGACCGAGGCGTTGGCCCACCTGCTGCCGCGGGCCGCGGGCCTGCTGATGCAGGCCGAGCTCGAGGCCCTGTCGGCGGCGCTCGAGGCGCCGCAGCGGCCGGTCGCCGCGATCGTCGGCGGCTCCAAGGTCTCGACCAAGCTCGACCTGCTGAACTCGCTGGTCGGCAAGGTCGATCTGCTGATCATCGGCGGCGCCATGGCCAACACCATGCTGCTGGCCCAGGGCGTCGAGGTCGGCAAGTCCCTGGTCGAGCGTGACATGCTGGATACCGCCAAGGCGATCTTTGCCGCCGCCGACAAGGCCGGCTGCGCCATCGTCCTGCCCGAGGACGCAGTCGTCGCCGCCAAGCTCGCGGTCGGCCAGGAAACCCGGACCGTGCCGATCGGCCAGGTGCCGGCCGACCTGATGATCCTCGATGCCGGCCCGAAGACGGTCGCGACCATCGCCGCCAAGCTCGCCGGTGCCAAGACCCTGGTCTGGAACGGCCCGGTCGGCGCGTTCGAATTCCCGCCGTTCGACGCCGGCACCAATGCGATCGCGGTGGAAGTGGCGCGCCTGGTCGCGGCCGGCAAGCTGCTGGCGGTCGCCGGCGGCGGCGACACGGTTTCCGCCATGTCCCATGCCGGCGTGATCGACAAGCTGAGCTATGTCTCGACCGCCGGCGGCGCGTTCCTGGAGTGGCTCGAAGGCCGCGAGCTGCCGGGCGTCAAGGCGCTCGCCCCCTGAGACGCGCGGGGCGGCGCTCCAAACGCTTGAGCGCCGCCCCGCCTACTACAGATCGAACAGGGCTGCCGGCAGCCGGATGGTGACGCTGGTGCCCTGGTCGATGACGCTGTCGATCGAGATCCGGCCGCCATGCAGCTCGACCATGGCGCGGGTCAGCGGCAGGCCCAGCCCGGTGCCCTCGTATTTCCGGCTCAAGGTGCCGTCGACCTGGCCGAACGGCTTCAGCGCGGTCGCAATATCCGCGGGTGCGATGCCGATGCCGGTGTCGCTGACGCACAGCAGCAGATCGCCCTCGTCGGTCTCATCGTTGCCCGTCTCGCGCTCGGCCGTAATGGTGATCGAGCCGCCGGCCGGTGTGAACTTGATCGCGTTCGAGATCAGGTTGAGCAGGATCTGCCGGAGCTTGCGCGGATCGGCACGCAGCGGCGGCAGCTCTGGCGAAACCTCAGCCGTCAAGGTCAGACGGTTGCGCATGGCGCGCTCGCGCATCAGGCGCGTCACGCCGTCGACGATGTCCTTGAGCTCCAGCGGCTCTTCATAGAGATCGAGCCGGCCGGCCTCGGCCTTGGCGAGGTCGAGAATGTCGTTGATCACTTCGAGCAGGTGGCGGCCGCTGTTCAGCACGTCCTGCATGTATTCGCGATAGGGCTTGGCGATCGGCCCCAGGGTTTCGGCGATGATCAGCTCGGAAAAGCCGATGATCGCGTTCAAGGGTGTGCGCAGCTCGTGGCTGATGTTGGCAAGGAATTCCGACTTGGCCCGGTTGGCGCCTTCGGCCAGCTCCTTCGCCTCGAACAGCGCGCGCTCGCGGTGCTTCAGCTCGGTGATGTCGGTGCGGATGCCGACGATCGAGCCTTCGGCGGTCAGGCGGTCGGTCGCACGGATCCAGCGGCCGTCGGCCAGTTCGAACTCGATCGCGTCCATGGCGTTCGCCCGCTCGGTCAGCGTGGCGGTCAACAGCCGGTCGGCCATCTCGCCCGGCACGATGTCGCCGCAGGAGACCGCAGCCCTGACGATCTCGTGAAACGGCACGCCGGCATGGATGCGCCGCGCACTGCGCGGATACATGCCGAGGAAGCGCTGATTGCACAGCAGCAGCCGCTCGTCGCTGTCGAACAGCGCGAAGCCCTCGGAAATGCTGTCGATCGCGTGGGTCAGCTGGGTGCGGGACTGGGCGACCATGCCCAGTGCCATCGCCTCGGCCGTCACGTCTCGGCTGGTGCCGCGATAGCCCAGGAACCGCCCGCTCTCCGGATCGAACACCGGCAGCCCCGCCATCCGGCAATGGCGTTCGGCGCCATTGGCATGGCGGATCAGGAACGGCCGGTCGCGGAACGGCCGCGGCTGCTCCGTATCGAATGGGCTCGGCGCGTCCTCGCCCTGGTCGTCGACGAAGTGGCCCAGCTCGAGCAGGCTGCGGCCGGTCAATTCGCGCGGATGATAGCCCAAGAGCTCGCTGACCCGCGGCGAGACCGCGCTCAACGCCAGATCCGGTCCGGTTTCCCAGATCCAGTCCGAGACGAGCCGCGTGACGTCGTCGAGCCGTTCCTGGGCGGCACCGACCTGCCGGCGCAGCCGTCCGCTCAGCGACGGCTCGTCGATCACGGTTGCGATGCCGATCAGGGCGCCATCGGCATCGAAGGCACCCCAATGTTCCGAGCGGACCGCCTCGGGCCCGCCGGGCGTGTCGAACACATCATCGCGCAGATGGGTGGCGCCATAGGCGAGCCCCGCCGCGACCTCGGCGATCGACCAGAGCGGGACGCTGAGGTCGGTGCCGCCGGAAAGGCGCTGGGCGAACTCGCGCCAGGCCAGATTGCTCCACAGCACGTGCCCCGACGCATCGGTGATGCGGGCCGGGCCGCCGCGGCCGAGAAAATCGAGACCGACCACGTCGAGTACGAGCCGGCAATGCGGATCGAGCGCGCTCAGCACGCCCGACGCCGGTGCGATGGGCGTCGGCGGCGTCATCCGCGGTCTTCTTCCGGTGATCGGCAGAGACGACGCATCGTTCCTCCGATCGTCAATGCCGCGTCGGCATGCGTTGCGGCTGCTCGATCTGCCAGATCGCGCGCAGGAAGTTCGGATCGCGCTGCCATTTCTTCAGCAGCATGCCCGCCGCATCCTCCTTGATCCGGTCATAGAGACCGAGGATACCGGCCATGTCGGCCAGATGGTTGACCGTATCCCGGCCCCGCGCCTTGCGCGTCAGCACGTAGATCGACGCAAAGGTGGATTTGTCGATGCCGCTGCCCTTGCAGGCGATCGCCAGCCCCTCGCCGCCCGGTTCGAACAGCATGCGCTGCACCAGCTGCAGGCGGATGCCGGTGTATTTGCCGAAGAGCGCCGCGAACAGCGCAACCTCGCCCTCGCGCAGCGTCTTCACGATCAGCGCCGGCGTGATTTCCTGGCGGTCCGCCAGCTCGTCGGCGAGTTCGACCGCCTTGGGCCGGGCCTCGCCCTCGCCTTCGGTCAGCGCCTTGACGGTCGATTCCATCGTCTCGTCCAGCTCGCCCGGATCGACCTCGTAGCGGTCGAGGATGTAGGTCCTGAGCGCGGCCGAGACCCACCAGTACATGCGCTTGGCAAGCGTCGTCTCGAGGTCCGGACGGCGCAGCAGCGGATTCTGGTAGGTGTCGACGCGCTGCGACTGCTCGACCAGATATTCCATGGTCCGCTGCGAGATCTGCGCGTTGTGATTCTCGAGCAGGGTCTTGATGACATCGACGCTGTCGGTCGCGATCAGCGCGTCGGCGACATCCTCGGACAGGGATTTGCGGATGCCGATGGCCAGCTGGTGCTCGAGCGTGCGGTTGCGGATGATCTCGATCAGCTCGAGATCCTGCAGCACGTCGCTGTTCACCAGCAGCGGGTGGGCGACCTCGATCTCGTCGTTGGCCAGCGCGATCACCAGCTCATGCGGCGCCAGCGGCTGTTCGGACAGCCGTTCGGCAAGCGCGCGCCGCACCGACACTTCGACGTCATGGATCAGCTGGCGCAGGATTTCCGTCATCAGCGCCCGCTCGCGGTCGCTCAGAATATCATGCTGCGAAAAGAACAAGTCACCGATGGTCGCGACCAGCATCCGCCGCCCGGCGACGGTCTTGTCGCGCGCCAGCTCGAACAGATACTCGACGTCGCCACGCTCAACCTTCGACATTAGTATCCCCTGTCGGAACGGCCGATGAAGAAGGCAATCCCGGAACGCGCGTGATCATCAAGGATTTCAGGCTCATGTAATTTGTCTTGCATTCAATCGAATTCATCTGCCTCACCTGACAATACAGTATCTCGCCGACTGCCTTGCCAAAGTGTTAAGCAACAGTGCGATTTTGCCCGCCAACCTACCGACCTGTCTTATAAAAATGCGATGCGCTCCGCCACTTTCCGTCGCGCCTGTGTGGTGCTATGATAGTTAACCTACTTTAGGGTTTTATGATGTCGGTCGCGCTCTCGAACGCTGTTCCTCCCCCGCTGCCGCAGCCGACCGTTCTGCCGGCCCAGGTGCAGGTCGCCCAGGGTGCCACGCTTCCGGTCCCGGCCATCGCCGTGACCGCGAACGACAAGGGCGGCACCGCCAAGGAGGCGAAGAACGAGACCGGCGGCAAGCCCGAGCAGGACGATCGCCGCCGCGGCAAGCTGATCGATCTCTACGCCTGAGGCTCGAGCCCGCCCCGACGTCGGCAGCCGACCCAGTTCATGTTCTTACGGATGGAATTCCGGAGTATCCCCGGCCACGCGCGATGATTCTCGCCGACCATCGCCATGACCGCGAACGACAAAGGCGGCACCGCTCAAAGAGGGGAAGAACGAGACTGGCGGCAAGCCCGAGCAGGACGATCGCCGCCGCGGCGAGCTGATCGTTCCCTACGCCCGAGGACTGGCCCGGCGGATATCAAGAATAGTCATCCCCGGGCATGACCCGGGGATCCACGCGTCGCCACTCGGCACCGTGCCTCGGGAAAGACGTGGATGGCCGGGTCAAGCCCGGCCATGACGACAAATCTTGCGTAACAGTCTGATTAAAAAGCTGTCTTGGCGCGACCGCAACCGGCGCGGGCTACTCGCGCTCCAGCCCGACGAGGCTCCGCGCGAAGGCCGAGGCCTCGAACGGGCGCAGGTCCTCCGCCGTTTCGCCGACGCCGATTGCATGGACCGGGATGCCGTAGCGCTCGGCCAGGCTGACCAGCACGCCGCCGCGCGCCGTGCCGTCGAGCTTGGTCATGACGATGCCGGTGACGCCGACCACGTCGCGGAAGATTTCGGCCTGGGCATGGGCGTTCTGGCCGACGGTGGCGTCAAGCACCAGGAGCACGCTGTGCGGCGCGGCCGGGTCGCCCTTCTTCAGGACGCGCACGACCTTCTGCAGCTCGGCCATCAGGTCGGTGCGGTTCTGCAGCCGGCCGGCGGTGTCGATCAGCAGCACGTCGGCGCCCTCGGCCTTGGCGGCAGTGAGCGCATCGAGCGCCAGGCCGGCCGCGTCGGCCCCGGTCGGGCGGGTGGTGATCGGGCAGCCGGTCCGCTCGGCCCAGATCTTGAGCTGCTCGACCGCCGCGGCGCGGAACGTGTCGCCGGCCGCCAGATGCACGGTCAGGCCTGCGTCGCGATATTGCTTGGCGAGCTTGCCGATGGTCGTGGTCTTGCCGCTGCCGTTGACACCGACCACCAGCACGACATGCGGCTTCAGCGCGCGATCGATCTTGAGCGGCTTGGCGATCGGCTCGATCAGCTCGACGATGACCTCGGCGAGTGCTGCGCGCACCTCCTCCGGCGCCACTTCTTGGCCGAAGCGCGTCTTGCGCAGTCGGCCGGTCACCTCGTCGGCGATGGCCATGCCCATGTCGGCCTGGATCAGCAATTCCTCGAGCTCGGTCAGCGTCTCCTCGTCGAGTCGCCGCTTCGTGAAGATGCCGGTGATGCCTTCGCCGAGCCGGGCCGAGGATCGGCCGAGGCCCCGCTTCAGCCGTTGCAGCCAACTGCCGCCTTCGCTCACTCGACTTCTCCCACCAACTGATCTCCAACCACCGCGGTCACCCGCGCCCGGAACAAGCTGCCGACCTCGACCGGCCGGTCGGGGCGGAGCGGCGCGTAATGCGCGGTATGGCCGATCCCGCCCCGTTCCATCAAGGCCTCTGCGACGGTCCCGACCGCGCGGGCGAGGAAAGCCGCCTGAACCTCGGATCCCTTCGCCCGCAGCCGCGCCGCCCGGTCGCGAATCTGGTCGCCCGGCACCGGCGGCATGCGCGCGGCGGGCGTCTCTTCCCGGGCGCTATAGGGAAACACATGCAGATGGGTCAGGCCCGCCTCGTCGACCAGGTCGAGGGTGCGCCGGAACGCCTCCTCGGTCTCGGTCGGGAAGCCCGCGATCAGGTCGGCGCCCAGCGCCACGCCCGGGCGCAACTCTTTGGCGCGTGCCGCGACCGCCAGCACGTCGGCGCGGCCATGGCGGCGCTTCATGCGCTTCAGCACCAGATCATCGCCGGCCTGGACCGACAGGTGCAGATGCGGCATCAGCCGCGGCTCCTCGGCGACCAGGCGCCAGAGCTCGTCGTCGATCTCGACCGGGTCGAGCGACGATAGCCGCAGCCGCGGCAGATCCGGCACCAGCGCCAGCAGGCGCCGGACCATCTGGCCGAGCGACGGCCGGCCCGGCAGGTCGCCGCCATAGGCGGTGAGATCGACGCCGGTCAGCACCAATTCGCGATAGCCGGCATCGACCAGCCGGCGGGCCTGCGCCACGATCTCGCCGATCGGGACCGAGCGGTTCGGCCCGCGCGCCAGCGGGATGATGCAGAAGGTGCAGCGATGGTCGCAGCCCTGCTGCACCTGCAGGAAGGCGCGGGCATGGCCGTCGAAGCCGTCGATCAGATGGCCTGCCGTCTCGGACAGCGCCTGCACATCGCCGACCAGCAGCGGGGCGGCATCGGCGCCCCAGGCGGCGGCGGTCAGCTTCTCGCCATTGCCGAGCACGCGCGCCACCTCGGGCATGGCGGCGAAACGGTCCGGGTGGAGCTGGGCGGCGCAGCCGGTGACGATGATCGGAGCATCGGGCCGGCGGCGATGGGCGCGGCGGATCGCCTGGCGCGTCTGGCGCTCGGCCTCGGCGGTCACGGCGCAGCTATTGACGATGATGGCGTCGGCGAGCCCGGCCTCGCCGGCGAGGCGCCGCATGACCTCGGACTCGTAGATGTTGAGCCGGCAGCCGAAGGTCAGGAGCTCGAGCCCTGCCATGGGCGGATCAAAGCGGTCCGGCGAACAGCGCCGGGTCGAGCGTGCCGGTGAAGCTGGTGGCGACCGGGCCGGTCATCAGCACATGGCCGTCGGCGCGCCATTCGATGGTGAGCCGCCCGTGCCGGACCAGGATCTCGGCCGTGCGTCCGGTCAGGCCGCGCCGCGCGGCCGCGACCAGCGTGGCGCAGGCGCCGCTGCCGCAGGCGAGCGTCAGGCCGGCGCCGCGTTCCCAGACCTGCAGGCGGATGCGTCCGGGCGCCAGGATCTGGGCGAAGCCGATATTGGCCCGCTCGGGGAAAATCGGGTGATGTTCGAGGATCGGCCCGAGCCGCGCCATGTCGACGGCATCGAGATCGGGCACGAAGAAGGTCGCGTGCGGGTTGCCCATGGAGCAGCAGACCGCGTCGCCCAGCCCGTTGAGCCCGATCGGCACGGCGAGCGTATCGGCCGCCTGAGCCAGCGGCACGTCCTGCCATTCGAGCCGGGCCGGGCCCATGTCGACGGTGATCTCGCCGCCCGCCCGCTTCGCCGGCAGCAGGCCCGAGATGGTTTCGACCACGATCCGGTCGCGGCCGCTCTCGGCCAGCACCTTCGACACGACGCAGCGCGTGGCGTTGCCGCAGGCCCCGGCCTCGCTGCCGTCGGAATTCAGGATGCGCATGAACACGTCGGCATCGGCCGACTGCGGCGGTTCAAGCACGATCAACTGGTCGAACCCGACGCCGGTATGGCGATCGCCGATCGCCTGGGCCGCCGCCGCCGACACGCGGATCGGGCGTACGCGTCCGTCGATCACGACGAAATCGTTGCCCAATCCATGCATCTTGGCGAATGGCACGTTATCCATGCCGTTCATATAGGGTGCCGGCCGATCCGCTGTCCACCCGCGCCGGGCGCGGGCCCGGCCTGACGCTACAGCTTATGCTGCTTGTCGAATGCCGCCTTCTGCTCCGGCGTCGCCTGGGGCTGGTGCTTCGCCTTCCATTCGTCATAGGGCATGCCGTAGACGATCTTGCGCGCCGCCGAGTCGGGAACGTCGATCCCGCGGGCCTCGGCCGCCTCGCGATACCAGCGCGACAGGCAGTTGCGGCAGAACCCCGCCAGATTCATCAGGTCGATGTTCTGGACATCGGTGCGCTCCTGCAGATGCGCCACCAGCCGGCGGAACGTCGCCGCCTCAAGTTCGAGCTTCGTCTTGTCGTCCATCTTGTTCCCCTGCGATCCGACGCGGATGCAATTCCATCAGACCCCTATATAGGCCATGCGCCGCCCGAGCGTCAGAGCGTGCCGCCGATCGTGGCGCCGCCGTCGACGACGATGGTCTCGCCGGTGACGAAGCGGCCGGCCTCGGACGCCAGGAACACCGCGGCGCCGGCGATGTCGCGCGGATCGCCGATCCGCCCGAGCGGCGAGGCGGCGAGCACGCCCTTCAAGGTCGCCGGATCGTCCCACAGCGCCTTGGCGAAGTCGGTCTTGACCAGGCCGGGCGCGATGGTGTTGACGCGCACGCCTTGCTTGCCCCATTCGAGCGCCAGGTTGCGCGCCAGATGCATGTCGGCCGCCTTGGAGACGCCATAGGCGCCGATCACCGGCGAGCCGCGCAGGCCGGCAATCGAGCTCAGGAAGATGATCGAGCCGCCGCCCCGTGCCGCCATGGCCGGGCCGACCATCTGGCAGAGCCACAGGTTGGAGCGGACGTTGGCATTCATGATCCGGTCCCAGCCCTCGTCGGCGATGCCCGAGATCGGCCCGTAATAGGGATTGACCGCGGCGTTGCACACCAGGATGTCGACCGGCCCATGGGCCGCGACCGTGCCATCGACCAGCGCCTGGAGCTGAGCCTTGTCGCCGATGTTGGCGCCGATGGCGATCGCGGTGCCGCCCTCGGCCTGGATCTCGGCCACGACCTCGTGGCAGGCATCGATCTTGCGGCTTGAGATGGTGACGCGGGCGCCGTGCCGGGCCAGCTCGACCGCGATGGCGCGGCCGATGCCGCGCGAGGAGCCGGTGACGAGAGCGGTCTTGCCGGTAAGGTCGAAAAGCGAGGGGCTGGTCGGCATGGGGCGGGTTTCCTCGGAACATTATCGATGGCGGCGCCGGCTCCGTGACGGGCCGACCGTCTGTTTGTTTGGCGATGCTAGCCCTTGGCCCCGGGCGCACGCAACCTGCCCTCCCGATTTGACAGGAGGTCCCGAGCCTCCGATCATTGGGGGACGGGATCGAGCCATCGGGGAGGAAGGTCGGCCATGGCCGGGGATATCGAGCGCGAGATTCGGCGCGTCGCCTGCATCGGCGGCGGCACGATCGGGGCGAGCTGGGCCGCCTATTTCATGGCGCACGGCCTGGACGTGACGATCGCCGATCCGGCACCGAACGGGGCGGATGCCGCCCGCCGGATCATCGACGACGCCTGGGTGGCGCTCGAACGGCTGGGCCTGGCGCCCGGCGCCTCGCCCGACCGGTGGCGCTTCTTCACCGATCCGATCGCCGCGGCCGACGGCGCCGATTTCGTGCAGGAAAGCGCGCCGGAACGCTACGACGTCAAGCTCGACCTGCTCAGGCGCCTGTCGGCGGCGCTGCCGCGCGAGACCATCATCGCCTCCTCCTCTTCCGGGCTGCTGATCAGCCGCCTGCAGGAGGCCTGCACCTATCCCGAACGCTGTCTGATCGGCCATCCGTTCAATCCGCCCCATATCGTGCCCCTGGTCGAAGTGGTCGGCGGCTTGAAGTCGGCGCGCTGGGCGATCGACGCCGCCATGAACTTCTACCGGTCGATCGGCAAGCACCCGATCGAGATCCGCAAGGAAGTGCCGGGCCATCTTGCGAACCGGCTGCAGGCGGCGCTGTGGCGCGAGGCGATTCATCTGGTGGCGGAGGGGGTCGCGACCGTCGCCGACGTCGACGCCGCGATCACCGAGGGCCCGGGCCTGCGCTGGGCGCTGATGGGGCCGCACATGACCCATCACCTCGCCGGCGGCGCCGGCGGCATGACCCACACCATGGATCACCTGGCCCCGGCGATCACCGGCTGGTGGCCGCACCTGGGCCACCCGACCCTGACACCGGATCTGCAGCGCAAGATCATCGAGGGCGTCGACGACGAGGCCGCGGGCCGCACGATCGACGAGCTCGCCCGGCGCCGCGACGAGTTCCTGATCCGGGTGCTGGAGGCCCGCCGCCTGGTCGACGAAGGGGCCGATACCAACGAGACGTCGCCAGAGCACTGATTCCCCGCAAGCACCCTAGGAGCCCTCATGCGCAGCCTGATCTTTCATCGCTTCGGCGACCCGTCCGAGGTGCTTTCGCTCGAAGAGGTGCCGACGCCGGAGCCGGGTCCGGGCCAAGTGCGCGTGCGGCTCGGCGCCCGCTCGATCAACCCGTCAGACGTGCTGACCGTGCGCGGCCAGTACGGCCGGCGCCCGAAGCTGCCGGCGACCCCCGGCTATGAATCCGCCGGCACGATCGACGCCGTCGGCGAGGGCGTCACGGACTGGCAGGTCGGCCAGCGGGTCATCCCACTCGGCATCGAAGGCACCTGGCAGGAGGCGATTCTGGTGCCGGAACAGGCACTGATGGCGACGCCGGAGGGACTGCCCGACAGGATCGCCTGCCAGCTGCTGGCCAATCCGCTGACCGCCCATCTGCTGCTGTTTGACGTGCTCGACGCGAAGGCCGGCGACTGGGTCGTCCAGACCGCCGCCGGCTCGACCCTCGGCCAGTTGATGATCCAGCTGGCGAAGCTCAACGGCATCAACCTGATCAACGTCATCCGCAGCCGGCGCGGCGTCGCGGCGCTGAAGGCGGCCGGTGCCGAGCATGTCGTCGTGACCGAGGACGAGGACATGGCGGCGCGCTTCGCCGAGATCGCCGGCAAGATGCCGATCACCAAGGCGGTCGACGCGGTCGCCGGCGAGACCGGTGCCAAGCTGGTGGCGGCACTCGGCTACGGCGCCACGCTGGTCGTCTATGGCGCGCTGTCGATGGCGCCGCTACCGCTCGATGCCGGCCGGCTGATCTTCCGCGGCCTGGTGGTCAAGGGCTTCTGGCTGACCGACTGGTTCCGCACCTCGACCGGGGAGACGCGCGCCAAGACCTTGGGCGAGGTCGCCAAGCTGCTCGCGAGCGGCCAGCTCGTGCCGCCGGTCGAGGCGGAATACGACCTGGCCGACGTCCATGCCGCGATCGTCCATTCGGAGCGGCCGGGCCGGACCGGCAAGATCGTCCTGGTCGGCTAAACGGTACGGCGCGCCGGCCCCCGGCGCGCCGTTCTCATCCGGTCAAGCCGGCTTGCATTCCGTGAGCGGCTCCGGCGGCCGGGTCCAGATCTGGCTCTTGCCGAGCCAGGGCACGCCGATGAAGCCGCGGACCCTGAGCGCGCCGTCGTCCTGCAGGACCATGCGCGATTTGTAGGTATCGCCGTCCTCGGGATTGTAGATCCAGCCGTCCTCCCACTCGCGCTCGCCGGCCTTGTTGAAGCCGCCGATCATCGGCAGCTGGCACAGCGGCCGCGTCTTGAGCTTCGGGTCGGAATTCTTCGTGTCGAGCTTCTCCTTGCCGGCGTCGTCGAGCGGCGCGCGCAGCCAGGCGATCTTGCCGCACAGCTGCTGGCCGCACGGCTGGATCAGGATGCCGGCCCGCTTCGTCTCGTCGAACCACCAGCCGGTAATATCGTCGCCCGCGGCACGGGCCGGCGACGCGAGCAATGGCATGCCGGCGCCGACCAGCAGCGCCAGGCCCAGGATCAATTTGCGAATCATGTCCTCCTTCTTCAGGCGTCGAATCCTGCTCTAAGACACCAGCGACCAGGCCTTGTCGGACAGCACCTGGCCCATGGCGCCGACCCGCTCGGCATCGGGGCTCGAGGCATTGCCGAGCCGGGCGCGGGCCAGCACGCCCTCGGCGATGACCGCCAGCCGGAACATGGCGAAGGCCATGTGGAACGGCGTCAGCCCCTCGCTCCGGCCGGCCATGCGGCAATAGTCGGCGGCATGCTCCTCGAGGCTCGGGATGCCCTCGGCCTCGAGGTCCAGGCTGGCGATGCCGCCCAGCGCCGCCTTCGGCATGTGATAGGCGATGCAGTTGAAGGCGAGATCGGCCAGCGGGTGCCCGAGGGTCGACAATTCCCAATCGAGGATCGCGATCACCCGCGGCTCGGTCGGGTGGAACATCAGGTTGTCGAACTTGAAATCGCCGTGCGAGATCGCCGCTTCGTCGCCCGGCGGGATATGGGCCGGCAGCCATTGGACGAGCGCGTCGATCGACGGGTTCTCGCGCACCTTGGAATGGGCCCACTGCTCGGTCCAGCGGCCGATCTGGCGCGCGTAGTAATTGCCGGGCTTGCCGAAATCGCTGAGGCCGAGCGCCGCCCAGTCGACCTGGTGCAGCCGGGCCAGCGCCTCGGCCATGGCGTGGTAATAGGCGCGCCGTTCGCCGGCCGGCACCTCGGGCAGGCCGGCGGAGCGGAACACCCGGCCGACCAGGCGCTGCATGACGTAGAAGGGTGTGCCGATGACCGTGGCGTCGGTCGCGTAATGCAGCATGCGCGGCACCGGCACGTCGGTCCGCGACAGCGCGTCCATGATGCGATATTCGCGGTCGATGGCATGGGCCGACTTCAGCAACGGCCCCGGCGGCTGCTTGCGCAGGACATATTCGCCGGCCGCCGTGACGACGAGATAGGTCGGGTTCGACTGGCCGACCGACATCTGCCGGATCTCGACGATCGGGCCGGTCGCGAGCGTGCGATCGAGATAGGCGCCGAGTTCGGCCTCGGGCAGGCGGTGCGCCGCGCGGACTTCCGTCGTCTCGCTATCGCCGGCTGAACGTGCCGATTGCGTCATGTCGCCCCTCCCCCGAAAACAGTCGTTTGTTCTTCAAACGGCACGCCGACGATGTCCGATCATAGCGGGCTTGTCCATGCGCCGCATCCGCTCGCCCGGCGCGGCCCTTTGCCCGTTATTTCCGCTGGCCACGGGAATAACCGCCGCTTCCCAGCGTCTTCAGCCATGACCTGCTGCGACAATGCGTCTGCCGAACTCGCGGATGCGCGCAAGCTTCCAATGTGGCAAGGTCCGGTGCCAGCGGGTGGGAAGTACATGATGGCGCGACGGCGCGGATATCGGCGGGGGACGGCGGGGGGTGGTCGCATACGGCCGCTCGGCCTCGTGCTCGCGCTATTCGCGCTCCTGTGCCAGAGCCTCATCCTGCTGCCGCCACAGCCGGCCCTGGCGCTCCCGGCCGATGGCTCGCCCTTCCCCGGCGGCTACATCCTGTGCGTCGACGACGATGGCGGCGGCACCGCCCCCGGTTCCGCCGACGACAAGGCGCCGTACCAGCATTGCGCCGACTGTCTGGCATGCCAGGCCTTCCATCACGCCAGCGGCCTGGTGCCCCCGGCCATGCCGGCCGTGCCGGCGCCGGCCGTTCAAGCGCTGGCGTTCATCCCGGCCGTCGTCGCGACGCGCCCGCTGCGGCTCGTCGCCCGCGCCCACCAGCCCCGCGCCCCTCCATCGATCGCGAGTCTCTGACCCTCCGGCCGGCCCCTCGGGGACCGGCTCCAGAAACCCGATCGAAGGATGATTCCATGTCGCGCCCTATCCGCGCGGCCGCGTTCCTCATGGGAACCGGCCTCGCCCTTTCTCTCGCCGTCCCGGCGTCTGTCGCCCATGCCCACGGCATCGCCGGCGACCGCATCTTCCCCGCCACTCTCACCATCGACGACCCGGCGGTCAGCGACGAGCTGTCGGCGCCGACCTTCACCTATCAGCCGCAGAGCGGCAGCGGCGGCAGCCCGGAGACCCGCAGCTACGGCTACGGCTTCGAATGGGACAAGACGATCACCCAGCACCTGGGCGTCGCGATCAACGACGGCTATTCGGTCATCCGTCAGCAGGGCGCCGACAGCCTCTACGGCTGGAACGACCTGGTCACCACGCTGAAATACGAATTCTTCGAGAATGATCCGCACGAGATCCTGATGTCGGCCGGCATCCAGCGCGAATGGGGCGGCACCGGCGCGCTCCGCCTCGGCGAGGACTCGACCGGCTGGACCCAGCCGACGCTCTATGCCGGCAAGGGTTTCGGCGATCTGCCGGAGAGCCTGGGCTTGCTGCGCCCGCTGGCCGTGACCGGGGAACTGGGCTACCAGTTCGCCGACGTGCCGACCGCCAGAAGTCCGGGCGGCCCCAGCCATAATCCGAACTTCTGGAACGCCGGCTTCTCGGTCCAGTACAGCATGCAGTACCTGCATGCACAGGTGAAGGACTATGGCCTGCCGGAGTTCGTCAATCACTTGATTCCGCTGGTCGAATTCTCCTATTCGACGCCCGCCACGACGGGGTATGGCGCGACCACGACCGGCACGATCGCGCCGGGCTTCGTTTATGAGGGTGCCTGGTACCAGATCGGCGTCGAGGCGCTGATTCCGGCGACCAAGGCGAGCGGCACCCGCACCGGCATGATCGCCCAGCTGCATTTCTATCTCGACGACCTGTTCCCGACCACGCTCGGCAAGCCGATCTTCTAAGGAGCCATCGTCATGATCAAACGCAGCCATGCCGCCGCCTTCGCCGCCGGCCTCCTGCTGGCGGTGAGCGGCCACGCCTTCGCCCATGCCATGCTGGAGACCGCGGCTCCCGCGGCTGGCAGCACCGTCGCGGCCCCGGCCGAAATCCGGCTGGCCTTCACCGAGGCGCTCGAGCCGCACTTCTCGTCGATCACGCTCTCGGCGCCGGACGGCAAGCCGGTCGCGGCCCCCAAGGCCGCGCCCGACCCGGCCGATGCCAAGGTGCTGATCCTGCATCCGGAGGCGCCGCTCGCCCCCGGCCGCTATCATGTCGTCTGGACCGTCGTCTCGGTCGACACCCACCGGACTCAGGGCGCGTTCGACTTCACGGTCCAGCCCTGATGTCGCCGGATACCGTCCTGCTGATCGTCCGCTTCGTCCATTTCTGGGCGGTATTCGGTCTGTTCGGAACCGCGCTGTTCGGCCTCTATGCCGGCGGCGCGGCCCGCATCCTGGTCGGCCCGAAGCTGGGTGGGCCGGTGGCGCTGATGAGCATCGCCGCTCTCGCCTCCGGCATCGTGTGGCTGCTGGTCGAGGCGGCGCATTTCGGCGGCGACTGGGGGGCGGCCGCCGATGCCGACACCTTGAGCGCCGTGCTGTTCGAGACCGGCTTCGGCAAGCTGTGGCTGTGGCGCCTGCTGCTTGCCGCGACATTACTGCCGATCGTCACCATGGCGCGCGGGCCGGCCCGGGACGGGCTCATGATCGCGGTCTCGGCCATGCTGACGGGCAGCCTCGGCCTCACCGGCCACGCCGCGATGGATACCGGCCTCAGCGGCGTGCTGCACCAGGGCAACCACGCGCTGCATCTGCTGGCGGCCGGCGCCTGGCTCGGCGGCCTGCTGCCGCTCGGCCGCCTGCTGGCCGAGCGCCCGGCGACTGCCGTCCGCATCGACACGCTGCATCGTTTCTCGACCGTCGGCATTCTCATGGTCGGCGTCATCCTGCTGACCGGCATCCTCAATGCCACGATGATCGCCGGCTCGCCGATCCCGTCCCTCGGCACCGCCTGGGGCCGCACCTTGGCGGTGAAGCTGATGCTGGTCGCGATCATGATCGCCGCGGCGCTCGCCAACCGGCTCGTGCTGATGCCGGGCGCCCGCTACGCCACCATCATCCGGGTCGTCGTGCTGGAACAGGCGCTGGGCCTCGCCGTCCTCGCCGCGGCCAGCCTGCTCGGCACCTTGCCGCCCAATGGCGTGATGTAACGTTCCCGCCAAGATTGCCACCCACCGGCGCTTTCGATAACGATAGGGGACGGGAACAGATCGGCGCAGCGCATGCCGGTCGGCCCGCCAGGGAAGCGCAAGGGGGACCTAGGCATGATGCTGGGCATGATGATGGACCAGCCGCTGCTGATCTCGACGCTGATCGAGCACGCGGCGCGGTTTCACGGGGACACGGAAATCGTGTCCCGCGAAGCGGACCGCAGCATTTTCCGCTACACCTACGCAGCGGCCGCGGCCCGCGCCAAGCAGATCGCCAAGGCGATCCAGCGCCTTGGCACCCAGCCCGGCGACCGCGTCGGCACGCTCGCCTGGAACAGCCACCGGCATTTCGAGCTCTATTACGGCATCTCCGGCAGCGGCCGGGTGCTGCACACGATCAATCCGCGCCTGTTCCCCGACCAACTGCGCTACATCATCAATCACGCCGCCGACCAGATCCTGTTCATCGAGCCGAGTTTCGTCGGCCTCGTGGAAAAGCTGGCGCCGGAGCTCGCCACCGTCCGGCATTACGTCGTCATGGCGCCCCGGGCGCTGATGCCGGCGACCAGCCTGCCCGGCGTGCTGTGCTACGAGGACCTGATCGAGGCGGAGACGCCGGAGTTCGACTGGCCGCGGCTCGACGAGCAGAGCGCCTCCTCGCTCTGCTACACCTCGGGCACGACTGGCAATCCCAAGGGCGCGCTCTACAGCCATCGCTCGACCTTGCTGCATGCGTTCGGCGCCTGCGCCGCCGACATGCTCGGCATCTGCGCCGCCGACTGCATCCTGCCGGTCGTGCCGATGTTCCACGTCAACGCCTGGGGCGTGCCCTATGCGAGCCCGCTCGCCGGCGCCAAGCTGGTGCTGCCCGGCCAGCATCTCGACGGCGAGAGCCTGTGCACGCTCTTCGACCAGGAACGGGTCACCTTCTCGCTCGGCGTGCCGACCATCTGGCTGGGCGCGCTCAAATATGCTGAGGAAACCGGCAAGGGCTTCTCGAGCGTCAACCGGGTCGTCATCGGCGGCTCCGCCGCCCCGCCCAGCATGATCGAGGCGTTCGCCAAGAAGCACGGCGTGCGCGCGATCCATGCCTGGGGCATGACCGAGATGAGCCCGCTCGGCACCGTCGCCTCGCTGAAGGCGAAGCACGCGACCGCGTCCTCCGAGGAAATCACCCGCGTGCAGTGCAGCCAGGGCCGGCCGTCCTTCATGGTCGACCTCAAGATCACCGACGCCGACGGGCGGCGCCTGCCCCATGACGGCGTCGCGATCGGCAACCTCTATGTGCGCGGCCCCTGGATCGTGCGCGGCTATTACAACGACGAGGCGGCCGGGGTCGACGCGTTCGACGCCGAGGGCTGGTTCAAGACCGGCGACGTCTGCGCCATCGACCCGGACGGCTATGTCCGCATCACCGACCGCAGCAAGGACGTGATCAAGTCGGGCGGCGAATGGATCAGCTCGATCGACCTCGAGAATGCCGCGGTCGGCTATCCGGACGTGGCCGAGGCCGCCGTGATCGGCCTGCCCCATCCGCGCTGGGACGAGCGGCCGTTGCTGATCGTCGTGCCCAAGCCGGACCGCACCATCGACAAGCCGGCGCTGATGGACTTCCTCGCCGGCAAGGTCGCGAAATGGTGGCTGCCGGACGACATCGCCATCGTCGACCAGCTGCCGCACACCGCGACCGGCAAGCTGTTGAAGACCAAGCTGCGCGAGGATTTCGCCAACTACAGGCTGCCCACCGCATGAGCGACCGGATCCAGGCGACCGGCCGGCGCCTCGCCGGCAAATGCTGCTTCATCACCGGCGCCGCCTCGGGTTTGGGCAAGGCCATGGCGCTGGCCTTCGCCGCCGAGGGTGCGCAGGTTGCCGTGGCCGACCGCGACGAGGCCGCCGGCCGCGCCGTGGCGGCCACCATCGACAGCGGCTTCTACGTCTCGCTCGACGTGACCGACGAGACGCAATGGACGGTGGCGCTCGGCGCCGCCGTCCGCGCCATGGGCCGGCTCGACGTGCTGGTCAACAATGCCGGCGTCGTCGCGTCCAAGTCGATCGAGGAGACCAGCCTCGAGGAATGGCGCTTCGTCAATTCGGTCAATGTCGAGGGCACGTTCCTCGGCTGCAAGCACGGGATTCCCCATCTGCGCGCTTCCGGCGGCGGGGCGATCATCAATATCTCGTCGGTGGCCGGCATCACCGCGGCGCCGATGATGGCGGCCTACAGCGCCAGCAAGGGCGCGGTCCGGGCCTTGACCAAGACCGTCGCGATCGAGCTCGCCCGCAAGGGCGACCAGATCCGCTGCAACTCGATCCACCCGGTGTTCTTCCAGACGCCGATGCTGGACAATATCGTGGCGACGGTCCGCGATCCCGCGCGTTTCCGCACCGGCCTCGCCGGCACCGTGCCCATGGGCCGCTTCGGCCAGCCCGAGGAAGTGGCCGCCATGGCGCTCTATCTGGCGTCCGACGAAGCCCGCTTCGTCACCGGCGCCGAATTCGCCATCGACGGCGGCTTCACCGCGGCGTGAGGCACGGCAGCACTCTCTTCTCTTTCGTCATCCCCGCGCAGGCGCTAGGTTATATACATATTTTTCTGTTTAATTTCATAAAGTTAGCCTTTTTCATCGCCATGGCTGGGCTTGACCCGGCCATCCAGGCGCAAGCAAGTGCTTGCGCCTACGTGGTTGGGCAAGACGATTTCACGTCTTAACAGGGTTCAAGCGGCGGCACGTGGATGCCCGGGTCAAGCCCGGGCATGACGGAGTTTTTGAGTCAACCAATTGAAATTAAAAGACGAAGTAGAGATATGCATATCCCCTAGCGCGCAGGCGGGGATCCAGGGCCGCGGGCTCGGACGGCAGGCAAGGCCCTCCGCCATCGGCCGCTATACCCCCACCGTCATGCCCGGGCTTGACCCGGGCATCCACGCGCTTCCGCCTGAGCCCTCTTCGGAGAGGACGCTGCAGCCCAAACTCAACTGACTTGATGACGGAATACCAAACAGACACCAGTGGACATGGCGGAATGGATAAGCCGCTGGTGCTATAAGCCAGATTTTTGCAGCCGCCCGGCGATGCCTGTGGCCGTCACGATCTCGGCGAACTCGCCGGAGAGGTTGGCGAGCGTCATCGCGTGGATCGCTTCCGCCGTGTGATGGTCGCCGTCGGGCCCGGTGCGCTCGAAGGTCCAGGTCGCGTCCCTCACCAGCTTCGCGTCGAAGCCGAGGTTGCCGGCCATGCGCGCGGTCGTTTCGACGCAATGGTTCGTGGTCGCGCCGACGATGACGAGCGAGCGGATGCCGCCGGCGCGCAGCCTGGCCTCGAGGTCGGTGCCGATGAAGCTGCTGTTGACCGACTTGGTCAGCACCGGCTCGCCCGGCCGCTCGCGCGCCTCCGCCTTGACCCGATGGCCGGGAAGATCGGGATGGAACCGGCTCGCCAATGTCTGGCCGGCATGGCGGATATGGAAGATCGGCGCACCGACCGCGCGGAACAGCGTCAGCAGGTCGACGATCCGATCCAACGCCTCGGGATTGTTGCGCTGGAGCTCGGCCTCCAGCGCGTCGAACGCCTGCTGCACGTCGATCACGATCAGCGCGGTTCGGGCCGGGTCGAGCAGATCCATGGTCACTTGCCGAGCAGCAGCCTCGTCGCCAGGCGGCTGAGCTTGCCGTAGGGCGCCGCGATGCGGTCCGACATGTTGAAGCGACTGAGCTCCAGCACGGCGCGGGCGTGGGACAGGCGCTGGAAGCCGTCGCGCCCGTGATAGGCGCCCATGCCGCTTTCGCCGACGCCGCCGAACGGCAGGTCCTCCTGGGCGACGTGGAGCATGGTACCGTTGACCGTGGCGCCGCCGGAGCTCGTGCGCTTGAGCACGCCCTCGACCTTGGCGCTGTCGGTCGAGAAGCAATAGAGCGCCAGCGGCTTCGGCCGGGCATTGATCAGCCGGATCGCCTGATCGAGATCGTCATAGGGGATGATCGGCAGCACCGGCCCGAAGATCTCCTCGCGCAATGCCAGCGCGTCGCTGCGCGCGCCGACCAGCACCGTCGGCGGAATCTTGCGCTCGGCCGCGGCCCCGCCGTCGGCCTTCTGCAGCACCCGGGCGCCGCCCTGGCGCGCCTCGTCGATCATGCCGGCGAGGCGCTGATAGTGCCGGTCGGTGATGATCGAGGTGTAATCGGCATTGCCGGCGATGGTCGGATAGAGCTCGGCCGCCGCCTCGATCAGCGCGTCCGCGAACGCATCGACCAGATCGGCCGGTGCCAGTACATAGTCGGGCGCGACGCAGGTCTGGCCGGCATTGAAGAACTTGCCGATCGCGATCGTCCGCGCCGCCTTCTTCAGCGGATAGTCGCGGCACAGCACCACCGGCGACTTGCCGCCCAATTCGAGCGTCACCGGCGTCAGGTGCGCCGCCGCCGCGGCCATGACCTGGCGGCCGATCCGGGTCGAGCCGGTGAACAGCAGATGATCGAAGCCCAATGCGGAAAATTGCGCCGCCACGTCCGGCCCGCCGGTCACGACCGCAACCCGGTCCTCGGGGAACAGCTCGCCGAGGAGCGTCTTGAGCAATTCCGCGGTGCGCGGCGTCAGCTCCGATGGCTTCAGCATGACCCGGTTGCCGGCGGCGAGCGCATCGACCAAGGGCCCGAGCGTCAGGAACAGCGGGTAGTTCCAGGGTGCCAGCACGCCGACGACGCCCAGCGGCTGGTAGGCGACGCGCGCGGCAGCCGGCCGGAACGCCAGGCCGACCCGGCGGCGCTGCGGCTTCATCCAGCGCCCGAGATGGCGGCGCACATGCTTGATGCCGTTGGTGAGCGGCATCAACTCGCCCAGTTCGGTCTCGGTGACGGCGCGGTTGCCGAAATCGGCGGAAACGCTCTCGACCAGCGCCCGGCGATGCTTCTTGACCATGCCGCGGAGCGCATCGAGCGCCGCGATACGCTCCGCCAGCGGCGGCGCGCCATGCTCGGCAACGGCGGCGCGCTGCAGCGCGAAGATCCGTTCGGCCTCGCTCGGCACGGTCGCGAGCGGAATCGGCGACGGTGATGATGCGACCATCTCTCCCCTCTTCGGTCGGCGGTGCGCACGGGGCGGCCCCGGCATTCGGCAGACGGAGCGGAGAGTAGACCCAACGGCCGGGCGCGTCCAATTTGCGTGGCTGCTGCGGGTTTGGCCGAGGCTAGCCCGCAGTTTTCGCGAACAAATCGCAAGTATTCAAAAATATGCGCTTTTGCCGCAGTTTCCGAATCGCGCGATGCGGGAAAAACTTTTTTCTGCCTATTGGCGACCGCGGGCCTCTTCCTCTAGGGTGCCCGCAGCAAGTTCGTAAAACTGCTGCCTTCTGGGTCTGCCCCGGCATCGGCCGGCGCCCGGAGGCGATGCATCAAGTTCCGGCGGGTCGTTGGCGGTTGTGGGCATTGCGCTTCCAAGTCCCGGCCAAAAGCGAGCCGGAAAAAAAGAAGTTGGTTGGGAGAAAACGACACCATGAAATTTGCCAAACCCGCACTCGCGGTCGCCCTCGGTACGGCCGCGACGGTCTGGACTATTGCTGACGCCAGCGCTTCCGGCTTCGCGCTTCGGGAAAATTCGGCGATCGGGACCGGTGAATCCTACGCAGGTGCGGTGTCCGGCAACTACGATCTGTCGACGATCTACAACAATCCTGCTGGCATGACCGCCTTCACCGGCATCCAGCAAGGCGCCGGCGCCACGCTGATCGATCCGTCGGGCCATCTGAGCAACGTCCAGGGCCATAACATCTATGGCGCCAGCCTGACCGACGCCGACGAGCGCGATCCGACCCAGGCCAAAGTCATCCCGTCGGCCTATGCGCTGTGGGCGCCGAACAACGACTGGCGCCTCGGCCTGGCGCTCACCGTGCCGTTCGGCCTGATCACCAGCTACAGCGGCACCTCGGCCGTGCGCTACCAGGCGCTCGAGTCCGAGATCGAGTCGCTCGATATCAACCCGAACATCGCCTACAAGGCCAACAACTGGATCTCGATCGGCGGCGGCTTCACGGTCGAGAAGGTCAAGGCGAAGCTGACCAACGCACTCGACGTCGGCGGCATCGTCGGCAACCAGATCGACTCCCTGCTCCACACGACCGGTTTCGGTCCGGCCCTGTCGCAGACCGCCGACGGCCGCTCGGACGTGGTCGCGACCTCGTGGGGCGTCGGCTACAATGTCGGCGTCCAGCTGACCCCCTGGGGCGACGACACCACGATCGGCATCGCCTATCGCTCCGGCATCCATCAGAAGCTGAGCGGCCGCGCCGACTTCACCGTTCCGTCCAGCCTGGCGACCCTGGTCGCCACCAGCGGCGCGCTGCAAAAGACCAACGCCTCGGGCGACCTCAGCCTGCCCGGCAATGCCTGGGTCGGCATCACCCATCACTTCACGCCGGCCTTCGCGGTCGACGCCTCCTATCAGTATACCCAGTGGAGCAGCTTCAAGACGCTCGAGATCAACTTCGAGAACCCGAAGCAGCCCTCGGTCATCGATCCGGAGAACTATCAGGACTCGAGCTTCGTCTCGATCGGCGCCAACTACGCGCTCAACGACCGGCTGACGGTCCGCGCCGGCACCGCCTATGACCAGACCCCGATCCAGAGCAAGTACCGCGATTTCCGCCTGCCCGACGGCGACCGCTACTGGATCTCCGGCGGCGCCACCTATCAGCTGACCAGCAATATCGCGATCAGCGGCGCCTATGCCCATCTGTTCATCGACAGCTCGACGGTGAAGCAGCGGGACATCAATCCGATCTTCGATACCGTCTCGGCCCAGTCGAGCGTGGCCGCGGATCTCGTATCGGTATCGGCCACCGTCAAGTTCTGATCCAGATCGACGCCGGCCCGGGCTTCGGGCCGGCGTCTCGACGATCGGGTGCCGGATCTCTAACATCGGACGGACGGTCGCATCGATCGTCCTCCGGTCCGCACCGCCGAGCCCGGCCCGGAGGGCCGTCGGCGGCGGATCACTTCAGGTGGGATGTCATCGGATGCAGCCCAACGGGATCGATTACGTCGTACCCGCCGCCTATCCCAAGGACGTGTCCTGGTCGGACACCTTGGCCTTCGGCCCGGTCTGGAGCCTGCTCGACCGCTCGGTCGCGCGCTACGCCGACCGGCCATGCCTCGATTTCCTCGATCGCCACTTCACCTATGCCGAGGTCGGCCGGCTGGTCGACCGGACGGCGCGCGGCCTGCAGGACATGGGCCTGAAGAAGGGCGACCGGGTCGGGCTGTTCCTGCCCAATACGCCCTATTCCGTGATCTTCCTGTTCGCCGTGCTCAAGGCCGGCGGCACCTGCGTCAATTTCAACCCGCTCTATGTCGAGCACGAAATCAAGCATCAGATCCAGGATTCCGGGACCGAGATCATGGTCACGCTCGACCATGTCGCGACATATCCGAAGCTCGCCCGGATGCTGGGCCAGACCGGGCTCCGGAAGATCATCGTCTGCGCCATGGCGGACATCCTGCCATTCCCGAAGAACCTGCTCTATCCGCTGGTGAAGCGGGCGGAGATCGCGCGCTTCCCGCGCGACGAGCATCACATCTCGTTCCGCACATTGGCCGCCAACGACGGCGGCCCGGTTCCGGTCGCAGTCGATCCGCTGCATGACGTGGCCCTGCTGCAATATACCGGCGGCACGACCGGCACGCCCAAGGGCGCCATGCTGACCCACGCCAACATCGTCGCCAATGCCGAGCAATGCCTGCGCTGGTTCCCAGGCGCGCGGCTCGGCCATGAGAAGGTGATGGCGGTCCTGCCGTTCTTCCACGTGTTCGCGCTGACCGTGGCCGAGACGTTGGCGATCGCCGGCGGCTGCGAGATCATCCTGCTGCCGCGCTTCGACATCGACCAGCTGCTGCAGACGATCGACCGCAAGAAGCCGTCGATGTTCCCGGGCGTGCCGACGCTCTACACCGCGATCAACCACCACAAGGACATCGCCAAGTACGACCTGTCGTCGATCCGCTATTGCCTGTCCGGCGGCGCGCCGCTGCCGCTCGAGGTCAAGGCGGAGTTCGAGCGGCTGACCGGGGCGACCCTGTGTGAGGGCTACGGCCTCAGCGAGACCTCGCCGGTTGTCACTGCCAACCCCTTGACTGGCCTCAACAAAGCCGGCTCTATCGGCCTGCCGATGCCGCAGACCGTCATCGAGATCGTCTCGCTCGACGATCCCGACCAACTGATGCCCCAGGGCGAGCGCGGCGAGGTCTGCGTGCGCGGTCCGCAGGTCATGGCCGGCTATTGGAACAATCCGGACGAGACGGCCAAGGTCCTGAAGGATGGAAGGCTGCGTACCGGCGATGTCGGCTATATCGACGAGGACGGCTATATCTTCCTGGTCGACCGCATCAAGGACCTGATCATCGCCGGCGGCTACAACGTCTATCCGCGCAACGTCGAAGAGGCGATCTACCATCACCCGAATGTCGCCGAGTGCGTCGTCATCGGCGTGACCGATCCCTATCGCGGCCAGACCGTGAAGGCGTTCGTCGTGCGCAAGCCCGACTGCGAGCTCGACGAGGCGACCTTGAAGGCCTTCCTCAAGGACAAGCTGTCGCCGATCGAGATGCCGAAGCTGATCGAATTCCGCGACAGCCTGCCCAAGACCCAGGTCGGCAAGCTGTCGAAGAAGGCGCTGCAGGACGAGGAAGCGGCCCGCGCGGCGTCCGCCGCGTGACCCGGCCCGCCTTATTTCGGCGGGCTGACCTTCTCGACCATGCAGGATTGCAGCCCGAGCGAATCCCTGCTGCCGCCGGGCCCGCCGATCTGGTTCATCGTGGCCTGGGAGAGCGCCGTCGTCGCACGCCCGATGCGGCCGGAGACGGTGACCTGGTCGCCCTTCACCAGGTCCGCGGCACCGGTCGTGCATGAGACCTCGGCGCTCAATCCGACGGTGACGACCACGTCGAAGCCGCTGCCGTCGACCGTCTTCGAGACGGTGTCGACCGTGCCGAGCGCGGAGAACGTGTCGATGTTCTGCACGGTGCCCAGGTAACCCGCGCGGTTCGTGTTCCAGAGATTCATCAGGTAGCTGATGTCGCCGGCGCCATATTGCCGGGCGAGGGCCTGCTCAGCAGTGCCGGTCAGTGCCAGCAGGCCGCATGCGACGGCCAAGGTTCTGAAAGCGGCCGGAAGAGCTCGGGATTTCTTCGACGATCCATTGCGCATTTCTCACCCCTGTCCGATCGGCGGGACGTTCGAAAGCCGCGCTGCCTATTCCAAACAGTCTCTAGGCAGCCATCATCGAGAGTACGACGGTCCGGAGCGCCCGCCAAGCCACCGGCGCAAGAGGGAACGCCCGCCACGAGTCCCGCCCATGAACTCCGCCCGTCCATTTGCCGCCGCAAGAAAACGAACAGGTCGCAATTTACTTCCAAATTTCTGAAGGCATTTCCATTCGTCTTCGATCGGCCTACTGTCATCTTCCTGCGTCAAGGTCATTGAAGAGAAAGCCGGCGCCCGCGGTGCCGGCGATTCATCGAGAGCCGCTTGACGCCACGGGCGTTCTAGTTTACGTAAACGGAAGCTAGTTGACGTTAACGTCAAGGGTCCGATGCGCACGAACGACAAGTGCCCTCTCACCCCCGACCAGGCCTCGCCAGACGAGCCGGGCCGGGCGGTCTACTCGATCGGCGATCTCGCCGCCGATCTGGGCATCTCGTCGCGCGCCATCCGCTTCTACGAGGACCAGGGCATGCTGTCGCCCCAGCGCGTCGGCGGCAATCGCGTGTACAGCCCGCGCGACCTGGCGCGGTTGAAGCTGATCCTGCGCGGCAAGCGCCTGGGCTTTTCCTTGAGCGATATCCGCGAGCTCCTGGACCTCTATTACGTCGACCACGACCATATCGAGCAGATGACGCAGACCCTGCAGAAGGGTCGGGCGCGCATCGCCGAGCTGGAACAGCAGCTGGGCGAGCTGCAGATGACCTTGCAGGAATTGCGCGATCTCGAAGCCCTGCTCGTCGCCACCATCAACCAACGTAAATCCGGTTCGAACAAGCTCCGGACAGAAAACGCAGAGGAGTTGCCGACATCATGAAATCCGTCGTGATCGCGGGCTACGCCCGGTCGCCGTTCCATTTCGCCAAGAAGGGCGATCTGACCCGCGTCCGCGGCGACGACCTGGCGGCCCAAGTCGTGGCCGCGCTGGTCGAGCGCACCAAGGTCGATCCCTCGACCATCGAGGACTTGATCGTCGGCTGCGCCTTCCCCGAAGGCGAGCAGGGCCTCAATGTCGCGCGCCTCATCGGCTTCCTCGCCAAGCTGCCGATCTCGGTCGCCGGTGCGACGGTGAACCGCTTCTGCGGCTCGTCGATGCAGTCGATCCACATGGCGGCGGGCGCCATCCAGCTCGGCGCCGGCGACGCCTTCATCTGCGCCGGCGTCGAGAGCATGACCCGCGTACCGATGATGGGCTTCAACCCGATGCCGAACGCCGATTTGGCCAAGGCCTATCCGGGCGCCTACATGTCGATGGGCCAGACCGCCGAGAATGTGGCCAGCCGCTACGGCATCAGCCGCGCCGAGCAGGAAGCCTTCGCGGTCGAGAGCCACAAGAAGGCCGCCGCCGCCCAGGCCGCGGGCAAGCTCGAGGCCGAGATCGTGCCGATCCGCGGGCCGAACGGCCTCGTCACCAAGGACGGCTGCATCCGCGCGGAGACGACCGTTGAGGGCCTGGCCGGCCTGAAGCCGGCGTTCGACGAGAAGGGCACGGTCACCGCCGGCACCTCCTCGCCGCTGACCGACGGCGCGTCGGCCACGCTGGTGTGCACCGAGGAATATGCCAAGACCCATAACCTCGAGATCCTGGCCCGCATCCGCTCCGTCGCGGTCGCCGGCTGCGACCCGGAGATCATGGGCATCGGCCCGGTCGCGGCGACCAGGAAGGCGCTCGCCCGCGCCGGCCTCAAGATCGCCGACATCGACGTGATCGAGCTCAACGAGGCCTTCGCCTCGCAGTCGCTGGGCTGCATCCGCGACCTCGACATCGACGTTGCCAAGGTCAATCTCGACGGCGGCGCCATCGCCCTCGGCCATCCGCTGGGCGCCACCGGCGCGCGCATCACCGGCAAGGCGGCGGCATTGCTGAAGCGCGAGGGCAAGCGCTACGCGCTCTCGACCCAGTGCATCGGCGGCGGCCAGGGCATCGCCACCATCCTCGAGGCGGTCTAAGGCCCGGTCAGAGAACGTAAGGGGATTTCCATGTCCATCCAGAAAGCCGCCGTTCTCGGCGCGGGCGTCATGGGCAGCGGCATCGCCGCCCATATCGCCAATGCCGGCATTCCCGTGGTCCTGCTCGACATCGTTCCGAAGGGTGCCGCGAACCGCAACGCGATCGCCGAGGGCGCGGTCCAGAAGCTGCTGAAGGCCGATCCCGCCGCCTTCATGCATCCGCGCAACGCCAAGCTCGTCACCACGGGCAATCTCGAGGACAACCTCGACCTGCTCAAGGATTGCGACCTCATCATCGAGGCCGTGCTCGAGGATCCGCAGGTCAAGCGCGACCTCTATGCCCGCGTCGAGGCCGTGCGCAAGGACGGCTCGATCGTGTCGTCCAACACCTCGACCATCCCACTGCAGATCCTGACCCAGGGCCTGCCGAAGCGCTTCGCCCAGGATTTCCTGGTGACCCACTTCTTCAATCCGCCGCGCTACATGCGGCTCCTGGAGCTGGTCGCCGGCCCGGAGACGCGGGCGGACGCGGTCGCGGCCGTCGAGGCGTTCGGCGACGAGAAGCTGGGCAAGGGCATCGTCCATTGCAAGGACACGCCCGGCTTCATCGCCAACCGCATCGGCACCTTCTGGATCCAGGCCTCGGTCAATGCCGCCATGGACCTGGGCCTGACCGTCGAGGAAGCGGACGCGGTCATGGGCAAGCCGTTCGGCATTCCCAAGACCGGCGTGTTCGGGCTCATCGACCTGGTCGGCCTCGACCTGATGCCGCACGTGTCGAAGTCGCTGCAGACCACTCTGCCGGCGAACGACCCGTACCAGGCGATCTATCGCGCGCCGGCACTGTTCAAGCGCATGATCGAAGAGGGCTTCACCGGCCGCAAGGGCAAGGGCGGCTTCTATCGGATCAATCGCGAGGCCGGCAAGCGCAAGGAAGCGATCGATTTCAAGACCGGCGAATACCGGCCGCAGCAGAAGCCGGACCTGGAAAGCGCCGGCCTGAAGCACCCGGCCGAAGTGCTGGGCCATGGCGACCGCGGCGGCGCCTTCGCCCGGGCCGCGATCGGCGCCACGCTCGCCTATGCCGCCTCGCTGGTGCCGGAGATCTGCGACACCGTCGCCGAGCTCGATGCCGGCATGAAGCTCGGCTACAACTGGAAATACGGTCCGTTCGAGCTCATTGACCGGATCGGCGTCGACCATGTCATCGCCGCGCTGAAGCAGGCTGGCCAGCCGGTTCCGGCGCTCCTGGAGCGCGCCGCCGGCAAGACTTTCTACCGGGTCGAGAATGGTAAGCTCGAATATCTGACGGTCGAGGGCGCTTATCAGCCGGTCGCGCGGCCGGACGGCGTGCTGCTGCTCGAAGACATCAAGCGCGCTTCGAAGCCGCTGGCCAAGAACGGCTCTGCCGCCCTCTGGGACATCGGCGACGGCGTCGCCTGCCTCGAATTCACCAGCAAGATGAATTCGATCGACCACGAGATCATGGCCATGATCCAGAAGGCGATCGGCATCGTCGGCAAGGGCATGAAGGGCCTAGTCGTCTATAATGAGGGCTCGAACTTCTCGGTCGGCGCCAATCTCGGCCTCGCCATCTTCGCGGCCAATATCGCCATGTGGCCGACCATCGAAGAGAGCGTCGCCGCCGGTCAGGCGACCTACAAGGCGCTGAAGTTCGCGCCCTTCCCGGTCGTGGCGGCGCCGAAGAACATGGCCTTGGGTGGCGGTTGCGAGATCTGCCTGCATTCCGACGCGGTCCAGGCCCATGCCGAGCTCTATATCGGCCTGGTCGAGGTCGGCGTCGGCGTCATCCCGGGCTGGGGCGGCTGCAAGGAACTGCTGCTGCGTGCCATCGCCAACAAGAAGCGCCCGGGCGGCCCGATGCCGCCGCTGGCCCAGGTGTTCGAGACGATCTCGACCGCCAAGGTCTCGCGCTCGGCCGAGCAGGCGAAGGATCTGGGCATCCTCAGGCCGACCGACGGCATCACCATGAACGCCGACCGGCTCCTGGCCGACGCCAAGGCCAAGGTCCTGGCGCTGGCCAAGGACTACAAGGTTCCGGAGATGCAGAAGCTGCGCCTGCCCGGCTCGACGGCCGAGGCCGGCTTCAACCTGGCGGTCGCCGATTTCCACCGCCAGGGCAAGGCCACCAAGCATGACGTCGTGGTCTCGGCAGCACTTGCCCGAGTGCTCGCCGGCGGCGACACGGACATGGTCGACGAGATCGACGAAGACCGCCTGACCGAGCTCGAGCGCGAAGCGTTCATGACCCTGATCAAGACCCCCGGCACGCTGGCGCGGATCGAGCACATGCTCGAGACCGGCAAGCCGCTTCGGAATTGAGGAGCAGTTAGATGGCGACCTACAAAGCCCCGCTGCGCGATTACAAGTTCGTGTTGCATGAGCTGTTCGGCGTCGAGGAGGTCAGCACCTGGCCGGGCCTCGAAGACGCGACGCCGGAGATCTTCGACGCGGTGCTCGAGGAAGCGTCCAAGCTGTGCGAGGACGTGCTGTTCCCGATCAATCGCTCCGGCGACGAAGAGGGCTGCACCTTCGAGAATGGCGTGGTGCGGACGCCCAAGGGCTTCAAGGAAGCCTATCAAGCGTTCCGCGAGGGCGGCTGGACCTCGCTCTCGGCCCATCCGGAATACGGCGGCCAGGGCCTGCCGCATGTACTGAGCTTCCTGGTCGAGGAAATGATCTGCTCGACCAACATGTCGTTCGGCATGTATCCGGGCCTCTCGGGCGGCGCCTACAACGCCATCGCCGCCCATGCCTCGGACGAGCTGAAGCAGAAGTACCTGCCGAAGCTGGCGTCGGGCGAATGGGCCGGCACCATGAACCTGACCGAGCCCCATTGCGGCACGGACCTGGGCCTGATCCGCACCAAGGCGGAGCCGAACGGCGACGGCACCTACGCCATCACCGGCACGAAGATCTTCATCTCGGCCGGCGAGCATGACCTGACGGACAATATCGTCCATCTGGTGCTGGCCAAGCTGCCCGACGCGCCGCCGGGCGTGCGCGGCATCAGCCTGTTCATCGTGCCGAAGCATCTCGACGGCACCGGCGGGCCGAAGCGCAACAGCCTCGCCTGCGGCTCGATCGAGCACAAGATGGGCATCAAGGCGTCGTCGACCTGCGTCATGAACTTCGACGGCGCGACCGGCTGGCTGTGCGGCGAGCCGCACAAGGGCCTGAAGGCGATGTTCACCATGATGAACACCGCTCGCCTCGGCGTCGGCATCCAGGGCCTGGGCGTGGCCGAGACCTCGTACCAGTCGGCCCGGGCCTATGCCCAGGACCGGCTGCAGGGTCGCGCGCTGACCGGCACCAAGTACCCGGACAAGCCGGCCGACCCGCTCCTCGTCCACCCGGACGTACGCCGGATGCTGCTGACCATGAAGAGCCAGGTCGAAGGCGGCCGGGCGCTCGCGGTCTGGATCGGCAAGGAGATCGACAAGGCGAAGCACCATCCGGATCCGGCCGAGCGCGAGGCGGCCGACGATCTCGTGTCGCTGATCACGCCGATCATCAAGTCGTACCTGACCGACATGGGCTCGGAGAGCTGCAACACCGGCATGCAGGTGTTCGGCGGCCATGGCTACATCCGCGAATGGGGCATGGAGCAGCTGGTCCGCGACGCCCGCATCGCGCAGATCTACGAAGGCACCAACGGCATCCAGGCGCTCGACCTGGTCGGCCGCAAGATGCCGATGCACATGGGCCGCCTGCTGCGCCGGTTCTTCCACCCGGTCGACGCCTATATCAAGGAAGCGTCGGTGAAGCCCGAGCTGCAGGAATTCATCCTGCCGGTCGCCAAGGCGTTCGCGCGTCTGCAGCAGATCACCGGTCTGATCGCCCAGAAGGGCATGTCGAACCCGGACGAGGCCGGCGCCGCCGCGACCGAGTACCTGCGCTTCTTCGCGCTGGTCGCGGTCGGGTATCTGTGGACCCGGATGGTCGAGGTCTCGCTGCCGAAGGCCGAGGGCGAGGACGGGCTGTTCTATCGCGGCAAGATCGCGACGGCACGGTTCTTCATCACCCGCATCCTGCCGCAGACCAACGCCCACGCGGCCGCGATCATGGCCGGCGCCAAGCCGATCATGGAACTGGAAGACGCGGCGTTCTGATCCGCCGCTCCTGCGACCCTCACCCTCCCGCGTTCCGCGGGTCCCTCCCTCTCCCGCTTGCGGGAGAGGGTCGGGGTGAGGGTATCGCCTCGCCTCTCTCTTCGAGGACGATCGCATGAATCTCGTCTTCCGGCTGTTGCGCATCCTGGTCTGGGGGCTCATCGGCCCCAAGATCGATCCGCTCGGCCGGTCGATCGTGTCGTTCCGGGTCTGGCCGAACGACCTCGACATCAACATCCACATGAACAACGGCCGGTACCTCACGATCATGGATCTGGGGCGGCTCGACCTGATCCTGCGCTCGGGCTTCGGCCGGACCATGCTGAAGCGGCGCTGGAGCGCCGTGCTGGGCAGCGTCACCATCCGCTACCGTCGGCCGCTGATGCCGTTCCAGCGCTACGACATGGTCACCCGCGTTCTCGGCTGGGACGAGAAATGGGTGTTCATCGAGCAGCAGTTCGTGGTCGACGGCCAAGCCTGCGCCGTCGGCTATGCTAAGGCGATCATCATCGACGGCGCCCGCGCCCTGCCGATGACCGAGATGCTGGCGGCGATCGGCTACGCCTTCCCGTCGCCGCCGCTGCCCGACGGCATCCGCTCCTGGCTCGACGCCGAGCGCGACCTGAGCGTCGCGCCCCGCGCCCCGGCCGAACGGCCGACCGTCCACTAAGCACAAGATGTAAGGGAGAGAACCATGCCTGAAGCCGTATTGCTGACCATCGACGGGCCGATCGCGACCGTCACGTTCAACCGCCCCGAGGCCTATAACTCGCTGAACGGCGCCATGATCGAGGATCTGAACCGGATCCTGCCCAAGCTCGAGCATGACCCGGCGATCAAGGTCGTGATCCTCAACAGCAACGGCCCGGCCTTCATGGCCGGCGGCGACGTCAAGATGTTCGCCCAGCAGATGAGCATGCCGCAGGAGGACAAGCACGCGACCTTCGAGCAGACCGTGCTCAAGATCCATCCGATCGTGACGGCAATGCGCCGCATGCCGAAGCCGGTCGTGGCCCAGGTCCATGGCGCGGTCGCCGGCTTCGGCATGAGCCTGCTGATGGCCTGCGATCTCGCGGTCGCCTCCGACGACAGCTACTACACGCTCGCCTATATCCTGATCGGCACCAGCCCGGACGGCGGCTCGACCTACGGCCTGCCGCGCATCGTCGGCATGAAGAAGGCGATGGAGATCGCGCTCTTGGGCGACCGGTTCGACGCCGCCACGGCCGAGCGCCTGGGCTTCGTCAACCGGGTCGTGCCAGCGGCCGAACTCGCCGCCGCCACCCAGAAGCTGGCCCAGCGCCTGGCCGCGGGCCCGAGCCTCGCCTATGCCGGCACCAAGCGCCTGCTGCAGCAGTCCCTGAACACCACGCTCGAGACCCAGCTGCAGGCCGAGGCCGAGAGCTTCGCCCGCTGCGCCGCCAGCGCCGATTTCAAGGAAGGCGTCACATCCTTCGTCGAGAAGCGCCAGCCGCGCTTCACCGGCAAGTAACGGAGGCACCGATCATGGCATCCTTGAAGGGCAAGACCCTGTTCATCACCGGCGGCAGCCGCGGCATCGGCCTCGCCATCGCCTTGAAGGCCGCGCGCGACGGCGCCAACATCGCGATCGCGGCCAAGACCGCCGATCCGAACCCGAAGCTGCCCGGTACGATCTACAGCGCCGCGGCCGAGATCGAGGCGGCCGGCGGCAAAGCGCTGCCGCTGCAGGTCGACATCCGCGACGAGAACGCCGTCGCGGCGGCCGTCGCCAAGACCGCCGAGAGTTTCGGCGGCATCGACATCTGCATCAACAATGCGAGCGCCATCAATCTGACCGGCACGCTCGAGACCGAGCCCAAGCGCTTCGACCTGATGATGGGCATCAACACGCGCGGGACGTTCGTGACGACCCGCGCCTGTCTGCCGTATCTGAAGAAATCGTCGAACCCGCATGTGCTGACCCTGTCGCCGCCCCTGAGCCTCGAGCCGCGCTGGTTCAAGAACCATGTCGCCTATTCGATCGCGAAATACGGCATGAGCCTGTGCGTGCTCGGCATGGCCGAGGAATTCCGCGACGACGGCATCGCCGTCAACGCGCTCTGGCCGCGCACGGTCATCCTGACCGCGGCCTTGAAGATGATCCCCGGGCTCGACCATTCCTGCACGCGCAAGCCCGAGATCATGGCCGACGCCGCCTATGCCGTGCTGACCCGCCCGTCGCGCGAGCAGACCGGCAAGTTCCTGATCGACGACGAGGTGTTGAAGGCGGCCGGCGTCACCGATTTCGAGCAATACGCGACCGAGCCCGGCCGCCCGCTGATCCCGGACTTCTTCGTTGACTGAGCCAGCGCCTTCCCGTCCCCCAATCGTCATCCCCGGGCTTGACCCGGGGATCCACGTGGGCGCGGCCAGGCGGGAACCGTTGTCGGCGACACGTCATCGCGGCGGCAGGCGCCTGCGTAAAATAGCCCCGAGCGCCGGATCGACGGAGAGGCGTGGATCCCCGGGTCAAGCCCGGGGACGACCGTGAAGGAAGGCTCTGGCCGCTGCCATGGGGGGCAGGCTTCTTCGTCGACTGAGCCAGCGCTCCCCCGTCTCCCCATCGTCATCCCCGGGCTTGACCCGGGGATCCACGTGGGCGCGGCCGGGCGCGAACCGTCGTCGGCGACACGTCACCGAGGCGGTAAGCGCTTGAGCAAATTGCCCTGGAGGGCTGGATCGATGGAGAGGCGTGGATCCCCGGGTCAAGCCCGAGGATGACGATGAAGGAAGGGTCTGGCCGCTGCCATGGGCGCCCGGCCGCGATTGCTTGACCGCGCAGCCGTCAGGCCGCGAGCGCCGGCCGCGCGGCTTCGTTCGCCGGCGCCTGGGCCCGCGCCGCATAGCGCCGGGCGAGCGCCGCGCAGGCCATCAGCTGGATCTGGTGGAACAGCATCAGCGGCAGCACGATCGCGCCGATCGCCTGGCCGGCGAACAGCACGTTCGCCATCGGCACGCCGGTCGCCAGGCTCTTCTTCGAGCCGCAGAACACGATGGCGATCTCGTCTTCCTTGGAGAAGCCGAAGAAGCGGCTGGTGAGCGTCGTGATCGCCAGCACCAGCGCCAGCAGCGCGCCGTCGAGCGCCACCATGACCAGGAGATCGGTCACCGGCAGCTGGTGCCAGATGCCGCCGACCACCGCCTCGCTGAAGGCGCCGTAGACCACGAGCAGGATCGAGCCGCGGTCGGTATAGCTCAACAGCTTCTTGTTGCGCTCCGCCCAGCGGCCGAGCCACGGACGCAGCGCCTGGCCGGCGACGAACGGCAGGAACAGCTGGGCCGCAATCGATTCCACCGCATGGAGCGACAGGCCGCCGCCATGGGCGCTCAGCAGCAGCCCGACCATCACCGGCGTCAGCACCATGCCGATCAGGTTCGAGGCCGAAGCACTGCAGATCGCCGCCGCGACATTGCCGCGCGCGATCGAGGTGAAGGCGATCGAGGATTGGACGGTCGAGGGCAACACCGCCAGATAGACGATGCCGACATAGAGATCGCGCGACAGGAAATGCGGCACCAGCACGCCCGCGCCCAGCGCCAGCAGCGGGAACAGCACGAAGGTGCTGATCAGCACCAGGAGATGCAGGCGCCAATGGGTCAAGCCCGACACCACCGCCTCGCGCGGCAGGCGCGCGCCGTAGAGAAAGAACATGATGCCGATCGCGAGGTCGGTCACCACGCCCAGCACTTGCGCGCCCGCCCCATGGACCGGTAGCAGCGAGGCGGTCGCGACCACGGTCAGCAGCGCCGCGGTGAAGGGATCGAGACGCAGGCGGGCAAGCAGGGCGGACATGGCGGGCGACCTCCAAGCGGGTTTGGATCGCCAGAAGATCGCGCCGAATGCGCTTATTGTGAAGTTCGCTCAGAGAACTTACTGTCATCACGAATCATGATGGCGAGGTGTCGTGATGTATGACCCCACTTTGCTCACCAGCTTCCTGGCGGTCGCGCGCGCCAAGGGCTTCACCGAGGCGGGGCGGCAGCTGGGCCTGCAGCAATCGACCGTCAGCCAGCATGTCCGCAAGCTCGAGGCCGAGACCGGCCGGCGGCTATTCCAGCGCGACACCCATTCGGTCGCCCTCACCGTCGACGGCGATGCCATGGTCGATTTCGCCCGCAGCATCCTGGAGGCGAACGAGCGCGCCCAGCGCTATTTCGCCGGTACGGAGCTGCGCGGCCGCCTGCGCTTCGGCGCGTCGGAGGATTTCGTGCTGACGCGCCTGCCCGAGGTGCTGCGCGAGTTCCGCCGCCGCCATCCCTCGGTCGATATCGAGCTGACCGTCGGCCTGAGCGGCCAGCTCTACGAGAAGCTCGACGACGGCGAGCTCGACCTGCTGATCGCCAAGCGCCGGGCCGGCGACCCGCGCGGCGAGGTGGTGTGGCGCGAGCGGCTGGTGTGGGCCGGCGCCGCGCCCTGGCGGCCGGACCCGGACCGGCCGCTGCCGCTCATCCTGTTCCAGCCGCCCAGCATCACGCGCACGGCGGCGATCGAGGCGCTGGAGCGTGCCGGCCGCCCCTGGCGCATCGCCTGCACCAGCGGCTCGTTCAGCGGGTTGCGCGCGGCGGCGCTCGCCGGCCTCGGCATCATCGCCCAGTCGAAGAACCTGATCGTCGACGGCCTGAGCGAACTGCCCGCGTCTGCCGGCCTGCCGGAGCTGGGCGAGACCGAGTTCGTCGTGGTCGGCGCCAGCCAACGGCCGCAGGGGCCGGCCGCCGCCCTCGCCGCCGCCCTCGTCGCCAACGGCGACCGGTTCCGCGAGCGTTGATGCGCGAGCAGGGCCGGCGCGAAAGGAATTTCCCGTTTCAGCCTAGCGACTTCTGGTAAAGGATCGGGACGAATTCATTTGCCCGCGTCCGGAGCCTTCTCATGCGTCTTTCCCGAGTCCTCCCGATCCTTGCCTGCGTTGCCGCAGCCGGCTGCTCCACCGTGGGCGACACGCTCTCGACGGATGTCTGGCTGTGCGCCTATCAGCTGGGCAATCGCTACCGGGACGAGACGGCGAAGCCGGACGTGATCAAGTACGACACCATCGTCAGCGCGCCGGTCCGGCGCACCACGATCACCTACCTGCTGCCGGTCGAGGGGCAGCCGCCGTCCCAGCGCACCATGACCTGCGAGGCTGCCCCCTGGGGCTTCGGCGTCGTCGCCGAGGACGGTGTCCGCCTGTCGGAGGCCGCACCCGACGCCTATCCGGGCACCGCGTCCGACGACCCGAACGGCGTAGGCCGCACCGCCGACAAGGTGCGCGACGCGGTCCGCCAGACCGGCATCCATGTCCATATCGCCGGCATCCCGGAGTTTTGAGGCCTTAGAAGCCCATCATCGTCCTCCCCGGGCTCGACCCGGGGATCCTCACGCCGCCGTGAGACACCAAGCCCGTGGAAAGACGTGGATGGCCGGGTCAGGTTCGGCCATGACGGTGGAGCATGTTCTCTACCGTCTCCCCTTCACCGTCATCCCCGGGCTCGACCCGGGGATCCAGGCGCAAGCAAGGGCTTGCGCCCACGTGGATGAGCCAGGCGGCGTCCTCTCCGAACAGGGCTTAGAACCCAAGGTCGGCTACCCCGCAGACATCGTATCCCGCCCCGCCGGCACGATCGAGAAATCCGCCGTCAGGTCCGGGCGATAGACCGCGCGATAGAGCCGGTCGCCGGCCGGCACCTCGACGATCGTGCCGCGCGAGAAGTCGGTCTCGGCGTCGGCCGCCCGCGCCGGCAGCCCCTTGAAGCCCGCGTCCGCCAGCAGTTGCAGCGAGGCGTCCATGCCATGGGCGTTGATCTTGAACAGGCGGCCGTCGACCATCCCGTCGTCGACCGTCACGCTGCGGAGCTCCAGCCGTTCGCCGATCGCCGCCCAGAACCGGCGCTTGGCCGCGATCGGGATCAGGCTGTCCTGCTCGGCGTGGTATGAGACGAGCTGGGTCCTGGATGCGGCGTATTGCGCCGGGATCGTGCAGTCCCGGATCGCCCGGACCGCATCGCCGATGAAATATTTGGACGCTGGGTCCCGGAGCGTCCAGGGCGAGGCCGGCACGCAGCAGAGCCGGATGCCCCTGCCCTCGAACCAGTAGCGCGCCGCCGATTCCGTGCTGGCCATCTCCAGCGGCAAGGCCTCGGTGAAGCCGGAGTTCTCGACGACCGCGTGGAACGTGTTCGGCAGGAACTTCAGCATCAGGCAGGCGATATAGCCACCGTAGGACGAGCCGAAGCCGTAGATGCGGTCGCGCCGGACCGGATGGTCGCGCAGGACCTCGGCCAGCACGGCGATATGATCGAGTGCCGGCTGCAGGCCGAAGGATTGGTATTCGGGATAGGTCTGCAGGATCAGCGGCAGGTCCGCCGGCAATTCGGTGACGCCAAGGCGCGGCAGCTCCGCCAGCACCGCCTCGAACGGCAGGTTGAGCAGGCCCGCGCCGAAGCGCCGGGCGAGCTCGGCGCGCCAGCCCTGGAACTCGCCCAGGCGCTGTCCGACCCGGCGCTTGACGCCGATGCCGAAATAATTGGCGGCGACCGCGACGCAATCATAGGCGTCGGCCAGATAGGGCAGCAGCTTTTCGCCGACATAGGCATCCTCGATCGCCATGCCCCAGGGACAGATGAACAGCATGACACCGGTCTCGGGGCCGATGCCCGCGGACGGCCGGACCGTGACGTATTTCAACGGCTGCCGGGGGAAGCCCAGCTCCACATCCGGCGGCGGGGCCTCGATCCGGTGAAATTCCATCGGGTTTCCTTGGCTGTTCGGCGCTATTCGGCCGGCTGCCGCTCCGGCACGCCGGCCGGCTGCATCGTCAGCGCCTTCACGAAATAGCGGCCAAGCCAATGCTGCAGGTCATCGACGAAGGTGAAGGTGACCGGAATGAAGATCAGGCTCAACAGGGTCGAGGCGACCAGCCCGCCGATCACCGTGATCGCCATGGGCGCGCGGAAGTCGGCCTGCTCGCCGAAGCGCAGCGCGATCGGCGTCATGCCGCCGACCATGGCGAGCGTGGTCATGATGATCGGCTGCGCGCGCTTGGCGCCGGCCTCGAGCAGGGCCGACCGCCGGTCGAGCCCATGTTCCTTCATGGCGAGCATGGCGTAGTCGGCCAGCAGGATCGAGTTCTTGGTCACGATGCCCATCAGCATCATCAGCCCGATCAGCACGGTCAGCGACAGCGATTCGCCGGTGACGAGCAGCGCCAGGAACGCGCCCCCGACCGACAGCGGCAGGGCGGCCATGATCGTGATCGGCTGCAGGAAGCTCTGGAACAGCAGCACCAGCACGCCCAGCACCAGGAGGATGCCGGCGCCGAACGCCGCGCCGAACGCGCCGAACACCTCGGCCATGTCCTCCGACGCGCCCGAGTCCTTGAGCCGCACGCCGGCCGGCAGGCTCTGCAGCACCGGCAGCGCCTTGACCGCGGCCACAGCGGGCCCGAGCGGCGCGCCGGAGAGATCGGCGCCGACCGTGATCTGGCGCGCCCGGTCGCGCCGCTTGATCTGCGACGTGCCGCTGCCGAAGCGGATCTCGGCCACCGAGTCGAGCGGCACCGAGCCGCCGGCGGCGCTGGCGACGCGCAGATTGCGGATCTGGTCGAGGTCGGCCCGCGCCCGCGGGTCGACCTCGACCCGGATCGGGATCTGCCGGTCGGGCAGGTTGAACTTGGCGAGATTGGCATTGATCTCGCCCAAGGTCGCGAGCCGCGCGGTATCGCCGATCGCGGCGACCGACACGCCCAGTTCCGCCGCCCGGTCATAGAGCGGCACGATCTGCAATTCCGGGCGCAGCAGGCTGGCCGAGCTCTTGACGTTCGACAGGCCCTTCATCTGCTGCATCTCGCGCACGAGCTGGTCCGAGACCGCCGCCATCGCCTGCGGATCGTCGCCGACCAGCGAGATGCCCAAGTCCTGGTCGCCGCCGTTCGAGCCGAAGAAATTGTAGCGCACGCCCGGCACCGCCTTCAGCTTCTCGGTCAGGTCCTGCTCGATCGCCTGCTGGCGGCGCGAGCGGTCGGCGCGCTTCACCAGGTTGATCACGATCCGCGCCAGGCGCACGTCACCGTAGGAGCCGCCCATGCGCACCAGCACGCTGCGGACCTCGGGCTCGCGCCGGATGATCTCGGTCATCTGGTGGGTCGCGGCGTCGGTGTCGGCGAGCGTCGAGCCCGGCGGCAGCTCGACCGTCATGACCGAGAGCGAATTGTCCTGGGCGCCCAGGAACTCGGTCGGGATCAGCGGCACCAGCGCCATCGAGCCGACAAACAGCACGATCGCGATGATCAGCGTCTTGATCCGATGGTCGAGCGCCCAGCCGAGCAGCGCCAGGTAGCGGCCGAGGAAGCGCGGCGTATGTTCGCGCGGCCCCTCCGCCGTCGCGAGGTACGCCGCCATCATCGGCGTGATCAGGCGTGCCACCATCAGCGAGAACAGCACGGCGACCGCGATGGTGGCGCCGAACTGGCGGAAATATTCGCCGGCGATGCCCGGCATGAAGCTGACCGGCAGGAACACCGCGACGATGGTCATGGTGGTGGCGACGACGGCGAGCCCGATCTCGTCGGCCGCATCGAGCGCCGCCTGATAGGGCGTCTTGCCCATGCGGATGTGGCGGACGATGTTCTCGATCTCGACGATCGCGTCGTCGACCAGCACGCCGACCACGAGCGTCAGCGCCAGCAGACTGCACCAGTTGAGCGTGAAGCCCCAGATCTGCATCGGGAAGAAGGTCGGGAAGATCGACAGCGGCATCGCGACCACCACGATCGCCGTCGCCCGCCAGTTCCTGAGGAACAAGGCCACGACCAGCGCTGCCAGCGCCGCGCCCAGCAGCAGCGCCTCGCGCGAGGCGAAATAGGCGATCTCGGCCTCTTCCGCGTTCGAATAGATCTGGTCGAAGGTCAGGCCCGGCACCCGCTTCTTCAGCTCGTCGAGCCGGCGGTCGACGCCCTTGGCGACATCGACCTCGCTTTCGCCGGCCGAGCGCAGCACGGCGAACACCACGACCGGCTGGCCGTTGAAGCGGGCGGCGCTGCGGATGTCGGCGAAGCCGTCCTCAATCGTGCCCAGGTCGGTGAGCCGGGCCGTACGGGTCACAACCGCGGTCGCGGTGGTGCTGACCGCCGCCGGCAGGATGATGGTCAGGTTGCGCAGTTGCTCGACCGTCTCGACCGAGCCCAAGGTGCGGATCGACTGCTCGGTCGTGCCGAGGCTGGCGCGGCCGCCCGGCATGTTGGCGTTGACCGCGCGGATCTGGCCATTGACGTCGTCGACCGTGATGCCAAGCGCCACCAGGCGCGCCGGATCGAGATTGATCCTTATCTCGCGCTCGGCCCCGCCCCAGCGCCGGATCGTCGACACGCCCTTGACCGTGCTCATTGCCCGGGCGACGTCATTGTCGACGAACCAGCCGAGCCGGGCCGGCGTATAGCCGGGGATCGACACGGCATAGGCCACCACCGCGTCGCCGGTCGCGTCGATGCGGTTGACCTGCGGCTCGTCGATCGTGGCCGGCAATTCCGAGCGGATCTTGGCCACCGCGTCGCGCACGTCGGCGACGGCGCGATCGGTATTCGTGCCGATGGTGAATTCGATGTCGGTCTCGGACGAGCCGTCGGTGACGGTCGAGGTGATTTCCTTGATCCGGCCCAGGTTCGCGACCGCGTCCTCGACCAGGCGCGTGACCTGGGTCTCGAGCTCTTCGGGGGCCGCACCCGACTGGGTGATGGTGACGGAGACCAGCGGCAGATCGACGTTGGGCGAGTCGGTAATACTTGTCGTTGCAAACGACACGATCCCGACGGCAGTCAAAATGATAAACAGCACGATCGACGGGATAGGTCGCCGGATCGCCCAAGCCGAAATATTCCCGCGCATTGCACCCGCTCTCCACCGCGTGAATGCCTCGGACGGGCCGCGCCCACCCAGGACCATTCAATAAAACCCGAGGGGTTTCCTTGTTATATCGAGATTCCCTCGCGTCTTGCGCGTGACTCGTCGCGAAAGCCCGTGCGCTCAACCGTGATTCGGATATTATGCGCGAACCATTACAGTATCCAGGTGTAAATCATGCCGCCTGAAGGATCGACGCCCGTTTCTGCGAAAATCGTCGTCGGGCCCCGGGCGGGCCGCCGTTTCGGCCTGCGGTTGACGCGCCGGCGCGGTCTGATCGCGGCACTCGCGGTCGTGCTGCTGGCCGGCACCGCCGTAGGCCTCCTCCGCTTCGCCGGCACGGCGCCCGACGCGGCGAAGCCGGATCATGCCGCGCTCACCGTGACCGTCGGCCCGGTCGAGACGCGGCGCATGGCCGAGACCCTGCAGGTCAACGGCTCGCTGGTGCCGTGGGAGGACCTGGCGATCGGCAGCGAATCGACCGGCCTCGCGATCGTCAAGATCCAGGTCGACGAGGGCGACCACGTCACCGCCGGCCAGTTGCTGGCCAAGCTCGACGATGCGGTCCTCATCGCCCAGTTGAAGGAGAACGAGGCGCAGATCGAACACGCCCGCGCCACCATCGGCCAGCAGGACGCGGCGATCGCCGAGGCGGAGGCCAACCTCAAGAGCGCCAGCCACGACCTCGCCCGCGCCCAGGAGCTGATGAAGACCAACTCGATCACCCTGCAGACGACCGAGCAGCGCGAGGCGACGGCGCGCACCGCCGAGGCGCGGCTCAATTCCGCGCGCATGGGCCGGGCGGTCGCCCAGGCCGACCTGACCGTCGCCGAATCGACGCGGACCGAGATCATGGCCCGCTACGCCCAGACCGAGATCCGGGCGCCGGCCGACGGCATCATCAGCCGGCGCATGGCGCGCATCGGCAACATCACCATCGGCGCCGGCAACGACATGCTGTTCCGCATCGTGCGCGACGGCATCCTGGAGCTGGACGCCAACGTGCCCGACCGGCTGCTCGCCCGCTGCGCCCCCGGCCAGCGCGTGCGCCTGGCCGCGACCGGCAGCGACGGCCAGCCGATCTTCGGCACGGTCCGCGCCGTGGCGCCGCTGGTCGACCCGACGACGCGCATGGGCATCGCCCATATCCGCTTCCCGATCGAGGCCAAGCTGCACGCCGGCATGTTCGTGTCGGGCGACCTGATGTTCGAGGAACGGGACACGGTCGCGGTGCCGGAAAGCTCGGTCCTGGTCAAGGACGGCAAGCCCGTGGTGTTCGCGCTCGCCGACGGCAATCTCGTGACCGAGAAGCCGGTCGAGACCGGCCTGCGCATGGACGGCCGCGTCGCGATCCTGAAGGGCCTCGATCCCGGCGACAAGATCGTCCACGCCGGCGCCGGCTTCCTGAAGGACGGCGACAAGGTGCGGGTGAGCGAGGGGATCTGATATCGCCTTGTGCGGGAGAGATTCGGCATGCTAACGCAAAAGATGTGAACCTGCTGACCTCCCCGCTTTGGACGTGAAGATTGCCATGCACAGAACCTTTCGCGACATCGCCCTGGCGGGATTGCTGACGGCCACCCTTGCCGCTTGCGCAACCAACGATGGCGGCGACCGCACGTATCGTCCGTTCGACGCCAATCAGAACATCAGAGACCTGGTCGAGATTGATCAGGGACTGAAGGTCGATCCGAACAACACCATTCTGCTGGTCAATCGCGGCCTGATTCATCACCAGCAAGGTGAGGACGACCGAGCGATCGATGAAGCAACGCGCGTCATTGCGCTGGATCCGAAGTTTGCCGATGCCTATGCCGTCCGCGCGATGGCCCATTATGCGAAGGATGAGAATGACGCGGCATTGGCCGATGCTACACGCGCCATTCAATTAGATCCAAAAAACGCGGATTCATACCTCGTCGCTGGACGCGTCTACTTGCAAAAGGATAACTACGATCTCGCGTTCACGAATTTTGACGCCGCAGTGCGGTTCGGCGCTGATTTTCCGGAGGCCTATGCCGGCCGCGGCGACGTCCGCATGCTTCAAAAAGATAATGACGGCGCGATTGCGGACTACACGATCTCCCTCAAACTGAAGCCGGATCAAGCGGACGTTTTCCGCGGCCGAGGAGATATCTATATAAAGCTGAAGAATTGGGACGCCGCATTCGCCGATTTCGACACCGCTCTCCACCTGGATCCGAAGAATGTCGACGCGCTTGTGGGCCACGGCGAGGCTCTTCAGGAAAAGCAGGAACATCAGAGAGCGGTTGCGGACTTCGAAACAGCCCTGCGACTCGATCCCGATAACTTCTACGCCCACTGGAACCGCGGTTGGTCCCTGCTCCAGCTCAAAAGATACGAGCAATCGGTCAAGGACGACGATGCGGCGCTCGCGGTCGAACCTGACAATATCGTGATCTTAGAGAATCGAGCCATCGCCTACGGCAACCTGGGCCAATATCAATCTGCGCTTCAGGATTATGATCGAATCGGCAAGATCGCACCTGAAAACGCGGCAGCCCCTATGGGGCGGGCGAACGTGCATCGAATACTAAAGGACTCCGACAAAGCCCTTCCCGACCTCCTCGAAGCCAGACGCCTTGCGCCTGGAGATGCCCAAATCGCACGCAATCTAGGCGCGATCTATGAAGCGACACGTATCTACGACAAGGCCCTTGCCGCTTATGAGATCGCGGTCGAACTCGATCCGGCCGATATCGCAAACCTGGCTGGCCGCGCACGAAATCGTCTGCAGATGGACGAATATGATGGAGCGATCGCAGATTGGGATCGAATCCTTCAAAAGGATCCGACGTGGGTCGATGCCTTTGCCGGCAGAGCTTACAATTACCAACAAAAGGGCGATAACCAGCGTGCAATCAAAGATTACACGAGCGCGATCGACGGTGGCATGACGATTCCTTCGGCTTATCTTCAGCGCGCAAACGCGTTCCGTGCCGCGGGAGACGAACCTCGCGCGATCGAAGACTACGACCGAGCAATCGCAGCGGCCGAGAAGCGTCTAACGCAGACACCCGATGACCCTGAGTTATTTGATGAGCGTGGGCAGGCCTATTTCGAAATAGGGTCCCAGCAACGGGCCATCCCGGATCTCAAGCGGGCAGTCGCGGGTGGGAATCGAGGCTCAATCACCTATTGGGATCTCGCCAAGGCTTATAATTCGCTCGGAGAATACGACCAAGCTGAGAAGACGCTCAGTGATGGCCTATCCGCCCACCCTCAGAGTTCCTGGTTACGGAACAATCGATGCTGGATGCGTGCCATAGCCGGCGAACTCGCGCTCGCACTTAACGATTGTAATGAAGCTCTCAGGCTATCACCGAAAGATGCCGGCACTTTGGACAGTCGGGCGCTCGTCCACCTGAAGGCCGGTCGGTTTAACGAGGCCCTCAGTGATTATGATGCGGCGCTCCAGCTCAAACCAACACTCGCCGGGTCGCTCTATGGCCGCTCGTTGGCTAGGCGCCGGCTCAATGATATCGACGGTGCGAACCAAGACCAGGCGAAAGCCGTGCAGATCGATCCCGACCTGCCCCGCAAATTCGCTGAGGACTACGGCGTGACGCTCTGACTCACCCGATCGCCCGCCCCTGCCGATCCGGGGCCAGGCGCAGGTACGCCAGCGCTACCGCCCCGGACCGCGCCGCCGCCGCATATCCCTCCAGTCTTGATCCGCTCACCGCCCGCCTCAATCAGCGCCGGGTGCGGGACGTGTTCAGCGTCACGGCGGCGCGGATCAGCGCCTTCAGGGCTTCCTCGTCGATCGTCTCGCCCTCGTGGATGTCGATGGCCCGCCGGGTGTTGCCGTCGAGGCTGGAATTGAACAGGCCCGACGGGTCGTCGAGGGCTGCGCCCTTGGCGAAGGTCATCTTGACGACGGTCTTGTAGGTCTCGCCGGTGCAGATGATCCCGTCGTGGGACCACACCGGCACGCCGCGCCACTTCCACTCCTCGACCACCTCGGGGTCGGCCTGCCGGATCAGGGCGCGGAGCCGGGCGAGCATCGCTCCCCGCCAGTCGCCCAGCTCCCTGATCCTCTCGTCAATCAACTCGGATGGCGATGGTCCGTTCTGAGGCGCGCTCATGCTCATGATGTTGCTTTCCGCTCGTCTGTTGCTTGAGCCTAACCGGACATGGGGAGGTGGGGTTCAGTCCGTCCGCGCCAAGAGCTGCTCCAGCGCCGCAAGGAATCGCGGCCAGCCGGCCTTGGCGCCCTGATAGGCCTGCTGCTGATCCGGCCGGAAGCCCGCCTGCTCCATGCGCAGGTGGGTCCCGGTGGCCGACGGGGTGAGCGTCCAGGTGACGACGCTCTCGAGACCATAGGCCTCCCACGTATAGGACAGCGTCCGGTTCGGCTCGACCGCCACCACCCGGCAGCCGACGGCGCCCCAGTCGGCGCGCAGATCGAAATGGTGGCCCACGACCGGCTGGAAGTCGTTCTTCATCAGCCACTCCTCGATCAGGTGTGGCTGGGTGAGCGCGCGCCAGATCTTTTCCGGCGGATAGGGGATCTGCCGCTCGACGACGACGGACAGCGTTCCGGTCGATGTTTCGCTCATTGGTCCATCCTTTTCAGCAGGTCTTCGAGGGCGTCGAACCGGCTGTGCCAGAACCCGGCCATCTGGCTGGTCCAGTCGATCAGCGGGGTCAGGGCACCGAGCTGCGCGCTGTAATGGGTCTGGCGGCCTTGGTGGCGGTCGAGCACCAGCCCGGCCTGCTTGAGGGCGCCAAGATGCTTGGACACGGCCGGTTGCGAGACCCCGGCCCGGGCGGTCAAGGCCGCGACCGTCTGCTCCCCTTCGCGGCACAGCCGCTCGAAGATGGCGCGCCGGGTCGGATCGGCGAGCGTTTTGAACAGCAGGTCGTGGCTCTCTGGCATCGGGACGTATAACTCGCTGGCTATTGATCAAATCAATAACCGGAGGGTTATGCGTTGGTCAAGCGAGAACGGCGCGCAGAATCGTCAGGCGATCGCCAGGCCCGTCCCGATCGGCGGCAGGCCGAGATGGGCCAGCACCGTCTCGCCGATGTCGGCGAAGCTCCGGCGCAGGCCGGCGCTACCGCCGGTGATGCCCGGGCCGAAGCCCACGACCGGCACGCATTCGCGCGTATGGTCGGTGCCGGCCCAGGTCGGGTCGCAGCCATGGTCGGCGGTTAGGATGACGAGGTCGCCGGGCCGCAGCGCCGCCTCGAGCGACGGCAGCCATTGGTCGAACTCGACCAGGGCGGCGGCATAGCCGGCGGGATCGCGGCGATGGCCGTAGAGCGTGTCGAAATCGACCAGGTTGACGAAGCCGAAGGCGCCGTCGGGCGCACTCGCGACCAGCTCCAGGCTCTTCGCCATCAGCGCCGCGTTGCTCTCGCCCTTGACGATGGTGCCGGTCGCGCGATGGGCAAAGATGTCGCCGATCTTGCCGACCGAGGCCACCGGCCGGCCGGCCGCCTGCAGCCGGTCGAGCAGGGTGTCGGCCGGCGGCGGCACGGCATAGTCGTGGCGGTTGGCGGTGCGCTTGAAGCTGCCCGGCGCGCCGACGAACGGCCGGGCGATGACCCGGCCGATATTGTACGGGTCGCACAGCACCCGCGCCCGCTCGCACAGCGACAAGAGCC